>Ga0302347_1001119_pt1 | contig 34330 bp, 31 predicted proteins | sample PhyWR1_FD_202178 | JGI IMG/M metagenome (GOLD analysis project Ga0302347, IMG submission 202178) | Leaf surface microbial communities from wheat plants in UC Gill Tract Community Farm, Albany, California, United States - DLSL W.R1 (v2)... | ecosystem: Host-associated > Plants > Phyllosphere >... | reverse complement strand
ATGCGCCATTTAACGCGTCTCCAAAATCTGCAGCACCAAATTGACGGCATGGCTGCCAGGAGTGACGGGGCGGTTCACGTATTGCCCCAGGTTACCCATGGCCAGGATCGCCATGTCCGTTTCGCAATTCTTTGCAACTCAGCACACGCTTGCTGCCTGGCCTGATCTGCCTATGAACGCATTCATGGGCGGCTGTGGCAATTCGACTTATGGTCAAAGCGTGCGATGCGTGCAATCAATCCGTAGCGGACAGGCTCAAGCTCCAGTGGTTGATGGGTGCTCGGTCCTGTGCGGTTGGGCTGTTCCAGACGCTGATGGTGCTTGTACAAACGCCAAACTATTCATTTGCTCGCCACACTCTTGTGAAGTTGTGAAAACCCGTTTTTTCACGCTCTTTTGAAGACGTGAACCTCAAAAAAGGGCTGCCCCAGCCTGGCACCTGGCCCGTAAACCTCTGCCGATAGGCAGCAAAACGGGCAAACAACTCAAGTGGCCGAGCGCAATGGCAGCTCTGGCAGATTCGGTAAAGGCGGGTGGTTTGCAAAGGAACAGCAAGCGCGCCGGCTTCACTCGATCTGTGTGGGCGGCTCTCTGTGGGCGATTCTTGGGGGTTAATACCGAGGCATTAACGATGCTGCGAGGCCCGATCAGGAGACGTCCTTATAATCGGGGGGAGATTGTAGCGAAGAACGTCAGGGAAATGGGCGTGTTTTATGACTTTTATTAGGCGTTTGGTCAGGCGGCCAACACTGGGTGGCGCGATGACCGTGTCGCGCGTGGGCTGACACGGGCCCGGGCCGGCAGCGGGCGATGCATCCAGCTCAGGCGGATTTCTTCGATTTCCACCCAGCCTTGGCCCTCCGGCGGCTGGGTGCATTCTTTGAAGGCTTGGCAGCGGCCCTGGGAATCGAGCAAGGCAAACTGACGGAGCGCGGGCTTGCGAGTAAACAACGACCAGAGATATTGCATGGCGATCAACCTCCTGTGAATGAGGCCAAGCATGCCGATGCGGGATGACGCGGCGATGTATCGGCTGTGACACATCGGTGACAGCGAACCGCGCACAGTGCCGTGAGTCATAGGTTGTAACTGATGCTGGTTCCCTGGGATGACGCCCCGTTATACTGCCGGCCTGTCGGTACCTGATTTCTGGAGAGAAGCGCATGTTGCAACGCCTGTTGTTCGGTTTGATCACTGTGACCACGTTGTCCCTGGTTGGCTGCGCCAACAGCCCGCAACAACTCAGCCCGCAACCGAAACTCACCACGCAGTTGGCCCCGGTGGGTCATGGTCAGCCGGTGTCGGTGCGGGTGGTGGATGGCCGTCCTTCGCCGACGTTGGGTTCCCGTGGGGGCCTGTATCCGGAGACCGCGCTGATTTCGGTCAACGCCCAGGATGTGCTGCCCAAGCTGCAGGCCCAAGCCGAGGCGGCCGTGCGTCTGCTGGGCTTTACCCCCTCCAACTCGCCGGGCGTGCCGCAGTTGACGGTCACCCTGGCTGAGCTGAAATACCAGTCGCCCAAGGAAGGTTTGTATGTGACCGAGGCGTCCATCGGCGCGACCTTCAAGTCCGACGTCAACGCCGGCACCCGTCGCTACAGCGGCCGCTACGCCGCATCCCTGAACCAGCGCTTTGGCATGTCGCCAAACCAGGAGACCAACACCAAGCTGGTCAGCGACGTCCTGAGCGATGCCTTGACCCGTCTGTTCAAGGACCCGAGCATCGGCCAGTTGCTCAGCTCGCAATAAGCGCACCACAAAAAACCGGGCTCGCAAGGGCCCGGTTTTTTTACGTCTCCGGTTTCATGCCGCCGTATCGATACAGAAGTCCAGCAGGCTGATCCCGGTCAGCAGATCGGTTTCCGGCAAGTCCGCATGGGGATGCCCGCCCAGGGCGCAGTACACCAGCCAATGGCGGTCTTGAACGTTGAACGCCAAGCCGTCGATCAGCGCCTCCTGTTCATCGCTTTGAGCGATCAGATACAGCCGATCCTGGTTTTGTGCATGCAGCATGACAAGCTCCCGAACGTCCGAAGGGCCACAGAGTGGACTGTTAAGGTGACGTTCAGGTGACGCCGTAAATTACTGGATAGATTAGCCGTCCATGGGGTGGGACCGTTCACGCGCGGCAGGGGAGGTGCGCGTGCGGTTGTATCCAAACTGTTACCCAGGCACCGTTTTACCGAGGTTTGCGATGGCACTGCCCGCACTATTGATTAACACTGTCGCGCTGGCAATTGCCTGCCCAGGCGCCGCGCTGCTGTATGTCACCCGCCTGCGCGAGCAGCGCGCCTTGACCAAGCTCGCCGCTCAAAGCGAAGAACGCGCAATCGATCAGCCGATGCTGTTTCTGGATGTGCGCCTTGTACGGGCGCATCGTGTGGCTTATCGCATCGGGTTCGCCTGTCTGGGGCTGGCACTGCTGACCTCGTGGGTCAGCACTCACCTTTAAAACACCGCAAGCAAGCGTGGGAGGTGCAGGCCGCCCATTTTTGCCCGGTGTTTACAGCGGGATCCCAGCCTTGACCCGATACTGATTGCGCACCGGCGTTGCATATTGCACCACCAGGAATGGCCGGTGTTCCGCCGGGCATTCGCTCAAGCGCCGCTCCCACTCGGCCTTCGCCTTGGCCAACTCGTCGGCGGGGAACAGCTCCTCGGCCTTGGGCACCTGCAATTGCGGCTCGGCTTCACTCCATTGGGCATAAGCCAGGTAGTGCACCGGAAACAAGCGGTAGCCGCCGAGAATCTGCCGGTCCATTTCCACCGCCAGCACCTTGGTGTCTTCGAAGCGCTCGGTAATCGGCGGGGCGAAGTTGATATGCACCCGGCCCTTGTAGCCGGTGATGCCCAGGGCAATGCTCACGTCGTCCTCGCCCGGTGCCTTGGTGTAGGTGCCGGTGGTGGCGCGGATATACAGTTCGCGCGCTTTGGCCGCATCGCAGGGGTCGTATTCGTAGCTGATGGACACCGGCGTCAGGTTTAGCGACTGGATCACTTCGGCGAACGGTTCGTCCTTGCGGCTGACGTGGAACATCTTGAGGATCGCCGATTCGGTGCGATCGTCGCCGTCCTTGGCGCGGCCTTCGGCCTGGGCGATCCAGATCGATTGGCCGTCATTGAGGATCGAATGGTTGATGTAGGCCGACAGCAGGTTGAACGCCGCCATCTTTTCCTTCCGCCCGGTGATCGAGCGGTGCACGATGAAGCTCTTGTTCAGGCGCATCAGCTCGCTGACGAACGGCTTTTGCAGCAGGTTGTCGCCGATGGCGATGCGCGGCGTCGGCAGGCCGGCGTGGTACACGGCGTAGTTGACGAAGGCCGGGTCCATCACGATATCGCGATGGTTGGCCAGAAACAGGTAGGCGGTGCCCGATTTGAGCTGCTCGACCCCGGTGTAGGTGACGCCGTCGGTCGCCCGGTCGATGGTGTGGTCGACGTAATACTCGACTTTGTCCTGCAGCGTCGCCACGGTGGTGACGCCGGCGAATTCGCGGCGCAATTTGCGGGCGATCATCGGCTTGAGCAGCCAGCCAAGGGTGCCGGCGAAGCGGGGGAAGCGGAAGTGGGTCAGGATGTCCAGAAAGGCCTTGTCACTGAACAGCCGCGCCAGCACCGCCGGGACTTCGCTGTCGTTGTAAGGTCGGATGGTATCGAATTCGCCCATCATGCTCTCTTGTTAGAAACGGCTAGGGTAAGTAGAAGAAATACCAGGGTACGGCCCGAGTCATTGGCTCAGCCGGGGTATAACCCTGTAAATAGACCGGCGATTATACGCACAAGTCACCTGGGAGACTGCGATGCTGGAAACTGCGCTGTACGATTGTCCTTATTGTGGCGAGTCGGTTGAAACATCGGTGGATTTGTCTGGCGGCGACCAGGTTTACATTGAAGACTGCCAGGTGTGTTGCAGACCGATCATTTTCAATCTGCAGGTGCATGGCGACGAGTGGATGCTCGACACCCGCAGCGAGAACGAATAACAGGTACGCCTATGCAGCGAATCTACGAACCGGAAAACCTGATGGAAGGCGAGCTGCTGCAGCAGATGCTCGCCAGCGAGGGTATCGAGGCGCACTTGGTGGGCCGCCATTTGCTCGGCGGCACCGGCGAATTGCCGATCTTCGGCCTGCTTGGCCTGGAAGTGGACAACGACCGCGCACTCGACGCCCGCGAGCTGATCACTGCCTATGTCGGCGCGCAACCGCTGCCCGGCGATGAACCCGACAGCTTCCCCGACGTGCTGGTCTGTTAGGCTGTCGGCCGGTTTATCCAAGAGTCGTGTTGCCCCATGTGTGGACGTTATGCCCTGTTTCGCTGGAACCCCACCTTCGCTGCCTTGCCGGGCTTTCCGGCCGATCAGCAGGCGCAGTGGAACATTTCGCCGAACGATTCGGTGCTGATCCAGCGCCTGGAAGGCGAGCAGCTCACCCTGGCCCGCGCTCGCTGGGGGCTGACGCCGCCCTGGCTCACCGACCTGTCCCGCACCCCGGCCCATGCCCGCGCCGAAACCCTGGCCGAGCAACCGATGTTTCGCGAAGCGTTTCGCCAGCGCCGCTGCCTTTTGCCAGCCAACGGTTTCTACGAATGGCGCGGAACCCAGCGCAAACGCCCGTACTGGCTGACGCCGGGGGAGGGCTCCTCATTGTTTTTTGCCGCAATCTGGGAGGCCTACCCCGTGCAGGAACAGGTGTGGCTGAGCACGGCGGTGGTGACGCAGGCCGCGCAAAGTCAGCGCCGGCCGTTGATCCTGGATGCGGCAGGGCAAGCGGCCTGGCTCAACCCCGACACACCGCTGCCGGCGTTGCAGGCATTGCTGGCCAGTGAACCGAGCGCGTTGCGCGAGCGGGTCCTGGCCAACCTGGTCAACGATCCCAAGCTCAATGGGCCGGAGTGCCTGACCCCGGCGTGAGCCTGTCGGCGCGCCCTACACCTTGAACTGATTGATCAGCCGCCGCTGCTGCTCCGCCAGCTTGGTCAAGTCCGCACTGGCCGCGCTGGACTCGTCGGCGCCGCCCGCCACTTCATTGGCCACCTGGCCGATATTAATCACGTTGCGATTGATGTCCTCGGCCACTGCGCTCTGCTCCTCGGCCGCACTGGCAATCTGAGTGTTCATGTCGTTGATCACCGACACTGCCTGAGTAATAGTCTCCAGCGCTTCAGCCGCCTTGGCCGCGTGTTGTACGCTTTCGTCGGTGCGGTTCTGACTGTCTTCCATCACCCGTACCACGTCCCGTGTGCCTTGTTGCAACTGCTGGATCATGGCCTGGATTTCTTCGGTGGCCTGCTGGGTTTTTTGCGCCAGGTTGCGCACTTCGTCGGCGACCACGGCAAACCCGCGACCTTGTTCGCCGGCGCGCGCGGCTTCGATGGCAGCGTTCAGCGCCAGCAGGTTGGTCTGTTCGGCAATCCCGCGAATGGCAGTCAGGATCGCGTTGATGTTTTCACTGTCCTTGGCCAGCGTTTGCACCACCGCCACCGCTTTGCCGATTTCCTCGGCCAGCACACCGATGGAGGCCGAGGTGTCGCGCACAATGCGCATGCCCTGACTCGCGGCCTGATCGGCGTGGCTGGCGGCTTGCGCGGCCTGGGTGGCATTGCGCGCCACGTCCTGGGCAGTGGCGGTCATCTCATGCACGGCAGTGGCGACCTGGTCGATTTCCACCATCTGCTTATGCACGCCCTGGTTGGTGCGGATCGCAATATCGGCGGTGTGCTCCGACGAATCGCTGACCTTCTGCACCGAGCTCACCACCTGGGTAATCATGCCCTGCAATTTGATCAGGAAGGTGTTGAACCCGCTGGCGATTGCGCCCAACTCGTCGGCGCGGTCGCTGGTCAGGCGGCGTGTCAGGTCTCCTTCGCCTTGGGCGATGTCATTGAGCATGGCCACCATCTGTTTGAGCGGGCGGGCGATCCCATGGCCAACCAGCCAGATCACCAGCAGGCCGAGCCCGGCCACCACCAGGCCGGCGATCGCCATGCCGACGGTATCGGTTTTGCGCTGGGCTTGCAGGTCGCTTTGCAGTTTCTGCGAGTCGGCCATCACCGCCGCCAATGGCAATTGCATCATCAAGGTCCAGCGTGCGTCGGTCTGGCCGATGCCGAAGGGCAGGAACAACTCGATATGGCCGTGCTCGCGGTCGATGTCGTAGCGCACTTCGCCGGGCTTGAGCTGGTTGAGGTTGGCCAGTTCGCTGGCGTCGAGCAGGTCGCTGGCCTTTTCGCCGAGTTTGCTGGCGTCCTTGGTGTAGGCCACCAGGCGGCCGTTGCTGGAGATCAGCGCCAGTTCGCCGGCGCCGTTATAGAGCTTCTGGTCGGCACTGGTGAGCATGTCCTGAATGAAGTTCACCGACAGATCGGCCCCCACAATGCCCTGGAACTTGCCATCGACCATGATCGGCTCGATGAACGAGGCCAGCATCACCATGACGTCGCCGACTTTATACGGGGCGGGGTCGATGGCGCAGGGCTTCTGGTTTTCCTTGGAGCACAGGTAGTACTCGCTGGCGCGCACGCCGGTGGAGAGCATTTTCTGGTCGGCCACGTCGGCGAGCTTATCCAGGCCCAGGCTGCCGTCCGCGTTGCGATACCACCACGGGATAAAGCGGCCGTCGGCGCCCATGCCGACGATGGGGCTGTTCACGTAGGCGGCGTCGTTATGATCGATTGCGTTAGGTTCCCAGCCGATGTAGGCGCCGAGGATTTTTGGGTTGCGCACCACACTTTCACGCAGCAGATTGATCAATTGCTCACGGCCGATCTGCAGCGCGGGCTCGCCCTTGGCGTCTTTCATCGCAATCAGGGCGTTGGCGGTGGCCAAACCTTTGGCGGTCACCAGTGGCGCCTCCAGCTCACGCTGGATCTGGGTGGCCTGGGTTTGCGCCAGGGACGTCAGGCGCTGCTCGATGATCTGCTCGAACTGCGCCTGAGTGCGTTGCTGGACCATCTCTTGGGTGCGCGCGCCGGCGAACAACGCGTAGAGCACCAGCACCGCGACCACGGTCAGCACAATGGCCCCGGCCAATGCGGCGACCGAAAACTGAATCGACTTGAATTTCATGAGCACTCCACGCGCAGAAGAGATGGGCTGCCCGTTGTATCGGCCTGGGGCGTGCAGGTCATGAGCGGTGGACGATCAAAAACCGGCCGTTTGTCGCAAACGGGACAGCCGCCGCCGCAGCGGGAGGTGTGAGATGTATCCGAAATTCAGCGGTTACACGTCTGGTGTATCTGGCGTCGATACAGTTGAACGCCTACGATACGCGCCATGTTTTCAGGGCGTCTTTTCAGGGAGAGTGTATTGATGAAGAAATCACTGGCGGTAAGTGTATTGGCGGCAGCGGTCCTGCTGGCCGGGTGTCAATCGGTCAACACCACCAGCGGCGGCGCCGTTGGGGTAGAGCGCAAGCAGTACATGTTCAGCATGCTGTCGAGCCAGGAAGTCGACCAAATGTATGCCCAGTCCTACCAGCAGACCCTGGGTGAGGCCAGCGGCAAAGGCTTGGTGGATAAAACCAGTGCCAACGCCAAGCGGGTGCAGGCCATTGCCAAGCGTCTGATCGCCCAGGCACCGACCTTCCGTGCGGATGCGGCGCAGTGGAACTGGGAAGTGAACCTGATCAAAAGCGATGAGATGAACGCCAACTGCGGGCCTGGCGGCAAGATCTTCGTGTACAGCGCGCTGATCGACAACCTCAAGCTCACCGATGACGAATTGGCTGCGGTAATGGGCCATGAAATCGCCCATGCCCTGCGTGAGCATGGCCGCGAAGCCATGTCCAAGGCTTACGGCATCGAAATGGCCAAGCAGGGCGCCGGTGCGCTGTTTGGCCTGGGTCAGGACAGCCTGGCGCTGGCCGACACTGTAGCCAACTACGGCATGACCTTGCCCAACAGCCGCAGCAATGAAAACGAAGCGGACCTGATCGGCCTGGAACTGTCTGCCCGCGCCGGCTACAACCCGAACGCCGCGATCACGTTGTGGAACAAGATGGCCAAGGCGTCCGAGGGCGCGCCGCCGGAGTTCATGAGCACGCACCCGGCGTCCGACAGCCGCATCGCCTCGCTGCAGGCGGCCATTCCAAAGGTCATGCCGCTCTATCAGCAGGCCAAAAAATCTTGACCCTGTGACGATCCAACGGTGGGAGAGGGTTTGCCCCCCTCCCACGTTGAATTGGGTTTGCAGGCTGAGACTCTTAGATCCAGCCACTGCTCTGCATGGCTTTGTACACCGCCACGATCGCCAGGATGAAAAACGCTGAGGCGGCCAGTCGGCGAATCAACGTCAGCGGCAGTTTCTCTGCGGCGAAATTCCCCGCCAATACCACCGGCACGTTGGCAATCAGCATGCCCAGAGTGGTACCGATAATCACCAGCCACAGTTCCGGATATTGCGCGGCGAGCATCACCGTGGCGATCTGCGTCTTGTCACCGATTTCCGCGAGGAAAAACGCAATCAGCGTGGTCAGGAAAGGCCCGAACTTGCGCGTGGTGCTGGCTTCGTCATCGTCGAGTTTGTCCGGCACCAAGGTCCACAGCGCGGTGGCGCAGAAGCTGGCCGCGAGGATCCAGTGCAGCACCGCATCCGAGAAGAAACTGCCGAACCAGGCGCCCACGGCACCGGCGGCGGCGTGGTTGGCCAGGGTGGCGGCGACGATACCGGCGATGATTGGCCAGGGTTTGCGAAAGCGGGCGGCCAGGATGAGGGCGAGCAGTTGCGTCTTGTCGCCGATTTCGGCCAAGGCAACGATTGCGGTGGGAACGAGCAATGAATCCAGCATCAGGTAGGTTTCCAGGGGCGGGTCGACACGGCTATGACACGGACTCCTGGGTCGCATACGCCATGGTCTGCTGACCAAGTATGTTGACGTATGCCGGACGAGCGTGGTGCTCGTGGGAGACTACTCCCCTAGGACGGAGCGGATTCTGCCTAGGCAAATTCCATTCGGCAAGCGTTCTTTTCTAAACCTCGATCAGCCGCGCTTGGCGCGGTAGATACGAAAACCGTTGCCTTCAGCCTTGATCACACACACGCCCAGATGCTCTTCGATCAGCGGCTGGTACTTCAGGAAGCTATTGGCCACCAAGCGCAGTTCGCCGCCTTTTGCCAGATGTTTGGCCGCTTTTCGCAGCAAGTTCTCGGTGGCGAAATAGTCAGTGTGCACGCCGACATGGAACGGTGGATTGCTCAGAATCGCATTCAATCCCATCGGCGCGGCGTCGATGCCATCACCGGTCAGCACCTCGGCTTCCAGGCCGTTGGCGGCCAGGGTCAGGCGGCTGCTGGCGGCGGCGAAGGCGTCCACGTCGAGCAAAGTGACGGTGTTGTGCGGGTAGCGACGTTTGATTGCGGCTCCCAATACGCCAGCCCCACAGCCAAAGTCCAGCAGGTGACCGCTCGGCAATTTATCCAGATGCGCCAGCAATAACTCGGTGCCGCGATCCAGGCGACCGTGGCTGAACACGCCCGGCAGGCTCACCACCTTCAACGGCCCCTCGGCCAGCGGTACGTCGAAGGTCTGTGCCAGGCTCTCCAACGCCACCGCCTGCGGGGCGTTGGCCACGGTGACTTGCCACAGCTGACAATGCCGAGCGTTGTCGAGCTTGCGTGGTTTGCCCAAGGGGATCATTTGCTTGGCGGCGCTTTCGATACCGGCTTTTTTCTCGCCCACCAGGAACAGCTCGGCGCCGGGAAGGCGTGCGGCCACGGCCTTGAGCAGATAGTCGGTCAGGTCCTTGGACTTGGGCAGAAAGATTACCGCCGCGTCGAACGCACGCTCCGGCACGCTGACGCCGAACTGGCTGCGCTCGGGGAAACGGGCGTCGAGCGCCGCCTGGTCGCCGGCATGCCAGCACCAGCCGTGGGCATTGGGCAGGCGCCCCAGCAAGTCGTCGGCGGGCAACCCCACCAATAGCAGGTTGCCTTGAAAAAGTTCGGCCTGGCGAAGCAGTACTTCACTGCGCGGATCCATGGTCTGCTCCTTGAAAAGGGGCGCAGTTTATCAACTCACAACCCGCAGCGGGGTACCGCTGAAAAAGCCACGGGCGTTTTCCACCAGTTGACCAACGATACGCTGGCGCGCTTCGCGACTGCCCCAGGCATTGTGTGGGGTGACGATCAAGCGCGGAATATCATCGGCCAGCAGCGGATTACCGTCGACCGGCGGCTCCACGCTCAATACATCGGTAGCCGCGCCGCCCAGATGGCCGCTGCGCAACGCGTGGGCCAGGGCTTGCTCGTCGATCAAACCGCCGCGCGCGGTATTGACCACCAGCGCGCCGGGCTTGAGCAGCGCCAGTTCGCGGGCGCCGATCAAATGGCGGGTGTGCTCGTTGAGCGGGCAGTGCAAGGTCAGCGCGTCGACCTGGGGCAGCAGTTCATCCAACGGCACGCGGTCGGCCCGGGCAGGGCGCCCCGGAATCGCGCCCAGCACCACGCGCATGCCAAAGGCTTCGGCCAGACGCGCCACGGCGCTGCCCAATTCACCGTGGCCCAGCAGGCCGAGGGTTTTGCCCTCCAATTCGATGATCGGATGATCCAGCAGGCAGAATTGCTTGGCCTTTTGCCATTTGCCGGCGGCTACATCCTGCTGATAGTCCTTCAGCCGCGTCGCCAGGTTGAGCAGCAGCATCATCGTATGCTGCGCCACCGATGGCGTGCCGTAGCCCTGGCAGTTGCTCACCGTGATGCCCTGGGCGCGGGCGGCGGCCAGATCAATGTTGTTGGTACCGGTGGCCGACACCAGGATCAGTCTGAGATCGGGGCAAGCCGCCAGGGTTTGCGCGTTGAGCACGATCTTGTTGCTGATGGCCACTTGGGCACCTAGCAGGCGTTCCAACACATTTTGCGGCGTCGTGTCCGAAAACAGCTGCAACTCTGTGAAGCTGTCTCGCAATTGGCTGAGGTCGAGGTCCCCCAAGTCCAGGGAAGGGTGATCAAGGAAGACGGCGTGGCGATTGTCAGTCATCAACTGTACCTTTTGCGACAGAGTTCGAAGGCGTAATCTGCCGAGCCTATCAGATGAAATAATCAGTTACTTAATGGAGTGAGCATGTACCTCGCCGAGTTTTTGACCGTAGCCTTGATTCACTTGTTGGCGGTGGCCAGTCCCGGACCGGACTTCGCCGTGGTCGTGCGCGAGAGCGTGACCCACGGCCGCCGCGCCGGCACCTGGACCGCGCTGGGCGTGGGTTCGGCGATTTTCCTGCATGTGGGCTATTCGTTGCTGGGTATTGGGCTGATCGTGTCCCAGTCCATCGTGCTGTTCAACGCCCTCAAGTGGGCCGCGGCTGCTTACCTGTTGTACATCGGCTTCAAAGCCCTGCGCGCCCAGCCGGCCAAACCCGCCGCCGAGGGCGAGCTGCACCGCGAAGCCGGTGAACGCACCCCGCGCGGCGCTTTCACCGCCGGTTTCGTGACCAATGGCTTGAACCCTAAGGCCACGTTGTTCTTCCTCTCGTTGTTCACCGTGGTGATCAATCCACACACGCCGTTGGCGGTGCAGGCCGGCTACGGCGTCTACCTGGCGGTGGCGACGGCGCTGTGGTTCTGCCTGGTGGCGATGCTGTTCAGCCAGCAACGCGTGCGCGCCGGGTTTGCGCGGATGGGGCATTGGTTCGACCGGACCATGGGCGCGGTATTGATTGCCATAGGTGTGAAGCTGGCGTTTACCAGCATGAAATAACATTGGCCCACCCGGTGCGCATGGCCAGTAATCGGTGCAAATGCTGGCGCAAAGCTAGCATTTGCTGAGGTCTGCAAATCATTCCTTTGGCTGATTTAGCGCACACATAACGTCTCTACAGTGCAGGTCTTCAAGCCAAGACCGTGCAGTCATAAAAGGGATTCGTATGTTGCAGACCCGTGTTATCCCGCCCGCCGAAGGTGCGTACCAATACCCACTGTTGATCAAGCGCCTGCTGATGTCCGGCACCCGTTACGAGAAGACCCGGGAAATCGTCTACCGTGACAAATTGCGTTACACCTACCCCACCTTGATCGAACGCGTCGCGCGCCTGGCCAATGTGTTGACCGAGGCCGGTGTGAAGGCCGGTGACACGGTGGCGGTGATGGATTGGGACAGCCATCGCTATCTGGAATGCATGTTCGCCATCCCGATGATCGGCGCGGTGATCCACACCATCAACGTGCGCCTGTCGCCGGAACAGATCCTGTACACCATGAACCACGCCGAAGACCGCTTCGTGCTGGTCAACAGTGAGTTTGTCGGGCTCTATCAAGCCATCGCCGGGCAGCTCACCACCGTGGACAAGACCCTGCTGCTCACCGACGGAGAAGCCAAAACCGCCGATCTGCCTGACCTGGTGGGCGAGTATGAAACCCTGCTGGCCGCCGCCAGCCCCCAGTACGACTTCCAGGATTTCGACGAACACTCGGTCGCCACCACGTTCTATACCACCGGCACCACCGGTAACCCTAAGGGCGTGTACTTCACCCATCGCCAGCTGGTGCTGCATACCATTGGCGTGGCGACCATCATGGGCAGCGTCGATAGCGTGCGATTGCTGGGCACCAACGACGTGTACATGCCGATCACGCCGATGTTTCACGTGCATGCCTGGGGTTTGCCGTATGTGGCTACCATGCTCGGTCTCAAGCAGGTCTACCCTGGCCGCTACGACCCGGAATTGCTGGTGGAGCTGTGGCGCAAGGAAAAGGTCACGTTCTCCCATTGCGTGCCGACCATCCTGCAGATGGTACTCAACGCCAAGGCCGCTCAGGGGGTGGATTTTGCCGGTTGGAAAATCGTCATCGGTGGCAGTGCGCTGAATCGTTCGCTGTATGAAGCTTCCAAGGCTCGTGGGATTCAACTCACCGCTGCGTACGGCATGTCCGAGACCGGACCGCTGGTGTCCTGTGCGCACCTCAACGAAGAACTGCTGGCCGGCAGCGAAGACGAGCGCATTACCTACCGCATCAAGGCTGGCGTGCCGGGGCCGTTGGTGGAGGCGGCGATCATTGACGCCGAGGGTCGTTTCCTGCCGGCCGATGGCGAATCCCAGGGCGAGCTTGTGCTGCGCGCGCCGTGGCTGACCGAGGGGTATTTCAAGGAGCCGCAAAAGGGCGCCGAGTTGTGGGCGGGCGGCTGGATGCACACCGGGGATGTGGCCACGCTGGACGCCTTTGGTGTGATCGATATCCGCGACCGCATCAAGGATGTGATCAAGACCGGCGGTGAGTGGGTCTCGTCCCTGGCCCTCGAAGACCTGGTCAGCCGTCACCCGGCGGTACGCGAAGTAGCGGTGGTGGGCATCGCCGACCCGCAGTGGGGCGAGCGCCCGTTTGCCTTGGTGGTGGTGCGCGAAGGCCATGCAATTGGCGCCCGCGAGCTGAAGGAACACCTCAAACCGTTCGTGGAACTGGGCCATTTGAGCAAGTGGGCGATTCCGAGTCAGATCGCCGTTGTTACGGAAATTCCCAAGACCAGTGTCGGTAAGCTCGACAAGAAGCGTATCCGCATTGACATCATCGAATGGCAGGCCAACAACAGCACGTTCCTGTCCACCCTCTGAGCTGATTTGCCGTGCCCCTGTGGCACGGCGATGCTCTATCTCGCGCCTTCACTTGTGATTTGCCGATTTTCAGCCATCCTTCCCGCGTCGGCCCCCGCCGACATGGCGAAAGGACTGTGGCAGACGGCTCGGTGATGCAAATCACACTTTAGAGGGATCAAGCCGTACCCCCTGCTGGCTATAGTCCCACTCAGAGTTTTTCAAGGATGCACCGCTTCGGGCCACGGAGGTTCAGTTGCCAGGCAGCATTGGAATCGTTGTATTCCGGCTGTTACACGCATCATCTAGAACTCACTGCCATAACAATAATGCACATGGAGTAGCGTCGATGACCTCAGTAAACCAGTTCTGGCGCCGGGCAAAATTGCCTCTGGCCGTCAGCCTCGCCTCTACGCTCGCCGGGCCCGCATTCGGCGTCAGCTTCAATATCGGTGAAATCGAAGGGAATTTTGACTCGTCGCTTTCCGTGGGGGCGAGCTGGTCGACAGCCAAGCCCAACAAGGACTTGATCGGCGCCAACAACGGCGGTCGGGGCTTGTCCCAGACGTCCGATGACGGCCACCTGAACTTCAAGCGCGGCGAGACCTTCTCCAAGATCTTCAAGGGTATTCACGACCTGGAGCTGAAGTACGGCGACACCGGCGTATTCGTGCGGGGCAAATACTGGTACGACTTCGAACTCAAGGATGAAAGCCGTGAGTTCAAGGACATCAGCGACAACAATCGCAAGGAAGGCGCCAAGTCTTCCGGCGGGCAGATTCTCGACGCCTTCGTTTATCACAACTATGCGATTGCCGATCAGCCGGGCAGCGTGCGCTTCGGTAAGCAGGTAGTGAGCTGGGGCGAAAGCACCTTTATCGGCGGCGGCATCAACTCTATCAACCCGATCGATGTGTCTGCGTTCCGTCGTCCGGGTGCCGAGATCAAGGAAGGCCTGATTCCGGTCAACATGTTCTACGTGTCGCAAACCCTGACCGATAACCTCTCGGCCGAAGCGTTTTACCAGCTGGAATGGGACCAGACCGTTACTGATAACTGCGGTACGTTCTTCTCGCAGCCGGATGTGATTTCCGATGGTTGCAGCAATAACCTGCGGGTGCTGAATAAGCGTTCGACCATCCCGGGCGCAGCCTTGCCGACCTTGACTGCCTTGGGTGTGGACGTAAACAACGAAGGCGTACTGGTCCGTCGTGGCCCCGACCGTGATGCTCGCGACAGCGGACAGTTCGGCGTGGCGATGCATTACAACTTCGAACCGCTGGATACCGAGTTCGGCGCGTACTTCATGAACTACCACAGCCGTGCGCCGATTTTCAGTGCGCAGGGTGCGCCGTCGTCGGCCTACACCCGTCCGCTGGGGCCGCTTGGCGCCTTGCGCCCACTGGTCGTGGCCGGTAACTCCAATTACTTTGTCGAGTACCCGGAAGATATCCGCCTCTACGGTTTGAGCTTCTCCACCACGTTGCCGACAGGCACCGCATGGAGTGGTGAACTGAGCTACCGTCCCAACGCACCGGTGCAGTTGAGCACCACCGATATCCTCTTCGCTGGCGTGACGCCGATCCCAGGCTTTGGCAACGCGTCCGTACTCAAAGGCACCCCAGGTCAGGACCTGCACGGTTACAACCGCAAGGAAGTGACCCAGTTCCAGACCACGTTCACGCACTTCTTCGACCAAGTGATGGGCGCGAGTCGCTTGACCACCGTCGGTGAAATCGGTGTGACCCACGTGGGCGGCCTGGAAAGCAAGTCCCAAGCCCGTTATGGCCGTGACCCGGTATTCGGCCCTGGCACCTTGCCAGGTGGCTTCTGCGACAGGCTTAACCTGTCCACCGCCAATGGCGCTGGCTTGCCCAACGCCTCAGGCTTGAACACCAACTGCAACAACGATGGCTTCACCACCGCCACCTCCTGGGGCTATCGCGCTCGCGCCATCTGGGAATACCCGGATGTGTTCGCCGGTGTGAACCTCAAGCCTAACGTGGCGTGGTCCCACGACGTAAAGGGCTACTCGCCAGGCCCTGGCGGTAACTTCGAAGAAGGTCGCAAAGCGGTCAGCCTGGGGCTGGATGCCGAATACCAGAACACCTACACCGCAAGCCTGGCCTACACCAACTTCTTCGGCGGCAAGTTCAGCACCGTGGATGACCGTGATTTTGTCGCCCTGAGCGTCGGCGCGAACTTCTAAGCACACTGAATTTCAGGAAGACCGGAATATGAAAATAACTAAAAGTCTGTTGCACGTAGGTGTGCTGGGGCTGTCGATCCTGGCGAGCAATGTCATGGCGGCGGTCTCGGCCGATGAAGCTGCCAAGCTGGGTACCACCCTGACGCCGATGGGCGCCGAGATGGCCGGTAACGCTGCCGGCACCATCCCGAAATGGTCGCCGATGCCGACCAACGCCGGCGCTGTGGATGCCCGTGGCTTCCTGGCCAACCCCTACGCCAATGAGCAGCCGCAGTTCACCATCACCGCGGCTAATGTCGAGCAGTACAAAGACAAACTGGCGCCGGGGCAGTACGCGATGTTCAAGCGCTACCCGGAAACCTTCAAGATGCCGGTCTACCCGACCCATCGTGGCGCTACCGTGCCGGCCGAGGTGTTTGCCTCGATCAAGAAGAACGCCACCACCACCAACCTGGTGTCCGGTGGCAACGGCTTGGAGAACTTCGAAACCGCGGTGCCATTCCCGATTCCGAAAAGCGGCGTCGAGGTGATCTGGAACCACATCACCCGCTATCGCGGCGGCAGCGTGACGCGTCTGGTTACCCAGGCTACCCCGCAAACCAATGGTTCCTACAGCCTGGTGTACTTCCGCGACCAGTTCGTGTTTCGCGACAAAATGAAGGACTTCGATCCGAAGAACCCGGGCAACGTGCTGTTCTACTTCAAGCAGCAAGTGACCGCGCCGGCACGCCTGGCCGGTGGTGTGCTGCTGGTGCACGAAACCCTGGACCAGGTGAAGGAGCCGCGTTCGGCATGGGTCTACAACGCCGGCCAGCGCCGTGTGCGCCGGGCGCCGCAAGTGTCCTATGACGGCCCGGGCACCGCTGCCGACGGTCTGCGTACCTCCGACAACCTCGACATGTACAACGGCGCGCCGGATCGCTACGACTGGAAGCTGGAGGGCAAGAAAGAAATCTACATCGCCTCCAACAGCTACAAGATCGACGATCCTAAGCTCAAGTACGCCGACATCATCAAGGCAGGTCACATCAACCAGGACCTGGCGCGTTACGAGCTGCGCCGCGTCTGGCATGTGGTCGCCACCTTGAAGGAAGGCCAGCGCCACATCTACGCCAAGCGTGACTTCTACATCGACGAAGACACCTGGCAAGCGGCGGTGATCGACCACTACGACGGCCGTGGCCAACTGTGGCGCGTTGCCGAAGCCCATGCCGAGAACTACTACGACAAGCAAGTGCCGTGGTACGCCCTGGAAACCCTCTACGACCTGCAGTCCGGCCGCTACCTGGCGCTGGGCATGAAGAACGAAGAGAAACAGGCCTACGATTTCGGCTTCACCGCCTCCACTAGCGAATTCACCCCGGCGGCCCTGCGTCAGGATGGTGTGCGCTAGGTTGCACGACCCAATGTGTGAGGGGCAGGCCCCCTCCCACATGGGATGCATTCCAGATTGAATGATAATTTGGCAAAGCTCGATCAAAGGGCGGGAGGGGGCTTGCCCCCGATAGCGGGATAACAGTCGGCATTTACGTTGACTGTTACCTCGTTATCGGGAGCAAGCTCCCTCCCGCTTTTTGCCTATCGCGATATTTTTTGTCGCAGTTCTTTTTCAGGCAATTGTTGCAAAGATCTACAAAGCGGCGGCTTTTACCGCTAGTCTGCGGACATCTGCAATGCCGACAATAGCCTTCAATAAGAGCCCGGCGATGACTGATCTGTCCCGAATCCAAGGGCCTGCCAGTGCGGTGATCCCGTCTCTGGAAGCTCGCTTTTACAGGCCTCCGCTGCCTGACGGCTACGTGCTGCGACCCCGTCTGTGCGAACGGCTGAGTGCCGGATTGCAGGGTCGTTTGTTGCTGGTCAGCGCGCCGGCCGGGTTCGGTAAGAGTTCCCTGGCGGTCGAGTTCTGCCAAAGCCTGCCGGCCCATTGGCAAAGTCTGTGGCTGGGCTTGGGCCCACGGGACAGCGACCCTGGTCGTTTCCTCGAGCGCCTGCTCGAAGGTCTGCAACAGTACTTCTCGCCGCTGGGTGCCCAGTCCCTGGGCCTGCTGAAAATGCGTCAGCGTCACCAACCCTTTGCGTTTGAAGAATGGCTTGATGGCCTGCTCGATGAGTTGGCCCACCATCTGTCCACCCGCGCGCCGCTGTTACTGGTGCTGGACGACTATCACTTGGCCCAGGGGCCGGTGCTGGACCGTTGCCTACAGTTTTTCCTCAACCATTTGCCCGATGGCCTGGTAGTGCTGGTGACCAGCCGCCAGCGCCCGGACTGGCATCTGGCGCGCCTGCGGCTGTCGCGGCATTTGCTGGAACTGAACGAACACGACCTGCGCCTGACCCATGCCGAATCCCTGGCGGTGCTGGATCGCCACAGCAACTCCTTGCGCGGCGAAGCCCTCGATAACTTGATCCGTCGTAGCGAAGGCTGGGTGGCCGGTTTGCGTTTTTGGTTGCTGGCGGCCTCCGAAGCCGGCAACGAGAGTGCCTTGCCCCAGAGCCTGCACGGCGGCGAAGGGTTGATCCGCGATTACCTGCTGGAAGAGGTGATCGATTGCCTACCGGCCGAGGTGCAGGCGTTTCTGTTCGACACCGCGCCCCAGGAGCGCTTTTGCAGTGACCTGTGCGACGCCGTGCGCGAAGCCCATGACAGCGCGGAGATCCTGCGTTACCTGCAATCTCACCAAGTGTTTCTAGTGCCTTTGGACGAGCAGGGCGTTTGGTTCCGTTATCACCATTTGTTCTCCGACCTGCTGCGCAGCCGACGCGAAAGCAGCCCTGTGCTGCCGGCCGCCAGCCTGCACCTGCGCGCCTGTCGTTGGTTCAACGCCCAGGGTTTGATCGACGAGGCGGTGGAACAAGCGTTGCGCGCCGGCCATCTGGATGTGGCGGCGAACCTGGTGCAAAACCTGTCCGAAGAACAACTGCTGGCCGAGCAGAATGTCGGCATGCTGCTGCGCTGGAAAATGGACTTGCCCGACAGCCTGCTGATCAGCACACCGCGCTTGATCGTGCTCTACAGCTGGGCATTGGGGTTGGCCTGTCAGTTGGATGCGGCGCAAGAGTTGTCCAGCTACCTCAGTCGGTTTCTGCCGGCGCCCTCGGCCACCGCGCAAAAATCCATGCTGGCGCAGTGGCTGGCGCTCAGCGGCATCATCGCCCGTGGTCGCGGCGATCGCGAGCTGACCCAGCGCTATTGCAGCGAGGCCTTGGACAGCCTGCCGCAGCGTCGTTACGGCCAGCGACTGATGTGCCTATCGACTCTGTCCAATCTGGCGATTGCCGATGGGGATTTATGGCGTGCCCGCGGCTTGAATCGCGAATCGTTGGAGTTGGCGCAGCGCGTCGGCAACCCGCTGTTCGAGGCCTTGGCCCACTATGATCGCGCGCGGGTACTGCAAGCGCGGGGCGAAATTCTGCGTTCCCTCGACGAAGTGCGCCAGGGCCTGCAGCGCCTGCACGGTCTGGCGCCTCAACGGCTGTATGCGGTACGGGCTCGCCTCTCGCTGTATGAAGGTTACTTGCTGCTGGTGCGGTTTCAGCCCGAAGCCGGCATGGTCCGCCTGCGCGCTGGATTGGCTGAAGCCCGGGCCTGTCGCGATATCAGTGTGTTAATCGGGCATTGCGTGATCGCCAGTTTCGAAGGGCGGCGCGGTGATTTCCCTTTGGCGTTCGCCGAACTCGCCGAGGCCGAACGCTTGATGCATATCTGGGACGTGCCGCCGATCTACTACCTGGCCATGATCACTCTGATCAAGTGCGAGTTGTGGCTGGCCCAGGGCCGCACCGATCTGGCCGAAGCCTGGCTGTCACGGCTGGAGCAAACCTACAACGGCGAGCACGCCGCCGCCGCGCCGGAATTTCACCCGCACCTGCCGCAGCATATCGGCCTGCAACAAGCGGCTCTCGACGCCACGCGCCATCAGCACGACGTCGCGTTGCAGCGCCTGGAAGAACTGGCGCAGCAAGCCCACGACAGCGGTCGCCAGATGATCGCCCTGATGGCCTTGACTCAGCAGGCACAGTTACTGCTCGAGGGAGGCCAGGAAACCAAGGCGCGCCCGATTCTGGCGCGGGCACTGGAGGCGGGAGCAGGCGGTGCGCTGCAACCTTTTCAGCGTCTGTTGGACACCCACCCGGATTGGATGCGCGAGCAACTGGGCCAAGACCCTCACGGCTTGTTGAGTCAAAGCTTGCTAGCCTTGCTGCCCAAGGCAGTAGCGATGTCGCCCACGCCCACCCATGAAGCCCTCAGTGCGCGTGAGCTGGCGGTCCTGCAACTGATCGCCGAAGGTTGTTCCAACCAGGAAATCAGTAACCGTCTGTTTATTTCACTGCACACGGTCAAAACCCATGCGAGCCATATCAACAGCAAGTTGGGCGTCGAGCGGCGCACTCAGGCGGTGGCGCGGGCGCAGGAATTGCGTTTGATTGGTTAAGCATTAAGCGAGCCTGCTTGGAGTGGTCTGCGCAGCGTTCCAGTCTGGTTTAATAGGGCGATTGTTGCGGCGCTACCTGCCTGAGACACCTGATTGATTTGCACTGGAAGACTGCCCATGGACACCACATCGCCCACGCTCATCCGCGAAACCTTCCCCGTCGGCCCGTTGCAGTGCAACTGCACAATCATCGGCGACCCCGTCACTAAAAAAGCCATCGTGGTCGACCCAGGCGGCAATCATGAGCTGATCCTGGCGCGGCTCGATGCGCTGGGGCTGAAAGTGGTGAGCATCATTCATACCCACGCCCATCTCGATCACTTCCTCGCTTCGGGTCAATTGAAAGAGAAAACCGGCGCCACCCTGCATCTGCACAAGGATGACCAATTCTTGTGGGATAACCTGGAGATGCAATGCCAGATGTTTGGTGTGCCCTACACCCCGGTGCCGTCGCCCGACCGCTGGCTGGCCGATGACGAAGAACTGGCCTGCGGTTGCGGCGTGGCCTTGCACACCCCTGGGCATACGCCGGGCTCGATGAGTTTCTGGTTCGCTGAGGCCAAATTGCTGATTGCCGGGGACACCTTGTTCCGACGTGGCGTGGGGCGCACGGACCTCTGGGGCGGCGACCAGGCGACCATCGTGCGTTCGATCAAGCAGCGCCTGTACACCCTGGATGAAGGCGCCACCGTGGTGACCGGCCATGGGCCGGACACGCGGCTGGGGGATGAGATGCGTGAAAATCCGTTTGTTCGGGCCTGATGTAAGTGAGTGCATCGTTAAAGCGAAAACGCAGGTTCTATTCAGGAGGCGTCTGCTAGGGTTTTGATAGCGGCAAATGTGACCAATGTTTTGTTACAGCCGCGGCAACGGTCATGGAATTTTTGCCGTTTGTCGCGTTCCAAACTCGGCACAGGTCCATTACCAATGCCCTTTGCACCACAGAATGCAAAAGTAGGAGCTTCTTTCATGTTCACTCCGCGTCGTCTGCTTGTTGTCGCTACCGCCGTAGCCTTGTTGTCCGGCTGCGCTTCCCCTAATCCTTATGACGGCAGCAGCCAGGGACAGGCGAATAATGAATCCGGCGGTATGAGCAAAACCGCCAAATACGGCGGTCTGGGTGCCCTGGCCGGGGCATTGGCGGGCGCTGCCATTGACCACAACAACCGTGGTAAGGGCGCGCTGATCGGCGCGGTAGTGGCAGGTGCAGGTGCCGCCGGGTATGGCTACTACGCCGACCAGCAGGAAAAGAAACTGCGCGAAAGCATGGCCAATACCGGGGTTGAGGTGCAGCGCCAGGGGGATCAGATCAAATTGATCATGCCGGGTAACATCACCTTCGCGACTAACTCAGACGCGATCTCCAGCAGCTTTTACCAGCCGCTGAACAACCTGGCCAACTCGCTCAAGCAGTTCAATCAAAACACCATCCAGATTGTGGGCTATACCGACAGCACCGGTAGCCGCCAACTGAACATGGACCTGTCCCAACGCCGTGCTCAGACCGTGGCTAATTACCTGACCTCCCAAGGCGTGAGCCCGGCCAACCTGAGCGCACGCGGTGCCGGCCCGGATAACCCGATTGCCAGTAACGCCGACGTCAATGGCCGTGCCCAGAACCGTCGCGTAGAGGTCAACCTCGGTCCGATCCCTGGCCAGCAATACGGTCAGCCGGGCCAGCAGGCTCCTCAGCAAAATAATCAGTTCCAGGGCAATCCATACCAGCAGTACCAATAAACAGCAGGCATTAAAAAGGGCGCCGTGCAATCCATGCACGGCGCCCTTTTTAGTGGGCGGCATTTACTTCAGTCGATGTACTCGAACACTTTCACAATCTTCTGTACGCCGGATACGCCTTGCACCAGGTTGGCCGCGCGAGTGGCTTCCGCCTGGGTCAGCAAGCCCATCAGGTAGACGATGCCGTTATCGGTGACGACCTTGATGCGCGAGCCTGGGATGGCGTTGTCTGTCAGCATCTGGGCCTTGATTTTGGTCGTCAGCAGCGCGTCGTTACTGATCGCCAGCAGGGTGATCGGGTCCATCACCTGCAATTCGTTGTGAACCTTCTTCACGCGCTGCACGGCCGCGGCGGCTTGTTCGGCCTGAGCCTTGAGGTCGGCGCGAGGTGTCTGGCCAGCCAGCAGCACCACGCCATTAAAGCTGGTGACGACGATGCGCGAGGCGCCATTGCCGAGGTCCGGCGCGGCCTTGGCGACGTTGACCTCGACCTTGGTTTCGATCAGTGAGTCGTCGATCTTGCTGCCGAAGGTGCGCGTGCCCTTGTCGTCCTGGATGGGGGTGTCACGTGTCGCGGTGATTGCCGTGCTGCAGCCGCTGATGGCGAGGCACAGCGTGATGGCCAAAAGGCTGAGGCGGTTAACGGTCATTCTTCACTCCCGAACAGTTGGCTGTCGATCAGATCGCACAGGCAGTGGATCGCCAGCAGGTGGACTTCCTGGATACGTGCGGTGACATTGGCCGGAACGCGGATCTCCACATCTTCAGGCAGCAGCAACGAGGCCATGCCGCCGCCATCGCGTCCGGTCAATGCTACGACAATCATTTCGCGATCATGTGCGGCCTGGATCGCTTGAATAATATTCGCCGAGTTGCCACTAGTGGAAATCGCCAGCAGCACATCGCCCGGTTGGCCCAGGGCGCGGATCTGCTTGGAGAAGATTTCGTTGTAGCTGTAATCGTTGGCGATCGAGGTAATCGTCGACGAGTCGGTGGTCAGGGCGATGGCCGGCAGGCTCGGCCGCTCGCGCTCGAAGCGGTTGAGCAGCTCGGAGGAAAAGTGCTGGGCGTCGCCGGCCGAACCGCCATTGCCGCACGAAAGCATTTTGCCTTCGTTGAGCAAGGCATTGACCATGACCTGACTGGCTTGCTCGATGTGCGGTGCAAGTACGTCCATCGCCTGTTGCTTGGTGTCGATACTGGCCTGGAAAAGCTGGCGAATTCGGGATTGCATGTCCATCTGTGTGACCTTAAGTAGCGCGGCTGTTTGGCACAGGAATGTGCAGCCCGCAAAGCAAAGAGCAAAAGTGTGTGGTGAAGATGTCCGGCGAATCAGCTGTCGAAGGCGTTCGGGAGCCAGTTCAGATCAGCGGTACCCGACGGTGTGCTTTCTATGGCAACCACATCGAAACGGCAGGGGGCGTCGGCCCAGCGATGCTCTTCTTGCAGGAAAAACTGCGCGGCGAGTATTAGCTTCTGACGCTTGCGCCCGTCGATACTGGCGAGCGCGCCACCCCATTGTGCGTGTTTTCTGTAGCGGACTTCGACGAATACTACTGTATCGCCGTCAAGCATGACCAGATCAAGCTCGCCGCGTTTACATAACCAGTTCTGCGCCAAAAGGCGCAGACCCTGTTGTTGCAGGTAGTTCAGAGCTTGAAGTTCGGCATCCTTGCCGCTTTGCGCACGGGACCGCTCGGGCATCAGCGCGGGGTGTCCGGCAGGCGCTGGATCTGACCACCGACGAACTTCGCCCACGGCATCTGGCGATCTACGCGTTGGTTGCCGCTGATTCCCAGGTTGCCCGAGAGACCGTCAATCCGAGTGTCCGGCAGCGCCTTGAGCTGGCCCAGGCGTGGCGCCAGACGATAGGCATCCACGCCCATCGCGTAGAGACGCCCGAGGCTGCCATTGGCTTGTGGCCATTGCGCGGCGACCTGGTTGCGCAGCGGGTCGGTGGTGTTGAGCAGCCAAGGGGTTTCACAGAACATCACGTTGGTCATGTCCAGGTACTGGTTCTTGTCGCCGCTGGCGCTGAATACGTGGGACGTCGCATACACGGGCACGTCGCCGGCGTACTGGAAGTTCAGGGTCGGTTTGATCTGCTGGGCCAGTTGCGGGGTCACGGCCAGGAAGATGAACTCGATGTCCTGGCGACGCGAAGGTTGTGCCGCCACATCGGTCCCCACCGTGTTTTGCAGGCTCTTGGCGCGGCCTTCGCTTTTACGCAGTTGGAACAGGTCGGCAATTTGCTGGGCCAGGGCGACCGGCTGGTCGACGTATTCCACACCCATCACCGTACCGCCATGAGCTTCCCAATCCTGACGGAAGGCTTTGTAGACCCGCTCACCCCATTCGCCACGCGGCACCATGGCGGCAGCGCGGTGCAGGCCATCGGCACGGGCACGACGCGATACTTCGCGGGCTTCGTCTTCGGCGGCCAGGCCGAACTGGAACAACTGCGGTGGTGCTTGATCGGTTTCGCTGTAGTTCAGCGCCAAGGTGGTGATCGGCAATTGAGGGCGCGCGCTGAGCTGTTTGACCAGTGGCTTCTCCAACGGACCGACCACCAGTTGCACGCCGGCGGCCTGGGCCTTGGCATAGAAATCGTCGATGGAGGTCAGGCGGGAACTGTCATAGAACTCGATGACCGGCGGCTTTTGCCCGGCCTGTTCGGCCTGGTAGTGAGCCGCCATGAAGCCTTCGCGCAACGCCTTGCCGACAGAAGCCAGCGGGCCGTCCTGTGGCAACAGCACGGCGATCTTGTTCAGGGGTTGGCTGGCCAGCTCCTTGAGCTTGATCAGTGGGGTCGGCAATTGCAACGCTGCCGGATGGTTCGGGTTCTGCGCGCGCCAGGTATCGATAGCGGCCTGCTGTTGTTCCAGGGTGCCGGCGGCCTTGACCGACTGCGCCAGGGTGATCCAGCCGTCGAGCACCGGGTTGCCGCTGGCTTGCAGTTGGTCGGCCGGCACGGCGGCAATCAGGACCCAGATGGCTTCATGGTTGCTATGGGCGGCGTCGCCGGTCAGCAATGGCGCCATGGCGACACGCTCGCGGGCGGCGGCCAGGGTCTGGCCGTCGGCCTCGTAAGCACGGGCATGCACGGTGCCGGTGCGAATCTGCTGTTCGGCCGGCAAGTCCTTGAGGTTCTGCAGGCTCGGGTGGCTCAGGGCGGTCAACGCGGCCTTCGGCTGGTTGCGGGTCATGGCCAGTTCGGCGGCCAGGGTGCTGGCGAATACTTGTGCGGCCGGTTTGAGAGCGTCCAGGGGCACTTGGGCAAGAATCTGCGACGAGCGGCCAGGGTTGTTCTGGTGATAGGCCATGTCCGCCGCGCTCAAGCGCAATAATGCCGCCTTTTCTGGCGTCTTGGCGGTCGTGGCCTGTTCGAGCAGTTGCTCGATACTGGCGTCCGGGGTCCGGGGGAGGTCGCCAAGGCTGGACGAGGGCGAGCTGGCACAGGCGGCCAGTAAGGCAGCGAGGCAGAGGGCGGAGAGCAGCCGCAGACAAGCGATCATGTAAGTGTTCCTGATACCGATCAAATTAGCGTGGAATTGTACCCAAGCACTGGCCCAGGCGCGATGTTACTGGCGTGAAACCGTCGATTTAGGTCGTGCAAATGTTGCTGATTGTGCGCTGCTGACCATTGATGGCTGAAACATCATCGGTTTCGATGGCATATTTTCGAGGCATCTACGCGCTACAATGGATTTTTTGCCATTCATCGAGGTGTGCGTTTTGACTGCTCCAGGTTCCCTGAATTCCACTGCAGGCTCGCTTTTTGTCGTGGCGACGCCCATTGGCAACCTGGACGACATCAGTGCCCGCGCATTGAAAGTGTTGCGCGACGTTAAATTGATCGCGGCGGAAGATACTCGCCACTCCCAGCGGTTGATGCAGCATTTTGGCATCAGTACTCCTCTGGCCGCCTGTCACGAACACAACGAGCGCGAAGAGGGCAGCCGTTTTATCGTGCGTCTGCTGGCCGGCGATGACGTGGCGTTGATCTCCGATGCCGGCACGCCGCTGATCTCCGACCCTGGATATCATCTCGTCCGCCAAGCGCGCGCTGCAGGCATCAATATAGTGCCTGTTCCGGGGGCGTGCGCGCTGATCGCGGCTCTGTCGGCGGCTGGCCTGCCATCCGATCGTTTTATCTTCGAGGGTTTCCTGCCCGCCAAGGCCGTTGGGCGTCGTGCGCGCCTTGAAGCGTTGAAAGAAGAACCGCGCACGCTGATTTTTTACGAAGCCCCGCACCGCATCTTGGAATGTCTGCAGGATATGGAGCTGGTGTTCGGCGGGGAGCGTCTTGCGCTGCTGGCGCGTGAGCTGACCAAAACCTTCGAGACCCTCAAAGGCCTGCCCCTGGAAGCGCTGCGTGCCTTTGTCGAAGGCGACAGCAATCAACAGCGTGGTGAGTGTGTGGTGCTGGTGGCGGGCTGGACGGCACCGGAAAGCGAGGATGCCGTCGGCAGCGAAGCCCTGCGCGTGCTGGACTTGCTGCTCAAGGAGATGCCTCTCAAGCGGGCCGCGGCTCTGGCGGCGGAAATTACCGGCGTGCGTAAGAACGTCCTGTATCAAGTGGCGCTGGATAAACAGAAAGCCGAATAGTTCCGGGTTGAATGCAGCATTTCGTCCGATGGTGATGGCAGTCGGGTACTTTTAATACTTGTCCTGAGGCCGTCGTGCCGTTAACCTGCGCGGCGGAGAGTCGATTGGACAGTCGCTGCCCTCTATGAAAATTAGGGGGGGGAGGAAAGTCCGGGCTCCATAGGGCGAAGTGCCAGGTAATGCCTGGGAGGCAAGACCAAATAGGGTCCCAAGGCGTGGCCCGCGCTGGGACCGGGTAGGTTGCTAAAGATGTCCAGTGATGGCCATCGTAGACGAATGACTGTTCAAGACAGAACCCGGCTTATAGATCGACTCTCCACCTTATTTCCCTCTATCCGAATCTCGGGCAGAAAACCGGTAGTAACGCAAGAATCCCTCCCTGCCAAATCATTGGCAGATGCATCTTCGTAATACCAAAAAAATCTTACTCTTAATAAATCACTTTAACTTCAAGCAATAGCTCTATGAGCTTGCTGTGCTTGTTGGGTCAAAATTATCGCCGAACTCTGGTTTCTCCTCCTTTTACGCTCCTAAATCTCCGTTCTGTAAGGCTTTTCCTTGAATCCGTGCCTTGACGGTGTGGTGGGCGCATTCCTATAGTGTGCGCAAGTGGCGGAAAGTGGCACAAAGTGGGTTTTTTGAACGTAAAACGCTAAAATTTGGAGAAACGCATCTGTGTTTCGCGGAGCTAACGCTATCAGTCTCGACGCAAAGGGCCGTCTCGCTATGCCGAGCCGGTATCGCGACGAGCTGATTTCGAGAAGTTCCGGCCAGTTGATCATCACTATTGATGCCGTTGACCCTTGTTTATGTGTTTACCCCCTCGACGAGTGGGAGTTGATTGAAACCAAGTTGCGCGCCTTGCCTTCATTACGCGAAGAGAACCGCCGCCTGCAGCGTTTGCTGATCGGCAATGCCGTCGACCTCGAGCTCGATGGCAGCGGTCGTTTCCTGGTGCCACCGCGTCTGCGCGAGTACGCCAAGCTCGATAAGCGGGCCATGTTGGTCGGCCAACTGAACAAGTTCCAATTGTGGGACGAGGATGCCTGGGATGCGGTTTCTGCCGCTGACCTGGCTGCTATTCAACAACCGGGCGCGATGCCTGATGAACTGCGTGATCTAATTCTGTGACTATTGATAGCGGCTTTAACCACATCACCGTACTGCTTGACGAAGCCGTTGAGGCTCTCGCCGTACGCGCGGATGGCTGCTATTTGGATGGCACGTTCGGCAGGGGCGGGCACAGCCGGCTGATTCTCAGTCAGCTCGGGCCGGATGGGAAACTCCTCGGGTTCGACAAAGACCCTCAAGCGATTGCCACCGGGCAAGCGCTAGCGGCCGAAGACGGCCGCTTTGTCGTTGTGCAGCGCAGCTTTGCCGAGCTGGGTGCCGAAGTGGCGGAGCGCGGCATGGCAGGCAAGGTGGCCGGGGTGCTACTCGACTTGGGCGTTTCTTCTCCACAGCTCGATGACCCGGAGCGCGGCTTCAGCTTCATGAACGACGGCCCGCTCGATATGCGCATGGACCCCACCCGGGGCGTCAGTGCCGCGCAGTTCATCGCCACCGCACCGGTGGAAGAAATCGCCCGTGTATTCAAGGAGTATGGTGAAGAGCGCTTCGCCGGTCGCATGGCTCGTGCCGTGGTTGAGCGCCGCGAAATCCAGCCGTTCGAGCGCACCGCCGACCTGGCCGAAGTGCTGAAAGTCGCCAACCCCGCCTGGGAAAAGGGCAAGAACCCGGCAACCCGTGCATTCCAGGGCCTGCGTATCCACGTCAATAACGAACTGGGCGATCTTGAGGCCGGCCTGGAGGCTGCCCTCGACGCGCTGGAAGTGGGCGGTCGCCTGGTGGTGATCAGCTTCCACTCTCTGGAAGATCGTATCGTTAAACTGTTTATGCGCCGCCTGGTCAAGGGCGAGTCCGACAACCTGCCGCGCAACCTGCCGGTACGGTTCGAAGCTTTTGTGCCGAAAATCAAAATCCATGGCAAAGCGCAGTTCGCTTCCGAAGCTGAACTCAAGGCCAACCCGCGTGCCCGCAGTGCTGTTATGCGTGTTGCGGAGAAGCTGCGGTGAGCAAGCTTTTCGCCAAGCCCCTCCCGGGCGGCAGCTTCTTTATGTTGCTGCTGTTCATCGGCGTACTGGTGTCCGCGATTGCGGTGTCCTACAGCGCCCACTGGAACCGCCAACTGCTCAACACTCTATATGGGGAGTTGAGTGTGCGTGACAAAGCCCAGGCCGAGTGGGGCCGGTTGATCCTGGAGCAAAGTACCTGGACGGCCCACAGTCGTATCGAAGTGCTGGCCACCGAGCAACTGAAAATGCACATCCCGAGCGCGGCTGACGTGCGGATGGTGGCGCCATGATGAAGCTCGAAGGCGCACTGTACCCATGGCGCTTCCGCCTGGTGCTCGGTTTGCTGGCGCTGATGGTGGGGGCGATCGCCTGGCGCATCGTTGATCTGCAAGTGGTCGATCGCGACTTCCTGATCGGTCAGGGCGATGCCCGCAGTCTGCGTCATATTCCTATTCCTGCGCACCGTGGCCTGATCACCGACCGCAACGGCGAACCCTTGGCTGTCAGTACGCCAGTGACCACCCTCTGGGCTAATGCCAAGGAACTGCAAGTCGCCAAGGACCGCTGGCCGGCCCTAGCCACCGCCCTTGGCCAAGACCCCAAGGCCCTGGCTGAGCGTCTGGAAGCCCAGGCCAATAAAGAGTTCATCTATCTGGTGCGCGGTCTGACCCCTGAGCAGGGCCAGCAGGTGCTCGACCTTAAGGTCCCCGGTGTCTACGGTATCGAGGAATTCCGTCGTTTCTACCCGGCCGGTGAAACCACCGCCCACATGGTGGGTTTCACCGACATCGACGACCATGGCCGCGAAGGCGTAGAGCTGGCCTACGATGAATGGCTCGCCGGGGTTCCCGGCAAGCGACAAGTCATCAAGGATCGGCGCGGCAGGTTGATCAAGGATGTCCAGGTCACCAAAAACGCCAAGGCCGGTAAGCCCTTGGCGTTGTCGATTGACCTGCGTTTGCAATACCTGGCCAACCGTGAGCTGCGTAACGCGATCATCGAAAACGGCGCCAAGGCCGGCAGCCTCGTGATCATGGACGTGAAGACCGGCGAAATCCTCGCCATGGTGAACCAGCCTACCTACAACCCGAACAACCGTCGCAACCTGCAACCGGCGATGATGCGCAACCGCGCCATGATCGACGTGTTCGAGCCGGGTTCGACCATGAAAGCCATCTCCATGAGTGCCGCCCTCGAAACCGGGCGCTGGAAGCCCAGCGACAAGGTCGAGGTCTACCCGGGCACGCTGCAGTTGGGCAAGTACACCATTCGTGACGTTTCCCGTACCGAAGGTCCGGTGCTGGATCTGACCGGCATCCTGATCAACTCCAGTAACGTGGGCATGAGTAAAGTCGCCTTCGATATCGGCGGCGAAACCATCTACCACCTGGCGCAGAAAATTGGCCTGGGCCAACCCACCGGCCTGGACTTCCCGGGCGAGCGTGTCGGTAACCTGCCGAACTACCGCGACTGGAAAAAAGCCGAGACCGCCACCTTGTCCTACGGCTATGGCCTGTCGGTGACTGCAATCCAACTGGCTCACGCCTTCTCTGTGCTGGCCAACAATGGCCGCATGGTGCCGTTGAGCCTGATCCACGTCGATGAAGCGCCGAAAGCGACCCAGGTGATCCCGGAGAATGTCGCCAAAACCATGCAGGGCATGCTGCAGCAAGTGATCGAGGCGCCGCGCGGTGTATTCCGTGCTCAGGTGCCGGCGTATCACGTAGCCGGCAAATCTGGTACCGCGCGTAAGACGTCGGTGGGTACCAAGGGGTACGCCGAGAACTCGTACCGTTCGCTGTTCGCTGGCTTCGGCCCAATGAGCGATCCGCGCTACGCCATCGTCGTGGTGATCGATGAACCGAGTAAGGCTGGATATTTCGGTGGCCTGGTCTCCGCGCCGGTGTTCAGCAAAGTGATGTCCGGCACCCTGCGCCTGATGAACATCACCCCGGACAACCTGCCGCCCACCCAACAAGCGAACGCCGGGCCACCGGCCGCTGCCGCAAAAGCCAATGGAGGGCGCGGCTGATGTCTCTGAGTTTGAACAAGATCTTCGCCCACGCCGGTCGCGACCTATTGATTCGTGAGCTGACTCTGGACAGCCGCAATGTACGTGCCGGTGACCTGTTCCTGGCCGTGCCGGGTGGCAAGCTTGACGGTCGTGCACACATTGCCGATGCGTTGCAACGTGGTGCCGCCGCCGTGGCTTATGAAGCCGAAGGCGCCACCGTGCTGCCGATCACCGACGTGCCGCTGATTCCGGTCAAGGGGCTGGCCAAGCAACTGTCGGATATCGCCGGGCGTTTTTATGGCGAACCGAGCCGCCACCTCAACCTGGTGGGCGTGACCGGTACCAATGGCAAGACCAGCGTGACCCAATTGGTTGCCCAGGCCCTTGACCTGCTGGGCCAGCATTGCGGGATTGTCGGCACCCTGGGGACCGGTTTCTATGGCGCGCTGCAAAGCGGCCTGCACACCACCCCGAACCCGATTGCCGTGCAAGCGACCCTGGCCGACCTGAAAAAGGCCGGTGCCAAGGCCGTGGCCATGGAAGTCTCGTCCCACGGGCTGGATCAAGGCCGCGTCAGCGCCCTGGCGTTCGATGTGGCGGTGATGACCAACCTGTCCCGCGACCATTTGGATTACCACGGCACCATGGAGGCTTACGCCGCCGCCAAGGCCAAGCTGTTCGCCTGGAATGATCTCAAGTGCCGGGTGGTGAACCTGGACGATGACTTCGGTCGCCAATTGGCCGCCGAAGACAGCGAAGCGCGCCTGATCAGCTACAGCCTGCACGATTCAAGTGCCTACCTGTATTGCCGCGAAGCCCAGTTCAACGACGAAGGCGTGCGTGCCACCCTGGTGACGCCTCAGGGCGAACATCACCTGCGCAGTACCTTGCTCGGCCGGTTCAACCTGAGCAACGTACTGGCTGCCATCGGCGCATTGCTGGGCCTGGACTACGCCCTGGACGAAATTTTAAAAGTACTGCCGAAGCTGGAAGGCCCGGCCGGCCGTATGCAGCGTCTGGGTGGCGGCAAACAGCCGTTGGTGGTGGTCGATTACGCCCACACGCCGGACGCCCTGGAAAAAGTCCTCGAAGCGCTGCGCCCCCACGCCAAGGGCAAATTACTGTGCCTGTTCGGCTGCGGCGGTGATCGTGATCGCGGCAAGCGCCCGCTGATGGCCGAGATTGTTGAACGTCTGGCTGACGGTGTGTTGGTCACCGATGACAACCCGCGCAGCGAGAACCCGAGCCAGATCTTCGACGATATCCGTGCAGGCTTCAAAGACGTATCCAAGGCCACCTTCGTTGCCGGCCGCGGTGCCGCCATCGCCCAACTGATCGCCGGCGCCAGCGCCGACGATGTGGTGGTACTGGCCGGTAAAGGCCACGAGGACTATCAGGAAATCAACGGCGAGCGGCATGCCTTTTCCGATCTGGTCGAGGCTGATCACGCCTTGAGCGCCTGGGAGGTTGCCCATGCTTAAGCCGATGCGCTTCAGTGAGCTGACCCAGGCCCTGTCGGGCCGCATGTTGTCGAGCGACTGCCGCTTCGACGGTGTCAGCATCGACAGCCGTGCCATCCAGCCAGGACAACTGTTTGTTGCGCTGGTCGGCCCGCGCTTTGATGGCCACGACTACCTGAATGACGTCGCCGCCAAAGGCGCCGTGGGGGCCTTGGTGCAGCGCGAAGTGCCGGAGTCGAGCCTGCCGCAGTTGCTGGTTGCCGACACCCGCTTGGCCCTGGGCCAACTGGGCGCACTCAACCGTGCCGCGTTCGATAAGCCCGTGGCTGCCATCACCGGTTCCAGCGGCAAGACCACGGTCAAGGAACTGCTCGCCGGTGTCTTGCGCACCCGTGGCCCGGTACTCGCTACCCGTGGCAACTTGAACAATGATTTCGGCGCGCCGCTGACCCTGCTCGAACTGGCCCCGGAACACACGGCGGCGGTGATCGAGCTGGGTGCCTCGCGCATCGGCGAAATCGCCTACACCGTCGCATTGACCAAGCCTCACGTCGCGATCATCAACAACGCCGGTACTGCTCACGTTGGCGAGTTCGGCGGTCCGGAAAAGATCGTCGAAGCCAAAGGCGAAATTCTTGAGGGCCTGGACGCGTCGGGCACGGCGGTGCTGAACCTGGACGACAAAGCCTTCGAGACCTGGCGTATCCGCGCTGCCGGCCGCAAGGTCCTGACCTTTGCTGTGCTGAATGCAGCGGCGGATTTCCACGCATCCGACATCTCGGTGGATGCTCGGGGTTGCCCGTCGTTCACCTTGCACACGCCCACAGGCAGCGAGCACGTACAGCTGAATCTGTTGGGCAATCACAACGTTGCCAATGCCCTGGCCGCCGCCGCCGCCGCCCATGCCCTGGGCATATCGCTGTTCGGTATCGCCACGGGGCTGGGCGCTGTGCAACCCGTCAAGGGCCGCACCGCGGCGCAGTTGGCCATCAACGGTATGCGCGTGATCGACGACACCTATAACGCCAACCCCTCTTCCATCAACGCTGCGGTCGACCTGCTCAAAGGTTTCGCCGGGCGCAAGGTGCTGGTGCTGGGCGATATCGGCGAACTGGGCGACTGGGCCGAGCAGGGGCATCGCGAAGTCGGTGCCTACGCGGCGGGCAAAGTCGATGCGTTGTACGCCGTCGGTCCGAACATGGCCCACGCCGTCGTCGCCTTCGGCCCCGGTGCCAGGCATTTCGCCAGTCAAGCCGAGTTGATCCAGGCCATCGGCGCGGCCGAACACGAAAAAAACACAACCATTTTGATCAAGGGATCGCGCAGCGCGGTGATGGAAAACGTCGTCGTGGCCTTGTGTGGCTCAAGTACGGAGAAACATTAATGCTGCTGCTGCTGGCTGAGTATCTGCAACAGTTCCACAAAGGCTTCGCGGTCTTCCAGTACCTGACCCTGCGCGGGATTCTAGGTGTGCTGACCGCGTTGTGTTTGTCGCTGTTCCTCGGGCCGTGGATGATCCGCACCCTGCAGAACCTGCAAATTGGTCAATCGGTTCGCAATGACGGCCCGCAGTCGCACCTGTCCAAATCCGGCACGCCGACCATGGGCGGCGCGCTGATCCTGTCGTCCATCGGTGTCAGCACTTTGCTGTGGGCTGATCTGAATAACCGTTACGTATGGGTGGTGTTGCTGGTGACCCTGCTGTTCGGTGCCATCGGCTGGGTGGACGACTATCGCAAGGTGATCGAGAAGAACTCCAAGGGGCTGCCAAGCCGCTGGAAGTATTTCTGGCAATCGGTATTCGGCCTGGGCGCGGCGATCTTCCTGTACATGACGGCCCCAAGCGCGGTGGAAACCACGCTGATTCTGCCCATGCTCAAAGACGCCAGCATTCCCCTGGGCATCGGTTTCGTGGTGCTGACCTACTTCGTGATCGTCGGCTCCAGCAACGCCGTCAACCTCACCGATGGCCTCGACGGCCTGGCGATCATGCCGACGGTGATGGTGGGCGGTGCGCTCGGCATCTTCTGCTACCTGTCGGGTAACGTGAAATTCGCTGAATACCTGCTGATCCCTTATGTACCGGGGGCGGGCGAGCTGATCGTGTTCTGTGGCGCGCTGATCGGCGCGGGGCTTGGGTTCCTGTGGTTCAACACCTACCCGGCCCAAGTCTTCATGGGCGACGTCGGCGCACTGGCGCTGGGCGCGGCCCTGGGCACCATCGCGGTGATCGTTCGCCAGGAAATCGTGCTGTTCATCATGGGCGGTGTGTTC
>Ga0302347_1001115_pt1 | contig 34448 bp, 30 predicted proteins | sample PhyWR1_FD_202178 | JGI IMG/M metagenome (GOLD analysis project Ga0302347, IMG submission 202178) | Leaf surface microbial communities from wheat plants in UC Gill Tract Community Farm, Albany, California, United States - DLSL W.R1 (v2)... | ecosystem: Host-associated > Plants > Phyllosphere >... | reverse complement strand
GGCTTGATAACCTGGCCGCCATACATCTTCACGCCAAGGCGTTTCGATTCTGAGTCGCGACCGTTACGAGTACTACCACCAGCCTTCTTGTGAGCCATGGTTCAATTCTCCAAATAAATTCAGGGGATCTAGGGGATTAAGCCTGGATGCCGGTGATTTTGATCTCGGTGAACCACTGGCGGTGGCCCATACGCTTCATGTGGTGCTTACGACGACGGAACTTGATGATGCGAACCTTGTCGTGGCGGCCTTGCGAAACGACTTCGGCCACTACTTTAGCGCCAGCAACAACTGGAGCACCGATGGTGACTTCTTCACCGTTGGCGACCAGCAGAACGCGATCGAAAGTCACGGATTCGCCAGTGGCGACTTCCAGTTTTTCGATCTTGAGGAATTCACCTTCAGCGACTTTGTACTGCTTGCCGCCGGTAACGATTACTGCGTAAGACATGGTATTTCTCCGATAATCCTGCTCACCCAGCGCTTTATATGATGAGTATTGGCTGGCATGGCTGCACAGGGCTGGAACGGCCCGGCGCAATTGCGTAAGGCAGGTGCTGCCCAGGAAGTTAGGGTGCGCGATTGTACGCAACCCGGGTTTTGCTTGCAAGTACCGCCCCCGGCCAGCAGGCACCGCGCCTTGACACACCGGGACCCGCGACCTAGCATGCCGCGCAACCTTATTGGAGCAGCCGATGCAACCCCAAACCTTCTACCGCGCGGTGGCTGATGACTTCAGCGCCGTCGACGAGATCATCAAGAAGCAGCTGACCTCGCGCGTGCCGCTGGTATCGAAGATCGGCGACTATATCACGTCCGCCGGTGGCAAGCGCCTGCGTCCCCTGCTGGTACTGCTGTGTGGCAAGGCGCTCGGCCGCGAGGGCGACGACCTGCGCCTGCTGGCCGCTACCATCGAATTCCTGCACACCGCCACCCTGCTGCACGACGACGTGGTCGACATGTCCGGCATGCGCCGTGGCCGCTCCACCGCCAATGCCCTGTGGGGCAACGCGCCGAGCGTACTGGTAGGCGACTTCCTTTATTCGCGCTCGTTCGAAATGATGGTCGAACTGGGCTCGATGCCGGTCATGCAGATTCTGTCCAAGGCCACCCGCGTGATTGCCGAGGGTGAAGTGCTGCAGCTGTCGCGGGTACGCGACGCCAGCACCACCGAGGACGTCTACATGGAGGTCATCCGCGGCAAGACCGCCATGCTGTTCGAAGCCTCGACCCACAGCGCCGCTGCGCTGGCCGGGGCGAGCGAAGAGCAGCGCGAGGCCCTGCGAACCTTTGGTGACCACCTGGGCGTGGCCTTCCAGCTGGTCGACGACCTGCTGGACTACAAGGGTGACTCGCAGACCTTGGGCAAGAACGTCGGTGACGACCTGGCCGAAGGCAAGCCTACCCTGCCGCTGATCTACACCATGCGCGAAGGTACTGCCGAGCAGGCGGCGCTGGTGCGCAAGGCCATCCAGAAGGGTGGCCTGGAGGACCTGGAGCAGATTCGCGTGGCAGTCGAAGAGTCGGGTGCGCTGCAGTACACCGCAGAGCTGGCGCGCGATTACGTGAAGCGTGCCATTGCCTGCCTGGAAGTGCTGCCGGCCAGCGAATACCGGGATGCGCTGGTAGAGCTGAGCGAGTTCGCCGTAGCCCGTACTCACTGATAGAGCGAGTCGCCCTCTTCGCGGGCTTGCCCGCTCCCACAGGATGAGTACCGCCGCTGAGGTTGGTGCTATCCCTGTGGAAGCGGGCAAGCCCGCGAATGCTTTTGTCCGGACATAATCACTTCTGGGAAAATACCTTTTACAATGCAGGCCTTTAACCGCCTGTCTGTTTGTTTGAGGAACCGAAGTGAGCACTCTGCCGCCCTGCCCGAAATGCAACTCCGAATACACCTATGAGGATGGCGCTCAGCTGATCTGCCCTGAATGCGCCCACGAGTGGTCGGCCAGCGGCGACGCCGAAGCGGCCAGCGATGAGGTGGTGAAGAAGGACTCGGTCGGCAACATCCTGCAGGACGGCGATACCGTCACCGTGATCAAGGACCTCAAGGTCAAAGGCTCTTCCCTGGTGGTCAAGGTCGGCACCAAGGTCAAGAACATCCGCCTGTGCGACGGCGACCACGACATCGATTGCAAAATCGACGGCATCGGCGCCATGAAGCTGAAGTCCGAGTTCGTACGCAAAGTCTGATTACTCAAGATTCTGCCAATTGGCGCTTGCTATTTTGATAATAAGAATTATTCTCATTGGAACTGCTATCCAAGGAGAATAGCCATGACTTATCTGATCGACGCCTGGCTGGAACGCCCTCACCCCTACCTGCGCATTCTTCATCGGGAAACCGGCGAAGTGTGCGCGGTGCTTGAAGAAGAAGCGCTCGACGAATTGCGTGACCAGGGCGACCTGGACATGAGCGGGTTGAATTCGAGTGAACCGGGGGTGCTCAAGGAGCTGGTGCGGAATTTGTTTCTGTTCTGCTATGCACGGGCATTGCGCCCTGGGGGAACGGATTGGAATTGAGGCCAGCAGGGCCGGCCTCTTCGCGGCGGTTCGTCGCCACGATGAACCCGCTCCCACAGGAATCGTACAACGCTTGAATTGTGCACAATACCTGTGGGAGCGGGTTTACCCGCGAATGGGCCGCAAGGCGGCCCCAGCGGTGTTACAGAACGTCGAGCAGCTCGACGTCGAACACCAGCACGCTGTGCGGCGGGATGCTGCCAACGCCTTGGGCGCCGTAAGCCAGCTCGCTCGGCACGTACAGGCGCCATTTGCTGCCAGCGTTCATCAGCTGCAGGGCTTCGGTCCAGCCAGCAATCACGCCACCGACCGGGAATTCAGCCGGCTGGCCACGCTCGTAGGAGCTGTCGAACACGGTGCCGTCGATCAGGGTGCCGTGGTAGTGCGTGCGCACGTTGTCTTCGCGGGTCGGCTTGGCGCCTTCGCCAGCGGTCAGCACTTCGAACTGCAGGCCCGAAGCCAGGGTGGTGATGCCGTCACGCTTGGCGTTTTCAGCCAGGAATTCCTTGCCAGCGCCAGCGGCGGCTTCGGCCTTGGCGGCAGCTTCGGCTTGCATGATGTCGCGGATGACCTTGAAGCTGGCCGACAGGTCGGCTTCGCTGACGCGGCTGTCGGCGCCATTGAAGGCGTCGGTCAGGCCGGCCAGGATAGCATCCAGGCTAACGCCCGGTGGCGGGTTGTCGCGCAGCTGGCCGCCCAGCTGGCGGCCGATGCCGTAGCTTACGCGGGTTTCGTCGGTGGACAGGTTGAGTTCGGACATGGTCGTGCTCCACTGCAGGGCGCAGTGCAGCCGCGCCCTTGATGAAAAGGGCGAGCAGCCTAGCACACTGGGGCGCGGCGAGCAGCTACCAGGCCGAGCGCTGGGAAATCGGCACCTTCAGGTCTTCTTCAGGGTGCGAACCCATGCCGCACATTTCGTCCTGGACCGACCAGTGGACCAGGTGCATCGAGACCAACGGGATGGTTTGCAGCAACTTGCGGGCTTCCTCCACCGAGTGCACGCGCAGGCGTTCCCCACGGGCATCGGACAAGGGATGCGCGTGGCCTTTTACCCGGGCCTCGAGCAGGTAGTCACCGCCTTCGATGGCGATCAGGTTCAGTTCGTCGACATGGCCAGCCCTGGCCTCGGCATTGAGCTTCTGCAGGTTCATGAGAGCACCTCGCGTGGGAACCGTGCATGAGAGCTCATTTTTTGTACAGGCAGAGCAAAAGCACAAGCCAGAAACGACACCGCCCGTCCGTTTTGCAACGGACGGGCGGTGTCAGCTTCGACCAGGCTCAGTGCTTGGTCAGCTTGTCCAGGTAACCCATGCAGAACGCCGACACCACGAAGGTCATGTGGATGATCACGTACCACATCAGGTAATCGGTAGAGATGTTCTGCGCATCCATGAACACCCGCAGCAGGTGAATGGACGAAATCGCCACGATCGATGCGGCCACCTTCATCTTCAGCGACGAAGAGTCCATCTTGCCCAGCCAGTTGAGCTTTTCCTTGCTGTCGTCGATGTCCAGTTGCGAGACGAAGTTCTCGTAGCCGGAAATCATCACCATCACCAGCAGGCCGCCCACCAGCGACATGTCGATCAGCGACAGGATCACCAGGATCAGGTCGGCCTCGCTCAGGGCAAAGACATTGGGCAGGACGTGGACCACTTCCTGGAAGAATTTCAGCGCCAGGGCCAGCAGGCCGAGGGACAGGCCAAAGTAGATAGGTGCGAGCAGCCAGCGCGAGGCATACATCGCATTTTCGAGAATACGTTCCATGAAGTTCGGGACTCGTCAGGTGACTAAAAAAGCGACGGCGAGTATAGCCAGCCACCTGTTACAGCAAAAGCCCGGTGTTGGGGCTGCCTGGCAGCCCCGGCAGTCGTTCAGGTCTCAGGATGAAACTGGTAATCCCCAAGGTTGCGACAGCGCTCGCCATTGATCCGCCGTAATTGGGCCTGCAGGTGCAGACACCAGATCTGCGGGTCTTCGGCCACCTGATACCCATGCAGGGTCAGGCTGTCGACAATGGCATTGAGCACCGATTCGGCCACCATCGGCCCATGGAACGGGCCCTGGGCCTTGATCGCGGAAGGTTGTTCACCGGCCATGCCGGCGGCGAACAGCAAGGTCCACATGCCGTTGTCCCCGGCCAGCGGGCGAATGCTGCATTCGATGCGGGTCACCAGGCCCAGGCACTGGCGTGTGAGGCTGAGGTTGCGCATGGCCGCGTCCCCTCCATAGAGCCTTGTTCAGCCCGAAAAACTCAGGCTGTCTCCATCCTGAACGCTGATACTGTCCTAAGTTCCAGCATAGAATAGCCGCGCAGAAAGTTGGAAAACCGGCGCTGAACGGTAGCACATCGCCGCTAGCGCCGGTTTATTGACTCAGGCCGGCTTGGCCTGGGCAATCACCTCTTCCAGGCGTTCCTTTTCCGCCCTTTCGATTTCTTCCTCACCGATCATTTCGGCAATTTCGCGCAGGCGCTCCACCACCCGGGCGTTGACGCTGCCCTCGGTGAACTGGCCCTTTTCATCCGGCACACCGGCTTCCTCGCCCACCAACAGGCTCAGTGCCTCATCGGCCTGGCTGACGGCGTAGACGTGGAACATCCCATTCTCCACCGCCTGCAGCACACGCTCGTCGAGCATCAGCGTGGCCACGTTGGCCCGCGGAATGATCACCCCTTGCTCGCCGGTCAGGCCACGCGCATCGCACAGGCGGAAGAAGCCCTCGATCTTCTCGTTGACCCCACCCACTGCCTGCACTTCACCGAACTGGTTGATGGAACCTGTGATGGCGAAGCATTGCTTGAGCGGCGTACGCGACAACGCCGAGATCAGGGTGCAGGCTTCACCCAGCGAGGCGCTGTCGCCGTCCACGTAGCCGTAGGACTGCTCCAGGGCGATGCTCGCGGAAATCGCCAGCGGGAATTCCTGGGCATAGCGGCTGCCCATGTAGCCGGTCAGGATCATCACCCCCTTGGAGTGAATTGGCTGGCCGAGGTTGACCTCGCGCTCGATGTCGACGATGCCGCTGCCGCCCGGGTAGACGGTGGCGGAGATCCGCGCCGGCATGCCGAACGCGGAGTCGCCCACTTCCAGCACCGTCAGCCCGTTGCACTTGCCGATGGCCGCGCCTTCGGTGTCGATCAGGATGATCCCGGCCAGCATGTCGTCCAGCACCCGTTGCGATACACGCCCGGTGCGGGTGGCCTTGGCCTTGAGCGCCCGTTCGATGTGGCCGGAGTCGGTCATTTCGTCACTGGCCAGCTGGCGGATGAAATCGGCCTCGCTGACCAGCTGGAACAGGTCGCCGATACGCGCCGAAAGGCGCGACTGGTTCTCTGCCAGGCGGGCGCTGTAGGTGGCGAGGCGCGCCACTGCGTCGCTGGTCAGCGGCGCCATGCCCTCTTCGTTGGTACGGGTGCGCAACAGTTGGGCGAACTGCTCCAGGTTCTCGTCGACCATGGGCATGTCCTCGTCGAAGTCCACCAGCACCCGGAACATCTCCTGGAAGTCCGAGTCATGGTCCTGCAACGCGTAGTACAGCTGGCGCGAGCCGATGATGATCAGCTTCACGTTCAGCGGAATCATCTGCGGTGTCAGGCTGACCGAGGCCACGCGGCCCAGTTCGCCAATGGGCGACTCCATTTTCAGCTTGCGCGACTGCAGGGCGCGCTTGAGGGCGTCCCACACGAATGGCTCGCCGAGCATTTTCTCGGCTTCGAGAATCAGGAAGCCGCCATTGGCACGGTGCAATGCGCCCGGGCGCAGCTGGCGGTACGAGGTGTAGAGCGCGCCCTGGTCGGTGCTGTATTCGATGCGGCCGAACAGGTTGTCGTAGGTCGGGTGCGGCTCGAACACCACCGGCGCCCCGCCGTCGGCGTGGTGGCCGACTACCAGGCTTGGGGCGTACTGCTCTTCGAGCAGTTTGCGTGCGACCGCGTCGGTCTTGCTGTCGTCGACCAGTTGCTCAACCACGGTGCGCAGCAGGTTCAGCTGCACCGATTGCAGGTAGGCGCAGACCGCCGCGTTTTCCGCGTACTTTTCCGACAGCGGCGCCAGCAAAGGTTGCAGGGCCAGGGTAATGGTTTCTTCGTTGAGCTGACGCAGCTGGTTGTTCGACTCGCGCTTCCACTGCGGCAGGCTGGCCAGCTCTTCGTTCAGCCGCTCCTCGAGCATGGCGATGTCATCGTGGAACTGCTCGCGCACCTCTTCGGGCAACTGGGCGAACTCGGCCTCATCCAGCGCCTTGCCCTCGGCCATCGGGGTGAAGGCCACGTTGCTGGCATCGCGGTACAAGGCCACGTCCTTCTCCAGCGAAGCGCGCTCGATCACATCCAGGGCGCGGTCGTAACGCTGGTTGAAGGCGCGGTCGATGGCACCCTTCTTCTGCTGGTACGACGGGTGCTCGAACACTGCCGGGAAGGTGGCCAGCAGGTTGTCGATCAGCCCGCTCATGTCGTTGATGAATTCCCCGGCACTGCCGGACGGCAACTCCAGCGCGCGCGGCTCGCGGCTGTCTTCGAAGTGGTTGACATACACCCAGTCCGCCGGGGTGTGCTGGCGCTTGCCTTCGGCCTTCAGGTAGCGCTTGACGAACGAGAAGCGGCCGGTGCCCGGCTCGCCCATCACATACACATTGTAACCAGGGCGGGGCATGGCCACGCCGAACTGCAGGGCCTCGACAGCACGTTCCTGGCCCAGGACTCCACGAAACGGCTCCAGATCGTCGGTATTGGTAAAGGCAAACTGCTCGGGTGAGAAACGCCGGGTCAGGGCTTCAGGCGCGAGACGCAGGCGCGCAGCGACAGGATCGGGCATTGGGTTTCCTTACTTCGGCGGGCAGATACGCAGCATTCTGGCGCTGCCCGCGCGCGCCTTGCAAGGCTCGGCGAGACTTTATGTCGCAGCCGGTGCAAGTCATGTAACAGCAAATTTTTCGCAATCAACAACGCAACCTTTAGATCGTGCCTAAACTCCAAGCTGCGCGGGTGGGTGAAATGCTTTCCCGACCTGGCAACCGAGTTGCCAGAAACCCTGACCCTTGGTTAAGACAAAGAGAACAAATGCTATGAAACGGATTCTTCTGGGTACTCTGTTCACCGTGGTCTCGCTGAACGCCATGGCCGAAGCGCCAGGCGGCCCGAACTGCGGTTGGGGCAACATGCTGTTCGAAGGCCAGCGCGGTACGCCGGCACACTTCCTGGCTTCCACCACCAACGGCACCTCCGGTAACGCCACCTTCGGTATGACCTCCGGCACCAACGGCTGCTCGACCAAGGCTTCGCTGACTTATGGCGGCAAGTCCTGGTTCGCCATGAATGGCATGATGAACGAGCTGTCGGAAGACATGGCCATGGGCCAGGGCGAAGCCTTGACTACCTATGCCGTGGTACTGGGTGTGGCGCCGGAAGACCGCGGCTACTTCGAGTCGGTGGCTCACCAGCATTTCAACCAGATCTTCACCAGCGCCGATGTCACGGCCGAAACCGTGCACAGCAACACCCTGGCTGTCCTGAAAACCGACCCACGCCTGGCCAAATACGCAACAGAGGCCTAAGCGCAGCTGTTCCCGCCCCAGCGCTGGGGCGGGTTTCGCCTTTCTTTCGGCATCGTCAAGAAGTAGTTGCCCGATATGCTCAAACGCCTCGCTTCCCTGGCGCTGATCGCTTGCGCCCCTGTTCATGCTGCACCGGTGCTGGACCAAGGCCGTGTCCAGCAACTGGCCAATACCCCTTACTGGATTGCCCTGGGCCATTATGAAACCGCCAAGCTTGGCGGCTGGCGCAGCTATGTGGACGATGACGCGTTCTTCCTCGCCGAGGATGGCGCGCACCACCCCGACCAGGAGCTGCAAGCCACGGTCCAGGCGCTGTACCAACCGGCCAGCCTGGGCGACAAACACGCCCAGTGCGTGTTCCCGGCGCGCACCCGCTGGCTGCGCGAGCAGCTTGATCTGCAAGACCTGCCGCAGCCGGACTGCCAGGAATTCAAGACCTGGTACCAGTCGATCGATCCGCACAGTGCGGCGCTGATCTTTCCGGCGGCCTACCTGAACAGCCCGTCATCGATGTTCGGCCACACCCTGCTGCGCATCGACCAGTCAAGCACCCGCAGCGACGACACCACGCTGCTCAGCTATGCAATCAACTTTGGCGCGTACATCGAAGGCAGCGACAACAGCATCCTGTATGCCTGGAAAGGCCTGATGGGTGGCTACCCGGGGCTGTTCGCGCTGATGCCCTACCAGGAAAAACTATCCGAATACCGCAGCCTGGAAAACCGCGACCTGTGGGAGTACCAGCTGGACCTTACCCCCGAAGAAACCGGGCGCATGGTCGAACATGTGTGGGAACTGAAGCAGATCCAGTTCGACTACTTCTTCTTCGACGAGAACTGCTCGTATCGTTTGCTGGAGCTGCTGCAGGTGGCCCGCCCCAGCCTGGACCTGACCTCGCAGTTTCCGCTGACTGCCATCCCCACCGACACGGTGAAGGCGGTGAAGCAGTCCGGCCTGGTCGCCAGCGAAACGTATCGCCCGTCACGCGAGCGTGAGCTACTGGCGCGTGCCGAGCCGCTGGACCATGACGAAAAACAGCAGGTACTGGCGGTGAGCGCCGACACCAAGCGCCTGCAAAGCCCTGAGTTCAAGGCCCTGCCCCGCGAGCGCCAAGCCCTGGTACAGGACGCCGCCTACCGCCTGGAGCGCTACCGCGCCAACGGCCAGGAACGCGACCCTGCGCGCGCCGGGCGCAGCTTCGAGTTGCTGCGGGCGATCAACAGCAACCCGCCACCACCGCTGCAGATCGAACGCCCCGGCCTGCCCGAGGATGGCCACGACTCACGCACCTGGCAGCTGGGCGTGGGCACACGTGAGGACCGTGCCTACGCCGAATACGGCCTGCGCATGGCGTACCACGACCTGAATGACAACGCCTATGGCTTCCCGCTGGGTGCGCAGATCGAGATCCTGCAGCTGAAGGTGCGCCAGTACGAAGGCAACGACTGGCAGGTGCAGCGCCTGGACCTGGCCACCATCCGCTCGCTGACACCCCGCAACGAGCTGCTCAAACCCTGGTCATGGCAAGTAGCCGGTGGCCTGGAGCGGGTGCCGGGCAAGCATGATGACGAGGTGCTGGTAAGCCACGTCAACGGTGGGGCTGGCGGTACCTGGCAATTGGCTGACGGGTTGCTGGGCTTTGCCCTGGGTACGGTGCGGGTCGAGCATCACAACGACTTCGCCCAGTTCATCGCCCCGGCGGCGGGCTTCAATGGCGGGCTGTTGTGGCGCAACGGGCTGGGCAACATGACGCTGGAGGCCAAGGGCGATTATTTCACCAATGGCGAGGTGCGGCGCAGTGTGAGCCTGAACCAGCAGTGGGAGATCAGCCAGAACCTGGGGCTGAGGTTGAGCGCTTCGCGGGAGTTCAGCCACCTGGCCACGGCGCAGAACGAGGTGATGCTGGAGCTGAAGTGGTATCACTACTGAAAGTTGCCGGTTGCCTGCACGGGCCTCATCGCCGGCAAGCCAGCTCCCACAGGATAACCTCGGCCTGCCGGGCCGGTGCAGTACCTGTGGGAACTGGCCGGCGATAGGGCAGGTACAGGCAACAGTGTGATCCAACCGAGTCTTTGACACTGTTTTGACACCTCCCCGACAACTCGCCACCTAGACTCTCTCTCATCAACTGGAGGGTCTTGTAGTCATGTCGCGGTACTGGTTCGGCGTGTGCATCGCGTTGTTGTTGTCAGGTTGCGAAACCACCCATCAGCAGATGGTCGAGCACGGTTACCCTCCCGCCTATGCCGATGGCTTCCAGGACGGCTGCGGCAGCGGTCGCCAGGCGGCCGGGCTGATGGTGGGCAACTTCCGCAAGGACGTGCCGCGTTACCTGCACGAACGCCAGTACGAAACCGGCTGGGATGACGGCTTCCGCCAGTGCCACGCCATGCAGAACAGCGAAGAGCAGCGCCAGTATCACGAACGCTTCTGGGACCAGCGCGACCGCGAGTGGGAGCAGGAGAAGGACCGTGGCGCCGCCAAGGCCTATCGCCACGACTGAGTCGCAAACGGACATCCGTTGAAACTGCCGGCCTGCGATCATGGTCACCTGCACAAGGAGGCCCGCCATGAGCCGAGCATTCGTCAACGAAGACCAGGCCGCCGCCCAGGCCGACCAACCGGTTGAGCGGCGTGTCAGCGAACAACCCAACTACGTGACCGCCAGCGGCCTGCGCCAGCTGCAGGAACGGGTGGCCGGGCTGAATGCCTTGCGCAGCGAACTGCAGGCGCAGGGCGAGCGTGGCGACAAGCAGCGCCTGGCCGATATCGAGCGCGACCTGCGTTACTTCAATGCGCGGCTGCAGAGCGCTCAGCGGGTGCCGGCTGCGACGTCGGGCAGCAAGGTGCAGATTGGTAGCCGGGTGCGGTTTGTCGATGCCCAGGACCAGGAGCATGTGGTGCAACTGGTGGGCGAGGATGAAGCCGATGCGGGGCGCGGGCTGATCAACTGGGGGTCGCCGCTGGGGCGGGCGTTGCTGGGTGCCGGGCCTGGGGACGAGGTGGTGTGGCGGCGGCCTGTGGGAGAGCAGGTGATAGAAGTGCTTGAGGTTTTGGGTGGAGATTGAGGTCCCAGGGGGCTGCTTTGCAGCCCATCGCGACACAAGGCCGCTCCTACAGCGGACCGCGACAGACTGACTGCTCGCGATCGCTTGTAGGAGCGGCCTTGTGTCGCGAAAGGGCCGCAAAGCGGCCCCAGGAATCGCGAATCAGACCACGCCCTGCGCCAGCATCGCATCGGCCACTTTCACGAAGCCGGCGATGTTCGCGCCTTTCACGTAGTTGATACGGCCATCGGCCTCTTCACCGTAGTGCACGCAGGCATGGTGAATCGACTGCATGATGTTGTGCAGCTTGCTGTCCACTTCACCGGCAGTCCACAGCAGGCGCATGGCGTTCTGGGACATTTCCAGGCCCGACACGGCCACGCCACCGGCGTTGGAAGCCTTGCCCGGCGCATAGAGGATGCCGGCGTCCAGGAAGATATCCACAGCCGCCAGGGTGGTCGGCATGTTGGCACCTTCGGCCACGCAGATGCAGCCATTGCGCAGCAGGGTATGGGCGTCTTCGGCGTCCAGCTCGTTCTGCGTGGCGCACGGCAGGGCGATATCGCAGGGCAGGCTCCACGGCGTCTCGCCTTTGCGGAACTCCAGGCCGAACTGCCCGGCCAGCTCGCTGATACGGCCACGCTTGACGTTTTTCAGGTCCATGACCGCCTCCCACTGGGCGTCGGTCAGGCCGGCTTCGGCGTACAGGGTGCCTTCGGAGTCGGACAGCGAAATCACCTTGCCGCCCAGGTCCATGACCTTGCGCGCAGCGTACTGGGCGACATTGCCGGAACCGGAAATTGCCACCCGGCGACCGTCGATGCGCTTGTCCTGGCGCTTGAGCATTTCTTCGGCGAAGTACACGCAACCGTAGCCGGTGGCTTCCGGGCGGATCAGGCTGCCGCCGTAGGTCATGCCCTTGCCGGTCAGCACCGAAGTGAACTGGTTGGCCAGGCGCTTGTACTGGCCGAACATGAAGCCGATTTCGCGGGCACCCACGCCAATGTCACCGGCCGGTACGTCGCAGTCGGCGCCGATGTGGCGGTACAGCTCGCTCATGAACGCCTGGCAGAAGCGCATCACTTCGGCGTCGCTCTTGCCTTTCGGGTCGAAGTCCGAGCCGCCCTTGCCGCCACCCATGGGCAGCGAGGTCAGGGAGTTCTTGAATACCTGCTCGAAGGCCAGGAACTTCAGTACGCTGAGGTTCACCGACGGGTGGAAGCGCAGGCCGCCCTTGTACGGGCCGATGGCGCTGCTCATCTGGATGCGGTAGCCCCGGTTGACCTGCACCTTGCCGTGGTCATCTACCCAGGACACACGGAACAGTACCGCACGCTCGGGCTCGACCATGCGCTCGAGGATGCCCGATTGCAGGTAGTGAGGGTTGGCTTCGAGGAACGGCCACAGGGTGCGCAGCACCTCTTCCACCGCCTGGTGGAATTCGGGTTGGCCTGGGTCACGCTGCTGGAGGCGCGCAAGGAAATTGTCGACAGATTCGATCATGGTAGACATCTCACCGAAGGGTTTGGACTTATTGGTTTTTTCAGGAATGTACCAAGAAGCAATTGCACTGGAATAGGGCGAGATGTCGTTTTTTTGAAATTATTTGGTGCGTTTTATATAAGTGTATACAAAAAGACCCCCTATATAGGCGCAGGCTTGTTTCAGCCAGGCACAAAAATGGGGCCACCGTGGGCCCCATTCCTGTGCATCAGTAAACCGGCTTACTGGGCCAGTTTCTTGTGCCGTACACGGTGCGGCTGGGCAGCAGCATCGCCCAGGCGCTTCTTGCGGTCTGCTTCGTACTCGGTGTAGTTGCCCTCGAAGAACACCACGTTCGAGTCGTCTTCGTAGGCCAGGATGTGGGTAGCCACGCGGTCCAGGAACCACCGGTCGTGAGAGATCACGATCGCGGCGCCAGGGAAGTCCAGCAGGGCTTCTTCCAGCGAACGCAGGGTTTCGACGTCGAGGTCGTTGGACGGTTCGTCGAGCAGCAGGACGTTACCGCCCTCCTTCAGGGTCAGCGCCAGGTGCAGGCGGCCACGCTCACCACCGGACAGGTCCTTGACGAACTTCTGCTGGTCGCCACCCTTGAAGTTGAAGCGGCCAACGTACGTACGCGACGGGATCTCGTAGCTGCCGATCTTGATCATGTCGGAACCGTCGGAAACCTGCTGGAACACGGTCTTGCCACCGTCCAGGTCTTCGCGGCTCTGGTCGACGCAGGCCAGCTGCACGGTTTCGCCGATCTCGATGCTGCCCGAGTCGGGTTGCTCCTTGCCCATCAGCATGCGGAACAGGGTCGACTTACCGGCACCGTTACCGCCGATAACGCCGACGATCGCGCCTTTAGGCATGGCGAACGACAGGTTGTCGATCAGCACGCGATCGCCATAGCCCTTGGAGACGTTCTTGAACTCGATGACCTTGTCGCCCAGGCGTGGGCCGGCCGGGATGTAGATCTCGTTGGTTTCGCTGCGCTTCTGGAATTCCTGCGACTGCATTTCTTCGAAGCGTTGCAGACGGGCCTTGGATTTGGACTGGCGGGCCTTGGCGCCTTTGCGCACCCATTCCAGTTCTTCCTTCATGGCCTTTTCGTGGGCGCTCTGCTGCTTGGATTCCTGCGCCAGACGGTCCGACTTGGCTTCCAGCCAGCCCGAGTAGTTGCCTTCGTACGGGATACCGGCACCGCGGTCCAGTTCGAGGATCCAGCCGGCGACGTTGTCGAGGAAGTAACGGTCGTGGGTAATGGCTACCACGGTGCCCGGGAAGTCGTGCAGGAAGCGCTCCAGCCAGGCCACCGAGTCGGCGTCCAGGTGGTTGGTCGGTTCGTCGAGCAGCAGCATGTCGGGGGCCGACAGCAGCAGGCGGCACAGGGCCACACGACGCTTCTCGCCACCGGACAGGTGCTCGATACGCGCATCCCAGGCCGGCAGGCGCAGGGCGTCGGCAGCGACGTCCAGCTGGCGCTCCAGGTTGTGGCCGTCGGCGGCTTGCAGGATGGACTCCAGCTTGGCCTGCTCGGCGGCCAGCTTGTCGAAGTCGGCGTCCGGGTCGGCGTAGGCGGCGTAGACCTCGTCCAGGCGCGCCTGGGCGTCCTTGATCACGCTGACCGCTTCCTCGACCACTTCGCGCACAGTCTTGTTCGGGTCCAGCTGCGGTTCCTGTGGCAGGTAGCCAACGTTGATGTCGGGCATCGGACGGGCTTCGCCGTCGAATTCCTTGTCGACGCCCGCCATGATCCGCAGCAGGGTCGATTTACCGGCGCCGTTCAGGCCGAGCACGCCAATCTTGGCGCCCGGGAAGAACGACAGGGAAATGTTCTTGAGAATTTCCCGCTTCGGCGGCACGACTTTGCTCAGCCGATGCATGGTGTAGACGTATTGAGCCAAAACCAAGCCCTCTAATCAGATAGGTAAAGACATCGACGACCGCCCCGGCGCAGGGGCCAGGGGGATATGTACATGGGATGTCATTGGACAAAGACGACCATTCTACGCCAACGCACGGCGTTGCATAGGAGGTGGCGATGGTGGGCCGGGATCAGTGTGATCCCTGAAAGGAATTTGCTGCCTGTGCCGGCCCTTTCGCGGCTAAAGCCGCTCCCACAGGGCCTGCACAGTGTTCTAAGCCAAAGCTAACCCTGTGGGAGCGGCTTTAGCCGCGAAAGGGCCGGCACAGCAACCGGGATGGCTCAGACGTGACGCTGCCTGGCCTTGCCCCGTGGCAACCGGCAACGGTCGCCCTGCTCGGCCAGGCGCGATGCCCAGGCGGATTTCACGCTGAAGCCGGCGCTGCGCGCAGGTTGCTGCTCGGCCACCTGGGCCGGCCTGGCGGCCGCAGGCGCCGTGCCGACAACCTTGGCAGCCGGCTTGCCAGCAGCCATTGCAACAGCGGGCTCTGCCGCCGCCTGGGCGGTCTTGCGCAGTTCAGCCAGCGAAGGGGTCTTGTTCTTGCCGGCAGCCGCCGACTCGGGCTTGCTCAGCGTGCGCTGGCAGGACTTGCAGGATACGTCCTCGGTCACGGCAGTACTGACAAGGGTCTGACTGCTGCGCCCGCAGGCGGAATCGAGGCCATTGGAGGAAAAGTGAGTAACCAAAAGCGAACATCTCCGGTGCGTGGTCATTGAAGCGGCGGCTATTCTCGCACAGCTTGCAGGGGCTTGCCGAACCACCGGGCAGTCACCATCGGTCAACACGGCTGGCACTTTGCCATAATCCTAGGCATGCTAGCCCGTTTCGGGTGTCCGGCCTTATAGTGCGCCACCACGGTCCGGCAGCCAGACACCGGCACACCCCGTGCATGATCCATCCCTGCCATCGCCAGCCCAATCGCAGGTTCAACGCTTGACCAACCTTACTCATCCGTCGTCACTGCGTTCCGCGCCACAGGCGCCCGCTGCTTCGCTGCGCGGGTCGATCAAGGGTGCCCTGGCGCTGCTGGCCTTGATCCTGCTGGGGTTACTGCTGTGGCAGCTGTTCGCCCAGTTCAACCACACCCAGGCCGACCTGCGCAAACAGAGCCTGGACGCCAGCGCCGAACTGGCCGATCACCTGAGCCTGAACATGGCGTTCAAGGCGCAACAGGCCGTGAACGTGATGCAGCCCTACGTCGATGCGCCGACGCCTGCTGCCCTGCCCAGCCTGATCCGCACCCTGCGCGAGCGCCTGCCCGCCCTGCAGAGCGTGGCCTGGCTGGACAGCGCCGGGCAGGTGCGCGCCGACAGCCTGGCCGGCAGCCCCGACCGCCAGATGCTTGACGAGTTGCTCGAACTGAAACAGGGCCGTGCGTACTTCTTCACCAATTCGGCGGATAACAGCACCCTTTACCTGCTGCTGCGCCAGTCCGCCGAACAGGGCCGCGGCTACTGGCTGCTGCGCCTGTCCCCCGACTATTACCGCGCCCTCACCGTGCACCTGGATGGCAGTGGCCACCCGCTGTGGCTGCTGGAGAACAGCCGCAGCGGCGAAGTGCTGCAGCGCCATGCGCCGGCCGACACCAGCAACGAACCGCTGCAAAGCGTGATGCTGGCCTTTATCGACAACAGCACCTGGCAGCTGCGTGGCCTGTTCGACGCCACGCTGACCCGGCAGAAGCTGCTGCCGGCATTGATCGGCAAATGTGTCCTGGTGCTGTTTTGCGCCCTGCTGCCGGTGCTGGCCCTGATCAACATGCGCCGCCGCCAGCGGGCCCTGCAGGAGGACCGCCGGCGCTACCAGGAAATTTTCGAAGGTACCGGCGTGGCGTTGTGCGTACTCGACCTGTCCAGCCTGCCCGGCCAGCTCGACCGTTACCACCTGCGCAACCGCGCCGCACTCAAGCACAGCCTGGCCCTGGACCCGAACCTGCGCCGCTCGCTGCTGCTGGAGCTGAAGATCACCGAAGTCAACCAGGTGGCGCGGCAGTTGCTGAATATCCAGTGCCACGAAGGGGCCTGGCAACGGCTGATCGATGGCAGTGGCGATGGCCGCGACAGCGTTGGCATGCAACTGATCGACGCCCTGATCGAACAACGCCCGCTGCTGGAGCTGGAAGTACGCCTGCCTGCGCCGCTGGGCGGCGAGCTGCACCTGTGGTTGATGGCGCGCCTGCCGGAACAGCGCCGCGATTACCAGGCGGTGATTCTCAGCATCAGCGACATCACCAGCCGCAAACAGGTCGAGCTGTCGCTGCTGGAGCGTGAAAGCTTCTGGTCGGACGTGGTGCGCACCGTGCCCGACCAGCTGTACGTGCAGGACGTCGCCAGCCAGCGGATGATCTTCAGCAACCGCCACCTCGGCCAGACCCTGGGCTACGACCGGACCGAGCTTGCGCAGATGGGTGAGCGCTTCTGGGAGCTGCTGCTGCACCCCGAGGACGCCGCGCACTACCAGGCCCTGCGCCAGCAACAACGCGACAGCGGCCATGACCAGCCGCTGCACTGCCAATTGCGCTTCCGCCACCGCGATGGCGGCTGGCGCTGCTACGACATCCGCGAGCAGGTCCTGACCCGCGACGCCGATGGCCTGGTAACGCGCATCATCGGCGTGGGCAAGGACGTCACGGTGCAGATCGAGGCCAGCCAGTCGCTGCGCGACAGCGAGCAGCGCTACCGCATGCTCGCCGAAAGCATCAGCGACGTGATCTTCTCCACCGACAGCCTGCTCAAGCTCAACTATGTCAGCCCTTCGGTGCAAAACGTGCTCGGCTATCAGGCCGACTGGATCTTTGCCAACGGCTGGCAGTCGATCATTGCCAACCCGGCGCAGCTCACCGGCGTCTACAGCCTGATGGAGCGCGTCAGCACGGCCATGGGCGACCCGGCCCAGCTGGCCCAGCTGCGCAGCCAGCTGCCGACCCAGCTGTTCCTGTTCGACTGCCTGCGTGCCGACGGCCGCAAGATCCCGATAGAGCTGCGCCTGGTGCTGGTGTGGGACGATGACCAGCGCTTTGAAGGCGTGCTCGGGGTGGGCCGCGACATCAGCCAGCAACGCCGCGCGGAAAAAGACCTGCGCATGGCCGCAACGGTGTTCGAACACTCCACCTCGGCCATCCTCATCACTGACCCGGCCGGTTATATCGTCCAGGCCAACGAGGCGTTCAGCCGCGTCAGTGGTTATGCGGTCAGCGAGGTGCTCGACCAGCTGCCGGGCATGCTCACCGTCGATCAGCAGCAGGAAGGTCACCTGCGCTATGTGGTCAAGCAACTGCACCAGCGCGGCAGCTGGGAAGGCGAGGTATGGCTCAAGCGCCGCGATGGCGACCACTACCCGGCCTGGGTGGGCATTACTGCGGTACTGGACGACGAAGGCGACCTGGCCAGCTACGTGTGCTTCTTCACCGACATCAGCGAGCGCAAGGCCAGCGAACAGCGCATCCACCGCCTGGCCTACTACGACGCCCTCACCCACCTGCCCAACCGCACCTTGTTCCAGGACCGCCTGTACAACGCCCTGCAGCAAGCCGAGCGGCAGAGGGCCTGGGTGGTGCTGATGTTCCTCGACCTGGACCGTTTCAAGCCGATCAACGACTCCCTGGGCCATGCTGCAGGCGACCGCATGCTCAAGGACATGGCCCTGCGCCTGCTGGCCTGCGTGGACGACGACGACACCGTGGCCCGCATGGGCGGCGACGAGTTCACCCTGCTACTGCAACCGCGCCCCACCCGCGAACTGGCACTGAACCGCGCCATCCACGTGGCCGAGAGCATTCTCGGCAGCCTGGTGCGGCCGTTCGTGCTGGAGAACCGCGAGTTCTTCGTCACCGCCAGTATCGGCATCGCCCTGAGCCCGCAGGATGGCAGCGAGCTGAGCCAGCTGATGAAAAACGCCGACACCGCCATGTACCACGCCAAGGAACGCGGCAAGAACAACTTCCAGTTCTACCAGGCGGAAATGAACGCCAGTGCCCTGGAACGCCTGGAGCTGGAAAGCGACCTGCGCCATGCCATGGAGCAGAACGAGTTCATCCTCTACTACCAGCCGCAGTTCAGCGGCGACGGCAAGCGCCTGACCGGCGCCGAAGCGCTGTTGCGCTGGCGCCACCCGACCCGCGGCCTGGTGCCGCCGGGCGACTTCATCCCGGTGATCGAAGAACTGGGCCTGGTGGTGGACGTAGGCGACTGGGTGCTGCGCGAGGCCAGTCGCCAGCTCAAGGCCTGGCACAAAGCCAAGGTGCGGGTGCCAAAGGTGTCGGTGAACATCTCGGCGCGGCAGTTCTCCGATGGCCAGCTGGGCACGCGTATCGCCAACATCCTCGAGGAAAGCGGCCTGCCGCCGGCCTGCCTGGAACTGGAGCTGACCGAAAGCATCCTGATGCGCGAGGTGAACGAGGCGCTGCAGATTCTGGCCAGCCTGAAAAACCTCGGCCTGAGCATTGCGGTGGACGACTTCGGCACCGGCTACTCGTCGCTCAACTACCTCAAGCAGTTCCCCATCGACGTGCTGAAGATCGACCGCACCTTTGTCGACGGCCTGCCCGAAGGCGAACAGGATGCCCAGATTGCCCGGGCGATCATCGCCATGGCCCACAGCCTCAACCTGGCGGTAATCGCCGAGGGCGTGGAAACCCACGAGCAGCTGGAGTTCTTGCGTGAGCATGGTTGCGACGAGGTGCAGGGCTACCTGTTCGGGCGGCCGATGCCGGCGCATCAGTTCGAGGCGCAGTTCGCCAACGAGACGTTGTTCATGTTCCATTGATGCAGCCTGCACTGGCCTCATCGCCGGCAAGCCAGCTCCCACAGGATTCGCGCTGGCATTGAAGTTGATGCGGTACCTGTGGGAGCTGGCTTGCCGGCGATGGGGCGCAAAGCGCCCCCAAAAAACCGGACTTAAAAGTCAACTCGAATGCCCATCCAGCCCAGACGCGGCGCGGGATGCAACATGAGCCCCATTGGTCCGCGACTTGATGCCACTTCATATGCCAGCCGCGAATCAATCGGTTAGAATGCCCGCCTAACTCACCCCCGATCCTTGAGGACCGCCATGTTCAGCCGTGATTTGACCATTGCCAAGTACGACGCCGAGCTCTTCGAAGCCATGCAGCAAGAAGCTCTGCGCCAGGAAGAGCATATCGAGCTGATCGCTTCGGAAAACTACACCAGCCCGGCAGTCATGGAAGCTCAGGGCTCGGTCCTGACCAACAAGTACGCCGAAGGCTACCCGGGCAAGCGCTACTACGGTGGTTGCGAGTACGTCGACATCGTCGAGCAACTGGCCATCGACCGTGCCAAGGAGCTGTTCGGCGCCGACTACGCCAACGTCCAGCCGCACGCAGGCTCCCAGGCCAACGCTGCCGTCTACCTGGCCCTGCTGTCGGCCGGTGACACCATCCTGGGCATGAGCCTGGCCCACGGTGGCCACCTGACCCACGGTGCTTCCGTAAGCTCCTCGGGCAAGCTGTACAACGCCGTGCAGTACGGCATCGACGGCAACGGCCTGATCGACTACGACGAAGTCGAGCGCCTGGCTGTCGAACACAAGCCGAAGATGATCGTTGCCGGCTTCTCGGCCTACTCGCAGGTGCTGGACTTCGCCCGCTTCCGCGCCATCGCCGACAAGGTTGGTGCCTACCTGTTCGTCGACATGGCTCACGTTGCCGGCCTGGTTGCAGCTGGCGTATACCCGAACCCGGTGCCGTTCGCCGACGTGGTCACCACCACCACCCACAAGACCCTGCGCGGTCCACGTGGCGGCCTGATCCTGGCCCGTGCCAACGCCGACATCGAGAAGAAGCTGAACTCGGCGGTATTCCCGGGCGCCCAGGGCGGCCCGCTGGAGCACGTCATCGCGGCCAAGGCCATCTGCTTCAAGGAAGCCCTGCAGCCTGAGTTCAAGGCTTACCAGCAGCAAGTGGTGAAAAACGCCCAGGCCATGGCCAGCGTGTTCATCGAGCGTGGTTTCGACGTGGTTTCCGGTGGTACTGAAAACCACCTGTTCCTGCTGTCGCTGATCAAGCAGGAAATCTCCGGCAAGGACGCTGACGCCGCGCTGGGCAAAGCCTTCATCACCGTCAACAAGAACTCGGTACCGAACGACCCACGTTCGCCGTTTGTGACCTCGGGCCTGCGTTTCGGCACCCCAGCCGTGACCACCCGTGGTTTCAAGGAAACCGAGTGCAAGGAACTGGCCGGCTGGATCTGCGACATCCTGGCTGACCTGAACAACGACGCGGTGATCGACGCCGTACGCGAGAAGGTCAAGGCCATCTGCAAGAAGCTGCCGGTTTACGGCAACTGATCGGCGCTCGCCTGATGTGAAAAAGCCCGGCCTAGTGCCGGGCTTTTTCATTGGGCTCAGGTGCAACGACGGCCTTTGTAGGAGCGGCCTTGTGTCGCGAAAGGACCGCAAAGCGGTCCCGGCGATCCCGGCGGCGAAGCTGCAATCAGGGGGCCGCTGCGCGCCCCTTTCGCGACACAAGGCCGCTCCTACAAAATTCGCGACATCCTGCTGGCAGCACGTATTACCCTGTGCCCCTTTCACACTACCGAGCACAGGCCGCACCTTGACCAGAGAGCAACTCGAAACCCGGCAGATCCCCCTCTACTTCGCGGTCGTGCTCGTCGCCATCGCCTTCGGCCTGCTGGCCAGCGACACTGCACGCCATCTTGAGGCCCTGGTCACCCCTGCGATCGCCGTACTGATGTATGCGATGTTCCTGCAAATCCCCTTCCTCGACCTGCGCCAAAACCTGGGCAACCGGCGCTTCATGGCTGCCCTGCTGCTGGTCAACTTCATCCTTGTGCCGCTGTTGGTCTGGGCTATCACCCGCGGGCTGGTCGAGCACCCGGCAATCCTCGTCGGCGCCCTGCTGGTGCTGCTTACGCCATGCATCGACTACGTGGTGGTGTTCACCCACATCGGCAAGGGTGACTCGCGGCTGACCCTGGCTGCCACCCCCGTTCTGCTGTTGGTACAGCTGCTAATGCTGCCGGTCTACCTTGCGTTGATACTCGGTGAAAACAGCAGCGTGAGCATTTCCATCGCACCGTTTGTGGAAGCCTTCGTACTACTGATCGTGCTGCCGATGGCCCTTGCCGTATTCACCAGCGCCGGCGCCCGCCGCTACCGCGCGGTCTCGGCCTGGAACGATGCCTGGGCGTGGCTGCCGGTTCCGGCGATGGCGCTGGTGCTGCTGGTGGTGATCGCTTCGCAGGTTGCCGTGGTACTGCGCGACTTCGAGCGCTTGCTGCCGGTGATTCCGGTGTACATCGGCTTCCTGCTGCTGGCACCTGTGCTGGGCCTCATTTCGGCTCGGCTGCTGCGCCTGCCGGCCACCGAGGCCCGCTCGGTGACCTTCAGTGCCGCCACGCGCAATTCACTGGTGGTGCTGCCGCTGGCGCTGGCGTTGCCAGAGGAGCTGCGCAGTTTGGCGGCGGCGGCCGTGATCACCCAAACGCTGCTGGAGCTGGTGGGCGAGCTGATCTACGTGCGCGCAGTACCACGGCTGGTACGCTGACTCACCTTGCGCCTATCAGCCGGCGCGCCAAGCCTCCCATACCACGCGCGTGGCAGCGGCGACGGGTTCGCTGCGCCATGGTGAATCCTTCTTCGCGCCATGGGTAAACACCACCAGAATCCAGGGCGCGCGGCCTTCCGGCCAGATGATCGCCACGTCGTTGGCCACGCCGTAGTCACCCGAGCCTGTCTTGTCGCCCACCACCCAGCCCTGCGGCAGGCCCGCACGGATACGGGCATCGCCCGTGGTATTGCCTTTCAACCAGGCCTGCAACTGTTCACGGCCCGCAACGGGCAGCGCGTCGGTCAGCAGCAAGCGCTGCAGGGTCGTACCCATCGCGATGGGTGTCGTGGTGTCACGCAGGTCGCCGGGTATGGCCGTGTTCAGGCCGGGCTCGTTGCGGTCGAGGCGGAAAACCGGGTCGCCCATGCTACGGGCGAAAGCCGTCAGCCCGGCGGGGCCGCCGACCTGCTCAAGCAGCAGGTTGCCTGCGGTGTTGTCGCTGTATTGCACGGTGGCGGCGCACAGTTCGGCAACGGTCATGCCCTTGCCTACGTGCTTCTCGGTGATGGGGGAATACACCACAAGCTGTTCTTTGCCGTACGGGATGCGGCGCTGCAACAGCCCTGGGTCTTTCTGGCTTTGGTGCAGGATTGCGCCTGCCAGTATGGCCTTGAAGGTACTGCAGAAAGCAAAGCGCTGTTCGGCCCGGTAGGCCAGTTGCTTGCCGGTGGCGGTGTCGAGCGCCCACAGGCCGAGAGTGACGCCCTCGGACTGCTCCAGTTGCTGCAACTGTTCAGTGACCGGGTCGGCTGCCCAAGCAGGCAAGGCCATGGCAGCGGCGCAAACAATTGCCCCCTGAAGCAGGTGGCGGCGGTGAATGGGCTGGTTCATGTCAGCTCCCACTGAAAAACGAAGGGGGAGACTAGAAGGTTTCAACCCAGATACAAAGCCACTGAAACACAATTGCCACGATCGAGGGGCTTTGGCCTGATGCCTGTCAGGTGATTCTTACATAGAGCCATTGGGGCTGCCGCGACGGGCCCTCCTTGGCCCGAACTAACGCTTACAACGCCTCCATCTCCGCAATATCCCGCGCAACCTGATCGGCAGAATGGTCGAACATCGCCTGCTCCTGCGCATCCAGCGGCAGCTCTATCACCCGCGCCAGCCCTTCTTCTGTCAGCACACACGGCACGCCCATCGCAATGCCCTTGCGCCCGTACTCACCCTCGAGAATCGCCACCGCGGGCAGAATGCGGTTTCGCCGATTGGCGATGGCATCCACCATCTGCGCAATGGCCACACCCGGCGCATCGCAGGCGCTGCCCATCTTCTTCAGGTTGAGGATCTCGCCGCCACCTTTGCGGGTGCGCTCGACAATTCGCTCGATCTGCTCACTGGACAAGAAGTGGGACAGCGGCACCGAGCCGATCTGGCAGTAGCGCATCAGCGGCACCATGCTGTCGCCATGCCCGCCCAGCACCAGCGCGGTGATATCCCGGGCAGAAAAGCCGGTTTCCTCGGCGATGAAACACTTCATGCGCGCGGTATCGAGCACGCCGGCCTGGCCGAACACCTTGTCGCGGCCCAGCCCGCTGACGCTCCAGGCGCGGTAGGTGAGCACATCCACCGGGTTGGACACCACCAGCACCGTTGCCGCCGGCGCATGCTGTTTGATATCCGCCATGATGCCATCGAGAATCGGCAGGTTGATGCTGAGCACATCCTGACGCGACTGCCCTGGCTTGCGCGGTACCCCTGCGGTGATCACCACCATTTCAGAGCCCGCCAGCATCTCGGCCTTGGCCCCACCGGATACCCGCGTGTCGGAGCCGGATTCCACTGCAGCCTGCCACACATCCAGCGCCTTGCCCTGCGCGAGCTCGCCCTGCACGTCCATCAACACCAGTTCACGGCACAGCTCTTCGCGGGCGATGACTTGCGCCGCCGCCTCGCCGACCAGGCCGGCACCCACGATTGTTAGCTTGTTCACCTGACACCTCCCAGCGGCGCGCGCCACCAGGAACACGCCTGCGTATAGAGAGAAGTATTGCTTGCCGGGGCGAAAAGGCCAGGCGTGCCCACGGGGATCGCATCAGGTGCTTGCCGCCAAAACGCGATCCCTGTAGGAGCTGGCTTGCCTGCGAAGGGCTGCGCAGCAGCCCCAACGAGCTCAAACCAGCCCCTGCCGCCCGGACCGACCTGCGCTCTCACAGCGCAACACAGGGAATACGCCGCCTATTCCGCCGGGTCCTGAGCATGATGCTCCATCACCTTCCCGCACTGCTCACTGGCCAATCGGCTGATGATGCGGATCGCCTGATGGATGCCAGCCGTGTTGCGGAAACTCAGGCGCGGGCTGTGTTCGCATTCCAGCACTTCGTCATGCTGGACCAGGGCTTCGCCTAACAGCTCCAGGGTCCAGGCATAGCTTTGGATGGTGGAAAGGCGTTCGGTGTCAGTCATGGTGTGCCTCCGATCTGTCGGAGACGGAGCGGGATCGGTCGTGAGTGAGCTCAATGAGATTCGGCGAGGCGCGCCGGCGGCGAACGAGTGCGTGGATCACGGATGGACTTGAGATAAGCATGCATGAGGCTCCAAGTTTTAGTTGGAGCTGCCACGATCCTTCCTACGGGATTGGGTGGCAGCTGTGTGTGGGGTAGGAATACCGGGAAACTTGGAAACCCGGCCAGGCCGAAGCCTGCCCACACACAGCCGCCATGACACAGCACGGCAGGCACAAAAAAAGCGCCAGCTGTGGTGCAGGGGCGCCTAGTGCGTGCGCCAAGTTTACCAACGGGTTCCTACGCCCGGTCACGGATTTTACGTGACCTGGAAATTTAGCCTCACATCTCGCGGAAGAGCAAGTATGGAAGCTGTAGGAATCGTCGCTGAATGTTGTGCGAAAGGCAGTGAACGTGCAAGATCAGGGCTTTTAACTACATTTTATTGCTAATGCACATAGAAGCTGACTACAACAGTCAGGCGACTGGAAAGCGGAGGTCAAAATACGCGGGCACCATCGGCCTTGAAGCCGGAGTTCGGAAGGTGAGTCCGTCGGACGGAAAATGAAACCCTACTTCACGGCCGGTCATGGCATGCAGTTCGCGGATGGTGTGTTCGGTCAGGGCTACACCGGGCTAGACCACAGCTTTTATGTAGTCCATCGCTTTTTCGATGTTGGCGACCTCCAGCAGCTGGTCGGTACTTTCCGCTTTGCCTTCGACCTTGCTGTCGATGTACTCCGCCAGCGTAGCCTGGTTGCCCTCGATCCGTGCAGATCCCAAGCTCTCCGGCGTATAAAACAACCCTTTGAGCTGGAAGAAAACGTGCGGTGGGGTGTCGCCCTCCAATCTGAGCCTGCGCAGAAACTCGAGCTCGCTCTGCACGTCGACCAGACGGGAGTCGAATGAAGGGTTCAGCAGCTGGAGACCGTGATGGGTAAAGGTTGCCATCTAAGAATTATCTCTAGCCGGAAAATTCATTATGTGGAAAAAATCAGAAAAATAGCACGAAAACATTGGGCGAAACCGCATCGCCAGATAAGCATTATCTGGAAAGTGGTGCAACCTTGAGTGGAAAATTGCTGAACGATAAGTTGAACGGTCAGGGAGGATGACGGCTTGGGCGGCAAGAAACCGGAAACAAGAAAGCCCGCACAAGACGGGCTTTCATGGGGGAGTTGCCGAAGGGGAACGGCCTTGCTATGTGGTGCGGAGACAGACGGACGGTTGTTGGCCGTGAGGGCCCGGTTTTCGCGGGGCTGGAATTTGGTGGATTTTTTGATGTACCTCATAGGGTATCTACTAACAAATCAGCTAGTTATGGCTTTCTGTGGAATCGAATCGGGAACTGCGGAGGCTCCTCCCACCCCTTCAAGTGGTACGTAAGGAACGGCAGAAACGACCCAACGCGGCTCTTGGTGGAGGGCGGCGATCGGCCATAAGCTGTCATTCAGGACGGAAACGCTAAACCTCAACTGAACGTAGACACACTGCCGACTACTTCGTACCCTCAGGGCTGGTCCGTCGGCTTTGCTCGTTTAGCTTGATCACCCGGCAGACATCAGCATTTTGCCACGGAGGGAAAAATGAAGTTCTACGCAAACAAACTGAATGGAAACTTTCTCAGAAATGCGCTTCCCGACGAAAGTGTTCAAATTGATTGGGTTCGCGCAGCTATTGCTTACGGGAGTGATGAAACTACTCTGGTGGAAAATTGTGTGGAGCACCGGCGTAGACTTGACATATGGATGCGATACGACCATACAGTTCCGGTAGATCCTCGCCTCCTTAGATTCTTGCTTCGAAACAGCGGGAACAATATATTCTGCTTTCTTATTCCGGATGTCCTTCACGCTAAGGTAATTTGGTGGAAGAACTATGGCGTATATGTTGGCTCCGCAAATCTTACTGACCGTGCCTGGGTCACCAATATTGAGTTTGGAGTTTTTATCCCAGAACAGGACCTAGAGGCCAATGGACAAATAACTGATATAGAGGGATTCTTTGAATCCTTGATCTCCTGCGATGCGGCACAACAGTTGACGGACGAAATAATCCAGGAACAAGAGAGGATTCTTAGACTCAGAGAAAAAGACCTGCAAAAAATTGAGCGCGGGTCGGAGAGTTTGAGGAGCATCAAGAGGTGGGAAGGCCCGGCTTTTACGAGCTCCGATAAAGCGTTTGATATTCGCAAGGAATCTTTCATTAAGGAATGGCGCAACGGCCTCTCTGTTTTGCGAGATATTGCGCATAAAGCCCCAAATTATCGCCCAAGGTGGCTCAATCAAGATGTGCCTGCGGCTTGGCAAGCGGACCAGTTTCTACACGCCTTCTACTACAATAAAGTGGTTGATGGAGTTCGCCACCCATTTGATGAGCACTATCAGAAAAATAGGAAAGATCCAACCGCAAGCATGCTGGCTGCGCTGAAGTGGTGGTCTGGACTGGACGCGCCTCCATCCAGTGAAGACGTGAATTGTCACGTCCGAGCCCCTGTCATACGTCGTTATCTAGATAAGAACAAGGTAAGGTTTCTTTCACTAGAGGAGTTCTCTGAGGTTCTGCAGGCCAACCACTCGACCGTAGACCACGTGCGTCGTATGAGGCTTGAGGAGTTAGGTCTGAGGGAAGTGCAGGACGTTACTGAGGCGCAGCGTGTTAAGGCATTCGCCAAGGCACTATTTAGACAGCAAAATGAAAGGGGTGAAACAGTCTTAGACATCTTAGCCTATGTGCTTGATGGCGGTTCTCCAAGTGACATTCCGGCAAGGCTGTTTGAGGTAGTGCATAGCTCAGCAAGAAGATTCCCTCATTTTGGGAACAATCAAATCGCAGAACTTGCAGGATGGGCTCGTCCCGAGTTGTGCCCGCCACGTAACGGCAGAACCAGTAAGGGGTTAAGGGCGCTAGGCTACGACGTTCACGTGTACTAAAGGTTTCAACATGCTGCGTATGGTAAAGCTAAACAATCCGATGCAGGTGCTACGGCCCTATCCGTGCGACAGCCAGCTCATTCTGCGCACTCGATTACCCGAGTTATTCACTCATAGCTACGGAGCAGCGTGCCGCTGCTGGCGCAATTGAAAAGCTGGATGGAAAAGACCCAGCCCCAAATGACCTCGCAGAACGCACTCGGCAAAGCAGTGAACTACTTGGCGGGCAACTGGAGCAAACTCGAACGGTATGTCGAGGAATGCTTCCTACCCATGGATAACAATGCTGCCGAACGCGCCGTCCGTCCCTTCGTGATCGGCAGGAAGAACTGGTTGTTCAGTGACACACCGAAAGGCGCGGTAGCCAGCGCACAACTGTCCAGCCTGGTTGAAACCGCCAAAGCCAACGGCCAAGAGCCCTATGTGTGGCTGCGCCATGCACTGGAGCAACTGCCGCATGCTTCGACGGTGGGTGATTACGAAGCGCTGTTGCCGTGGAACTGCAAGCCGGTAATGCCACGGTAAACTGATGCCTCACCCTGCGGTAGATGGGGTTTATGGATCGCTTACGTCTATACGAACCACTCGAATCGTTAATGCCCTACGGGTGCTACGCCCGCTTGACCACGACAGAATTGAGGGTGTAGTGGCGTAATGATGTTGTGGTAGCCTAATCGAGCATCACCTCCTGACGTTCGTTGGCGCTGGGCAGGCTCAAAATTTTATGTTTCATCAGCGGCAGGTGCTTAGCGACCTGCTCGACTGGTCGAGGACATGAATACGCAGATCACTGGCCACGTGCATGGCTCCAACTCGCCGTCTGAATGCGGCGGAGGTTGCTGCAAAAGCTGTTCTGGTCGGCAGCGCTGGGATCTGTCACGCTTTGAACCGACGAAGCAGTCTGTAACATGAAGCTCCCGTTGAAGTGCCCTGTGAAAGAAAAACCGCCCTACTAAGGCGTCTTTTTGTTTTCAAGTACTATCGTTGGATTGGTCAGGCGGTATTCTTTTTGTTGGCCTTACGCATAGCCTTTTTCTGCTGATTGTAATAATCCAGCACCGGGCTTCTAAATTTCGCTTTCGTCATCAGTGTGAACGAGCTGTTCACATCCTGAATCCCTGAGGCTTTTTTCAACATGTCCTTTGTATAGCGTAATTGCAGATAAAAACTTTCGATCTTCTCTCCCTTTTCGGCCTCATCAACCATGTCCTGTACGTCCTCGACACCCATGAGTAGAGTTACACATTGAATTGTAACTTCCTCATCTAGATAAAGACTGTGTTCATCGCACCACTGGACAATATCTACGATAGCCCCATTGACCAAATCAAATCGCTCTTCAAAACAAAGCGATGAGTCCTTGATGGCTTTAGTGCCTGCTGCACCGCCTGCGTTGACGAGCTGAAACAGAACTTCATAAATTTCAAGTCGCTTTTCGAAAGTCTTTTGAGCATAGCTCTCTATGCGGTTTCTCCGGCGAATCCATTCATTTGCAATGATCCCGAGGATCACGCCTAAAATCCCAAGCAGCGCGCTGTCCACTTACCAATCACCATTGATAAAAAATCAAACCAGTACTGTTGTTCTAAGTCAATGACCCTATCAATCTAGATCTACCAATCTTTCAGAGGCCTCATCCTTCGCTTGGCGGAGTTGAAATTTCCATTCGGCAGCCTCTTCATCGGTACAGACACCGACTTCTGGCAGATCGGCCAAGAAGCCTGATGCGTATCCGAAATGCTCGGCTAGCTCCCCATTAGTCTGGCTGCGTCTGGTGTCAGAAATCAGCGTCTGCGCGTGCTGGCGCATTCCGGTTTTCTCTTCGTACGTGTAGGACGACATCTGTTTCCCTCAGTGATGGTTGCCGCAGTTCGCATTGAGCCACTGCCAGAAAAATAGTAAATTCAACAAAAATCCCAGGAAAAAAGCTTATCCTCATCCCGCCGACGCGCTTTACGTCGCAAAAAAGGGACAGATATTTTTACCGTAGGCTCGAAAGAACGTCACAACCTTCTAGAGAGCGATTCGAGTGCCGCATCTTGACGCGGCACATGCCCAAAGTTTATGTTTCATCAGCGAACATCACAAAAAAATAAATCTGCCCCTTTGAGTCCGATGCAGCCAAGGGCACTAGCCGGATATATGGACAGCTTTGAAGACTATACATTTATGCGGGCCATCATACTTTGATAGTAGTCTCTCAACTCTGGAAGCGAGTTCAACTCGCCTTTACTCAGAGCTTGAGCCATCATGTTGTCTGCAAAGTGCCTAGGGATATTTTTTTGGCCAGTAATTAACTTGTAGTAGTCGCAAAATACCGAATAGCAGAACATAGACACCATCTTTCCATAGCAATCATTGTAAGCTGATATACGATTATGACCGGAGTACCTTAGCGGGACGGTTCGACGAAGTTTGATGTCCTGTATGAGAGCCTTAAATTTATCTTTTTTGACCTTATAGCCTGAAGGCGAAGAGGTGTCTATTAAACCCCAGTATTGCTCTCTGTCCACGCCCTTGATGCGTTTCAGCCCGCATAGTAAATCGACAAAAACTACTCTATTTATGCTTTTTAGGAAAAGATCAAATTTAAACCTGATTTCCTCTGAGAATTTAGCGGGGATCGTGCCGCTAGGATGCACTGATCCCAAAATGGATATGAGGAACTCTGGTCGGCATGCGTCGTTCTCCCAACTGTATCCATAAGTGTAGAGGACCCTTGGGTGATTAATTATTTCACCTCTATAGCAATCGTAGTCGCGATCGAATACGGCAATAGAATTTTTTATCGAATTAGTTTGAATTTTCTCTGCATAAGGGCGCACAAAATCTTTTGAACCAAGTGACTTAATCTTGATTGCAGTTCCTGGTAGGAATGTTGAGAACACGCTACGCCAGAAAATAGAGTCGATTGACCATACTTCATCAATTGTTGCATCGTCGGAATGTTCATTTTTTTTTGTTTTTTTCGGGTCACCACCTTCCGAGTAAACTATATACTCAACACCAAAGAAGGCATGGAAATTTGAGAGCCCTGAGTTGGTCCGCACAAAAGTCATTTTATGCAGCGCTCCATATTTATCAAATTCCCCTGGTGTTCACCTACAACGTCAGGGGAGTGGGTAGCAAATATAATCTGTGCGGACGGATTTAGGCTTTTTATGTTCTTTGCAAGAGTTTCTTGCCATGCTACGTGTAACGAAATCTCTGGCTCGTCTGCCATGTATATAAAGGTGTTGCCTTCTTGCAGTAATGCTTCGCCAAGAATAATTAGTATCTGCTTTTCGCCAGATGACAACTGATTTGGCTTTAGGGTTTTCCCAGAGCTCGTGGTTATAACTATTTCATTTCTTTCATTTATATGTAGAGTTTTCCGCTGCATAAGCTCATTTAGCAGACTAATAAATAAGTCTCTAGGTGCGAGAAGCTTTCTTTTGTTTGATGTAATGTCCTCCCAAAAATCTACTGTACTCTCAATCCTATGCAAAGAGAATAAAGCCATTATTTCTGTGCTAGTAGGGGCCTCGCTGGCCTCCATCTTTTTTCTCAGTCGATCAAGAACCCCGAAGTGAGATTGAATTTTCTTTGTGTAGTTTTTCTTATCAACGCGAAACTCAGAAAATATTTGTACAAGAGCAGCTTTTTCACTCTCAAGCTTTGTCGCAATTGGAATGGGAAATTGTTTATCCTCATCAATGACAAGTAACGATAGAAATACTTGTTCTTGAAAGTTTTCGTTTAGTACGTTTATTTTTTTGCTTAGCGCTGATAAATACCTGACTAGTCTATTGGAAAAGTCTTCGAGCCTTGAGTCCAATGGATCTGAGGAGTTTTCGTTCGCAATTGTATTTATGCGCTGGACTGAGAGCCAGGTTAGTGAAACCATCTCTTTTAGATGTGTGGTCAGAGTTTTTCCGGCAGCTGCCTTGCCGGCTAATTGCATTCTGAGGAAATAGTTTCTTCTGAGCGCGTTATCATAACCATCATTTTCTGTTAGGACGTATGCGTACGGCTTCTCAGAAGAGGTTTCAAATATTTTGTAGTCACAATGGAAGAATGGTGCATCTCTGTTTCGAGTTACCTCGATGTAGGGTTTTTTTCTTGAGCCCGGATCTTTTAGTGCAATCTTTATGTAATCAAAATCAAGAGTTGCCAAGTAACTTTGATCGGCAAACAGCACCCCTGCGATCAATTTTAAAGTTGTAGATTTCCCTGAACCATTAGGTCCAATTATAAAATTGTAGGAGTCATTGGTTTTGATCGAAACCTCATGATCTCCCCAGAAACCCTTTATGTATACACTTTCGATGATGTTCATAGCATCCTACTAAATTTCACCATTGAAGAATTCTCCTAGCCGCAATGATGGCACATTGATCTCGCAACTGAACAGCCCATAGGGTTTCAAAATCACACCACTCTCATAGCAGCCTATTTCGATTCAGCCCCCTTCATTGACCATGTGTTGAGCCCCCACGTCATCCCGCCAAGAATGCTGAGTGTTATCAGGGATCAAGGCCCCTGCGACCAGTGGGGAATGTCCACTACGCGGGACTGGCGGCTCCTTACGTCCGGGAGCAAGGGCATCTCATGATCTGGCCTCCTGAACACCGTTACCGGTGGGCGGGTGGAGGCAGCACTGGCTGACGAGATCAGCGCCTGAAGATCCTGAGCCAGGTGCAAGCAGCAATGCGATGACCGGGGCATGCCTGACTGTCAGTCAGGTGCAGTCCATTCCCTGGTCTGCGGCACCATCATCTACCTGGCTGTTGCTGGTGACATCGGCGTTTGTCACGCCGATTGTCACGAGGGGGAGTGCCGCAAAGCCATGTGCGATCAGGGCTGCAGCAGTGGTAGAAGTGCCCGTCTCTTTCCAAAGAAAGAGACGGGCACAGGTTGGCGCAGGATTCGGCCAATCGGATAGATTGCTGCAGAGCAGCGAGGTACGGAGTATCTGGCGCACGAGCGCCATATGTGTAAGAGCATCCATCACATGGGTAGTGACCGGGCGAGCTACCGGATGCGAATCGCCCTTGGGGAGAACCACCGCGAGAGCGGCGTGACCTTGAAGGTTCGGGTCACCTGGGGTGCTGTCATCGACAGCGCTTGCACGGCCAGTTCTACGCCTGTAGATAAACCCGGTCAAGGGCAGAAAATCAGCGCTCTTGGGGGCGTGAAAAGCGGTTATCCACCGGTGGAATTCCGTGGTAAATCCCGGACAACGTCGTGGCTTTTAGCTCTGCAAAGTAAGGTCCATCCAAACAGGGCGGCTTTGCAGCCCTGTTTGGATGGACCCGCGCGAAAGAGCAGCCAGCGCCAATCTTGCAAGCTCACCCGCGATTGAATGCGCCATGGCCATTTGGCAAGGCAGTGACGTTGTCGCCTACCGGATGGGCAAACTCATGCGGGGTGACATGGCCCGATCTATTGGCATCGATGTAGTTACTCCACCACGCCATGATCAACCGACGCTGCTCCAGAAACTGGGCCTTGTGGATGTACGCAGCGCGCACGCGGTTACGCTCCTGATGGCTCATCTGCCGCTCAATCGCCGCGTCCGTCCACAGCCCCGATTCGAGCAAGGCACTACAAGCCATGGTCCTGAAACCATGCCCGCACACGTCCTTGGTGGTGTCGTACCCCATATTGCGCAGCACCTGGTTAATCGTATTCTCCGACAAGGGTTTCCAGTACCTATGGTCACCGGGCAACACCAGTTCAGAGAAGCGATTCAAGCTGCGCAGCCGCTCAAGGATCTCGATGACTTGAGGCGACAGCGGCACAATCTGAATGTCCCCACTCATCTTGGTCCCGCGCGTGGAATAGCGGACGCCTTCAATTGGCTTACGGGTATCGGGGATTTCCCACATCGCACGTTGCAGGTCGAACTCATCCCACCGTGCAAAGCGCAGTTCGCTGGAGCGCACGAACACATGCAATGTCAGCAGCACTGCGAGCCGAGTCAGCTCGCGACCGGTGTATCTGTCGATTCGATCCAACAGTTCAGGAAGGCGGTTCAGCGAAAGTGCAGGACGATGCACTGTGCGCGGCGCTTGAATCGAGCCGGCCAGATCGAGCGCCGGATTTTGAGTTATCTGTCGCGCTCGCTTAGCGCCCCGCATGATCGTAGATAGGTAGTTCTGCACACGCAGCGCAACATCCATCGTGCCGCGATCCTTGATTCGCTGGGTGACCTCAAGCAGATCGTGGGTGTCGAGTTCAGCGATAGGCCGCTGGCCAATCAGTGGAAACACGTGGGTGCGTAACCTGCTCAGCACCGTCTTGGCGTGCCCCTCAGTCCAACGCCGAGACATCTCGACGTGCCACTCCAGGGCAACGGTTTCAAAGAGAAGGCTCGCCCGCTGAGCAGCGATCTTGGCCTTCTGCTTTTCTTCCATCGGATCAAGGTTGTCGAGCAGCAGGGCCTTGGCCTCATCGCGCTTGGTCCTCGCGACGGCCAACGAAACGATAGGGTACTTGCCGATAATCAGCGTGCCTTCCTTGCCGTTGGGTTTGAAATACCGCAGCCGCCAAGTCTTCGAACCACTGGGCGCGACGTATAGGTACATACCCCCGCCGTCGAACAGTTTGTAGGCACGATCACGCGGTTTGGCCGTGCGGCATTTGAGGTCGCTGAGCGGAATGGCTAGGCGTGGCATAGGGGTACGTTCTCCATTCAGGAAAGACGCTGTACCCCAAAAATACCCCCGGTTATTGGGGATTTTGTTGATTCCCGACGGAGGGTCGTGGAAACGAAAAACCGGCCAGAAGGCCGGTTTAGAGGGCTTCCAAAGCATTCAGCGGAATGCAGTGGAGCTGGATGTGGTGCCGGAGACAGGAATCGAACCTGCGACCTTCGCGTTACGAGTGCGCTGCTCTACCGACTGAGCTACACCGGCGTGTAGCGCAACGTACCACTGCTCGCACCCGTTACGCAAACCCCTGTTTCC
>Ga0302347_1001114_pt1 | contig 34461 bp, 55 predicted proteins | sample PhyWR1_FD_202178 | JGI IMG/M metagenome (GOLD analysis project Ga0302347, IMG submission 202178) | Leaf surface microbial communities from wheat plants in UC Gill Tract Community Farm, Albany, California, United States - DLSL W.R1 (v2)... | ecosystem: Host-associated > Plants > Phyllosphere >... | reverse complement strand
AACCTTAGCGCGCAGTAGCCGGCGAAAGCGCCCAAGGCCCTTGCAGTAGCCGCCGTCAGCATCAATTCTTCCGTTGTATTCAAGCACAGCTAAACTGTTAGCTACAATTCCACCCCAGTCGATAAATTTGTGGAGGTGGGGGCCAAGATCTAGCTGCAACACAGATCCCGTGTAAGGGATAATCTCGCTCTCGAATTTAAATGAGTACGCTTTGCGCGCACCGGCTATAGGTATGCCAGTGAGTATCGCTTCTTTCAGCTTCTCTGCATTTTTCTCGGGTGTGTTCGATGAAGATACTCCGCATTGTTCAAGTGTGAGCGCGGCCTGGCTCTTATATGCGTCGGGAAGCCAATCTGGGCTGATCTTCCCAGAGCTGTCTGCGCGAGGAATACCTTGGGCCATGGGCTCCTCTGAAATCTCTCCCCTAAGCTCGGCAATGGCTTGCAGGCTTTCGTTGGCCTTCCATCCCTGGTCAGTGTAGCGGTACTCTGTCTGCTCAACGGAGTTGAACCATACGTCCCCGATCTGAAGTGGCAAACCATCGTCCCGTACGCTAGGTTGCGTCGCTGATGGTGCCAGGTATCTCGCGGTGCGCTCGATTGCTACATCAGCAGCAGTTTCAGCAGCCTGGGCTGCTTGATTGGATGCGTCCAGTGCGGTTTGTATGGCTGTCGCGGAAAGGGCTGTCTTGCCTGTGTTGATCGCCGTACCGCCCTGGTTCTGCCAGACGGTGTAGATCTCATCCGCATCGTTCGACTGCACCAGGAAGATACCCTGGTCAGCTGTTTCTGCCAGGCCACCCGCCACAGTCGGGTAGATGGTCGTGGAGATGCTGATCTTATCGGCAGCATCTTGCTGGATTTCCAGCACAATCTGCTTCAGGTTCTGAATGTCGCCCGATTGAGTGGGGATCTTATCGGCGTTCGCCGCATCGCTGGCAAAGCGGAAAACAATGTTGCTGCCGACTTCCGCGCGCACGGTCGCGATTTCAAGGCGCTGAGTTTGATCAGCCATGTCATTTCCTTTGGGCGAGTTTGGGGAGCGCGCCAGGCGCGTTCAGCGAATCGGGGAATTACGAGATCCAGCCGCTGGAGAAGAAGCTGCCGGTGTTGTTGATGAGCATGTCGGCGACAGCGTCGAAGATGGTGTCCACCTGGTCGTCGAAGTCGTGGCTATCGTCAGCCGTGAAAGCCGAGGCCTCGGTGAGGAATGGGGTCACCCAATCGGTCGGGCCGATGATCTCGCCACGGTGGTCTTTCACATGCTTTATTGCATTGCCCTGGTCATCGAATATGGCAGGCACAAAAACCCGCCCCGACTTGAACCAAGGAACCGCGTCCATGCAGCGCACCACCTTGTTTGAGTTCGGCCCGCGCGGTTGGGGCTCGATCTGGATAGAGCCCTTTTTGCTGATGGTCTGGATCAGTCCCGTACCGCTCGACTTGTCTTCTACCTTCATGTAACGAAGCGTGGCTGGCCTGAACTGGTCCCAGGTCTTCCAGCGCTGCCAAACCCTCAAGGCTTCGGCTTCAAGGTCCCCGGCGTCCCACTTGCCGCGTACTACCTCGATGATGTACAGGTTTCCGTCTATACCCAGTCCGCAATGGCTGAATACCGAGAAGTCGTGCTGCTCATCGGTCTTCTGGGCGGTATCCACATAGACGCCGCGCCAGACCAGGAAAGGCAGTTGCTCGTAGGTCTTGAACCAGTCCGCGTCGATCATGCCGCCGGTCAGCGCAACAGGATCCTGCTGGTACTGGCTGAGCATGGTGTAGGCGTCTTTGTCCCACAGCGCCATCAGGTCGTGGACCGACTCCTTGGCCGGCCAGTAGGACCAGTATTCAACGCCGCCGCGCACCACCGATGGCCCGCTGAACACGTCGCGCTCGGCGTGCTCGCGGATCTCCGGCGGCAGGCTGGCTATGTACTCGCGGGTCACCAGGGCCGGAACCTTGATGTGCGCGAAGTCCAGGCCCATGCCGCCCTTGAGCAGAAAGCCGGACACGTCGTCAGTGTGCAGGCGCTGCTGGGTGCAGATCACCGGTGTGTCAGGCGATGCGCGCCGGCTGCGCAGGGTGTTGGTGACGATACGCTGGGCCTTGGCCCGCATGGTCGCCGAAAATGCGCTGTCGGCCTTCTCCGGGTCATCCAGGTTGATGAAGCCGGTGAAGTCGCTGGAGATGTAGCCGCCCCGGCAGCCGGTGATCTGGCCGCCGGTTGAGCGACTGAACAGCTGGTGTCTGGTTCGGCCCTTCTCGTCGATCAGGGACCAGTTCTCTACGTCAGCCTTGCCCATCGATACCGGCCACAGCTCCTGATACTCAGGGCTGGAGACGATTGAACGGATTCGCCCGGAGTTCTCAACTACCAGAGAGTTGGAGTAGGAGACGTTCAGCGTACGCGTCCGGTCCCGCACCGTCATGGCGTAGGCCGGCAAATGGATCGACCAGTATTCGGTCTTGGTGCCACCTGGTGGCATGTTGAACACGACGTTCTTCAGTTCGCCGCTGAGCACGCGCAGCGCTGTGTGGTCCATGTACCGGTGATGCCAGTTGCAGAGCATTTTCATGCCCTGGTTGAGTTGGAACCAAACACGCATGAACGAAAGCGGCGAGTGCTCGCTGATGAGTCTTGCTGCCTGCCGTTCTGCCCCGCTCATTGCCTCCCAGTCGAGCAGGTCATTCATAGGCGACCCAGGACCGCATCCAGCGCTTCTTGATCGACCTTTATCGTGGATTGGGTCTCAATCGGCGCGCCGTCCTTTCCGGTCAGTTCGACGATTTGTTTGTCAAGGCCTAGGAGCTTTGCCTTGCCCATGGTGGCAGTGACAGCTGCAGCGGCTTTCTTGGTCTCAAGGGCCAGTCTTCGCGCCTGCTCAAGCTCCAGCAGCAGTGTGTCGACAGTGATTTCATGGCGATCCATGACCTGGCTCCTTAACTCTTCGATCCTGGCCTGCACCTGCGGCTTCTGGAGGGTGTTGTAGCCTTCGCGCTGGGCTGTCTTGTCAGCCATGTTTTCGGTGTTGTAGGACCGCCGGTAGGCCTCTGAGGCGTTCCCGGTCTCGACATAGGCGAGGCAGAAGAGCTCCATCTTGTCGGTGAAGCGTCTCTTGGCCTTGCGTTCCATATCTCACCTACGGGCTGATCAGTTTCCACTTGTATCCGACCCACTTTGGCAGCTTGCCCGCGGTGAAGATCGGAGGCTTTGTTTCGGTGCATCCGGCTGGCAGCAGCCAATTTCCAGGAACAACTGGATCAAGCTCAGCAATTGTTTCACCAAGGTAAAACCCGCTGCTGTCGTACTGGTAAACAACTTTCTGGGTTACAAGTATCTGATCCATCTGACTTGTCCTCCGTTGATCATTCGCGCCTCAGTACCGCCATTGGAACTGATGCTGATGGTGTGGGTGTGGGAGCCATTGGCGCTGGTCAAAAGCGAGTCCGTTCCTTCACGGATCTCGTCCCCGTAAACCGCGTTAACCTGGGGCATGGTCACGACGTTGACGTACTCGCGCTTCATTACGGTGTAGTGTTGGTGCTGACCTGCTGCTGCCGACGAAGCGGAGTGTCCATGAGCAAGGTTCTGGCTTGGCTGCGGCACGTTACTCAGGGTCCTTCCAACGTCGATTCCTCTGCCGTCATCAAGACAGCGCGGCACAAGCGCTCGCCAGTCCGGAAGGCGGAACTCGGTGCTCAGCTCGCCGCCGATGTTGTATGTGGTGCTGATCTTGGCGAAGAGCTTGGGATACGCGGCGCGCAGCAGGACCGATCCGACGCACTTCAGCCAGCCAGGGTCCGGCGAGCCGTTATGCGAAACGTCCTTGTACTCACCTACGCTGAAGCTCGAATACAGGCTTGAGCCTATGAGTCGCCAGTAGTTGGTGCTCGTGCCCGGGTTGTTGCCGACGTTGTTGCTGGCGATGGACTCGTAGAGCAATCCGTCATCTGGGTTGTAACAGGGTGCGCCAACTGCGTAGATCGCCTGAGGGTGATAGGCCATCACGCCGCGGCGCTCCAGGTCCTGCAGTGCGGAATCGACCCGGTTGTGCCACCAGTTTTCTTGGCCGGCACGGGGGGCGTCCTTGTCCTGACCGCCTTCCCAACCCGTGTTTTGCCGGGTGTTGTCGGGCACCTTGAAGGTGTTGTCGTTGTCCTGGGTCTCGACGCCTTGCGCCCAGCGCGTGTTGAAAGCCTCTCGTGCCATCAGGAAACATCTCCAGGCAAGGTGAAGTTCGCGTAGTTGAAGATCAGGCTCGATGTGCGCTCGATCTCGCTGATATTGGTTGGCAGGATGTAGATCTGGCCGATCCGGGTGCCCTGCGGTCGCGGAATCAGGTCGAAGTTGTCCAGCAGGAACTGCGTGGTGTTGTCCAGCTCCGAGGCGATGCCGATGTCGAACGACTTGTCGCCATTGCTGTTGAGGGCGGTAACCTTCACCCCTATAACGACTTCGAGCAGCTTGATGATGCTGTCGCTGGTGCCGTCGCTGACGTTTCTGGCGATCTTCGCCTTGATCAGCTTTCGGTAAAGGTCGTTGTTGAGCGGGGCGTCGACCGCAGCGCCGTCGCCGATGTAGGGCGCGACGTTGTAGTTTGTATAGCTGTCGTTGCCGGCGTAGCCGAAGACGTCGTAGGCAGCTCCCCGTAGTATTGGCCTGGGAACGCCGACGATCCGGCCAATCACGTCCAGGTCCTCGCCAATAACGGTGTCGACGTCGTAGGCTGAGTAAATCTGGCTGATCGGCTGCTCAAGCCTATCGTTGGCGATGGCTGGCGTCAGCGTTAGCCACCGCGTCATCCGCTGCTTGCCGCGGTACTGGTTGATGATCCGCTTCTTGGCGCGCGCTACGTGGTCCATTTTCATATCGGCACCGATACCGTGATGTTGTCAGGGTCGAAGGTTGCAAGTTCGGCAATACCAGGCTGGATCGGCGTTACGCCCTGGCTCCCGGAGCTAAGGCCGATGGTCAAGCTGGTGATGTAGCTGTCGCCGTACTGGCCAAGCACCTTGTTCACTGGGGTGTACAAGCGCCCAACCGGTACCACCTCACCAATGTCGTAGCCGGCCTGATTGAAGCCTTTCACCTGGTCGTCAGCGAACAGCTTCTTGGTCGAGTCCTCGACGATGGCATCCTTGATGCGCTGTTCGATATCGCTCGGGAGGTTGCCTTTGCGCTGAACATTGACAACCACGTGAATCGGCAGGGCCGCCGCGCGCTGGAAGGTCATCGTCTCGATGTTTCCTGTTGCTGGCGAGGTGATTTGAACTTTGACGCCTGTTGTGCCCGGCGGATCCACCCAAGTGTCCGTCTTGGTGCTGTAGCGCGGGTACAGCGGGGTGCCTGGGTTGTACTTCGAGTACATGGCCTGACCGATGCCCTGGTCCGTGCCGCCATTCACGATGACCGCGATCGCGGTGTACGGAATTCCGTCTGGATCGACCGGGTCGTCGCTGTTGTTCTCCAGAATCTTCACGTCTGTGACGCCGGCAACATTGGCAACCGCAGCCAGCATGTTGTCCTTCATGTTGCTACCTGGCAGCGACACCGAATTGTTGCGCCGGGCGCGGAATTCCACATCGGATTCAGCATCCTCGCCGGGAGCTGCAGCGGCATTGGTTACCGACGACCACCCCGGGTATGGCGTGCCAATTACCGTCAGCTCGGTGGCGGCAGCCAGCACGCGACCTGGCGCGACGCATGTGGCGAAGCCGGTGGCGCTCTGTGATACGCCGATCACGATCGCTGCCGTGGTCAACCAGAGGGTATTGTCGACCCTGCTGCGGATCTGCGAGTTGGCCGGTAGCACGGTGCCGGCCTGGCCGGTGATGGTGATGGGGGCTACCGAGTAGGTTGCATCCCGAATCGCAACGCCGGAAATCTTGCCGATGTTGCGCAAGGCCTCGCCGGTTGCACTGTCGGGGTCTTTGGCGCGGTACGCGGCCACAACGCCCTCATCCAGGTTGGCCAGCATCTCGGCGTCGATCCCGAGCTTCTCGCCATCGGGAGAGTCCGGATCAAGGTTCCAGTCTGGATCGATCGCTAATGTCCGCGTTTTCAGGTCGACCAGATACTCATTAAGCGATGTCCCGGTGATGCCCTGGTCGTTGATCTCAGCCATTAGACGATTGCCTGTACAAAGTTGATGTCGGCGCTCTCGCCTGAGGCGCTGGTTATGGTCGCGGTCACCGTGAGTAGTCGGGTAACTGCGTCAGATGTGACGCTGAAGGAGGTCATACCCACGCAACCGGGGGTCAGCAGGATTCGCCGCCGGATGATCGACTCTCGGGTCGCCAAGCGTGACCCCTTACCGAGCACGCCGCCGAACCAGTCAGTGCCGTCTGCCGTATTCAGGAACCACTCGCCAAGGAAGAACTTGAGACGGGTGCGGACGTTCTGCGCCACCTCCTCGGCTGAGTAGCCGGTGAGGAGTTTGTCCTGGCCCATTGCCAGATCGCCGCTGGCGTCGAGCTTTCGAACGGTCACGGTATTGGCACTCCACTTGTTTGATTTCCGGACTGGACGCCTGATGTCCGGTGAAGCTTCAGGCTGATCTCACCGGCAACTACGTCATTCGGCGTCGTGACCAGGCTTGCGGGGGTGATGGTCACCCCATTGATGTTTACCGTCCCGTCGGCGCCGATTGTGATGAATCCGGCGCCGTTGCTCAGCGAAATGCTGCCGTCGTCCTTGAGCCAGGCATGCATGGAGCCGCTGGCGTTGCGCAGGCGGATGCCGTCGTTGGCGAACGCGGGGATAGCCCCGGGCACCGAGCGGAAGCCTGGAGTGAAGTAGGCGTCGTTCAGCGAAAACCGCCGCGGCTCCGAGATGGCTGCCACGCCACCCTGATCGACCCAGGAGTCGATGCATTCCTGCGAGAAGAAAATTACCCCCTCAACGCCCTCACCAATTCGGCATTCCAGGGTGCCGCCCGAGCCCCCCCAGAACTGCACGGGGACGCGAACAATCTGCCGGCGCGGCACTGGGTCGCCCACGCGGGGTTCCAGCATCAGGCCGATCTGCACCTCGGCAAGCTGGGTTTCAGGGTCGAAACTCAGCACATGGCCGGGCACGCTGGTGCGCATGTTGTCCTTCAGGTACTCCCCGAAGATATCGCGCAGCATCTTGACGAACTGCGCCTGGGTCCTTGACGCCAACGGGTCAATCATCGGGTCGCCCTTTCAGAGATGCCGGACTGCGCCATCGTATCCAGCCGCAGGCAGCTGATCTGAGTTTCCCAGGGGTCTCCGTGGGAGTCTCCGATGACGGCCAGCGAGTTGATTTTGTAGAGGCCTTCGCCGATGGTGCGCGGCACCTCGTAGAAGAACGCCCCGGAGAACTCGAACTGCGGCGCCATCGACTCCAGCCGGATGGTGTCGCCCAGCTTGAGCTTGGGATTGAGGGCGAAGCGGATGCCAACCTCGGTATCGGTGACCACAGGCGACCCGATCATGCCGGTAGCCGCATTGATCACGTAGACCTCGTTGGGCATGGCGAAGCCTTTCTTGATGATCTTGGTCGCGCCGTTTTCGATCATCCAGTCAAACTCGTAGGCAGCCGCCAGCTCGTTCATGCAGGCCACTGGACTGCCTTGCAGCACAGTGCCCCCAGAACGACGCTTGAGCTCACCGAAGTCGCCGAAGAACTGGATGTCTCCCCCGAAGCTGTCGGCGCACTCTTCGATGATCTGTACCGGGTCTGTCTCGGGCGCCAGGGTCAGGTTGATGATGCGCTGATCCCGCTCCTTGGCCTGCGAGCGGCAGAAGAACTTGATGCCCCGGGTCGAGCCGCCATCCTCCAGTATCCGCTGGACGTTGGTGATCTGGCCGAGGAACACGCTACCGAAGCTGTCCGCGTAACCGGCCTCAAGCGAGATGAACTGGTATTTCTTGGTGATCCCGTCGCCCAGCATCTGCCGGGCTGCGTAGTCGGCCACGTTGTAGATGGAGATCTCGGCCACGCTGAAAGCATTCCCAGCGAAGTGGATAACCTGGAACGTGATGCGCAGACCGTCGCCAGCCGGATTGGCAGGATTGGGGTTCATCTCGTAGGACAGGGTGCCCGTGGGCCTGCCAAAGCGCAGCCGGTACCGGCGCAGGTAGATTTCTTCACTCATCGGACCACACCAGGGTGTTATCGATGCCCAGATTGCCCGGCGTCGGCTGCGCGCCCTCCAAGGTCAGCGAGCCATAGTCCAAGCTCGGCGGCGGATACAGGCCGGCCAGCAGATCGACGTTAGGTAGAAGAAACCGGCCTGCCGTCAGGGTTACCCCGGCGGCGGTAATGATATTCACGCGGAACACCTCCAGTCCGACCATCCATTGAAGCTCTATGGTCAGCGTGTTGTCGCCCAGCGGCGCGCTGAAGGTCTGCGCGGGAACAGCCTGCACTTGCACCTTGTAGCGACTCATGGGATGACCTCGACTGAAGTGGAGCCCGACGAAACCATTGGCGCACCCTGGGTAGCCACCGGGTCGTTCTGCTGAAGCTGATCAGCGGAGGTGACGCCCCGGGAGATCTGCGACTTGACTATCCGCACCTGCTGTAGCTCGGCAACGAACACCAGGCCGTCTTCATCCTCAGGCCGCGTGCGCTGGTCCAGGCGGATCAGCACCATGTCCTTGAGGGTTTCGTATTCGGTTACCAGGTCGAAGCGGGCGCGGGCCTGAAGCATTGCGGTCAGGGCCGCCCATGCCGTGGCCGACCGGGTCGCCTCGCTTCCGGAGAGCAGGTAGGCCGACACGGTGGAGATGGCAGCCCCCGCGATTCCGCCAACGGCCGTGGCGACCGCCCCCACGCCCATCATGCCGATGTCATCCAGGCCAATGCCCAGCGGGGTGTTGGACACCGCGCCCGTCAGCAAATAGCGATCTGGAAGCAGAATGGCGTGGTCGTTTACGTTCGCCCCGAACTCGACCGGAAACTGGGTCAGCTGCACGGCCTTGCTGGTCACACCCTCAAGCTTCGCGTCGAACTCGATCTGTCCCAGCATGGGCAACGTCTTCGAAAAGATGCTCATGACCCCGTCAGCAATGCTCATTTCACGGGGCTCCTGAAGTCTTCTGTGGTCTGGTCGATCAAGGTGGACATCTGCTCATTGATGATCTGCTTGACCTTGCCAGGGTCTGCGCCATGGATGTGGAACTGGCGATTGTCCTGGTGCTGGACGGGCTGTTGGCTTGCTGGTGAGGACGGCGCCTGAGGCGCCTGGGTAGTCGACGGGGCGACGATGCCACCGGCGGTGTAAGGCTCAGGCGCGCGCCGCTGAGCCTTGGCCCACTGATCAATCTGATCCATCAACCCCGGACCGGCCTTGGAGCCGCTGGCCAGCTCGCTTTGCATTTTCCGCCACTGATCCTGATTACTCAGGTCCACAACTGGCGCTTGGCTTTCCGCCTGGGGCGTGCCGCCGTAGGAGTTGGCGATTGCAGCGCGCCTTTCGATCTCGCGATCTTGATCAGCAGGCCGCTCGTAGTACTGCGAGACGATCGCTGCAGCCTCGCTGGCACTGCTCGCCATCTTGAGTCTTTCGCCTGCGGCCTTTTCCTTGCCTCGGGTCAGCTCGTAGTGAATGAAGTCGAGCTGTTCCTGGGCGGTTGAGTCGCGAATGTCCTTGCCGGAGAACTTGGCGAAGTTCGCTTGGCGGTCTGGGTGCCACTGAGCGAGACCATAGGCGTTACCGCCGTCACCCTCAGCGTCAGCCCGGAAGCCGCTCTCCTGCTCAATGTTGGCGGCGATGCCTTTGGCCTGATCTTCGGTCCAGCCTTTGGCGCGGAAGTAGTCGATGGTCGCCGCAGCGCCCTCCGCCCCACCCTTGCGCAGGCGGTTATTGCGCAGCTCTTCCTCCTCGCCTTCGTTCAGGCTGCTGGAGTAGAAGAGAGCCGCCAAGCCGCCGGTAGCAATACGCATTGCCGAGGCGCCTGCCAAAGCGCCTGCCGCTGCACTGCCAGCACCTGATCCACCTGCGGCGCCCGCGCCAAATGCCAGCGCTCGTAGCGCGGCCAGGCCTTTCAGCGCACTGGCGCCGCCCATAAGGATCAGAGCTGCCGACACAAGCTCGATGTTTTTGGCCAGGGTGCCGAAGAAGGCCTCCAGACCGGAATCAACCAGTTCCTTGTTGTTGCGGTAGAACTCGGTGAAGTCCTCGGCCATCTCGGCGAATGCAGGAGTTAGCTCACCCGCAATGGTGTTACCCATATCCGCGAAGACCAGGTTCAACTCGCTGGTAGCCTTGGTCAAGCGGGCGGCGTCTTCGACCTGCTTACCGGTCATGATGCCCAGCTTCCCACGGGAGTCCATCTGCTGCTCGACCGCATCTCGCCCCCTCATCAGCAGACGGATGGTGTTCTCGTCGAATCCCAGGGCCTGGCCAGCGAGACGCTGGTTCAGTGGGGTCATCTTCTCGAAGGCCCCGGCGATGTTGGCCAGGGCCTCGGCTGTGTCCTGTGCGCCGATGATGGCGTTGGGGTCCAGGCCGAGCTTGGCCACATCACCGAACCAGCCGACGTTACCGGTGATAGGGGATGCCATCAGGTCCTGGATCTTCTGCATGGCAGCCAGCGCGTCCTGGGCGTTTCCACCCTGAGCCGCCAGCGCCTGGCCCAGCGCCTGCACGTTTTGCGTGCTTAGGCCGGTCAACCGGTTGAAGTTGTTCAGCTCGGTGCCTGCCGCCTTGAAGTCGCCGACCACCTTGTCGATGGCCAGCTTTGAGGCGAGCACGGCGCCCAGCTTGAGCGCCGAGTTGGTCAGTCCGGTGAAGGCGTTCTGGCCCTGCTGGAAGGATTTTTCGTCGACCTTGAGGCCGAGGGCGATCAGGAATGATTCGAGGACGCGCATTACTGGTTACTCCGCCGCTCTTCGGCCAGTTTTCGCTCATACAGCATTTCATCCATCGCCAGGTTGGCGCGCTTGACCCAGCCCAGCGAAAAGGTGCCGTCTTGCAGTTGGTTGTACGTGCAGAGCGGAGGGCAGACCCCGGGAATCCCTATGCAGGGTCGCCAGAGGTCCCAGTCGATGGCGGGATTGAGGCGTTCTCCTGATCCGCCCCGGGCTCCCCGGCTGAACCGGTAGAGCTCAGGAAGTGGGTCAGGACACCCGTAAAATCCGAGAAGGTCGCGCCCATAGCCAGGACAGCAAGGGTGAAGTACACCTTGAAGCTTCCCGAGAAGCTGTCGATGGTCAGGCGATCGCTCGACCCTTCACGGTAGAGCTTGCCCAGCATGGTGTCGCAGATGAAGTTGAAGTCATCCTCAGGGATGCGTGACATCATCGCGCCGACAATCTGCACTGCGATGGTTTGCGAGGCTAGGCCGCCAAGCTCGGCCTGAGCCAAGCCACGAATCAGCGGCTCGATGCCGTACTTGCCGAGGCGGAAAAGCACGGCCCGCTGGTCAACCGCCGCCGGCATGGCGAAGGAGTAGTTCACCCCCTCGAACTGGATCTTCTTGACGTAGTCCTGAGCCTGATTCATGCGATTTTGCCCTTGTTGCATTCGATGACGAAGGTTGCGTCGTTCATGCCTGGGCCGCCACGTGCCATGGACTTGCCGCGAGTTACCACGCCTTCGGAGAACACCGCGCCTTCCAATCCAGCGATCGAGGCATAGGAACCCGACACTTCGGACTTCGCGTTGACTTGCGCCTGCACGGCAAGGGCTTGCGGGCTTCCAGGCATCAGGTTGAGGGTGATGCGAATACCTGGATTCTTGCGGTGGAATCGAACGGCGTTTCCGCCCAGGCCTCGACTCAGCACCGCCGAATCGTCTATCTGCTCGACTGTGAACGGCGGGTCGGCGCGCCCCCAGTCATCGATCACCCCGACGCCAGTCAGAACGATGATCGTGTTTTCTACGGACAGGTCACTAAGTGCCATGCTCTGGCTCTCCTTATTCGACGTCGACGGTGATGTCTACGGCGTGAATTGCGCCGGCACGGAATACACGCATGCGGATTGGGGCCGAGAAACGGCCTGACCGTTCTGATTCCAAGATGCCGAGAATGTCGTCAGCCTTGCTGAGCATCAGCCAGCCATCGCTGAGCTTCTCCTCACCGGTTTCGTCGTCGGTGTAGGTGCGCGGACCGAGATAACCGTTGTCGATGTAGCGCTGGCCAACCTGGGAGGCAGCATCAATCAGGACCTGCTGACCGTCCGGCGTCTGGCCGAGCTTCTTGGCATTGGCTAGGGCGTTGTACACGTTGACGGTCAGCGTGTTGACGAAGCCGTCAAGGTTGAACACGTCATCGATGAACTCGCCGTAGCTCGACGTCGATTTGGAGTTGATGACCCGGCCATCATCCTCCTGACCGCCAGTCTCGACGACGGTGTAGAACGGGGCGCCTTTCTCCTTCATCGCGCTGTACGCGGTGATGGTCAGGTCTTCGGCGGTGATGCCCGGCAGCTTCTTGAACTCGCCGGTGATGGTCGAGTTGGCCGCGTTGAAGTTGACGCGGCTGAACACGGCACCCAGCTCGAAGCCGGCATACGGGGCGGTCGCGTGGCTGAGCAGGAATGCCCGGCGCGAGCCCTGCAGCTTGGCTTTGCTGACAATGTCAGTGGACAGGCTCGGATCGCGCACGGCTGCCTGGTTGGTGGTGCCGGCGTAGAACTTGCCAGCGGCGTCACCAGCGACGATCAGGGCCAGGACGTCAGCGTCGTTGGCGCGGATGGTGGTCTCGAACTCGTACCAGTAGAACCAGATGCGCTTGTTGATCGCATCGTTCATCGACTCGACCGGGCTGTCATTCTCCTGGCGCAGGTAGATGCGCAGGGACCGAGGCTTCGGCACTGCCGAGAACCAGGCCAGTGCAGCAAGGTATGGGTCGGACGCGATACTGAAGTTAGCCGCGACCGCCGAGGCCCCGCCGTAGTCTCGGTACGAGCCCTCGGCAAAGGTAGCGTCAGTGGACGAGTCGAAGTCCGCGAACACCATGCCGGCGCCGAAGTTGGCAGTACCCAGGCCGGCCGCGCGGATGTTGGTCGTGACGTTGATGATGCTCTCAGCCGGATAAGGCATTTACTTCCCCTTGCGCGATGGCGCCAGATTGTTCGGTTTGAACCTCGAACCCGACGCGGTAGATCCGATTGATTCGGTCTTCAGCCACGGATTCGCCGTAGAGGTACAGGGTGGTCTGCGAGCGCTCTTCCATTGCTGCTTGGTAGAGGCCTGTCAGGTTGTTGGGGGTTGTTATTCGAGACCAGCCAAGCTTCGCCCTGCGCAAGATGTTCTTGATCGGCTCGCGCTTGTTCGCCTCGTACAGGTCCATGGCCAAGCCCATAGCACCGGCGCGGTAGATGTTGATGCTGAACCCGAGGGTGAACTGGGTGGCCACGCGCTCGATGATGTCCTCGAAGCGCGGGTCATCGGTGGCAGGCACGTTGCGCTGCGTCTTCAGCGCCTGGCCGAACTGGGCAGGGCTGTCGATGCGGACTGCCGCGTAGGTGCCGGTGGGCGCCGATGTGCCCGGGTCGCCGACGATCACCTTGTTGGCCGGAAGACCAGTTGCAGCGACTACGATCTGGCACACGACCTTCGTGAGGGCGATGGTGTCAACCATTGGCGTACCCCTGCAGCTTCTCGATCTCGGCCGCGTCCAGCTTGGCGATCACGGCCCGGCAGAAGTTGTGCCAAGGGCGGTAGTCGGTGGCGATGCACTTCCACCAGGCAACTGGCTCGGCTAGCGTCGGGGAGAAAATCACGATGTCGGCCAACTTGTTTTCACCCACCACCAGGATGCCTCTGCCGTCGTTGCGGTGGATTACGCGGTAATCGTCCAGCCGCTCGGCGCCGATTTGCAGAAACTGGATCTCGGTGTCGCCGACCGGCTGCACGTTCGCGTCGAAGGTGTCCATGTACGCCAGGGTGATCTTCGGCTCGAAGTCGATGACCTCGCTGGTGTACCGGTGGAGCACAACGCCCTTGTGCGTGACGAAGGGACCGCTGACGTGGCCGCGCATGTTCAGGCCCATCAGATGCCCTCCTCGATAGGCTCGGCACCGTCGTCGATGACGTAGCGGATCGACTGGCGAAGTGTTCCTTCGTCAATGAGTGGGTTGTCCGAGCCTTTCTTTGCTATGGTCGACCGGGCGTTTGGCGGGGTCTTGATCTCATCTATCTTCAGCTTCACATGCCCCTCTGCTAGGTCGCCCAGCTGAACCAGCAGGGTGCGCATCTCCATCTCACCGGAGAGCACGCGCGGCAGCATGACTTCGGCCAAGCGCCTGTAAATGGGCGCTCCATCCTCGATTGCAGGCTGGAGGAATGGGCGTGCCGGTATCCGGCCGTCAGCACTGCCGAAGTTGTTCACGGCGGCGACAGTAGCTATGGTCAGGCCGTCCTCGTAGGAGCCAGAGCCCTCAGGTACGCCGACCAGCACGCGCTGTTCGCGCTCCAACCGCTTGGCCAGGTCCTTCATTGCCTGCTCTATCTGCTGGCGACCGATGATGCTTGAGGTTGGCCTGATCATACGCAGATCGCTCCCATGCCAGCCCGCTGCCGCAGGTGCAGGTACTCAAGTCCGTACGGGGTAAGCGCCACTGCCGCCTCCCAGGCCGTCAGCGATGCATTCGCGCCCGGGACGGCGTAGGACACCGACTCATCGCGAACGCTCTTGCTGGCCACGGCGTAGGGCGTGGTGGCACTGCCGTCGGCCCCGGTGGCGGCAGTAGTTGCCGCATTCCACGTCAGGTAGTGCGCCGCCAAGGCGAACCAGCCGCGCTGGAGGAACGAATAGGGGCCATAGAGGCCCCAGTTGCCGCAGGTGCCGAATTCACCCTTGGCGATGTTCAGCGCCTTGGTGATCTTGGCGTCTGACCACTTGGCCGGGTCGGCGAACTCTTCGTAGTAGGCGCGGAATTCAGCGACCATCTCTGGCGTCACTGGGATGTTCAGTTCGGCCATGGTGGTTCATTCCTCGGCGGGCGGCTCGGGCTCGGGCGACGGGCCAACCTTGATCCAGCCGGCCCGGTAGTAGTTCGTCGACTTTAGGCGCTCGGCCTCTCGGTCGTCGAAGTGCTCGATCGCTTCGCCAGGCGCCAACGAAAGGTCGGCAAGGTCGATGCGATGCGAGCTGATGTTTGTGATGGAAGCCATCAGGTTCTCCAGTCATTGGCCCCGGTGTTGGGGCCGTGACAATGGCTTACTTCTTGGCGACCAGCTTGGCCTGGGCGTCTTTCAGCTCGCCTTCCAGCTTGCTGGCACGGGCCGATTCCTGGGTCAGTCGATCTTCCAGGGCCTTGATCTGCTCTGGATGCCCTTTGGTTTCGGCTTCCAGGTCGACCAGCTTGGCCTGGGCGGCGAACAGGTCAGCCTTGAGCTGAGTGTTCTCATCGGTCAGGGCCTGCAGGTCGCCATTGGCATCGTCAGCCTGCTCCGGTGCACCAGGCACCAGCAGGCCGTGCTCTTCCCAGAGCGAACCCTTGGCCAGCTCGAACTGCTCTTCGGTGGTCTGTGCGCCAGGCTGCACCGAGCTGCCGTCCGAGAGGACGACAGGATTGGCGCTGATGTTGGTATAGGTCTTCTTGGAAGACATGGTGACCCCCTTAGATGCCGTCTACGTAGGCGTGGGACATCGGAACCCGCAGCTCAGTACCGGCAGTGCGGACAACGCCCATCGCCTCGTACCGGGAACCGCCGTGAGACGGGATCGGCGCGTTGAGCTGGAACGGCATTGGCAGGTGGAACTTCGCGAACTGGGCGTTCTTGGTGTACGCCATCATTCGGTCAGTGCCACCAGCACCGGCACCAGCGAGCTGCAGGATCGGCTCGAAGGTGACGTTGAGCACGCGCTCCAGGTAGCTGATCAACGTTTCCGCGGTGTTCGGGATGCGGAAGGTGGTCAGCTGGCCGTACTGCTTCAGCGGCAGCAGGATGTGCGTAGGGCGGAAGATGCTGTTGGTCTGCACCGAGTAGACCTGAAGGATCAGGTTATTCAGCAGGGTCAGCAGCTCGCTTGCAGCAGTGTCCGGGTCCTGAGCCAGGATCTGGGCGAATGTCTTGTTTGCGCCGCCCAGCAGGGTGCCGGTGGCCAGCACTGGCACACCCGGGTACTTGATCAGGCCGCCGGTGGCCAGCGAAGGCCAGCGCGCATCACCGATAAAGGCGACACGATCCAGCCACTGCTCGGTCAGGGTGCGGGTCGCGATTGGCTTCTCGGCCAGGTAGTTGATCGCACCGCCGAAGCCCTGAGCATTGGCCATTTCCATGGCCTTGCCGACTTCGATCTGGGTGTAGGTGTAGCCCAGGCCAGCCTGAACGACGTCGACACCGCCGATCTTCGAGGCGATCTCAGCCAGCGGGAAGTCGTGCGACAGGTCACCGATGGGGGCCGGCTCACCCTTGTAGTCGAGCACCTTGAAACCGATGGACTCGATGTAGTCCGGGGCGGAGGTGTCCACCGCCAGCACGCGGGGATACTTGATCTCCGGGTAAGGCTGGCGAAGCACCTCCTGCTCGATATACGTCAGGTTGCCGATCAGGAAGCCCAGTTGCGCCTGGGCCGCTGCGTCCATTGTTCTCATAGGTCGCTCCTTAAGCGGCAATGGTGGTTTGGTTGATGGCCTTGACCTGCATCAGGGCCAGCTCACCGGCCGCGGCAGCGGTCAGGAAGGTGCAGCCTGGAAGCAGGTGATTGCCAGCAGTGGTGGCGTTGGTCAGCTCGCCAGTGGTCGGCTTGGCGTAGACCTGGGCGCCGACGGTCGCGCCGTCAATGGTCTTGACCCAGATACGGCCATGACTGACCAGGCTGACTTCTTCGCCCAGACGGTAGCCGCCGACGGCGTTGCCATTGGCTGGGTTCGAAGCGTCACCAGTGATGTAGCTGGAGCTGACGCCCACGGTCTTGCGCACCGAGATACCCAGGAACAGGGCGGGAGGTGCAACTGGCAGCTTGCCGCGCTTGGCAGCCGAACCGACTACAACCGCGCGGGCAAACGGGATGGCCAAATCGGCGACCACGGTGGTGATGTCGGCCATCGACAGGTCATTGATCTGACCCTCGAAGGCCTTGCCAGCGTACTGGCCAAAGGTGTCGATTGCGGTTGACATTACTTGGTCACCCCATTCAGGAAGTTGCTGTAGGCCTCGGAGCCGTCGTTGGTCAGCTTCGGACGGTTCTTCAGGTCGTTGGCCAGGCCGCGCAAGCTGTCGTTGGTCGACTTGCTGTCGTCCTCGTCATCCTCGTCGGTGGTTTCCTTCGCATCTTCCTCAGCGGAGTCGAAGGCGGCGGTGATGTAGGCCTCGGACTTACCGGCCCAGTCGCGGGTTGGCTTCAGCTGGGCGAGCGCGGCGCGCTTGATCTCCAGCGGGGATACCAGGCCCTTGCTGTCGAAGCTCTTCACGATCTTCGCGGCGGAGGCAATGGTGTCGAGGGTGAGTTTGACGCGCTCGCCGATCGCAGCGTCAGAGGTCGATTTCTTCGCCTCGTCTGCCTTCTCTTCGGCTTCGTCTTTGGCCGCTTCAGCCTTGTCTGCGCGCTCGTTCGCCTCGTCGAGGGTCTTCATGAGGCTCGACACGGCGTCTTCGACTACCGTTGCGGTCTCTTCGTCGAGGATGACGGAGCGGCTTTTCTTGGAGTCTAGGAAGACTTTCCGGGTCGCCATTGGGGGGATACCTTTCGGTTTGTGGTCAAAAATACGGGCCATCTTTCCGGCCCGAGCAGCTTCTACAACCGCCATGTGGTTGTTCAGGATGGTGCGCTGGGTGTACTCGTAAGCCTTGCCATCGGGAGCGACACCAGGCTCTTCCGCGTACTCGGCGGTGTAGCCCGGCGAAAGCTCGGCCTTGCCTGACTCGATGTCGTCGATGGCCGACTGATCCTTGATGATCATGTCGACGACGAGGTTCTCGCCGTCCTTCTCGACAGATCGAACGTGGCCGACGGAGACCTCGCGGAAGGTGGTCGAGTCGACCAGATCCTCGGGATGGTCGTTGGTCACATCCTTGTCGATGTAGGTGGCCATCGACTCAGGACTGAAAAGCTCCTCGGCCGGCTTGTAGACGTTGACGATGCGCGCCGGGCCCGGCAGGTCCAGCTCCGTCGAAACGTACTGGTAAACCCCCGTACGGGCCGCGATGCCCTTCACGCAGAGGTAACCTTCAGGCGTGCGGGTTCGGGACGTAGGCTTGAAGGCCTCGTCCAAGGTCATTTTCTTCATGTGCTACCCGTTCTTGTCGGGGAAGTAGTTCACGCCGGGGATGAGGGATATCCCTACGCACCGGCAGAGCGGGTGGTGCTTGCCCGGGTGCAGATTGGTCACGCCGCGCCAGGTGGCGCCTTCGCTGACCTTGTACACGCCGGGGCCATAGCCGATGTCCTGCTTGGCGATACCGTAGCAGCTGATCTTGGCGTTGGGGTACTTGCCATTGGGGTCACCAGAGACGCGCTGATCGTTGGCCGTCTCTACGCGGTAGAACTCGATTCCAGCCGCCGTCTGCCGCTGGCGGGTCAGGTCGCTGTTCAGCTGCGATACCTGGTCACGTGCGATCAGCTTGGCACGCCTGGCGCTGACACCGGTCTGTTCCTGGATCTGCTTGGCGATGGCCGTGGGGGCTAGGCCGCTCTTCATGCCGCCCAGCACGATCGTCTCCACCCGCTGAAAGTACTCCTGCGGAATGGACTTGATCAGGTTGACGTTCTCGGCGGTCGAGGCTTCGAGGTAGTCCACCATGCCCCTTGGCTTGGTGATGAGGCTGAAGTCCACGCCCACGGCTCGATTGACCGACTTGCGGAAGTCCTCAGCGTTGTCGGCTTCGGCTCGGCTGATGGTCCCAGCGGCCACCCGGCGCGCCTGCTGGTCGAACAGGCTGGTGGCGAAGATAGACGACACCCTGCGGATTACGGCGAGGATGTCGTCTGTCCAGCCATCCAGGGTGACCAAGCTGTCGCCGGTGTACTGAGGCTTCAATCGGCTCAGTTCTGGCCTGAGCACCGCATACAGCTGCTGCGACATGTTGCGCACCAGGGCATTGAGCTCACCCCGGTAGAAGCGCTCAGCATCATGGCTGGGTCGAACCGGGTCCGGTGCGCGGGGATTTCTCTTTCTCGCCATCAGCGCCTTGTTCGTCGCCGTCAGTGCCTCCAAGGGTGAAGGCTTCGAGGTCTTCTTCGGAGCCAAGGCCATTGTCTTCATCCTTCTCTCGCTGCACCTGGGCGGCGATCTGCTCGTCGGTGATGGCGTAGCGACCTTTGGCTTGAGCGCGGGTCATGGCATGGCTTGGGCGAATGATGCGGTTCTCGATGTTGATCGCATCGGCTTGGGCGTCTGCCAGATCCTCTTGGGCTTCCTCCACACTCGACTTCTGGTAGAGCGGGTTCCACTCGAACTCGATGTCGTCGGGGTAGGTGCCCAGGGCGGAACGGATCAGCACCTCATCCAAGCGTTCCAGGTCTCGGCGCATCTGGCCGTCTTGCTTGCCCTTGATCGTTCCGTGGTAGGTCTTGAGGTCGCCGTCACCGGTAGAGTTGAGCCCAGCGGCGGATTGCCCCCATAGCTCGGTCACCGGCATCTCAGCTGCACCAGCAGTCCAGACCATGAACTGCTCCATGATCTGGCTGAGGCCGGAGAAGGCGATGCTGCTTCGCTGGTATTCCTCGTTGCCCTTGTCGAGCAGGCCCAGGTTCACGATGGACTTGAGCATGCCGAACATGCGGTATCGCTCGGTGATCTGCTCGCATTGTCCGCTGGCCAGGGCACCTTGGAGGTTGGCAACGCTGATGGTGTCCACGTTTGCTTCAAGCACCAGGGAAGCAATACCGCCCTTGGTGGCCACCACGTCGCGCAGGTCTTCCATGCAGCGGCGAAGGCGGCTGTCACCCCAACCCTGCTCGAACTGAGCCATACGACGCGGCAGGCGTGCGCCCGTGCGGCGGATGACGTGCGAGTAATGGATAGGCTGCCGGCCGTTCACCACCGTGTAGATCTCTGGCAGCATCCAGTTGGGCGCTAGGGGATCGGTGAAGTTGAACTGGCTTGGCTGAATGTCCCAGCGGTCGAACACCACGATGTTCTTGAGGCCGCCCTTCTTCACCTTGTTCAGGTCGAGGGGCTCGCTCAGGTCCTGGCCGGTGATCATCAGCATGGCCGCGCCGCCGTAAAGGTCAGCCCAGCAGCAGGCATCCAGGTACTTCTGCTGCACACCCAGCCGGCGCTCCTCGGCAGCGATCTTGCTCGCGTCCTTGCCGTTGAAGCGGCGCCACTCGCGTAGGGCATCTTCGTTCGGCTTGTCCACGATGCGGCGGGCAAGCCAGTTGGATTGGTAGGCCGCCTCCAGCTCATACGGCGTGACGAACTGGAACCCAAAGCGGTTGTGCGTGCGCTTGTCGCGGTTGGTGCCGATGTTGGCTACGAGGTTGGAAAGACTGTCCGACGTGACAATCCCGCCAGATGGCACTTGAATTCGCGGTTTTGATGTGGTCACAGGTTTTTACTCCGCGCCACGAGACGGCGCACCTCGATTTTGTGGCGCGCTTCGCCATTCGATACAGGGGTACTGCTTCAGAGAGGTCGTTGTCGCGTCACAGGCTGTGCACTTGTGCGGATACTGGGCGGGATGCGAGGTAAGCACCATGCCTGTCGGTCGCATGCTTCCCTGCCCACATGCGTCGCATAGATAGTCCACTTTATGCGGGTATACCTGGGTGGCAACTTCCGCCATGTCTTACTCCTAAGCGCCACGAAACGTCGCGCCTCTGTTTTGCGGCGCGGATTACTCCGCCGGTTTGCAGCGCTCGCAGTCCAAGTGCCGGCAGATCCAGCGCTTGACCCGGGGCCAGTAGGTGAGCATGAACATGTGCCGCATCCCAGCGAGAGCCAGCGAGACCATCAGCGTGGCCCAGGCAGTGTTGGCGGTAAAGAACATGCGCTCGGACCGGGCCAGGATGGCGTAGCCGCTGATGGCGATGACGGCGTACAGCACCTTGCCGATCACCCCGTCGCGCACCTTACCGCTCAGCACGCACCAGGTCGCCCAGATGGCGATGACCCCGGCCGCGATAGCGTTGATGTATTCGTATGTCATGAGCTAGGCCCTCCGAACTTTGACCTGATGACAGACCATAGATCGGCGGCTTTGATCGCTCGGTTGATGGCGGCAATAAGTGAACCGCCAAAGGTGCCGAGAAGAAAGCCCACGCCCGCGACGCTGCGGGGCTCAGTGATGCCGAAGTAATTGCTGACCATGCCGGTGAGGTAGTGGGCGCAGGCCATGCCGGTGAACAGGAAGAGCAGCCAGGCCTTTCGGTCGGTCAGGTCGTCCTTGTGCCACCGGGTCGCGACCAAGGCCCCCAATAGGCCCGCAATCATCCAGTCGAACTTCTCGAGCAGTCGGTGGAAGAACTCCATGCTCGACCTCTCGCTGTGCATGAACAGAAACCGACGCTCGGCCGGGACTCTTGAGGCCCTCTTCGGGCAATAAAAAACCCGGCGCAGTGGCCGGGTTCTATGTGTCACTCCTCAACACGCGCAGAAATGACAGGATGCAAGAATTCTGTTGCACCGTTGCAGAGTTGTCAAGCGGCATCTGCCATCAAAACGCCTTCCTCCTGAAGTATCTTGGCAGACGCTGCCAGCGCCTCGGCCACCATCTCGTCGAGCACCTTCTCGATGCCCTTCTTCCAGCGCCAATACGTGGTCCGATTCAGGCCCTGGCTATCCCAGGTATTGATGTCGTAGAACTCGGCTGGCAGCACGATCATGTCGGTGGAGCGCTTCACGTACTGCTCGCGGCGCGCCTGGCCGGCGTCCTCGGGCATCTCGCCGCCGTCCAGGTGCTTGACCACGCCAGCATGCAGCGAGTCGAACTCGGCACGCTCACGGGCCGCCCGGCTGGCCACCTCATTCCCCGACTGCGCCTGCACGCCCTTGACGGGCGGGATGGCCCAGGCAGTTACCGCCTTGTACCGGAACAGGTTTGGCGCCTGGGTGGCAATTAGCGGCACCAGCTTCCCGATGGCCTCGACCTTCTTGGCCTTGTGGGTGGAGAACCTGGCCGTCAGTGCATTCCAGTGCCGTGGGATCAGCTTGCTGTGCAGGCGGGCGTGCACCCAGCAGTCCACCAGCATTGCCGCATCCTTCCCGGTGATCTCCCCCTTGAGCTTCGAAGCCTGGACCTTCGGCTCGAAGTCGCCACCGCCAACGCCGCTCATGGTCTCCGCCGCAAGGGCGCGAACAACTGCCGCCAACACGCTCTGGTACTTCATGGTTTACCCCCTGCCCGCTTGGCCTTGCTCAGAATGAATTCTTCGTAACTGCGCTTGCGGCGCACTGCCCCAGCCCAGGACAACGCCACACCACCCACCACCATGAGGGTGGCCAAAATCAGGAATCCCCATACTGGTGTCATGCTGCAGCCCTCCTCAGGTCTTTGAGCTTCTGCCTGTACATGGCCTTGATGGCCTGCAGGTCTTCGATGGTCAGGCGCTGGGGCTTATGAGGCCCTTCGAGGAATTCCACGGCTTCGGCGCCAATGCGCCTCACCAATCGGATGCGGTACTCGACCGCGTTACCCGATAGGTTCCGGTTGCACTTCACGCACTGGCGGTGAACGTTCAGCGGCTCGAAGCGCAGCTCCGGGCAGGCGCCGACCGACCGGTAATGGCCCGCGTCCCAGCGGCTGCCGGTGATGAGGTCGTGGTCGCTCGGATTCGAATCGCAACTGATGCACGGCAGGCCGGCGTCGCGCTCGCGGATGTAGGCATTGAACGCGGTCTGCGCCTCGGCCATGTGCTCGCGGCGGGTCTTCAGCTTCTCCCGGCGTTCCTGCAGGTCCTGACGGGCCTGCTTGGTGATGGCCTTGGCCGCGACCTTCTGCAGCTTCGGGTCCTTGGCCATGGCCTTGGCACAGGCGATGCTGCACACCTTCTGCGTGGTCATGGACGGCTTGAAGCGCTGGCCGCAGCCTGGCGCCTTGCACTTCTTCGGTTTGATCTCCTTGGCCAGACTCATGCCGACCTCCATATCTGTTCGCGCGTTTTCTTGCCGTTCTTCTTCGCTTCGCGCTTCACCTTGCGCAACTCGTCCTGAACCTGCTGGATAGTCATTTCGCCCGACTGAAGCTTGGCGACCAGCGCCTGCCTGAGCTCAGTGCTGTCGGCCACAATCCCTTGCTCTTCGGCAATCTGAAGCGCTACTCGCTTGTCGATACGACGGTCATACCAGTCACGACTTCTCATGCGGCAGCCTCCCCAAGCAAATCAGCGAAGTGCACGCCGCGAGCGGAGAACTCCTCGACGATCCGGTCCGTGTACTGGCAGCCCTGTGCCCGGTCGAACAGCCGAGTCACCGGGAACCCATCTGGCCCGAACATGGCGCACGGCCCCATCAGGCGCAGCTTCACGTCGTAATCCAGGTGGATGAACGACTCAGCCCAGCCGGTGCGGAACTCGGCGCAGCCGGCGCGCATGATCGGTACGCCCAGGTGCAGCTTGCAGTAGCGGCGAACGTCCTCGATGTCGCCCATCTCAGTGCTCTTGGCGATCCGCTCGTACATGGCGAACCACAGAGCGTTCTGGTCCAGGGTCCGGTCCTTGCCCGGACGCATGCTCACCACGACGAACTTCTTGTCGCGGAACATACGGGTGAGCATGGTCACGGCCTCGGAGAGCTTGGCCTGAGAATTGACGGAGATTTTTTCAGCCATTGTGCTTGCCCTCCTCGATTTTCACGCACTCGAAGGTGCGTTTGCCGACGTAGAACTTGCCGAGCCGCTCACACTCGGTGGCTACTGTGTGGTGCGCCCAATCCCACCCAATTGACACGCCAACCAGAAGGGCAAAGAGAATTGCGAACTTATCCACGGTTCGCCTCCTTCACCCATCGGCGAATAGCCATTTCGCAGCCTGAGGTCAGGCATACGCCATTCGCCATGCCGCGGTGGGTCTTGTTGGTATCGCAACCACACCAGCACTTCGGCTGACGACCCGGGCGCCTTTTGCGGGGCTCCATGTAGCGTATGTGGCCAGGCATTCCGCCTACCTGCCCCCATCCATCCATGCCGCCACGCATCGCAGCGGAGCGGGCCGCAGGTGACATGCTGTTCAAGTTGCTCATGGCGCCACCTTCAGGCCCTGGGCCTCGATGGCGGCGCGACACTCAGCTATCGCAACGTTTCGACCTTCGCCCTTAAGGCTGTACATTGGAGAGGCACTGAATTCCGGCTCAAAAGGGTCAGCCTTCGCAGGCAGCTCAACCACCACCGCCTCGCGTGAAGCTTGGTAAGAAGCAACCCACGAGCAGTAGAGCCAATGAGTAATCGGGCTTTTGTAGGCCCCATGATTCCCGCGAGACAGATCGAAATGCTCGCCATGTGCCTTCGCGCTCAACGCCCAAGCCTCGAACTGCTGGCGCATCTTGTTGGTGTCCATCAGTGCTTCTCCTCGAGTTTGTTCATCAGCCAGGCGGTAGGGATGGCGGCCAGCAGGATCGACGTGCCTGCCATGATCGCCAGCTTCGCGGGCCACGACAGATCCAGTGACACGGCAAACCTGACCCACAGGGTGAAGGCCGCAGATGCCGCGATGATCACGGTCGGTGCCAGCACGATCATCAGCACGGCTTTGAGGTAGGTACGCATCACACCCCCTCCCCGGCCGGCTGCCCGGCGCGCTTGATGTTCAACTTGGCCAGCAGGTGGGCACGGCACGCGGCCGCGCTCGATGGGATCTGCTGGAGGTCCAGCAGGCGGGCCTGCCGTTGGCTTGCGTATTCGTCGGCCAGCTCGATCAGGCTCTTCTGGCTGTCGTGGCCGATGCCGGTGGCGATGTCGCCCAGGGGCTCGCCAGCAACCAGCATGCGGATGGTGATGTCGTAGGCCCGGGCGAATACCTTTTCGGCGCGCTCGACCTCCATCGATCCCAGGTTCTGCGCCTCGCACTGCAGGGCCGCGTGGCGCACCGCTGCGTGCGTCCAGTGGCGTGCACCTGCCCTGCTGGGGTGGAAGTTCTCCAGCGCCTCTGCCAGGGCCCGCGCAAGCGGCGGAATGCCCATCTCTTCCGGGGTTGGCTGGCACAGCTTGATGAACTTGCCGCTGCTCGGGGCGAAGTCGGTACCCAGCACCCGGCACTTCTGGATGCCGAAGCGGATCTGCTCGAGGGTGTTGATGCCCGCGGCGACGAAGGACTTGATCCAGCTGCGCTTGGCAGCCTTCAGCGCGTCATCGTCCGGCCAGGCCTGCTTCCACGCCGGGAAGATGGCCTGTAGCTCCTTGAACAGGGCGTTGACGACTTCGGTGGTGCCCGGGTCCAACTGCTTGGCCGGGGCGTGCACCTCGGCAGGCAGGTTGCCGGCCTTGGCCATGATCTGCGTCACGCTGCGCAGTTTCGGTTGTGCGCTCATAAGCCCCCCAGGTCATCAGCCCAGCTGGTGTCGTTGAAGTCGGGGCCGCTGGCCGGGCGGCGGGATGCGAACGGGGCGGCGCCTGCCGGCTGGGGCAGTTCGTCTTCCCAGCGCTTGCCGTTCAGCCAGGTGGATGCGTGCGGGATGAACTGGCCGCCGTCCTTGGTCCAGTCGGTCGATACAGACCAAGCAGCCAGGGCATTGGCCATCAGGTCGAACAGGTCAGCCGTGACCTTGATCTTCGCCCAAGCCTTCTTGGCGTCGGCCTTGCTCACCTTGCGCGGGTACAGCGACCAGAACCGCTCGAAGTCGACCAACTCGCTTTGGCGAGAGTCAGTCCTTACTCCATTCAGTCCTTGCTTACCTTCAATACTTACTAGTGTCGGATTTGCCGGATACGGCTGAGCCGTAAGCGGTTCAACCGGATACGGCAAAGCCGGAAGCGGTGTTTCCGACACGACGTAGTGGGTTTCGCCCAGCAAACCGGACTCGCCACGGTCCTGGCGACGCTCGACGTAGCCGGCGGCGATCAGCTCTTGAAGTAGGCCGTACACACCGTCACGCCCGGTAGGTTTCGACGACTTGGCGGTCTCGTTGCGCAGGTGGGTGACAGACACAGCCCAGTGGTCAGGCTTGCCCAGCAGGAAGACCAGCAGGCCACGGGCAGCCCAGCTCAGGCGCCCGTCCTCGCTAATCGACTTGTTGAGCATGTAGAAGTTGGCCTCAGGGCGAGGCGCGCGGATGATGCTCATGCCATCACCTCGAAGTGGAACTGGTGCTCCTTGTCGAAGCCCAGGGCCGGGAACGCCCCCGCATCGCGCAGATAGATCAGCTGGGAATGGCCAAAAACGGCCGCTCCTGTGACGTTCTTCGCGGTCAGGTACATGCGGTAATGGTCGAGCGTCTTCGTGCCCTTGGAGGCGTTGCAGGAATGGCAGGAAGGCATCAGGTTGTCGATGTGGTTCGAGCCGCCAAGCGATCTCGGATACACGTGGTCGACAGCAAAGTCTTCCTCGCACAGATTGTCGCCGCAATACGCGCAGTGCCCGCTGGTCTTGGCGTAGACCTTGACGCGCTTGAATGGTGAGATGGATTTGCTCATTGGCTCTCACCCTTCATGCAGGAGCCGACACAGCCGGAACTGCGCGGGCAGGCATCGCACTCGACAAGCGAAGGAGCGCTCGGCTCTGCGCTGGCGGATAGTGTTTTTTTCACCTTGCGCGCGTGATCCATAGCCGAGTACGCCCTAGCCCTGATGGGATCGGTTGTTGCGAAATCATCTTTCCTAGCGAGCCGCAGTAGATCGCCGCATATGAGCGCGCTGTGGGCGCAGAAATCCCGCAGCAGCACATCCTGCTCGGCCAGCTGGGCGCTTAGAGCCTCCACCTTGTTTGCTGACCGGTCGTACTCGCCCCTGGCCTCTCCTAGCTCGGCTCGCAACCGCTCGATTACCTTCATCTGCTCGCCAGCTACTGCCTCCCAGCGCACGTTAGGGTCAGTTCGGGTATAGAGCGGTTCTACCGGCTTCGATACGCCGCGCGCGTGAATATCGGCAATGTGCTTTTGTGCGAATAACTGCCCCCCAACTTTCCATGCTGACGGATCGATCTCACTGTGCTGTTTTTGCTCGCTCATGCTGCACCCCGCACGGCCTTGTCGTGGGTATGCAGGCCGTCCCAGTTCTTCTTCATGGGCAGCTGGCCGGCCAGGTACAGCTCGTACAGGCGCACGGCGCCCTTGCGCAGCAGGATCGGCGTGTAGCTGATGAACGCCTCGCGCCCGTGCGGCGTGATTTCCTTCTGGTGCTCGGTCATGTACCTGTCGCGGGCGTACGCGGCAACGCGGTACCGGGTGCCGCTGCTTCCCTCGGTGAAAAGCCAGTTCCTGGCCTTGAGGAAGGCGTTCACCTGCATCACGTTGACCCCATTGAGGCCCTTGCAGAACTGGGCCGGAGTCATGCCTTCCTTGAACAGGTTTTCAAGGTGCTCGATCTTTGTGGCCTGGGCCTCGACCTGGACGGTAAGCAGGACGCGGGCCTTCTCCGACTCCAGGGCCATCTGGAGTATTTCCAGCTTGCTGAGGTCGGCGGGCGCGGGCGGAGCGGACTTGGTGAGGCGCCAGAATTCTTTGACCAGACGCTTTTTGAACTCACGGACGATGGCCGTGTTGCGCATGTAGGTAAGCAGCAAGGTCGCCTGCTGCTCGTTCATCAGCGCAATTTCGCGGGACTGCATGCCTCCTGCGGTCTCGAAGGGTTCGATTTGGAATCGCACCCCTCCGAACTCGCTGAAGTCGGCCTGGTACTTGCGAACCAAGGCAATCACGCTGGCGTGCTCATTTCCGGTTTCGTGGGCGATGGTACCGGTGGTGGCCACCGCTTCACCGTCGACAATGGCCACGATTGGATTCCGCGCCACGAAATCGTGGTTAGCGTTTTGTGGCGCGGCATAGCCGAGGGTCTGTACACTTGGGGTCTGCATATGCATAATTGGTCCCAGTTATGTGATGTTGCAGAGAGCCGGGGCGCAATCCCGGCTTTTTTGTGCCTGCAAGAAGCCCGAAAGAGGGCCTCTGTCTTTCCACAATCAGGGAACATCGAGGCCCTTTTTGTGCCCTACCAGCCCCAACACGGGGGCCTTGTGTCGCATTTGTCTCAATTGCTCCTGGACTGCGAGTGAGCGACTCATTTCCAAGTACTCATCCGTCGATCTATCCAGGCTCCAGCCAAGGTCGGCAGCCAGCTGTCGAACCTCAGCCTTCACCTCGATTGGCAGCAATTCGAAGGTGGTTTCAGGCATAGGCCCTCCATAGGGGCTTCAGGCCGTCTTATCCTGCTCACCGGCGCCGTTCATTTCTCGGAGCAGATCAGCAGCGCCCAGGCGACGGCCGAGGTTGGCCAGTTCGTGCACGTAGGTGGCCAATTGCATGCCAGCCATACGGGCTTCCATGCGCAGCTTTCGAACCTCTTCAGGCTTCCAGCGCGACTTGATCACTTCGCTGCGTTTGTTGGCGGGGTCCAGGTGCATTCAGGGATTTCCTTGTGATTGAAAAGTTGTTAAGCAGCTTCAGATGGGTAGAGGTCCGGTCGCAGCTCGTGACGAGATACCCCGGTAACCTTCTCGATGGGGAGAGCCTGGCGGGCCGGCACACCTCGGGATTTCCAGTAGGAAACAGCCATCGGCGTAACGCCCAGAAGCTCGGCCAGGGCTTTGCCTGACCCGGCGGCGTGGATTGCGCGCTCAAGAGGTGTGATTTCCATAAACAGTCCGCCCTAGGCGAATAAACATATCTCAACAATACGTTTATTTAATAAACAACGCAAGCCCGGTAAACTTTGTGTTTATGACGAATCAACATTCAGGCGACCGCATGCGCCAAAGGATGCGGAAAATGAACCTGTCCCCTACCGATCTGGCGAATCGGCTTGAGGTCAGCACACAGACGATCAACAACTGGTTTTCGCGCGGCGTCCCTGGTAAATCCATTTTCAAAGTGGCCCTTGTGCTGGAGGTCACCGTGGAATGGCTTCAGGACGGAGTTGGCGAAGAGGAATGGAAGGAATCTTTTTGGCAGAAGTACGGAAGATCCTCTAATGCAACCGTTTTGGGCCCAATTGATGCGTGGGATGACGACACCCCGCTGGATGACGATGAGGTGTACGTGCCATTCCTCAAGGAAGTGGAGCTATCCGCCGGAAGCGGGCGGACGGTCGTTGAGCAGTCTCATAAGCAGAAGCTCCGCTTCGGGAAGCTCACCCTTCGCAAGCAAGGCGTCCAGCCTGAGGATGCAGTGTGCGTAACCGTCAGTGGAAACAGCATGGAGCCAGTACTGCCAGACAAGGCTACCGTCGGCGTTGACCAAGGCAGCACAGCGGTTGTGGATGGCAAAATGTACGCCATCGACCATGACGGCCAACTCCGCGTGAAGACGCTGTATCGAATGCCTGGCGGCGGTATCCGCATGCGCAGCTTCAATCGGGACGAGCACCCTGATGAGGAATACACGGCCCAGGATATGATCGACCAGAACATCCACATCAAAGGCAAGGTGTTTTGGTCTTCCGTCCTTTGGTAGATGGCTGTACAGATTCGCGAGGGGTGGCAGTGATAGAATTGGGCGATAATTAGCCTGTTGAAAGGAATCTTATGCGCCTTATACCCGCCATTTACGGGATGCTGGCCTTGCTGGCTGCGCCAGCTTCGTTTTCTGATGACTCTGATGTATGGGTCATAGGGGGCGGACAATCCAGGGTTGTTGACTCTTGGCCGTCAGAATCAAACAAGATTTTCGTTTCTGAGCATCCTCTAAATGGCGGCATCAGGCTCTGCGCTGTAACGATATCCCCACGCACACAAGGCCCATCTCGATACCTTTCCATACAGCATTTCCAAGGCCAGAACGGCTTTACCTTCGTGGCTCACCAGGAAGACTGGTTCTTCCTTCAGGGGACGGTGGTTCAGTTATTGGCCGTCTTTGACCGAAAAAACGCTGTAAGCCTGATCGGTACGGGTTTTGGGCCGGAGATTAAGCTTGGCTCCGACCTTGGTGCCACCCCCAAGATAAACACCCTTCTATCCGAGTCCGGGAGCCTGGATATCGAATTTCCCGGAAAGCCAGGGCTTACCTGGAGGATTGGTCTTAAGAGAATCCCCGAGGCCATGGCAAAGCTTCGTCTATGCGCAGCTAAGTCGTCGGCATCCTAGCCCCACGGCTCAATCAGAAGCCCGCCAAGTGCGGGCTTTTTTGCGCCCGCGATTTGGCAGTCCGTCCCGGAATAAACAAAAATAAACAAAAGGTGTTGACGTGTTTATAAACATCGCGTTTACTTGGCTCAACACCGAGGCGCTACACAGCCCCTCGGGAGGCCCTCAAGCCTCACCGCTCTTTAGCGACACACCTTGCCGGATCGACACCGGCCCAGATTCAAGGTAGCGAGCCGAACACCTCAAGTTCGGTACAGGGGAAGCCTCACCCCGTGGCCAGCAGCGTAGATGGCCCTAGATCAAAGAGTGCTGACGGGTGGGATGCCATTGCATGGCTACATCGCGGTCGGCTGTCGGGATTCAAGATCCCCCGAGACCTGAGAATTTCACTGATGCAGCTTGGCGACAGGCTGCATTGGGAAATCAACCGGAGAACACCTTATGAGTATCCCGCCATTTCTTGAGTCCATAACAGCGCAGCTATTGGCCTGCGCGGCCGCTGGGGTTGCCTTAGCGGTAGCTTGCGGATTGATCATCCTGCTTGGAAAAGCATGGCGCCATGCTTGGGGATGGATCGACGACAGCGAACCAGGCCGCAACCCGGCTCTTGAGCTTATAGCTCGGCTGCGTGGATGGACCACCTTCGAAACCAAGGGCACCACAAGCACTTATCTGTGGTGGAAAGACAAAAAAGGGGAGGCGAGAACGGACCCCTTCATCGACTTGTTTTTAGTGGTGCTTTTTACGCCTCTGTCGATTTACCTGGTCTTCAAGCTTTATGCGCTGGCCCTATTCGTTGTTTCCCTGCTTGCCATTGCGTTCGTCGCCCGCTTCGCCAGGCGCCACAAGAAGCTGTTCGACAAGCACATCAAAGACCCCGAAGCACACAAGTGACAGAACGATTTACTGATGCCGGTTCACTGAGCCGGCATTGGAAATCAACTGGAGGAACGCAGCATGAAACTCGTAGATGCCGTGACCAGCGTCGAGCTGAGTTGGTACAACCGCCGCTGGAACATGCGGCTTCGCGGTGATCAGAAAGCCCGTGACGAGATTCAGGAAGGATTGGTTTACGACCGATTCGGCCGGCTCTACCTGGCCCAAAGCGAAGGTCTTGTCGACTACTGCTCGGCAGGTAGCGGTGGAGCGTGTGGTGGAACCTTCAAGATGCGCGATGGCAGCGTAGAGGAGGTCACTGGAGCCTGGAGCAGCAACCCAGGCGATGTATTCAAAACTGCCGGGGTCGACACAGTCTCGACCAGCTTCAATGGCTTGGTCATTTCAATCTCGCTTGAGGCACTTCGCGAGCTTGCCCACCGCTTCAACTTCGTGATCGACGAGACCACGGACGCCTATCGGTACAACGTTTCGCCGGTACCTCAAGCGGAGAAGATCACACTTGAGCGGCGTTACTTCAACTGAGCAGACGATTCCCCGGTTCGCCTCAAGCGGGGCGCATCAGGGGGAATCCACTGGAGATAGGTCATGAAAAGAACTGCAGCTTGCGAGGCTTGCAAGGCGCGGCACCCATCGGACGCAGCGGTGGCGGTCGGTCGGTTTGAACAGCTGGTGCCGACTGGCTACCTGGCTCGAGACGTACCCGGCGCACCACTTCGACCAACACGCGAAGCAGCAGTGGCAGATTTCTGCCAGCACCAACGCCGCTGACCTACACCGATTTCACTGGCTGGCCTTGGCGGCAGGGCCGGCATCAAAGCCACTTCACTGAGGCGGCTTTGATGCACAGGAGGTCCCCATGGGAAGAGCATTGGTTCTTGGGGTCGGTATCAACGACCTGCCCCGCTATCACAATTGCCCGTTCTACAGCAGGTGGAAAGGGCTTCTCCGGCGCTGCTTCGGTGAGCGCGATGACCGCCACTATGAAGGATGCCAGGTGGCCGAGCAGTGGCTTCGGTTCAGCGCCTTTAAGGCGTGGATGGAGCAGCAGCCATGGCTTGGCAATCACCTGGACAAGGACATCCTGAGTCCGGGCGAGAAGATCTACCGGCCGGAAACATCGGTGTTCGTGCCAAGCATCTTGAACAACCTAGCAATCGACAGGCCATCTCAGCGGGGTGAACTGCCTGTAGGCGTAGCTCGCACTCGGCGCGGCAAGCCATTCATGGCAAGAGTTCACTGGCTGGATGGTAGCCGCACCAGCGTAGGCAGCTTTGACTGTCCGCACGAAGCGCACAGGGCCTGGGCCACAGCCAAGGCCGGCGTCATCCGGCAAGCGGTTGATCAATACCGAACCACCGAGCGATTCGACGAGCGTGTCTGCATAGCCCTGTTGAATAGGGCTGACATGCTCGCCGAAACCTGAAATCAACCGCCCTGGATGGCAAGACGATGGCTCTTACGCGGTATGAGCATGAAAACATGAGGCACCTGATTGACGGCTACATGACCCCACTGCGTGAGCATCCGCTGGAAACTCGGCGGGAGCAGTTCGACAGGGCCAAAGCTGAGCTACTTGGGCATCTGAGGCTACAAATTGAGCGTGTTGAAGGGTTCTCCTTTGAAGACATGCGCAAGAAGGTCAGTTGAACAACCAGCGCCACGTCAGCCTGACGTTAACTGCCCGATGCCCTGCTCCCCATCGCAGGCTGCACCGGGATGTGACTTGTAGTTTGCCTCGGCGGATCAGGGGCGCCACACCAAGCTGGTGCGGCCAGTCAGGTAGCGCTGCCGAAGCTGGCGTAAGTCTTTGGGGTTCGAATCCCCGCCAAGTCACATCACCGATGCAGAGAAGCGCCCAGCTCCGGGCGCGGTTACCGAAGCACCTGTGGACGTCCCTTCCCTCGCTCAGAGGGTAAACGAATTGCGCCGCTGGATGGGTCCACGCCAAGCCAGCTGCCGGGGTAGCGCCCGGCATCTGCATCACCTCTTCCCTTCACTTCGACCGCATTGGCAGATGCCAGGCTGGCTTTTCACGCCCAGTTTGGTCACTGCGCCTGGCATCTGACCAATGCGGTTGGCTACCGAGGTTCACATGATGAGCAATCACACTCCAGGGCCGTGGTTCTCGCCCGACGGCAAGACAGTCAAGCAAGACTACCGACCCATCGGTCTCACTGAGTCGGCCGGCTGCATGATCGCCTCTGTTATGGGTGGGCCAACCAGCGGCCCCGCTTTCATCGAAGTTGCCGAAGAGGTTGCTGCAAACACCCGACTGATCGCCGCCGCGCCCGATCTGTTGAGCATTGCCCAGAGATTCGTGGCGCTTGATGCGCAATGGCATCCAGACCGTTACGAGTCCGAGAAGTCGGAACTCATGGCCGAAGCCCGCGCAGCCATCGCCCGGGTGAAGCCATGAGCGGCTGGATCAAGTGCAGCGACAGGCTGCCCACGGCTGGCGTTGTAGTGCTAGCGAGTGGATTCAAGTTCGAATCGTGCGGTGGAGGCCGGTGGGTTGAGCCAGTCATCTACGAAGAAGGCTGTTTCCACCCTCTTCGTGACAATGGCGAAGGGGAGTACGAAGCGGATTTCGACGGCGAGATGAACGAAGTCACCCACTGGCAGTGCCTGCCTTCACCCCCGGAGTGATCGATGAAGATCAGAGGTCAGCAGGTATACAGCCATGAAGAACGCATCCGCCGAATGATCCAGAAGGATGCGAATGGATGCTGGAACTGGACCGGGTCGACACGAAATGGCTATGGCCGGCTTGTCATTGGCTCCCGCACCCTGGGCTCCAGGAAAAGCGTTTCTGCCCATCGCCTTTCTCACGAGGTTTTCATAGGGCCAATCCCTGAGGGCTTGGAGGTATGTCACCGATGTGACAACAGGTGCTGTGTAAACCCTGATCACCTGTTTGCCGGAACCAAGCAAGAAAACATGGACGATCGGGATGCTAAAGGCAGGAACAACCCGCCGAAGGGAGAGGCCTGCTGGGCATCGAAGCTTACCGAGACGGATGTGATTTCTATGCGACGACTCCGCTCATCAGGCTTGAGCTACAAGGCTCTGGCAGATCGTTTTGATGTTTCAAAGAAGACAGCAATCCAGGCCTGCAAAGGCCAATCCTGGAAGCACGTCGAAGACCCTTCCCCACCCACCGAGTAACCCACCACCTGGAGGCGACCATGGGCGCACTTCGAGCAGCACAATGGCGGTATGACCATGCTGAGCCGGACGACGACTCGGCGCATCAAGAAGCGGCGCAGCAGTGGATTGAGAACAACGCGGAAAGCCTGGTTGGCGGCTGCGACGTTTTGATCCCGCAGCGCTTTGGTGGCCCGGTTGGCGTCCGCCAAGACCAGTTCGTGGCCAAGGTGGCCGAGCACCTTCGCGCTCTGCAAGAGGCTGAGAAGGACGACCTCAACGCCTTGGCCCTCCTCCTGCTCCAGGCACAGGCCGGTGGCCCAGTGAAAAGCATGGTCGAGGATGTTGTCGGCAAGAGCGATCACTGCCGAGGCAAGCTGTACGAGATCGC
>Ga0302347_1001111_pt1 | contig 34540 bp, 35 predicted proteins | sample PhyWR1_FD_202178 | JGI IMG/M metagenome (GOLD analysis project Ga0302347, IMG submission 202178) | Leaf surface microbial communities from wheat plants in UC Gill Tract Community Farm, Albany, California, United States - DLSL W.R1 (v2)... | ecosystem: Host-associated > Plants > Phyllosphere >... | reverse complement strand
CGGCTTTGTTGCAGCTCGGGCCGGATTATCGCTTCACCACGACACTGGAAAGTCAGGGCAACATCACGGATGGCGTGTTGCGTGGCAACCTTATCGCCCGTTTCAGCGGAGATCCCACCTTCAAGCGACAGAATCTGCGCAATATGGTTGCGGAACTGAAAAAACAGGGAGTGCGCGAAATCAGCGGCGATGTGCTGGTCGATACCTCGGTATTTGCCAGCCATGACAAAGCGCCCGGCTGGCCCTGGAACGATATGACCCAATGTTTCAGCGCCCCGCCAGCGGCAGCGATTGTCGATCGCAACTGTTTCTCGGTTTCCCTTTACAGCGCCCCTAACCCCGGTGAGATAGCGTTTATTCGCGTGGCCTCATTCTACCCGGTCAATATGTTCAGCCAGGTAAGAACGCTGGCGAAAGGCTCTCCGGATGCCCAATATTGTGAACTGGATGTGGTTCCGGGCGAATTGAACCGCTTTACACTGACGGGATGCCTGACCCAGCGCAGTGAACCACTGCCGTTGGCGTTCGCCATTCAAGACGGAGCCAGCTATGCCGGTGCCATCCTGAAAGATGAGTTGGTCAAGTCAGGGATCCAGATTGGCGGCCATTTGAAGCGCCAAACCCAGCCAGGCATGACGGGCACGGTCATCGCCCAGACGCAGTCTGTACCGTTGCATGACCTGCTGAAAATCATGCTGAAGAAGTCGGACAACATGATTGCTGATACCGTGTTTCGCACCATAGGCCATGAACGCTTCGGCGTACCCGGCACCTGGCGCGCGGGGGCTGATGCAGTACGTCAGGTTCTGCGCCAGAAGGCCGGGGTAGATCTGGGTAACAGCATCGTGGTGGACGGTTCTGGCCTGTCGCGCCACAACCTGCTGGCGCCCGCTACCATGATGCAGGCGTTGCAATATATTGCTCAGCACGACAGCGAGCTCAACTTTATCTCGATGCTGCCGCTGTCCGGTTATGATGGCACGCTGCGCTATCGCGGTGGCCTGCACGAAGCCGGCGTCGACGGTAAGGTTTCTGCCAAAACCGGGGCGCTGCAAGGGGTCTATAACCTGGCCGGCTTTATCACTACGGCCAGCGGTCAGCGCCTTGCCTTTGTCCAATATCTCTCTGGTTACGCGGTGCCACCAGAAGATCAGAAACAGCGCCGAGCGCCGCTGGTGCGGTTCGAAAGCCGGTTGTATCGGGATATCTATCAGAACAATTGAGGCCCAAGGGCATGAAGCTACTGATTGTTGAGGACGATGAGTTATTGCAGCAAGGCGTGGCGTTGGCAATGTCCAACGAAGGCTACGCCTGTGATTGTGCGGCCAGTGCTGCGCAGGCCAATAGTCTGATCGTCACCAGCCAGTACAGTATGGTGATCCTTGACCTCGGCCTGCCAGATATTGACGGTGCCACCCTGCTGCGGCAGTGGCGCCGTCAACACATCAGCATCCCGGTGTTGATCCTCACCGCTCGTGACGCGTTGCAAGACCGTGTTGATGGCCTGGACGCCGGTGCCGATGACTATCTGGTCAAACCCTTTGCGCTGATTGAGCTGCAAGCCCGGGTGCGCGCGTTGATCCGCCGCTATCAGGGCCACAGCGATAACCTGCTGCAACAGGACGATCTGACGCTCAACCTGTCCAGCCAGCAGGTGTATCTGCAACAGCAGGCGATAGACGTCACGCCGAAAGAGTTTGCCATTCTGTCGCGTTTGATGATGCGGGCCGGGCAAACCGTCAACCGTGAGCTGTTGCAACAGGATCTCTATACCTGGAACGACGATCTGGGCTCGAACACCCTCGAAGTGCATATGCACAACTTGCGCCGTAAACTGGGCAAAGATCGTATCCGTACCATACGTGGCATTGGTTACCGTCTGGAGCCAGCATCTTGATCAGCATGCGCCGTCGTTTGCTGCTGATGTTGGCCCTGATCCTGCTGGTCACCCAGCTCATCAGCGCGTTTTGGTTATGGCACGAAAGCCAGGAGCAGATCAGTTTCCTGGTAGATGAAACCCTGTCGGCCAAAGTCCGCAACGAGCGGGTCGATACCGAGATTGCCGAAGCGATAGCTTCTCTGCTAGCTCCCTCATTGATCATGATGGTGGTGACCTTGCTGGCCTCCTTCTGGGCCATCAGTTGGATTATCCGGCCGCTGAATCAACTGCAGGAAAAGCTGGAGAAACGTTCGGCAGATAATCTGACCCCTTTGCCAGTATCTAACGACAGCCTAGAGGTGGTGGCGGTCACCAAGGCATTGAATCAGTTATTGTCACGACTTGACCATACCATCCAGCAGGAACGCCTGTTTACGGCCGATGCGGCCCATGAATTACGCACGCCGCTGGCGGGGATCCGTTTGCATCTGGAACTCATGGAGCAACAGGGGATCACGGGTAGTAAGCAACTGATCGCCCGCATTGACCAACTAATGCACGTGGTTGAGCAATTGCTGATGCTATCGCGCGCCGGGCAGGATTTCGCCAGCGGCCATTACCAGCGGTTTGACTGGGTGGCCAACGTTATCAAGCCACTGCAGGTTGAGCTGGAGGAGCTTGCCGCTCTACGCGGACAAAAGATTGTCTGGCAACTGCCAGCCAGTGCCCCGACCCATGGCGATCCGGTACTGCTGCGCCTGATGCTGCGTAATCTGGTTGAAAATGCGCACCGCTACGGCCCTGAGAAGAGTGTCATTAGTGTTCAGCTCACCCCCGAGAATAATGGACAACGCCTACAGGTTCTCGACGAGGGGCCGGGTATCAAACAAGAGATGGAGGGAGAATTGACTCAGGCCTTCCGCCGGATGGACCAGCGTTATGGCGGCAGCGGGCTGGGATTGAATATCGTGATCCGTATCGTTCAGTTGCACCGCGGCTGTCTACGTCTGGAAAACCGCACCGATGCCAGCGGCCTGGATGCACAGTGCTGGTTACCCGATAATATTTTAAATCAGTAAACACCAGGGCGTAGCATCCGCCCCTACGTAGCAGATTTTCAGCCGTGCCAAAAACAACAAGGGCCCGGTTCATCGAACCGAGCCCTTACTTTATTACGCAGAATTACTTCTGGTAGACGATTTCGACGCCTTCGTCGTCATCTTCATCCCAGTCATCATCCCAATCGTCATCCGCTTCAGCTTCCACTTCGGCGATCTGCTCACGGTGGTAATCATCCCACATGAACTCGACTTTTTCTGGCGCGCTTTCTTCGATCGCCATGGCTTTAGGTTGCGTATTGATGAAGTTCATCACGTCCCAGCACAGCGCGTTAACGCCTTCGCGGTTCGCAGCTGAGATCATGTAGTACTTACCTTCCCACCCCATGCCTTCTACGATCGCCTTGGCGCGCTCGGCGGCCTCTTCCTCGTCCAGCAGGTCAACTTTGTTGAACACCAGCCAGCGTGGCTTGTGCGACAGATTCTCGCTGTACTGGTTGAGCTCGTTGATGATCACCTTGGCATTCTCTACCGGATCGGACTCGTCGATCGGAGCAATATCCACCAGGTGCAGCAACACGCGGCAGCGCTCCAGGTGTTTCAGGAAACGGATCCCCAGGCCAGCACCTTCATGTGCGCCTTCGATCAGGCCAGGAATGTCCGCCACCACGAAGCTTTGTTCATGGTCCATACGTACCACGCCCAGGCTCGGTACCAGAGTGGTGAACGGGTAGTCCGCCACTTTTGGCTTGGCGGCAGAAACTGCGCGAATGAAGGTCGACTTACCGGCGTTCGGCAGGCCCAACATGCCCACATCCGCCAGCAGCAGCAACTCCAGCAGGATATCGCGCATCTCGCCCTTGGTACCCAACGTTTTTTGGCGCGGAGCACGGTTTACCGAGGATTTGAAACGGGTGTTGCCCAGGCCGTGCCAACCGCCCTTCGCCACCATCAGACGCTGCTGATGACGGGTCATATCGCCGAGGATCTCACCGGTGCCCTGATCCTGCACACGAGTACCGACCGGCACCTTGATTTCGACGTCTTTGCCGCGTTTACCGGTACAGTCACGGCTCTGACCATTCTGACCACGTTCGGCGCGGAAAGATTTTTCAAAACGGTAATCGATCAGGGTATTCAGGTTTTCGTCTGCCACCAGGTAGACGTCACCGCCGTCACCGCCGTCACCGCCATCTGGCCCACCGTTCGGGATGTATTTTTCGCGGCGGAAGCTGACGCAACCATTACCGCCATCACCTGCCACGACCAGGATCGTTGCTTCATCTACAAACTTCATTTACCGTCTCCGTAACTCATTCACCGGGCCGCTTCAAAGAAGCAACCAGGTTGGTTTCTGCCCGTCGCGGCCACCAACGGTGACCAATTGCGGAAAACATGGCGCCTGCAACCACCACAAAAGCACCTACATAGCCAACGACATTCAATGCCGGGGCCGTAAATACCTGTGGCCAGGCCAGCGCCAATAAATCTGAAAACAGCAGGGTAAACAGGGGAGTCAGCGTGATTAACGCACTCACCTGCGCCGCCTGCCAGCGCGCCATCGCTTCCGCCAGCGCACCATAACCAATCAGCGTGTTAGCACCACAGAACAGCAGACAGGCCAATTGCCAGCCGCTGAGCTGGAAAATCACCGCTGGCTTCGCAAGCGGGAATAAGGCAATCGCACATAAAGTGTACAACAAGACCAGGATCTGCGGTGAGGCCAATCGACGCAGTAATACTTTCTGCGCCACGCCATAGGTCACCCAAACCATGGCTGCACACACGCCCAACAACACACCGAGCGTGTAGTCTGTGAACTGAGTGAAGATCTCGATCAGGCTGACGTTGAAAAACAGCATCAGCCCGCAGATCAGCATCAGAGCGCCAATCACCTGAGTGATACGCATCCTTTCTTTCAGGATCAATACGCTGGCGAACATCATGCCCACCGGCGAGAGTTGGCCGATAACCTGCGAGGCCGTCGGACTCAAATATTGCAGCGAAGAGCTGAAGAAGACAAAGTTGCCCAACAACCCGGCAGTGGCGATCGCCAGCAACAGCAACCAGCGGGGTTGACGGAACATTTTCACCGGGGGTAAGCGCCCGCGCACTGCCAGGATCATCCCCAGGCCGATAGCGGCAATCGTAAAGCGATACCAGACGATGGTAAACGGCTCCATCACTTCCAGCACTTCTTTCATTGCGATAGGCAATGCGCCCCAGCAAACCGCTGTGGTGACCGCCAGAAAAATACCAACGCCAGCCTGCTGTTTTTTTTCCATCTTCTCACTGTCTGTGCGTTGTGCCGCCAGGCACAAGCAATCTATAAATGTAAAAAGCCCCGCAACGAATTGCGGGGCTTAACATCTATTTCGTAAGGCTCGAAAAATTATTCAGCTTCGATGCTGATAAATTTACGATTGCTCGGGCCTTTAACTTCGAATTTGACTTTACCGTCTTTCAAAGCAAACAGAGTGTGGTCTTTGCCGCAACCCACGTTGGTACCAGCGTGGAATTTGGTGCCGCGCTGACGAACGATGATGCTGCCTGCCAGTACTGCTTCGCCGCCAAAGCGTTTTACGCCCAGACGTTTAGCTTCTGAATCGCGACCGTTACGAGTCGAGCCGCCAGCCTTTTTGTGTGCCATTAATCCGCTCTCCTAACTTAAGCGCTGATGCCGGTGATTTTAACATCAGTGAACCACTGACGGTGACCTTGCTGCTTACGATAGTGCTTACGACGACGAAACTTAACAATCTTGATCTTTTCGCCACGACCGTGAGCAACCACTTCAGCTTTGATCTTACCGCCATCGACGAAAGGAACGCCGATTTTGATATCTTCGCCATTAGCGATCATCAGAATCTGGTCAAACTCAACCGCTTCACCAGTTGCGATGTCCAGCTTTTCCAAGCGAACGGTCTGACCTTCGCTTACTCGGTGTTGTTTACCACCACTTTGGAAAACCGCGTACATATAAAACTCCGCTTTCCGCGTGCCCAACTGTTCAGTACAGAGCGCGCTATAAATATTCACAATAGGGCGCGAATTCTACGCAATAATCCCACATATGACAAGAGCAGATTAGGGCCAGAAGGTGAAAAAAGAAGAAAAAAAACACAGTTTCTCTCACAACGTTTATCTGAGCCGATTTTCAAGTACAATCAACAGGACAGTTACCGCCATGTACCGATGTGAGCAGCGTTCTCATCGCGGTCAACAGAAACACAGCTGAAAAAAATACAATGAACCTAGAACAAATTACTGAGTTAACCGCGCAAGATATGGCGGCCGTGAACGCAACAATTCTCGAACAGTTGAATTCCGATGTCACGCTCATCAATCAACTTGGCTATTACATTATCAGCGGTGGCGGTAAGCGCATTCGCCCGATGATCGCCGTTCTGGCAGCACGGGCCTTGCACTATCAAGGCGATAAACACATTGCCGTTGCTGCCCTGATAGAGTTCATCCATACCGCTACCCTGTTGCATGATGACGTAGTGGATGAGTCCGACATGCGCCGTGGCAAGGCGACCGCCAACGCGGCTTTTGGCAATGCCGCCAGCGTGTTGGTGGGCGATTTCATTTATACGCGAGCTTTCCAGATGATGACCAGTCTGGAATCGCTGCGCGTGCTGGCAGTGATGTCCGAAGCGGTCAACGTGATCGCCGAAGGTGAAGTGCTACAGTTGATGAACGTCAACGATCCGAATATCAGTGAAGAAAACTATATGCGGGTCATCTACAGCAAAACCGCTCGTCTGTTTGAGGCAGCAGCCCAGTCATCAGCCATCCTCTCAGAGGCTAACCCGGCCGAAGAGCAGGCGCTGCAAGACTATGGCCGCTATCTTGGTACGGCATTCCAACTGATCGACGATCTGCTGGACTACAGTGCAGACGGCGTGACCCTGGGTAAAAATACCGGCGATGACTTGAACGAGGGCAAGCCGACGCTGCCGCTGTTGCATGCGATGCATAATGGCAATGCCGAGCAGTCTGCAATGATCCGTGGCGCGATTGAACAGGGGAATGGCCGCCATCTGCTGGAGCCAGTTCTGGCTGCCATGCAGGAGTGTGGTTCACTCACCTATACACGTCAGCGCGCAGAAGAAGAAGCAGACAAGGCGATCGCCGCATTGCAGATTTTGCCCGACTCTCCTTATCGAACCGCACTGGAAGGATTAGCGCATCTGGCGGTTCAACGAGACTTTTAAGAAATTTAAGTTTCTTAATATTCAAATAGGCCTGCAATGCAGGCCTATTTATTTGCCTTGCTAATGAGATCCAGTAGCCCCGCAGCCCCATTCTCCGCCAGAAAACTCAATAAAACCACGTATTCGTCAGGTTTCATATCTGCCAGATAGCTCTGCAAACGTTCCCAAGGATCGTCATCACGGGAGACGATATAGGCCGCCGGTTCCTCTGCGGCAAGGGGATATAGCTGGGGATACAACGCGTTTTGGGTTGAGAGGGGCAGGCTGCTGATATGATACTCCTTAGTCACCCCCTGTTTGCCAAAACGCCGCTGCCATCGCCAACTTTGCTCACGTGCTCGCTTATTGATCCCTTGCGGGGAGCTGCCCAATTCCCCCTTCTCTTTCAGTTCGTTGGCGGTAAACCACTCCTGATCCATTCCCCCCTCCTTGATCTCGGCGTTGCCCCTAACTGACTTATCAGACCTTCCAGTTACATGAACCACTAATGCCAATAAGTTAGTTATAACATTAACCAAGCCGTTGCCAATAATTAAAAATCTGACGAAATACTCAAGAAACACTTACCAAATAAGGAGGGGAAAACAGAGAGGCGACACTGGAAGAAGCTTGGTGGAACCACCATATGGCTACTCGGGCGCAGCATGCGGTGCCCCTACAAAGTGCACGTCAGCTGGGGAGATTTACTGTTTGTTCTTTTCGGCAATCCAGGTCAGCAGGCTATCCATACCTTCACGCATCAAAAATGCCATCACTTGACCACGTTCACTATCTGAAAGGTGGTAATAGTATTCGATCCACACCGCCAGTGGGTCCTGACGTCCGGCCTCATAGATCGCAGGCTCTTCGCGCAATACCAGCAGGTTTTTGACGCCAGTAGGCAAGCTGTTGATATGGTATTCCAGCGCCTTGCCTTGCACGCCTTTGCGGCGACGGCTGAGCCAATTTTCGCGCCGGGCCATCAGATTGACTCCCTGTGTAGAGGACGGTAATCCTGCTATGCCTATCAGCTCCTTGGCAGCAAACCACTCGTTTTTCATAGCCATGATCTCGGGACAATTGTGTGGCAAGACAAATTTTTCAGAAACCATAAGGTATTTTTGGGAAACTTGGTGGTATCCTAGTTTCTGAATAAACGCTTCACGTTGTTCAAACGATTAATACTTACCTGTTAGTTATACCACTAACAGAACTTTCTCTAATCAAAAAAGGAATGAAAATATGAATTCACGGGACCCAGATTGGCATCCAGCAGACGTCATCGCGGCTTTGAAGAAGAGAGGTACCACTCTAGCTGCGGTTTCACGGGGGGCAGGGCTAAGTTCATCGACGTTGGCCAACGCGCTGTCACGTCCTTGGCCCAAGGGAGAGTGGTTGATTGCTGATGCACTGAACATACATCCGGCAGAGATCTGGCCGAGCAGGTATTTTGATCCGCTCACCCATCATCTGCGAGATCGGAAAAGTCGAATCAAATCATGATAAACATAAGAAAGCCGCCGGATTCGGCCCGGCGGCTTATCAAAACATCACATACTGAGGGATCAGTTGTTGATAAACTTCTCACCCAGTGAGATATCTTTGTGCAGCACGTCCAGCATTTCGCTCAGCGCGTTTTGCTCGAAGGCACTCAGGGTACCGATGTCTTTACGCTCTTCGATACCGTTTTTACCCAGTAGCAGCGGTTGTGCAAAGAAGCGGGCATATTTGCCATCCCCTTCAACATAGGCACATTCCACTACGCCTTTCTCACCGCTCAGCGCACGTACCAGAGACAGGCCAAAACGTGCAGCAGCCTGGCCCATAGACAGGGTTGCAGAACCGCCACCAGCTTTGGCTTCAACTACTTCAGTACCCGCATTCTGGATACGTTTGGTCAAATCAGCCACTTCCTGATCGCTAAAGCTTACGCCTGGGATCTGCGACAGCAGAGGCAAGATGGTCACGCCTGAGTGGCCACCAATCACCGGTACGTTCAGCTCTTCCGGTTGTTTGCCTTTCAGTTCCGCGACGAAGGTGTTGGAACGGATTATGTCCAGCGATGTGATACCAAACAGTTTGTTTTTGTCGTACACACCCGCTTTCTTCAACACTTCTGCCGCAATGGCCACCGTAGTATTCACCGGGTTGGTGATGATACCAATACAGGCTTTCGGGCAGGTTTTAGCCACTTGCTCAATCAGGTTGCGTACGATGCCAGCGTTAACGTTGAACAGATCGGAACGATCCATCCCTGGTTTACGCGCAACGCCAGCAGAAATCAGCACCACATCCGCACCGTGCAGCGCAGGAGTTGCATCTTCGCCACTGAAGCCTTTGATTTTAACTGCGGTTGGGATATGGCTTAAGTCAACGGCAACGCCTGGGGTAACAGGGGCAATGTCGTAGAGGGAGAGTTCAGAACCTGAAGGAAGCTGGGTCTTGAGTAGAAGGGCGAGGGCCTGGCCAATACCGCCAGCAGCACCGAGAACTGCAACTTTCATCCTATACTCCTTTATTGTCTTAAATATAAAAGCGCCGTGAATTCTTTGGTCACGGACCTTAATTTATCACGCCTTTAAAAACAACCTCTTAACAGTCGGTTTTAGATCTGGCGCAATAAAATGGCCGATGTTGCGAGCATTTTAAAGTAAATAGCTTATGCATTAAGGGCATAGCGCACACTAATCGAAAATAGTGCCGAGCTTTTCACGATCGCGTTAACCGGCGGTTACATTACACCCTTACGTAACATCAGAACAACATCATTTTAATAACATTTTCGTTACCGGAGAGCTGACTCGCTTCCCGCACCGAAAGGGCATATTCATGAGCAACGGATTTTGTTAAAATCGCGCTCTTGCCTTTCTGTCTGGGCATTTTTGATTTTCCAGACGACCCCCGTATTGCATAAAAATGCATTTATATGCATAATAATCAGCTCTATTACCAACATTCCACGGTGCAAAATGCGTAATCCCGCAAAGCAGGAAGATCTGATCAAGGCGTTTAAGGCGTTATTGAAAGAAGAAAAATTCAGTTCTCAAGGCGAGATCGTTTTGGCGCTGCAAGAAGAAGGCTTCGAGAACATTAACCAGTCCAAGGTATCACGCATGCTGACCAAGTTCGGAGCGGTACGCACGCGTAATGCAAAAATGGAGATGGTGTACTGCCTCCCGGCCGAACTCGGTGTCCCAACCACCACCAGCCCGCTCAAGAATCTGGTGCTGGACGTGGACCATAACGACGCGGTGGTGGTGATCCATACCAGCCCTGGTGCAGCGCAACTGATTGCCCGCCTGTTGGACTCACTGGGCAAATCCGAAGGGATCCTGGGCACCATTGCCGGTGACGATACCATTTTTGTCACTCCGGCCAGTTCCTTTACCGCACGCCAACTGTTTGAAGCCATTCTCTCTTTGTTCGAACAGGAACTTTGATGCATTCAGCGCAGCCTGCAGCGCTCCGTCGCGGGCTGTGTATCCTTTATTAACCCTTCATTTACCTCTTCCGCACTGCCTACCACGTTTAAAACTGCCAAAAAGCCGACCTGCAGCACATTTCAATGACATTTCCGGGTGACTGGCGATAGTAACGGGAAGCTTCCGCACTTTTAGTCAAAAGCACTTAGCCCATTGAAATTACAAAAATTTAACATCAAAAGTGTATTTTATCGCCGTTTTTTATTCCATTAGGTTATTAAAAGTAACATCCACCCTAATAAAGTTTCACTAGAAACTGTTAGCCAGCTATTAATTTTTGCCGTTACTAGATGTATACTCATTTCCGTGACGTAAATCACAGTTCATTGGAACTGATAAAAGAATACGAAAAGGATAAATCATGAAAACTAAAACTACCGTAGCAACAATTAGCCTGCTGTCCATGCTGTCTTTCGGAGCATTAGCAGCACAATCCATTGATGCTTCACAGGCTGAAAAACTGCAGTCTGCCGGTACCATCACCGTGAGCGGCGTCGGTGCAGCACCCTCTGATATCCGTCAGGCACTGTCTGCCAAAGCCGATGCCCAAGGTGCGACTGCTTACCGTGTGATCGAAGCTCGTAACGAAGGCAACTACCACGCTACCGCCGAGATTTACAAGTAATTACAAGATCTTATGTGAGCATTGTACGAAAACTCTCTGGTAAAAAACTAAGTAGATAACCGCCTTCAAGTATAAAAAACGCTGTTAAAGCCCTTCCAGGCCGTTATCTCTGAACGATTAAGGATCCAAGTATCATGAACATGAAAACTACTCTCGTTGCACTTAGCCTGCTGTCTGCCGTTTCTTTCGGTGCTTCTGCGGCTAACCTGGTCACTGATGCCCAAGCAAGCAATCTGCAGTCTGTCGGCACCATTACCGCTAGCGGCGTGGGTGGCGCACCTTCTGATATCCGTCAGGCGCTGTCTGATAAAGCGGACCAGCAAGGGGCCAAAGCCTACCGCGTGATCGAAGCCTATGAAAATGGCAACTGGCACGCAACAGCTGAAATCTACAAGTAAAACACCGGGGTCGCGCTTACTGAACTGACTACCCTCGTCACTGCCACTGCCGAGTTCTCAGGTAAACGTTATATCCTCGGAAATTGTCGTCGTCCTATCCGACGAACCCCATTGCCCTCGCACGCGAGGGCTTTTTTATGGGTATAACAAAGGCCGCATCAGCGGCCTTGGTATTGGAACTAGCGTCGCACGCGACGCCTGTTTAACTAAACGCTAGTAGGTTTCTTTCGGTTCAGCCTTGTTAGCCAGGCCTGCCAGCAGTTTGTCATGAATGCCGCCAAACCCGCCGTTGCTCATCACCAGAATATGGTCACCCGGCTGCGCGGTTTTCACAATCATCTCCACCAGCGTATCCAGATCGGCACTCCAGTGCGCGGGCTGGACGCAAGCTTCGGCAACTTCCGCTACCTGCCACGGGATGTGGTGAGGCTGGAACAGGAACACTTCGTCGGCACGGCCAAGTGAGGGTGCCAGATCGTTTTTGCTGATCCCCATTTTCATGGTATTTGAGCGAGGCTCCAGCACGGCCAGGATGCGTGCGGTGCCGCCCACTTTGCCACGCAGCGCCGCCAAGGTAGCCAGAATGGCTGTCGGATGATGAGCAAAGTCGTCATACACCGTGACGCCGTTGGCTTCACCACGCAATTCCAAACGGCGGCGGGCATTGATAAAGTCCCCCAGCGCCCTGCAGGCATCGGCTGGCTGTACGCCAACATGGCGGGTGGCGGCGATCGCCATTAGACCGTTATGCATGTTGTGTTCGCCCACAAGCGACCAGTTAACCTCCCCTACCTTCTCACCGTTGAGGAACACTTCGTAATGGCTGGCATCCGTCGTCAGTTTGTGTGCGCGCCACGCGCCCCCTTCCCCGACCCATTCCTGTTCGCTCCAGCATCCCATCGCCATCACCTGTTTCAGATGGGTGTCGTTTTCCGGCAAGATAATCTTGCCTTGGCCCGGCACCAGGCGTACCAGGTGGTGGAACTGCTTCTGGATCGCTTTCAGATCGTCAAAGATGTCGGCATGATCAAACTCGAGGTTGTTCATGATCAACGTGCGTGGGCAGTAATGAACGAACTTGGAGCGTTTGTCGAAGAAGGCACAGTCATACTCATCGGCTTCAATGACAAAGAACGGGCTGCCGCCAAGACGGGCCGAGACATCAAAATTGCCCGGTACGCCGCCGATCACAAAGCCCGGCTGATAGCCGCAGGCTTCCAGGATCCAGGTCGCCATCCCGGCGGTGGTGGTTTTACCGTGTGTTCCCGCGACCGCCAGTACCCATCGGTCGCGCAGGATATAATCATGCAGCCACTGGGGGCCAGACATGTAAGGAAGGCTCTGCTCCAGCACCGCTTCTACGCAAGGATTACCACGGCTCATGGCATTGCCGATAATCACCAGATCCGGAGCCGGATCCAACTGGGCAGGATCGTAACCCTGGATCAGATCGATCCCCTGCTTTTCCAGTAAGGTGCTCATAGGAGGATAGACGTTGGCATCTGAACCGGTCACCTCATGCCCCAGTGAACGAGCCAACATGGCTAGCCCACCCATAAAGGTGCCACAGATCCCAAGAATATGTATGCGCATTAGGTCTCTCATTTTAGTGCAACGATTTACTGCCTATTCTAGCGCTCAGAATCGCTCAGAAGAAATGGATTTGCCTATGAATCGCAAGTTGCTTTGGGCTACACTGCTGACGAAAACGTTGGCGGTATGTTAACAAACCGCTATCCATCCGTAGATTCAGGGATTGTGTCATGAAAACGTTAGGCGAATTTATCGTCGAGAAACAACACGACTTCTCTCACGCCACCGGTGAGCTGACCTCATTACTTTCTGCTATCAAACTGGGTGCCAAGATCATTCACCGTGATATCAACAAGGCGGGTTTAGTTGATATCTTGGGTACTAATGGCATTTCCAACGTTCAGGGCGAAGTTCAGATGAAGCTGGACCTGTTCGCGAACGAAAAGCTGAAAGCAGCGTTGAAGGCTCGTGGTGAAGTTGCGGGCATCGCGTCGGAAGAAGAAGACGAGATCGTGATTTTCGACGGCGAGCGAGCTGAGAATGGCAAGTATGTGGTGCTAATGGATCCGCTGGACGGCTCGTCCAACATTGATGTGAACGTCTCGGTCGGGACGATCTTCTCTATCTATCGCCGCATCACTCCGATTGGCACGCCAGTCACCGAAGAAGATTTCCTGCAGCCTGGCCATGCACAGGTAGCGGCCGGTTATGTAGTTTATGGCTCTTCCACCATGCTGGTATACACCACCGGTTATGGCGTACATGCCTTCACCTACGATCCGTCTCTGGGGGTGTTCTGCCTCTCCCACGAGAAAGTGCGCTTCCCGGAAAAAGCCAATATGTATTCCATCAACGAAGGTAACTACATCAAGTTCCCGCTCGGGGTGAAGAAATACATCAAATACTGCCAAGAGCAGGATGAAGCTACCCAGCGCCCTTATACCTCACGCTATATCGGTTCACTGGTTGCCGACTTCCACCGTAACCTGCTCAAAGGCGGCATCTATATCTACCCAAGTACCGCCAGCCACCCACAGGGCAAGCTGCGTCTGCTGTATGAATGCAACCCGATGGCGTTTCTGGCTGAACAGGCCGGGGGTAAAGCCAGCGATGGCAAAAACCGCATTCTGGATATCGTGCCGCAGCAACTGCACCAGCGTGCGCCATTCTTCGTCGGAACCAAATCGATGGTAGAAGACGCCGAACGCTTTATTGCTGATTTCCCAGACCAGTAACGCTATAAAAGGGGCGGCATACCGCCCCTTCACATCACAGTTTGAACACAGCCATACTCTGTGCCAATAGTTGTGCCTGCTCTTCCAAGGAGCGCGTTGCTGCCGCAGACTCTTCCACCAGCGCCGCATTCTGCTGTGCCACCTGATCCATTTGCACTACCGCCAGGTTAATCTGCTCGATACCACTGCTTTGTTCGCGAGTGGCCGCCGAGATTTCACGCATCAGCGCCGTGACGCGCCCGACTTCGCCGGTTATTCCGTTCATGGTCTTCGCCGCCGTAGCCGCCATCTGTTCACCTTCCCGCACGCGATGTTGTGAAACTTCGATCAGCCCTTTGATCTCTTTGGCTGATTGCGCACTACGTTGGGCCAGACTGCGTACCTCACCGGCCACCACGGCAAAACCACGGCCTTGCTCACCGGCACGTGCCGCCTCTACCGCCGCGTTGAGCGCCAGGATATTGGTCTGGAAAGAGATACCGTCCATCACGCTGATGATATCGGCGATGCGTCGGGAGCTGTCGGTAATGGCCTGCATCTTGCTCATCACCTGGCTGACCACGTCACTACCCTGTTCGGCAATATCGGAGACGCTCAGTGCCAACTGGTTGGCCTGTTCGCAGTTTTCAGCATTCATTTTCACCGTAGAGGTCAACTGCTCCATACTGGCGGCGGTTTGCTCCAGCGAAGCGGCCGATTCCTCCGTACGCTGTGCCAGATGAACGTTACCCGCAGCCAACTCACGGGAGCCGGTGTCGATCTGGCTGCTGGCATCGCGGACTTTACTGACCGACATCACCAGCGATTGCTGCATACGCTGCATGGCGCTTACCAGGCGCCCCATTTCGGTATCACCTTCACCGCTAATTTCGTGGGTCAGATCCCCGGCGGCGATATGCTCCAATTGGACGATCGACTCATCTAACGGACGCAGCAAGATCACACGCATAGCAAACCAGGCCAGCACCGCCAGTAACATGCTGAGCAGCCCAGCCGCAACGATCAGGATAATCTTGGTGCTGGCATTACTTTCTGCCTCACGCGCATGCTGCTGACCAATCTCCATGGCAAACGTGCGGAATTCACTAAGATCGGCTTCAAAAGCAATGCTCAACTTAGAGATATGATTTTCTTGAATGGCGTAATAGTCATCCAACTTCCCCGCCTTTATCGCCGCCGCCATGGGCGCAATGCCTTGCTCCAGATAGGCGCGATAGCTCGCCTGCATTCGCATTGAGAATTGGCGACCCCGTTCGGTCACCGTTCCCACGTCGACAAAGCGCACCATTTCCTTTTTCGACTGTTCCAGATAGCCATAAATGCGCCCCACCGAGGCGTCAGCAACCTCAATCTGACCAATCTCGCGCTGGCGTACTGCAAGCGAGGCAGCCGTTCTGGCCCGTAGCGCCAGGTTGGAGCTGTTGGCCAACGAACCCAGCTCTTCCCCCAGGATCTGGTTCAGAGTCTGTAGCGAACGTGTTCCGTCGTTAATGGCTTTAACCCCGATGATGCTGACAACAATCAACAGCAACGTCATCAGGCTCAACAGGGCAATCAGCCCGGCCTTAACGGTGATCTTCTTTAACATGAGTGTTTCCCGGCTTTAGAAAAAAGTAGCTTCAGATGTAGAGGAGGCAAGAAGGCAGGGTCAGCTAGCTGCTGGACCGTTATTATTTGAGGAAGTTATCGGCAGCCGGGGAGTAAACTTCAATCAATGAGGGATTAATCTGGAAAAGTTGCTGTTATCGGCCAGGCAGCAGCTCAATGATGAAAAGGACGGGAAATCACAAAAGACTCCGCTATAATAGCCGCCACTCCATTTCTGGTTTGATTAAAGGAAACCGACATGAGCTTGAACCTGGTCCCTGCTGGCAAAGACCTGCCAGAAGACATCTACGTAGTTATCGAAATCCCGGCTAACGCCGATCCAATCAAATACGAAATCGACAAGGAAACTGGCTCGCTGTTCGTTGACCGTTTCATGTCCACGGCGATGTTCTACCCGTGCAACTACGGTTACATCAACCACACCCTGTCACTGGATGGTGATCCGGTTGACGTGTTGGTGCCAACCCCATACCCACTGCAACCAGGCTCAGTGATCCGCTGCCGCCCAGTTGGCGTGCTGAAAATGACCGACGAAGCCGGTGAAGATGCGAAACTGGTTGCCGTACCGCACAGCAAACTGACCAAAGAGTACGATCACATTAAAGATGTGAACGACCTGCCAGAACTGCTGAAAGCGCAGATCACCCACTTCTTTGAACACTACAAAGATCTGGAAAAAGGCAAATGGGTAAAAGTGGATGGTTGGGCAGACGCTGCTGCAGCCAAAGCTGAGATCGTTGCCTCTTTCGAGCGCGCCAAGAAGTAATTTTCGCCCGAACTGATAAAAAAACACCGCCCAGATGAGCGGTGTTTTTTTTACTGCTTTTCGTCAAGACGCTTGAGCCAGTCACCGCTTTCAATCCGCGGGAAACCGTCCACGCTGTGTCTATACAGGTAGATCCACGCACTACCATAAGGCGTGCGGATCAGTTCGCGCTTGTAGTCTTTGGTATTGCTTTTCAACTCGTCCAGCTCGGCCAGAATCGATGAGTTAATACGATACACTTCGCAGTGTACCGTGCCCTCTCCAGGGATCGCCGCCGGGTAGTGCCCCAGATTATAAAGCTGGTAGCCTTCTAACTCATGTTCACCCAACCATTGAGCGTTGGTCATCCAATGGCTGTTTCCCTGTTTGCGTCGTAAACTGCCGTAGACAATTATTCGCATAGCTAAAACTCAAACTGATAGAGCACATCCAGTGCCTGGTCTAGACCAGACACCGCTTCCAGATACAACCTAGGCATCAGGCGGTATCGCAACGTCAGCGTGGCCAATGAGTCGAAGATCCCCACCCCATATTTTACTTGTAAGCCAGGGAGGACATAGCCGCTCACCACTACCTGAGAGCTGTCGCCAACTCCCTCGGTATCAAGGGCCAGATTACTTACGCCAAACGCCTCGCCGATTTTACCCACAAGTTGACCACTTTGTGCAACCCCCATACCAATTAACATTGAGGTCATGGCGTTACCATCGGCACCGCCAGCCCCTAATCCCTGGCCGCGCAGCAGGTAGGACAGCGCTTCTTGCTGAGACTTGACCGGATCGGAGAACACTTCCAGCCTTGGTGCATCGGCCATGCCGGTCACGCGAACACCTGCGACGACGTCATCTTCCGTCGCATCCGGATTACGGATCGCCTCGATATTCAGCAACGGTTGATCCGGTGGCCCAGAGAAGATCAGTTGGCCTTTGCGCACGATCAGGTCCTGACCATAGGCATGGAAACGCCCCGACGGAATATTAATCTGGCCATTCACGCCCAGGCCATTCTGGCCTTGTGCCACACGCAGATCGCCACGCAGTCTGGCTTTCAAGCCAAATGCATCCAGACGCACGTCGTTACCCACGCGGATCGTCAGATTGCTGTTGATTGGGATCCCTGCCGTCGCCGGTTGGATCGGCTTGAGCTGGTTATTCAACATCACTTCATCAGGAGAAACCCCGACAGCGCTTTCCGGTAGCTCTTGCACCGTGATACGAGCCCAAGGGATATCTACGCTACCGTTGAGTGAGAACAGCTGCGGCGTGGCTTCAAACACCACATCCGGTGAAACATCAATACGGACCATTGGCGGCAGGGTCACCCGCAACCGATCGCCCTTGGCTGCAATACGTGCACGCCAGGCATTGATATCCCGCCAGTCGGCATCCCCAGACAGATTGAGCTGCCCATGCGTGGTCGCCAGCAATCCTTCCAGGGTCGAGGTCATCCCGTTGAAGTTCAGCGCCAGGCGGCCTTCGGTCATATCAAACGGCATCCAGTGGCCAACGATCGCCACCTTATCCAACGCCAGACGGCCAAATACCAGCGGGTTCTGCGCGTTGCCGCCTAATTGCAGGTTGGCATTCAACATCCCCGCGGCTTTCTCGCCCTGCGTCAGTATTGGGTTAAGCAGCGCCAGCGACACATTGGTGATATTGACGTTGCCGCTGATGGTACGGCGTACCTGCGGATCGGCGATCTGAACGTTACCGTTAAACTGGCCGTTATTGGTCAGCTTGATCAGCCAGTCTGCCTGTGCCCGTCCATTGTTCAGGCCCGCATTCAGGTTTAGCGTGTCAAAGGCGATCGGCAATGCGGCACCCTGCACCTGCTGCACCACTTTCACCCCCTTGCCCACCAGGGAAACCTTCGCCTGTGGCAATGCGCCACCCGGTTGCCAACTCACGTCAGCTCGGCCAGTAAAGACCCCGTTCATGGTGGTATCCGGCCCCAGGAACGGTTTGATCATTGCCAGGTCAAAGCGGTTGAGTACTACGCTAGCCTGGCCGCTGGCCCCTGCCTCGATGGTTCTAGGTACGCACAGCTCGGCATTCGGGTTCACCCAGCAATGCGGTCCTACGCTGATCTTCTGTTGCGTATTCAGGTAATCCAACGCGATGGCACGGCTAAGACGCCATTCACCCACCGGTGTATCAAAACGAGTGTTGTTCAGGTTGCCTCGCCAGCGTTGTTGCTGACGATCAAAGCTGCCCTCCAGGGCCAACTGCCCGGAGACTGGCTTGCCATCGATGTTCAATTGCAGCCGATGTTGGCGCTCGCTGCCTCTGGCATCCAACGTCAACAAATTGACCTGCAGCGCATCCTGTTTGAGCTGTTCAACCCGTACCGCCAGTTGCCCCTGGATCTGATCGCTGGAACGGACATCGCCGTTGACCTTCACCCGATTGATGTGCAGCGCCTGCCATTGCAAGCCCGTCGCGGTCAGATCTGCCAACAGCTGCGGTGCCTGCAAATTCCCACGCAGCTTCAACTGCCCGCGGACATTGCCTGCAAGCCCCGGTAAAGCACCGTCGAGATGCGCTGCATCAACATTGGCATCCAGCACCCAGCTTTTCTCATCCAACTGGCCTTTAACGTTGAGCGTATTGCGCCCTAACGCCAGATCGATACCCGGGATCGTCCACTGCCCGGCCGCATTGCCACGCAAAGAGCCCCGCGCTGATACCTTGTTTTGTTTCACATTGCCGTCGAGCTGCAACACCGGCACCTGTAATTGCCAACTGCCGCCGTGCAGGCTGCCACGGGTGGTGATTTTCCCTTCCAAGCGCGCTGGCCATTCCGGCCATTGCTTGGCGGTATTAATGCCCGACAGCGTCAGCTGTGACGTCCAGCTGATCGCTTTGCTCCAGTCCACCAGCGCCGTCAGATCGGTATTCCCCTCCAGCGCAACCAACCGCAGGCGCTCGAGTCTGAACTGTTCAAGATTACCTTTACCATCCAGCTGTAGCACTGCCGGTGGCAGATCCTGGCCTTTGAAATTAGCGCGGGTAGAGAGCGCATAATCCGCGGCCTCGCCGTTAAAGCGCAGGCGGAAATCATTAACCTGATACTGTGCCTCGCCAGTCAGCGGCCATTTCAGCTGTTTGCTTTGCAGCGTCAGCGCCAAGGGTAAACCCGCCTCTGCCAACTGGGTTTGCACATCCAGTTGCGCACCAACGGGGCCCGACAGGTTAAGCGCGACTTTCAGCTCTTCACGCAGCCCACCAGACACATTCAGCTTCACCTTCTCGCCTTTCAGCGGATCGATATTCAGCGTGCTGTTGGCCACCATTTCCACCGGCCAATTGCCGGTCAGCGTTGCCTGCCCTTTGGCGAAAAGCATGCCCTGCGGCGATCTCACGTCAAAGCGATCCAGCTGAATATGCTGATCTTTGGTGCTGGCCTGCAGCTGCAAGCGGGTGATCGACACCTCAGTGTCCCCGGTCAGATGTAGCTGCTCACCGTTGATTTCCTCAACGGTAATATCCAACGGCAGGCGAATTTCTGGCAGGTCCGGCAGCAGCGGTTTGGCAAACAGCGCTTTCAGGGTTTCGCCCAACGGTTTCTCTTCCGCTGGCGGTGGCACCAATGCTGGCGCAACCGTCGTTTTCTCTGCAACCTTGTCTGCCACTTTCTCCGCTGCGGGCTGCAGCGCTTCCGGTAAAGGATTCACCGGCGTTTTTGGCAGCGCGATCAGCAAAGCGCGCACCGTAGTTGGCATCAACGTCAATGCACGTTCCTGCCACTGTGCGCCAGTGCTGAATTCCCCCAGCGAGATCGCCGTATCGTCCACGGTAACCTTGACGTTATTCAACGCCAGCTTACGCAGGGTAATAGGATAAGGTGTGCTGAGATCGCCGATCGGCTCGTTGCTTTCCTCAACTGCCGCAGAAGGCGTCATTTCGGCGGTTTTCACCACCACATCAACATCCTGAGCGGTCAGCGCATTGACGCACAATGAACTGCGTTTAAAACAGGAGAGATCGAGCGAGAGATGGAACTGCCCGGCGTTAACGGCCACACCCGGCATCTGATACTTCACGCCTTTCAGGGTCAGATCGCGCCAGCCACCGCTGACCGCCGCAATTTCCAACCCGGGTACCCAGCGGGCGGCCCCGTTGATCACCATATGCAAGCCGGTCGTGGTGCCAAGCAGAAACGCCAACGTGCCGATCAGCAGTAACAGCAGGATCAAAAATCCCAGACAAATCTTTTTTATCAGGCTCATAGTTCAGGCCCCAAACCGATATAAAACTGTAGGCCGTGGGTCTCTTGATCCCCAACCGGCGCGGCGATATCCAGTTTCACCGGCCCTACCGGCGATTGCCAGCGCACGCCAACGCCCGCACCGGTCTTGAAATTGCTGTCTGAGAATTTATTGACCGCCTGCCCGGAATCCACAAACATCGCCCCCCACCAGCGGCCAGTGACGTTATATTGGTACTCCAGCGACCCCGTCACCATTTTAGAGGCACCGGTCAGCTTGCCATCATCGCCACGCGGGGAAATGCCCTGGAATTTATAACCACGGATACTGCGATCGCCACCGGCGAAGAAGCGCAAATCCGGCGGCACCTTGTCAAAATCGTTGGTTTCGATCCAGCCAACCTGACCACGGATCACAAAGCGGTTTTTCTCCCCCAAACTACGGATCCAGACGTTTTGTGCCTGCAATAGCGCAAAGTCCACCCCGGAGCCCCAGGTAGTGTCCGACACGTCGATGGAATAGCGTTGGCTGTCGCCCCATACGGGCATCAGGCCTCCCCGTGAACGCGTTCGATTCACGGTCACCCCAGGATAAAGCAGCATGGTGGTATTGGTGACGGAACCCTGGGTAAAGTGGTCCAGACGCCAACTGAGGTTCACCGCATGCTGCCAGCCGCTGGAGAGATCCCAGTTACGCGAAGCCACAACCTTGGTACTGTCAGATTGAGTGTCGTTCAGATCGGTACGTTTGAAGCCGCCCTGTAACAGGTAATACTGTTCTAGTGGATTGCGTAGCAATGGGATTTTATAGGTCAGATCCAGCTGCTGCTCCGGCTGAGAGATACTGGCAGCGGTTACCAGGCTGTGGCCACGATCGTTCAGCCAGGGCTTTCTCCAGGTTCCTAGCACCCGTGGACCAATATCGGTAGAAAAACCACCGCCTAACTCCACGATATTGCTGCTACGTGGCGTCACCACCGCATCTAACGGCAGGATCTTGCTCTCTTTCGAGTCGGTAAAGTCTGGGGACACTACCACCGAGTTGAACCAGTTGGTGGCGGATAAACGGCGGTTAAGTTCGGCAAGATCGTTCGAACTGTAATAATCGCCCTGATGGAAGGGAAGCAGATTTTGCAGATAGTCCTCGCGGATTTGCGAGCCCTTGAAAATCACTTTGCCGAAGTGATAGCGCTCACCACTGTCGAAATCAATGTCCCAGAACGCCTTATGTAACTCTTCAGCCACGCCAAGTTGGCTCTTGAGCATTTGAGCATCAAAATAGCCTTTACGCAGCGCCAGGTTGGTCAGCGAACTTTTAAAACTGTCGAACTGACCATGGTTGAGGATCTCACCAATCGTTGGTCGATCGGTTCTGACCAGATTCAGGTAATCTTCGTCGGTTCTGGCCCCGCCTTGCAGTTGGATATCCACACCTGCAATACGCACCGGTTCACCCGGATCGACCTTGGCGATCAATACCGGCCGCGAAAGCTTCGGGTTATCATCAAAGGTGAATTCAATGGTAGGCTGATAATAGCCTAACGGCCGCAACCCCAGGCGGATGGCCGCGTCCACCCGAGCGCGAAAACGCCCCTCGGCATTGACCTCTTCCGGCGTGATTGCTGAAAGGCGCACACGAACGTTGCGCTCCAAATCCCCACTCAGGCCGTCAACCTGCAGCCGCACATTCGCCGCAAATACCGACGGCATAACGAATAGCGCACATAACACGCAAAGGACACGATATCGTGGCACTGGTGCTCCTTAATTGATTTTTCTGTCCTGTCAGTACCTTTGCTCTGGTGCTGGGGCAGTGCTATCTGACTGCCCCCCTTACCTTTAGATCCCAGACGTTGCCCATACGGCATCGACCGTTACCGAAAACAAGACGCATTCTTAGCTTTTGGCGCTCAAAATACTGCGTTAAGCTGATACATAAACCTTAGATAGCTTATTGTGGGCAAAGAAGCGGCCAGTTACAACTGACACGCGTTCCTATTAGGCTAATTCTTATTATGGCAACAGGAGTCAAACGTGGTGCAATCTTTTGATAAGTCTCAAAACATCGATAAGGCGAGTGCGCTTCCTGGCCGTACTACGCCGATGCCCGCCGCTACGCTTAACGAGGTGACCGGCCATTCCATGACCTTCGTGCCCGAGGGGATGGCAACGGCCATCTTTGGCATGGGCTGCTTTTGGGGCGTTGAACGCCTGTTTTGGCAACAGCCAGGGATTTATAGCACTGCCGCAGGCTATAGCGGTGGCTATACGCCAAATCCAACCTATCGCGAGGTATGCAGCGGCCAGACTGGTCATGCCGAAGTGGTACGCGTAGTGTTTGACCCGCAGGTCATCAGCTACCGCCAGCTGTTACAGGTCTTCTGGGAAAACCACGATCCTGCGCAGGGCATGCGCCAGGGCGGAGATATCGGTACCCAATACCGCTCTGCTATTTACTACCTGGATGCAGAACAACAGGCCGAAGCGGAGCAAAGCCTGCAAGCGTTCCAGCAGGCGATGGATAAAGCGGGCGATCAACGCACCATCACCACCGAAATCGCACCGGCACTGCCTTTCTACTATGCAGAAGATGACCACCAGCAATACCTGCATAAGAATCCAGGCGGCTATTGTGGCCTGGGCGGCATTGGGGTTTGCCTGCCTCCACAGGGTTAAACTGTTAATTTTTAACCACTGGCGGCCCTCACGGGGCAACTGCTATACTGTGTTGGGCCGCGTTTGCGGCCCGCTTTTGTGGGCGCGTGATATAACGCCCCTTGGATCCACCTTTTTATACGGTATCACCCCTCCGAAAGATCGCCGACATCCCGTCGGTACGAATGGATAGACTATGTTAAACAGTATTTTACTGATTCTTTTTCTGATCGCAGTGAGTGCGTTTTTCTCGCTTTCAGAAATCTCCCTGGCTGCGTCACGCAAGATCAAACTCAAACTGATGGCTGACGAAGGCAACATCAATGCCGCCAGAGTCCTTAAGCTGCAGGAAACTCCGGGTATCTTCTTTACCGTGGTGCAAATCGGCCTTAACGCCGTCGCTATCCTCGGAGGTATCGTCGGTGACGCAGCCTTCTCCCCCAGCTTCAAAGTGCTTTTCGACCGTTTCCTGTCCCCTGAACTCTCCGAGCAAGTCAGCTTTATGTGCTCGTTTGTGATGGTGACCAGCCTGTTCATCCTGTTCGCGGATTTAACGCCGAAGCGCATCGGTATGATTGCACCAGAGACGGTTGCCGTCCGGATCATCAACCCGATGCGTTTCTCGATCATGCTGTTCCGCCCGCTGGTCTGGTTCTTCAACGGCATGGCCAACCTGATCTTCCGCATGTTCAAGCTGCCGATGATGCGCAAAGACGACATCACCTCTGAAGATATTTACGCGGTGGTGGAAGCCGGCGCGCTGGCTGGAGTACTGCGCAAACAGGAGCATGAACTGATTGAAAACGTCTTCGAGTTAGAATCGCGTACCGTGCCCTCTTCGATGACGTCCCGCGAAAGCGTGATTTACTTCGACCTGCGCGAAAGTGAAGACAGTATTAAAGAAAAGATCTCCACTCATCCGCATTCCAAGTTCCTGGTGTGCGATGGCCATATCGATCAGGTCGTTGGCTATGTTGACTCCAAAGATCTGCTGAACCGCGTTTTGGGCAACCAGAGCCTGGTACTGAGCAGCGGCGTGCAGATCCGCTCGGCGCTGATCGTGCCGGATACCCTGACCCTGTCAGAAGCGCTGGAAAGCTTTAAAACCGCCGGTGAAGACTTTGCGGTGATCCTCAATGAATATGCTTTGGTGGTCGGGATTATTACGCTGAACGATGTGATGACCACGCTGATGGGTGACTTGGTCGGCCAAGGTCAGGAAGAGCAGATCGTGACGCGTGATGAGAACTCGTGGCTGATTGAAGGTGGGACGCCAATCGAAGACGTGATGCGTGTACTGCATATCGATGAGTTCCCACAGGCTGGCAACTACGAAACCATCGGCGGCTTCATGATGTACATGCTACGCAAGATCCCGAAACGCACCGACTTTGTGAAATATGCCGGGTACAAGTTTGAAGTGGTCGATATCGACAGCTACAAAATTGATCAGCTATTGGTCACCAGGCTGGTCGACAAACCGATCACTGTGCTACCAAAAGCCCCCGACGAAACGCCTCAGGCATAAACATTAGCGGCCCCTTGGGGGCCGCAGTTACTTTTCTTTGCAGGTGGCTCTACAATTCCCCTAAGAATTTCAAGTCGCAGCTAGGCGACAAGCTTGTTCATCCCCAGGAGCTTACTATTGTAAGTGACTGGGGTTAACAAGTGCAGGTAACAACGCTGCGGCTTGAAAGGCGACGGGTATCGCGCTTTAGCCCATTTCGGCCTGTAGCAACAACACCTGCCGGTTAACTTCTGACATCACGTTGAAGTGGCGCTTGTCACGAACCTTCGGCAACAGGATTTTCCCCTTGTCGAATTCGAACGCCCCCACATTCTTGATGTACAGCCGCCCCCGGAACAGGGTTTTTACATACGTAGCCACTTTCAGTGGGTTATAACGCTGGAAGATTCTCATAGTTGTTACTCTCCTCCCGTTGGATCCATGCGCTCAGCGAGCGGCCAAAGTGGCCACCTCGACATTCGGAGCGCAACTTGATTGCTTTCTAGTAGACTGAGTAAAGACCATTTCGTTCAACTCTGCCTGGATTTCTATCCTGGATTTACACTTACTGACAGAATTGTGTATACCTATTTATAACCTTTGCAGTATATCCATTCAAAAACCGCGTGATTACCCCCAGAAGGAAAAACTGCGATCCGGTTAACAGGACAGACCTCGGATGAGCACCTATGCTTTAATCACCTTTAGTCATATTGAGAATTATTTCCCTCTGCAGGAGAATGCATGAAAAATAGCATGCTAATAATATCGCTGCTGTTGGCCCCGATGTTGGCCTCTGCTCACAACCTTCAACTCCACCAACGCGTAACACCGATCGGCGTCAGCGATAAGGGCGAGTTGGACTATGTTGATAATAAGTTTAGCTACAAAGGTTGGAATAGCGCGCAGCTTGGTGGAAAAGTGCGAGTGGTGCAGCATATTGCTGGCCGCACTTCGGCCAAAGAGCTCAACGATCCGCTGATTGAAGCCATCAAGACTGCTAAGCTACCGCACGATCGTTACCAAACGACGACCATCGTCAACACCGACGACGCCATCATCGGCACAGCCATCTTTGTGCGTAACAGTATTGAAGACAGCAAGAAAGAATTCCCTTGGTCGCAGTTCATTGTCGACAGTAATGGCAACGTCAAAAAAGCCTGGGACCTGCAACCAAAAGGCTCGGCAATAGTGGTGCTCGACAAAGAAGGCAAGATCCAGTTTGCCAAAGATGGCGCACTGACGCCGCAAGAGGTGCAGCAGGTGATGGAGATGCTGCACCAATTGCTGAAATAGCGCTTAAACAGCGTCCCGCGCGGCGATGAGCGGGGCGCTGCCTAAAACAGAGAAACCCTAAAACCAGGGTTCAGGAAAGACTCACGCGGGGTGTATAACAGCGGCTTGCCCTGCCAATCGTGGATCTGAGCCCCGGCAGCAACCGCTACCGCGTGCCCTGCCGCCGTATCCCAGATATTGGTTGGCCCAAACCGTGGGTAAAGTTGCGCCCGCCCTTCCGCCACCAGGCAGAACTTCAGTGATGAGCCTACCGTGATGGTTTGGTGTTCGCCCAACTGTTGCAGGTAATCCTGTAATTCCTCATCGCTATGAGAGCGGCTGACCACCACCAACGGTAGCTCGGCATTACTGACGCTAATCTCACGACGTCGGCCCCCTTCTTCCTTCCAGGCTTTGCCGCGTTCAGCCAGATACAGCACGTCCATCGCCGGGGCATAGACCACGCCCATTACCGCCTCGCCCTCTTCGATCAACGCGATATTGACCGTGAACTCACCGTTACGGTTTAAAAACTCTTTGGTACCGTCCAGCGGATCGACTAGCCAGTAACGCGTCCAGTTGCGGCGGACTTCCCAGGCGGGAGGGTCTTCCTCTGACAGCAGTGGGATCTCCGGCGTCAGTGCCGCCAGACCCTGTTTGATAATATGGTGCGCGGCCAAATCCGCGGCGGTCACCGGTGAATCATCTTTTTTCTGTGCCACATCAAGCGGTTGTTCACCATGATATACCGCCATGATCGCCGTACCCGCCTCGCGGGACAGCTGGCAAATCTGCTCCAACATAGTGCACCTCAGACATTAAGTTCCATGGGACATTTCCCCTTTCTATAGCTTGCAGCCTAGTTTTTTTTGGGCGGAATATCCATCTTAACTCACTAAGCTGCGGTATTTATTCAAGTCTTCTCCGTCACAAGTTTGCATATCGATAGGTTATATTCGGCCAGTTTATGCCAGACTTCACAGTTTGCTGAGAGAGGTAGTGGTAATTACATACCCCCTTGAGATGCCCCTCGAAGATTAATCGAATGGAGATAACCATGATCAAGCGCCCTTTGGGACTATCTGCCCTGGCCCTGCTGGTCTGCGCCTCAACGCAGGCAGCCACGGTTGACCTGCGCGTGCTGGAAACCAGCGACCTGCACGGCAATATGATGGACTTCGACTATTACAAGGATAAGCCCACCGATAAATTCGGTCTGGTGCGTACCGCCAGCCTGATCCAACACGCTCGCCAGCAGATGACCAACAGCGTACTGGTCGATAACGGTGACATCATCCAGGGCAGCCCAATGGCTGACTATATGGCTGCCAAGGGCTTGAAACCCGGCGACATGCACCCGGTCTACAAGGCGATGAATACCCTGGATTATGTGGTTGGCAATATTGGTAATCACGAATTCAACTACGGGCTCGACTATCTGAAGAGTGCCCTGGCGGGGGCCAAATTCCCCTAAGTCAACGCCAACGTTATTGATGCCACCACGCAAAAACCGTTGTTCACTCCCTACATTATTGTCGATACCCCGGTAAAAGACCGTGATGGTAAAGCTCATACTTTACGTATCGGCTATATCGGCTTTGTGCCGCCGCAGATCCTGGTGTGGGACAAAGCCAACCTGCAGGGGAAAGTGACCGTAGACGACATCACCGAAACCGCCAAACGCTACGTACCGGAAATGCGCAAACAAGGGGCCGATCTGGTCGTCGCGATCCCTCATTCTGGTCTTTCCAGCGACCCCTATAAGGCCATGGCGGAAAACTCGGTGTACTACCTCAGTCAGGTTCCAGGCATCGACGCCATCATGTTCGGCCATGCGCACGCGGTGTTCCCCAGCAAGGACTTCGCCAATATCGAAGGCGCGGATATCGATAAAGGCCTGCTGAACGGGGTGCCTGCGGTGATGCCCGGCCAATGGGGAGATCATCTCGGCATTGTGGATCTGCAGTTGAATAACGATGGGGGAAATTGGAAGGTTACCGCAGCGAAGGCGCAGGCCAGACCGGTTTATGACAAAGAGAACAAGCGTTCGTTGGCAGTGGAAGATCCCGCGCTGGTCAAGGTGTTAGAGGAGGATCATAACGGAACGCGTGAGTTCGTCAGCAAGCCCATCGGCAAGTCTGACAGCAATATGTACAGCTATCTGGCCCTGATCCAGGACGACCCTACCGTGCAAATCGTCAACAATGCGCAAAGAGCCTACGTTGAGCGCTATATTCAAGGCGATCCGGATCTGGCCGAGCTGCCGGTATTGGCCGCTGCTGCGCCGTTCAAAGTGGGTGGCCGCAAGAACGATCCCGCCAGCTTTGTCGAGGTGGAAAAAGGCCAGCTCACCTTCCGCAATGCCGCCGATCTCTATCTTTATCCCAATACCTTGGTGGTGGTCAAAGCCAGCGGTAAGGAAGTGAAAGAGTGGCTGGAGTGTTCCGCCGGGCAGTTCAACCAAATTGACATTAACAGCAGAAAACCTCAGGAACTGATCAATTGGGACGGTTTCCGCACCTATAATTTCGACGTGATCGACGGCGTCAATTATCAGATCGACGTCAGCCAACCGGCACGTTACGACGGAGAGTGTACGCTGATCAATGACCAGGCGGAGCGTATCAAGCAGCTGACCTTCAAGGGCAAGCCGATCGATCCTGACGCCCAGTTCCTGGTGGCGACCAACAATTACCGCGCCTACGGCGGCAAGTTTGCCGGAACGGGCGATAAGCATATTGCCTTTGCTTCACCAGATGAGAACCGCGCGGTATTGGCGGCCTACATCAGCGAAGAAACCCAGAAGCACGGCGCGGTGCATCCACAGGCAGACAATAACTGGCGTTTGGCCAGCTTCCACAGCGCGCAGCCGCTGGATATCCGCTTTGAGACCTCCCCTAGCGAGAAGGCTGCCGCATTTATTAAAGATAACGCCCAGTATCCTATGAAATCGGCAGGTAACGACAGCATCGGCTTTGAGCTGTATAAGATCGACCTACAAGCCAAATAATTGAGCGTTAGGCGCGTTACGGCGCGCCGTTACCATTTTATGCCTCAATACAGGGCTGACGAGTAGAAAATTTAACAACAATCTGGCTACATGGGATTTTGCTTGATAGTATGCCTATACAGCCGGAAACATAGGAATGAGCTTTTGGCAGGACGATGAGGATTACCCAATGGTTAACCTGCTTGGTAACTATATAGGGATTAAAAAGGAATTTATTGACATGATTTATAGCAAACAATCCGCAGATGCCGTATTAGAAAGATATTTTGATGCGTTTGTCAAAAAGTCATCGACCGTGATTATTGATACAGTTGAAACTATGGGGTTAGGTGCTGAGAGAACGTTTATGACCGTTGCACCTGAGCTTGTGCCTGAACTAACAATGTTTCCCCAGTATAACCGGGTCATTAAAAGTCATTTATCAGCCAACAGAGATCTCATTCTTGTAGAAAATAAAAGAATGGTTATGGCAATAATGATGCTGTCAAGGGATCCACTCACGATCTCAGAGATGATAAAAGTAACCATACATACGATTTTCATATCAATGCCAGCGGAATTACAAGATAGAGTTATTGAAAAACTACCTAGCTTAATTGCTCCGAAAGGATCTTCGCTTGTCGCTAACACAGCAACAAAATGGCAACAAAAATAGCGCTAACAGAAGCGATAATACGTATCGTCTCATATACGATATCCTCAGACCCTGATGTGTTAAAACAAGCTGGAAGAATAACCACTATCACCCTCACAGCCTTTCAAATCTATGCCATAGTAGAAAAGGCATCAAGGTCTGCACGAAAATTGAGACGTGAGAACACTGCTATTTACAATCAATTATACCAGATGAAAATAGAGATGCTTTATTTCTTAATCGAGAAAAAAGTGGATACACTCATCAATGCTGTCAAGGAGAAGTCAGCCGATGATGTAATCCAAGCGTTGAGTGAAATTTTACAACAATGAGGACTCTATGAAGCTCTTAATTAGTATACTGGCAGGGTGGTCATTTATTGCCTTAGCTCTCTTGTTTTTCGCATTCTTCATATTCCTATCTTGGCAAGTACCTGAGTCCTTTATGATGTACATTGTGTATGGTGGCTTCTTTTTATCATTTTACTTATCCTATCTTTTGCAGGACTATTTGAAGAAAAAATTTAAACGCTAATTCCCATTATATCGCCTGTTCATTGCATCTTGAATGCACGGGCGATATTAATGGACCACATCAATAAACTCTATCGTCCCATATACTATAACCCGAGGTTCCAGCTATTTTATGTTGACATGAGATTGATTCATATCTAAGTGATATTTTCTCAAATGGCATTGCACCCTGATTATTAACAACGTGTGGAAAGCTAAGGCTAATATCTATTATTGTGGCTTTGCTTAGCTTCATTTCATAAAACACTTCCAATGCACCAAATTGATTCAGTCGGTATATTGAAAAAACAGGAGTCAATATCTCATTATTTGATACAGCCATAAGCAACAATGGCGATGATTTATCAATAGGCTTGATAAATTCTATAGGATGATGAGTACAGTGTTGCTCTCTTGTAATGGCACCGTTTAATGATAATACTTGGATTTCGTCTTCATGACCACTCTGATGGCGATTCCCAATTGAATCAAAAGAACTACACCCGGCAGAAATCAAGCCTTGTGTGCTTCCTGCTAAACTTAAGTAAGTATTAAAGCTCATAAAAATATCCTTATCGTCTTAGTGGCATAGCTACAGGTTTTCATGGTATATCTATTTTCACCGGAGGAAAAGTAAAATACCTTCTCAAAGTTAGAGGTAATTATATCGACTCATTCGCGAGCTCACTCATAAATCTCTGCGCTTCTTCTGACGATTCGAATGCCACAATCACGATTTTATCCTCATCGAGCCTTATGCTTACCGTACTCATTCATGGTTGTCAGTTCGCCCATCACAACACTGTTCTACCCCTTTTTAACCATGGCGCACCCTTTAAATTGCATTTAAAATGCATGTTATAGTTTTCTTCCTTTAAAGGGGCATCATCATGGATTACCGTAACCAATCCCTTGGCGCACTCGCCATTGCAATCCCACGTGCCAGCAAGCTGTTCCGCGACTACGATCTGGACTTCTGCTGTGGGGGGAAACAAACCCTGGAGCGTGCTGCCAGCCGCAAAGAACTGGATCTGGATAAGTTGGAAAGTGAGCTGGCTGCGCTGGCGGCAGACCCCGTGGATACCCGCGATTGGCGTCTGGCTCCGCTGGCTGAGATCATCGATTACATCCTGCCACGCTTCCACCAGCGCCATCGTGAACAGCTGTCAGAACTGGTATTGATGGCGGAAAAGGTTGAACGCGTCCACGGCAACAAGCCCACCTGCCCACGTGGGCTGGCCAAGCAGCTAAACCTGATCCGGCTCGATCTGGAAAATCACATGATGAAGGAAGAACAGATCCTGTTCCCGCTGATTAGACAAGGCATGGGGCAACAGGCGGCAGGGCCGATTTCGGTGATGGAACATGAACATGATGAGGCTGGCGAACAGTTGGAAGTGGTGAAATTCCTTACCAACAACGTCACGCCACCGGAAGGGGCCTGTAATACCTGGCAAGCGCTGTACAACGGTATCAATACGTTTATCAGCGATCTGATGGAGCATATCCATCTGGAGAACAACCTGCTGTTCCCACGCGCACTGAGCGGCAGATAAAACCAGGGCGCCGTGAGGCGCCCTTACTGTAACACTAGAGCCGATTACAGAATTTCGAGCAGCTCAACGTCAAACACCAGCGCGCTGAATGGCGGGATGGATGCGCCTGCACCACGCTCGCCATAGGCCAGGTTGTGAGGGATATACAGCTGCCACTTGGAGCCAACCGGCATCAGCGTCAGGGCTTCGATCCAACCTGGGATCACGCCGCTGACCGGAAACTCGGCAGGTTGACCACGTTCAACGGAGCTGTCGAACACATCACCGTTGATCAGGCGGCCGGTGTAATGCACACGCACGCGATCCTGACGTGATGGGATTGGGCCATTGCCCTGCTCCAGCACGGAGAACTGCAGGCCAGACTCGGTCAGCGTCACTTCGTCACGCTTGGCGTTATCTTCCAGGAACTTATGGCCTTCAACGGCCATCGCCTGCTGGCGCTCAAGGCGTACAGCATCCGCACGTTCGTGGATTTCGCGCAATGCACGATGGACCACATCTACCGGAACCGCCGGGGCATTCCCTTCCAGCGCGTCACGCAGGCCAGCTAGCAGAGCTTCTGGTTGTAAACCTTGCAGGCCGGACTCTTGCAGTTGCTGACCGACCTGTAAACCAATCCCGTAACTTGCTTGCGCTTCAACGCTATCAAAAGAAGGGGTTGTCATGGGGTTTTCCTTTAGTCTGTAAAAAGTCGAAAGCGCAGCATAACAGCGCGGCAAAGCCGGGTAAAATCTTGTGTGGAGAATGATGACTTTTGTCGTAGAAAAAGAAACAATAACCTGCTGTTAACGTTTGGTGTCATTATTCTCTCGGCTACCAATCGCTTCAAACAGTTAGCGATATAGACCCGGTATGGCTCAAGGCCGGCACCGAAGTGACGCAGTACAGAGACTATTCGGCCCTCAAGGTGCACAAGTGCACTGTGGTTTGAAACCATAGGGTATACTGGGGTCAGCGATACACTTTTTATAAAGTGACAAATTTACGCAGTTGAAGAGAGGTCACCATGGGCAGAATCGCGCCCAGGAGAAGGAAAACCACCCGTGTCTACCAGCCATTGCTGCGCACCTGGCTGAACCTGAGCCAACGCCTGAAGCCTGGCCCGGCACCGGAAACGCCAGCAACCACTGATGAGCCGGACTCACCACCGCCGCAACAGAGCGGTAAGGGGCAAAGGCTGAAAGCATTACTGCTGAAAATATGGCACCTGCCGGATAGCCTCCATTGGATGGAACCGCTGCCCTATTTTCACCGCCGTTGGGTAATTATTTTTGGCGCTATCCTGCTGCTGTCGCTGCTTTGGCCGTATTCCGACGATAACGCGCGTCCGTTCCCGGTCACCAGCCAGGAAAACCAGATCCCTTTGCAGGCTCAGTTGCAAAACGATGGCCAGCAAACGGCAGGCGAAAGCGATAGCTGGCAGCGTTATCAGATCCAGGCTGGCCAAACTCTGGCGCAGCTGTTCCGTGACAACAACCTGCCGGTGAACGAGGTGTTTGCCATGGCGCGGGTTGAGGGGAACGATAAGCCGCTCAGCAATCTGAAGGCCGGGCAAGAAGTACGTATCGAACGTAATGCTAACGGCGTGATCACCGCGCTCTCAGTCACCACTGTGGATAACAGTGAAGCCCTGTTCCGCCGCCAGAGCGATGGCAGCTACCTGCGCGTTCGCTAATCTTTAAGCTGATCCAGCAGAAAATCACGCAGTACAACCCCCTGGTTGTGCTGTGTGTCCTTGCTGCCATATAGCAGTGTCAACGGCTCACCTTGCTTTAACAACGCCACCAGCGGCTGCCACGCCTCATTGGCGCCCAGTTGTTGGCGATAAAGCACTACAAACTCATCCCACTGGTCGGTATGCTGATGAAACCACTGGCGTAACGCCGTATCCGGTGCCACCTGCTTAAGCCAGATGACGCCCTGCAATCTCTCCTTACTCACACCGCGCGGCCATAGCCGGTCGGTCAGATAGCAGTGCTCCGGTGCCGGGCCGCTGAAATCGTAGACTCGCTGTAAGATAATTTCTGCCATTTTCGCCTCTCCTTGCCAACAGATGGCCTCAGAGTAGCGCGTTTTACCCGGCGCTGAAAAGCAAAACGCCAGCACTAGGCTGGCGTTTTAACTTGGTGTACTAAAGCCGATTAAGCTTCAGCAACCACAACTACATTCAGCTGTGCGAACACGTCGCTGTGTACCTGGAAGTGCACTTCGTGCTCACCAGTGGTACGCAGAACGCCGTTCGGCAGACGAACTTCGCTCTTGGCAACTTCAACGCCTGCCGCAGTCACTGCGTCAGCGATGTCGCGGGTGCCGATAGAGCCGAACAGTTTACCTTCGTCGCCTGATTTAGACGCGATGGTGACTGAACCCAGTTCGTTGATCTTGGTTGCGCGAGCTTCAGC
>Ga0302347_1001109_pt1 | contig 34675 bp, 33 predicted proteins | sample PhyWR1_FD_202178 | JGI IMG/M metagenome (GOLD analysis project Ga0302347, IMG submission 202178) | Leaf surface microbial communities from wheat plants in UC Gill Tract Community Farm, Albany, California, United States - DLSL W.R1 (v2)... | ecosystem: Host-associated > Plants > Phyllosphere >... | reverse complement strand
GTGAAAATGACCACCCAGACTGCCTGGCAGAACCTGTTCGGTCGTTGCCTGTTCATCAACCCTGCCAAGTACAACCCGGCCGGTCGTGATGAGTGGCAAGTACTTAACGTGGCCAACTTCGAGTGCGTGCCTGAGCGTGATGGCACCAACTCTGACGGTTGCGTGATTCTCAACTTCGCCCAGAAAAAAGTGCTCATCGCCGGTATGCGTTACGCCGGTGAAATGAAAAAAGCCATGTTCTCGGTGCAGAACTTCCTGCTGCCTGCTGCTGACGTACTGCCGATGCACTGCGCTGCCAACATTGGCGAAGAAGGCGATGTGACCCTGTTCTTCGGTCTGTCGGGTACTGGTAAAACCACCCTGTCTGCCGATGAAAGCCGTTACCTGATCGGTGACGACGAACACGGCTGGGGCGAGGGCGTGGTGTTCAACATCGAAGGCGGTTGCTATGCCAAGTGCATCGACCTGTCGGAGAAGAACGAGCCGGTTATCTGGAAAGCCATCAAGCACGGCGCCGTGCTGGAAAACGTTGTGCTCGACGATGCCGGTCACCCTGACTATGCCGATGTCAGCCTGACCCAGAACAGCCGCGCCGCCTACCCTCTGGAGCACGTTGCCAAGCGTTCCGAGAAGAACCTGGGCGGCGAGCCAAACGCTGTAATCTTCTTGACCTGCGACCTGACTGGCGTACTGCCACCGGTGTCGATCCTTAGCGAAGAGCAAGCGGCCTATCACTTCCTGTCTGGCTACACCGCACTGGTGGGCTCGACTGAAATGGGTTCGGGCAGCGGCATCAAGTCGACTTTCTCCACCTGCTTCGGCGCACCGTTCTTCCCGCGTCCGGCTGGCGAATACGCAGAGCTGCTGATCAAGCGCATCCGTGGTTTCGGCTCCAAGGTGTACCTGGTTAACACCGGCTGGACCGGTGGTGGCTACGGCGTTGGCAAGCGTTTCAACATCCCGACCACTCGTGCGGTGATTGCAGCGATCCAGAGCGGTGCTCTGATCGGCGCAGAAACCGAGCACCTGGACATCATCAACCTGGACGTGCCATTGGCCGTACCGGGCGTTGATACTGTTCTGCTGAACCCACGCAACACCTGGGCTGACAAAGCGGCCTACGACGAAGCAGCCAAGGCCCTGGCCGGCCTGTTCGTTGAGAACTTCAAGAAGTTCGACGTCAGCGATGCGATCAAGGCTGCTGGCCCGAAGGCGTAAGCAACCGGTCAGTGTGTTGATTGACGAAAAAGCCGCCTGAAAAGGCGGCTTTTTTGTGCCTGAAATATCTCGCGAATATGCATTTTGTGGGAGCGGGCTTGCTCGCGATGGCATCCACTCGGTTCAACTGAAAGATCGTGCTGCCTGCATCGCGAGCAGTTTGAATCGTCGCACCGCCGCTCCCTCAGTAATCTGCCTGACCTTCCAGTTTTTGCGTATCCCAATGGCCACTGCTGATCGCTTCATACAGCATGCCAATGCTCAGCGGCACTTTGCCCTCGCGGCCCTTGGCCTTACGCTTGAGATGCGGGTCGTTACCGGCAGGCTGGAAATAGCGGTAGGCATCGTAATCCGCCAGCTCCAGGCCGAAATGCTCCTCCAGGGTTTCCATCAGGTGCTGGGCATCACTGCCGTTGCAGCCCAGGTCGAGGTTGATCGACGTCTTCAGGCCTACGGCCTTGTGCTCCGGCAAGCCTATTTCTTCATGCAGCACCTGCATCAGCTCGCGCAGGGTGGGGGTGTCCGGGAGGTCAGGGGCGAGATTCATAATCAAAAGTCCGGAAAATTCTTCAAGATAGTTCGCCAGGCTTATGAGTCTTCAGCCAGTCCGCCAAGGCTGCGTTCATCCGCGTTTGCCAGCCCGGCCCGGAGGCTTTGAATTGCTCCACAACCTCGGGCGCAAGCCGAATGGTGATGCGTGTCAGCACTTTTTCAGCCTTGGGCCTGCCGCGCTTGATCAACTGCGGGCCTTTGAATTCATCTGCGGCTTCAAAAAAAGCGTGTGTCAGTTCCGGCGCGTCATCGGGGTCAACCCAACCGATGTGCGTAGAGTGCTTGTTCGCGCTCATTGGCTTTCCTCATGGAAATAATACGGCGATCCGCGCCGCGCGGGGTCCAGACCAAAACAACCATCCGTTCCTGTAACAGGCCGATGCTGATGAGTCGGACTTCACCGTAATCCTGCCGGGAGTCTTCAGCGGTAAGGTGATGACCCGCAAATACGGTTTTTGCGTCAGCAAAATCGAGGCCCCGCTCGATCAGCGTCTTGTTGCGCTTGGTGATGTCGTAGGTTATTTGCATCCACTTATCGTATGCACAATAAATAGTACTGACAAAAATCGATTATTGCCAAATTTTGCATTTTCTTCAGACAAGGGGTAGTTCAAGGCTTTGCGGCACGACCCTGTATCATCCCCTCTCAATTTGCCCCCGGCCTATTCTCGATCGGCTGCAAACCTCGCGTTAGAGTTTTACGCTTTGCAGCGGTCAATGGAGTGACAGTGATGTACAACACCCTGGAACAGGTTTTCGGTTATCCACAGTTTCGTGCCGGGCAAGAGGCAGCGATCAGTGCTGTTTTAGCTGGGCGTTCGGCAGCGGCGATTTTTCCGACGGGGTCGGGCAAGTCATTGTGTTATCAATTGCCAGCGCTGTTATTGCCGCACCTGACGCTGGTGGTTTCGCCCTTGCTGGCGCTGATGCAGGACCAACTGGCGTTTTTGCAGCGCCATGGCATTGCCGCAGCCAGCATAGATTCGGCGCAAAGCCGTGATCAGACCAGTACCGTCATGGCCCGGGCCAAAGCGGGTGAATTGAAGATTCTGATGATTTCGGTCGAGCGCCTGAAAAACGAACGCTTCCGTAACTTTTTGCAGCAAGTGCCGATCTCGTTGCTGGTAGTGGACGAAGCCCACTGCATTTCCGAGTGGGGGCATAACTTTCGGCCGGACTATTTGAAGCTGCCGGACTACCAGCGCCAGTTCAATATCCCGCAAGCCTTGCTGCTGACGGCTACAGCCACACCCAATGTTATCGCTGACATGCAGACCAAGTTCGCGATTGCCGAGGCGGATGTCATCACCACCGGTTTCTATCGCGCCAACCTCAATCTGTGGGTTGAGCCGGTCAGCGGTGCAGCCAAGCGTCAGCGCCTGGTGCAGTGGATGGGCGGGCGTATCGGTCAGCCGAGCATCGTCTACGTCACGCTGCAAAAGACCGCCGAGAAGATCGCCCAGCACCTCAATCAGCATGGGATCAGCGCCAACGCCTATCACGCCGGTTTGCCCCATGAGCAGCGCGAGGGCATCCAACGCCAGTTTATGGGCGGGCAGCTGAACTGCATTGTCGCGACCATCGCCTTCGGAATGGGCATCGACAAAAGCGATATCCGTAATGTGGTGCACTTTGACTTGCCCAAGTCGATTGAGAATTACAGTCAGGAAATCGGCCGCGCAGGGCGTGATGGTGAACCATCCGAATGCCTGGTGCTGGCCAACCGCGACAGCCTTAACGTGCTGGAAAACTTTGTGTATGGCGACACGCCTGAACTGGAGGGTATTCGCTGTGTACTCGATGAATTGCGTGGGGCGATACCTGAGGGGCAGTGGGAGTTTATGCTTCTGCCGTTGTCCGATCAGAGCAATATTCGTCAGTTGCCGCTTAAAACCTTACTGGTGCAACTGGAGCTGCGTGGCCTGATTGCCCCACGCTACGCCTATTTTGCTGAGTACCGGTTCAAGTTTCTGATCGAACCCGAGGCCTTGCTGGCCAAGTTCGAAGGTGAGCGCCAGCAGTTTGTCTCGGCCATTATCCAGACTTCCACCCGCGCCAGAACCTGGGCCACGGTGAATTTCGACACGCTGTACGCGCAGCATCAGGCTGACCGTAACCGCGTGGTCAAGGCGCTGGATTACTTTCAGGAGAAGGGCTGGATCGAGCTTGAAAGCAAGCAGATGACCGATGTCTACAGCCTGCTGGTGAGCGATTTTGATGCCGGGTTGCTGAGCCAGGAGCTGCATGCTTATTTCTCCGCCCATGAGCACGGCGAGATTGTGCGCATTCACGCGATGCTTGACTTGTTCGCCAGTGATACCTGCCTCAGCCACCGGCTGGCACAGTACTTTGGCGACGAACAGGCACCGCAGCAGTGCGGGCATTGTTCGGTGTGCGCAGGGCAGGTGGCCCGATTGCCGGAGCCGCCTGCATTGGCGCCGCTTGTGGATAAAAACTTCGAGGCTTTGTGCGGTGCTTTTATCCACAGGCATCATGAGTATGCGGGAAGTTATCCCCCGGCAGAACGCCTGACCCGGTTTTTGTGCGGGATCAGTGTGCCGATGTTCACCAAGATGAAAGCGCGGGCCATTCCCGGGTTTGCGGCGCTGGAGAACTATCCCTATGCCGAAGTTCGGGAATGGGCAGCGAAAGAGCTGAACGGGTTGTAGACAATTATTTGTGGGAGTGGCATCGCGAGCAAGTCGAATCGTCGCACCGCCCCTCCCACATAAATATTGTGATAACGGATTACCCCAACAACTCCCGCAGCACTCGGGTGAAGTCGCGGCAACTGGCTTCTTCATCGGCATGACGGCCATCGCGCACAACCCACTGGCCGTTGACCATTACGTTACGCACCTGACGATCACTACCGGCAAACAACCAGCGGTTAAGGATGGCGTCGTCCTGCGCCGTGGCCAGATACGGGTCGTTGCCGTCAAGCACCAGCCAGTCGGCGCGCTGGCCCACTGCCAGGCCAGCAACTGCTTGCCCCATCGCTTGCGCACCACCCGCTAATGCTGCGTCGTATAACGTGCGCCCGACCATCGGCTGATCGCTGCGGTACATGCGGTTGCGGCGCTGGTCACGCAAGCGCTGGCCGTATTCCAGCCAGCGCAGTTCTTCAACCACGCTCAGGGATACATGGCTGTCCGAGCCGATGCCCATGCGCCCACCCTGGGCGAGGAAGTCCACCGCCGGGAAAATACCGTCACCCAGGTTGGCTTCAGTGGTCAGGCACAGTCCGGCCACCGCCTGGCTTTGCGCCATGCGCTGTACTTCATCCGCATTGGCATGCGTGGCATGTACCAGGCACCAGCGCTGATCGACTTCGACATTGTCATAAAGCCACTGGATCGGGCGCTTGCCGCTCCAAATCAGGCAATCGTCGACTTCCTTTTGCTGTTCGGCAATATGGATATGCACCGGGCAGGTCGTGTCGCTGGCGCCCAGCACTTCGTGGATTTGCTCGGGAGTCACGGCACGCAACGAGTGGAAACACAGGCCCAAGGCTTGCGCAGGCTGCTGCGCCAGCAGCGGTTGCAACTGCTGCTGCAGTTTCAGGTACTGCTCGGTGCTGTTGATAAAGCGCCGCTGACCGTCATTTGGGGCCTGGCCGCCAAAGCCCGAGTGGGTATAAAGCACTGGCAGTAACGTCAGGCCAATCCCGCTGGAACGCGCCGCCTCGCTGATACGCAATGCCAGCTCTGCAGGATTGGCATAGGAATGGCCCGACAGGTCGTGGTGCACATAATGGAACTCGGCAACCGAGGTGTAACCCGCCTTGAGCATTTCGATATACAACTGGCGGGCAATAACGCCGAGCTGCTCGGGGCTGATTTTTCCGACGAGCCGATACATCAGATCGCGCCACGTCCAGAAGCTATCATTGGGGTTGCCCGCAACTTCGGCCAAGCCGGCCATGGCCCGCTGGAACGCGTGGGAGTGCAGATTCGGCATGCCCGGCAGCAGTGGCCCCCTCAGGAGCTCGGCGCCGTGCGCGTCGGCATTGGCTTGAACCTGGGACAGGCAGCCATCGGCACCGACCTCGATTCGGACATTGGCAGCCCAGCCTGTAGGTAACAGCGCGCGCTCGGCAAAGTAGACGGACATCGGTTCGGTACCCCAAAGTTTGTTATTTGTATATACATATACAGACGTTTGCCTGCTCGGTAAACTCCGGCAAGCTACGCACTTAACTCATGAACAAGGATTGCCTGTGTCGACTCCGCCTGTCGTGTCCCCGCTGGCCGCCCACATGGGCGATAGCCCGGCCCCGCTTTACGCCCGCGTAAAGCAAATGATCACTCAACAAATCCAGAGTGGTAACTGGCCGCCGCATTACCGTGTGCCTTCTGAAAGCGAACTGGTGACCCAGTTGGGCTTCAGCCGCATGACCATCAACCGTGCGCTGCGTGAAATGACCGCCGACGGCTTGCTGGTGCGCATGCAGGGTGTCGGCACCTTTGTGGCCGAGCCCAAGACCCAGTCCGCGCTGTTTGAAGTCAATAATATCGCCGATGAAATCGCTGCTCGTGGGCACAAGCACACCTGCAAGGTGATCAGCCTGGGTGAAGAAATGGCTGGCTCTGAGCGCGCTGCGGTGCTGGATATGCGTGAAGGGCAGAAAGTCTTTCATTCGTTGATCGTGCACTACGAAAACGGGATTGCCGTGCAAATCGAGGACCGTTTCGTCAACGCCCAAGTGGCGCCGGACTACCTCAAGCAGGACTTCACCCTGCAAACGCCTTACGCCTATCTGTCCCAGGTCGCACCGCTGACCGAAGGCGAACATGTGGTTGAGGCAATTCTGGCTGACCCCAAAGAGTGCAAGCTGCTGCAAATCGAGCCGGGCGAGCCGTGCCTGCTGATTCGCCGCCGCACCTGGTCGGGCCGTCAGCCTGTTACCGCCGCCCGTTTGATTCATCCGGGTTCCCGTCATCGCCTTGAAGGACGTTTCAGTAAATGAGCCAGCCTGTTGTTTTACGCGCCGCCGATTACCCACGCATGCCGTGGAAAAACGGCGGTGGCAGCACCGAAGAAATCACCCGTGATGCGGGCGAGGGCCTGGAAGGCTTTGGCTGGCGCCTGTCGATTGCCGATATTGGCGAGTCTGGCGGTTTTTCGCGCTTTGACGGCTATCAACGAATTATCAGCGTGCTGCAAGGTGCGGGTATGAACCTGCAAGTGGACGGTGTAAGTACCCGGGCGCTGTTACCGTTCGATGCGTTTGCGTTCAAGGGTGAAAGTGCCGTCAGTTGCACACTGATTGATGGTCCGATACGCGACTTCAACCTGATCTATGCACCGCAGCGTTACGCGGCACGCCTGCAATGGCTGGATGCAGCAACCCCGCAGCGCCTGTTTAGCTCAGCGCATACAGTGCTGGTGTTCAGTGCGGGTAAGCATGTGCACGTGGGTGTGGGTAACACCAGCCACGAACACCTGGGTCGTTATGATTGCCTGCAACTGAGCGGCAATCGCCAGTTGCTGGAAATCACCCTGACCGGTCTGTGCTGTGTGATTGAGTTGAGCGCCGTCTGACTCAGTGATGGACATGTGGGAGCGGGCTTGCTCGCGATAGGTTCAACTCGGTTTAACTGACAAGCCCTGGTGCCTGCATCGCGAGCAAGCCCGCTCCCACACAATAACCCCCCCCCCTTGCTTGTTACCAAACGCCCCAAATCAGCGCACAAGTCTGTTTCAGTAACATCCCATCGAATCCTCCTCTCTCCCGTTAAAAAAGCCTCTCACTGCTCTGCACCTTTATTTCCGGGGCTTTCAGCTTTTTCATTACGAAAATTTTCAGATTGGCCGCTAACTTGCATATGCTTGTATGTACAAGTACATAAGTGTGCGTCGATCCTCTTCACACACCCGACGCATCTGCCCAACGCTGAGGAGTTACCCGTGACTTCAACTACCCCAAAATCGCCTGCTTCGTTCACCCGTCACCGTGATGGTGAGATCCGCGCCGCCCGTGGCACCCAGCTCACAGCCAAAAGCTGGATGACTGAAGCGCCACTGCGGATGCTGATGAACAACCTCGACCCGCAAGTGGCCGAGAACCCGACTGAACTGGTGGTGTATGGCGGTATTGGCCGGGCTGCGCGTAACTGGGAGTGCTACGACAAGATCGTCGAAAGCCTGACCAACCTCAACGATGACGAAACCCTGCTGGTGCAATCCGGCAAGCCGGTCGGCGTGTTCAAAACCCACAGCAACGCACCGCGGGTACTGATCGCCAACTCCAACCTGGTGCCACACTGGGCCACCTGGGAGCACTTCAACGAACTCGACGCCAAAGGCCTGGCCATGTACGGCCAGATGACTGCCGGCAGCTGGATCTACATCGGTAGCCAGGGCATCGTCCAGGGCACTTACGAGACGTTCGTTGAGGCTGGTCGCCAGCACTACAACGGCAGTCTGGTCGGCAAATGGGTGTTGACCGCAGGCTTGGGCGGCATGGGTGGCGCGCAACCGCTGGCGGCAACTCTGGCCGGTGCCTGCTCGCTGAATATCGAATGCCAGCAAAGCCGTATCGACTTCCGTTTGGCCACTCGTTATGTCGACGAGCAAGCCGCGGACCTGGATGACGCTCTGGCGCGTATTGCGAAATACACCGCTGAAGGCAAAGCAATTTCCATCGCACTATGCGGGAACGCCGCTGAATTGTTGCCAGAAATGGTTCGCCGGGGTGTGCGCCCGGACATGGTCACCGACCAGACCAGCGCCCATGATCCACTCAACGGCTACCTGCCAAAAGGTTGGACCTGGGAACAGTACCGCGACCGCGCCGTGACCGATCCGGCTGCAGTGGTCAAAGCCGCCAAGGCTTCGATGGGCGAACACGTTGAAGCCATGCTGGCATTCCAGAAAGCTGGCATTCCAACTTTCGACTATGGCAACAACATCCGTCAAATGGCCAAAGAAGTTGGTGTAGAAAACGCCTTCGATTTCCCGGGCTTTGTTCCTGCTTATATCCGTCCACTGTTCTGCCGTGGTGTAGGCCCGTTCCGCTGGGTCGCGCTGTCGGGCGACGCTGAAGATATCTACAAGACCGACGCCAAGGTCAAGGAACTGATCGCCGACGATGCTCACCTGCACAATTGGTTGGACATGGCGCGCGAGCGCATCAGCTTCCAGGGCCTGCCGGCACGTATCTGCTGGGTCGGTCTGGGCCAGCGCGCCAAGCTGGGCCTGGCGTTCAACGAAATGGTGCGCAGCGGCGAGCTGAAAGCCCCGATCGTGATCGGCCGCGATCACCTGGACTCCGGCTCGGTATCCAGCCCGAACCGTGAAACCGAAGCCATGCAGGATGGCTCAGACGCTGTGTCTGACTGGCCACTGCTGAACGCCTTGCTTAACACCGCGAGCGGCGCGACCTGGGTATCGCTGCACCACGGCGGCGGCGTAGGTATGGGCTTCTCCCAGCATTCGGGCATGGTGATCGTGTGTGACGGTACTGACGAGGCGGCCGAGCGCATTGCCCGCGTACTGCACAATGACCCGGCCACCGGCGTTATGCGTCACGCAGATGCGGGCTATGACATCGCCATCGATTGTGCCAATGAGCAGGGTCTGAACCTGCCGATGATCAACGGCTAACCCCGGGCACGAATCCCGTGGGAGCGAGCCTGCTCGCGATTGCATCACCGCGTTGTAGCTGAAACACCGCGTCGTATGTATCGCGAGCAGGCTCGCTCCCACAAGGTCACGAACGATTTCTATAATTTTGGTAACACGCGTGAAGGAGTATTAACGTGCTTGAGTTAAACCTGATCCCCGGCCAACTGAGCCTTGCCCAACTGCGTGACATTTATCAGCAGCCGGTAACTCTCAGCCTGGACGCGAGCGCCTCGGCGCAGATCGATGCCAGTGTGGCGTGCGTTGAGCAGATCCTTGCCGAAAACCGCACCACCTACGGTATCAACACAGGTTTCGGCTTGTTGGCTTCGACCAAAATCGCCAGCGAAGACCTGGAAAACCTCCAGCGTTCGCTGGTGCTGTCCCACGCCGCCGGTATCGGCGAGCCGATCAGCGATGATCTGGTGCGCCTGATCATGGTGCTCAAGGTCAACAGCCTGAGCCGTGGTTTTTCCGGGATTCGTCGTGTGGTGATCGATGCCTTGATCGCCCTGATCAATGCCGAGGTTTACCCGCATATCCCGCTGAAAGGCTCGGTGGGTGCATCGGGCGACCTGGCGCCGTTGGCTCATATGTCGCTGGTGCTGCTGGGCGAAGGCAAGGCACGTTACAAGGGTGAATGGCTGGATGCCGTCACAGCCTTGAAACAAGCTGGCCTTGAGCCGCTGACCCTGGCTGCCAAGGAAGGTCTGGCGTTGCTCAATGGTACTCAGGTATCGACGGCCTACGCCCTGCGCGGCCTGTTTGAAGGCGAAGACCTGTTTGCCGCCGCGATGGCCTGTGGTGGCCTGACGGTTGAAGCGGTGCTGGGTTCGCGCTCGCCGTTCGACCCGCGCATTCATGCTGCCCGCGGCCAACGCGGTCAGATCGACGCGGCTGCAATTTATCGCGACCTGCTGGGCGCAAGCAGCGAAGTCTCCGAGTCGCACAAAAACTGCGACAAGGTACAAGACCCGTACTCCCTGCGTTGCCAGCCACAAGTGATGGGCGCCTGCCTGACTCAGTTCCGTCAGGCCGCCGAGGTGCTGGGCATCGAAGCCAACGCAGTGTCGGATAACCCGCTGGTATTTGCCGAGCAGGGCGACGTGATTTCGGGCGGTAACTTCCACGCCGAACCGGTAGCGATGGCCGCCGACAACATGGCCTTGGCCATTGCCGAAATCGGTTCGCTGAGCGAGCGCCGCATCTCGTTGATGATGGACAAGCACATGTCGCAATTGCCGCCGTTCCTGGTGGCCAATGGTGGTGTGAACTCCGGCTTTATGATCGCCCAGGTGACGGCGGCGGCCCTGGCCAGCGAGAACAAGGCGTTGTCCCACCCGCATAGCGTGGACAGCATTCCTACCTCGGCCAACCAGGAAGACCATGTATCGATGGCGCCTTCTGCTGGCAAGCGTCTGTGGGAAATGGCTGAGAACGTCCGCGGCGTACTGGCGATCGAATGGCTGGCCGCGTGCCAGGGCTTGGATCTGCGTGATGGCCTGAAAACCTCCGCCAAGCTGGAAATCGCCCGCACCACCCTGCGCAGCAAGGTTGCTCACTATGAGAAAGACCGCTTCTTCGCCCCGGACATCGAAATCGCCATGCAACTGCTGGCTACTCGCTGCCTGAACGAGCTGGTGCCTGCTCACGTTCTGCCAAGCCTGTAACTCAAAAAAAACGCAGAGGGTCCTTCCCGGACCCTCTGCGTCTCTGTTTTCGCCGACAAAAATAATCCAAGGACGCGAAATGCAAACGCAAACTCAAGGTTTGAAACGCGGGCTATCCGCTCGCCACATCCGTTTTATGGCGCTGGGTTCAGCGATCGGAACGGGTCTTTTTTATGGTTCAGCCGCTGCCATCCAGATGGCTGGGCCTGCTGTGCTGCTGGCCTACCTGATTGGTGGCGCCGCGGTCTTTATGGTGATGCGCGCACTGGGCGAAATGGCCGTGCATAACCCGGTGTCCGGCTCGTTCGGTCATTACGCGAGTACCTACCTGGGTCCCATGTCCGGCTTTATCCTGGGGTGGACCTACGCCTTCGAGATGATCATCGTGTGTCTGGCCGATGTCACCGCCTTCGGCATTTACATGGGCTTCTGGTTCCCGGAAGTGGCGCGCTGGATCTGGGTACTGGGCATCGTCCTGCTGATCGGCGGGCTCAACCTGTGCAGTGTCAAAGTGTTCGGTGAAATGGAATTCTGGCTGTCGCTGCTTAAAGTAGCGGCTATCGTGGCCATGATCCTGGCCGGTTTCGGCATCATGCTGTTTGGCATTGGCACCTCCGGCAGCTCTGACGCGGTTGCCACCGGCATCAGCAACCTGTGGTCCTTCGGCGGCTTTATGCCTAACGGCGTCGGCGGTTTGATCGCCTCGTTTGCCGTGGTGATGTTTGCCTTTGGCGGCATTGAAATCATCGGTATCACTGCCGGTGAAGCCAAAGACCCGCAGCGCGTGATCCCCAAAGCGATCAACGCCGTGCCTCTGCGCATCCTGCTGTTCTACGTGCTGACCCTGTTTGTATTGATGGCGATTTATCCGTGGACCCAGATCGGCACCCAGGGCAGCCCCTTTGTGCAGATTTTTGACAGCCTGGGCATCAGCTCGGCGGCCACTATTCTTAATATCGTGGTCATCTCGGCGGCGGTGTCGGCCATCAACAGTGACATCTTCGGCGCAGGCCGCATGATGTACGGCCTGGCCCAGCAAGGGCAGGCGCCTAAAGGCTTTGCCAAAATCTCTCGTCATGGCGTGCCGTGGATGACCGTGCTGGTCATGGGCGCAACGTTGCTGATCGGTGTGGTGCTGAACTACCTGATCCCGGAAAACATCTTCCTGCTCATCGCCTCGATCGCCACTTTCGCTACTGTTTGGGTGTGGCTGATGATTCTGGTCACCCAAGTGGCCATGCGCCGCTCCATGACCGCCGAGCAAGTGGCCGAACTCAAGTTCCCGGTTCCGTTCTGGCCTTATGCACCGATCGCTGCTATTGCGTTCATGGTGTTTATCTTCGGCGTATTGGGTTACTTCCCTGAGACCCAGGCGGCATTGATGGTAGGTGTGGTCTGGATTGTCCTGCTGGTTGTGGCTTATCTGTTGTGGGTAAAGCCGGCAGCGGGTCGGACGATTGAAGTGGCTCCCGAGCTTTCCTGAGTTTTTGATCATTGACGGAGTGACGCAATGAAAACCCTTTGGCAACACTGCAATGTCGCAACCATGGCCAATGGCATGTACTCGATCATCGAGGATGCCGCCATCGTCACCCGTGACGGCTACATTGAGTGGATTGGTCCGCGTCAGCAGTTGCCGACGGGCGAGTACGGGCAAACCCACGGCCTGGAAGGGGCGTGGGTAACGCCGGGGCTGATCGATTGTCATACGCACACGGTGTTTGGTGGCAATCGCAGTGGCGAATTCGAGCAGCGCCTGCAAGGTGTTAGCTATGCCGAGATCGCCGCAGCCGGTGGCGGCATCGCCAGCACCGTGCGTGCGACCCGTGCCGCCAGCGAAGAGGAGTTGTTCGCCAGTGCTCGTCAGCGTTTGCTGTGTTTGTTGCGTGATGGTGTTACCAGTGTCGAGATCAAGTCCGGTTACGGCCTGAGCCTTGAGAGTGAGCGCAAAATCCTGCGGGTGATTCGTCGTCTGGGTGAGGAACTGCCGGTTACGGTGCGCAGCACCTGCCTGGCGGCTCATGCCTTGCCGCCGGAGTACAAGGACCGTGCCGATGACTATATCGAGCATATCTGCAGTGAAATGTTGCCCGCGCTGGCAGCAGAAGGGCTGGTGGACGCCGTGGATGCGTTCTGCGAGTACCTGGCGTTTTCCCCGGCGCAGGTGGAGCGGGTGTTTAAAGTGGCGCAGCAGTTGGGCCTGCCGGTCAAATTGCACGCCGAGCAGCTGTCTTCGCTGCATGGCTCCAGCCTGGCGGCACGCTATCAGGCGTTGTCGGCGGACCATCTGGAGTTCATGACCGAGGAAGACGCCATCGCCATGGCCGAGTCCGGTACCGTGGCGGTGCTGTTGCCCGGTGCGTTCTACTTTTTGCGTGAAACCCAATTGCCGCCGATGGAGGCTTTGCGCAAGCACGGGGTGAAAATTGCCATCGCCAGTGACCTCAATCCGGGTACCTCGCCGGGCTTGTCACTGCGTTTGATGCTGAACATGGCCTGCACCCTGTTCCGCATGACGCCGGAAGAGGCCCTGGCCGGCGTGACCCAGCATGCGGCCACGGCGCTGGGCATGGGCGAGACCCACGGCTCGCTGGAGCCCGGTAAAGTGGCCGACTTTGTGGCCTGGAACATTGATCGCCCGGCAGACCTGGCTTACTGGCTGGGCGGTGATCTGGACAAACGCGTTGTGCGCAATGGCGTTGACGTTGCGCTATAGGAGATAAGGTTGTGGATAAGGTTCTGACATTCAAACAAGGCCGCGTGCCGTTGCTGATCAGCATGCCCCACGCAGGCTTGAAGCTGACGCCTGCGGTCAAGGCCGGGCTGATCCCCGAAGCGCAAAGCCTGCCGGACACCGACTGGCATATCCCGCAGCTTTATGATTTTGCCAGCGAATTGGGTGCCAGCACCCTGGCGGCTGAATACTCACGTTTTGTGATCGACCTCAATCGCCCGCAAGACGACGCGCCAATGTATGTGGGTGCGACCACGGGGTTATTCCCGGCCACGCTGTTTGATGGTGTGCCATTGTTTTGCGAAGGGCAGGTGCCTACGAAAGAGGAGCGCGCGACGTACCTGGAGCAGATCTGGAAACCTTATCACCAGACCCTGCAACAAGAACTCAAGCGCATGAAAGACGAATTTGGCTATGCGCTGCTGTTTGATGCGCACTCCATTCGTTCGTGTGTACCGCACCTGTTCGAAGGGCGTCTGCCGGACTTCAACCTGGGCACCTTCAATGGCGCCAGTTGCGATCCGACCCTGGCCCGTGACCTGGAAGCCATCTGCGCCGAGCATCCGTCCTACAGCCATATTCTCAATGGTCGCTTCAAGGGTGGCCATATCACCCGTCATTACGGCAGCCCGGCGGACAATATCCATGCCGTGCAGCTGGAGCTGGCGCAATGCACGTATATGGAAGAGTTCGAGCCCTTCAACTACCGTGAAGACTTGGCGGCCCCGACCCGGGTGGTGCTCAAGCAATTGCTGGCGCGGCTTATCGAGTGGGGGCAGCAGCGTTATTCCAGGGGATGATTTTGACTCTGGGGGAGCGCGCTTGCTCGCGATGCAGGCTACTCGGTCTTACAGTTAGTCCGCATTGATGCAATCGCGAGCAAGCTCGCTCCCACAGGATTTATGCAGTTGCCAGATATTTAACCACAGCCTTTTTAAGGACATGCTCCTTGCACCCATTCGGGTTTATGATGCCTGACGGCAACATTTTTCAGCCCCTCTCTCGGAGTGCGTAATGCAGACCTTGTTCCCGCAGATCAAACCCTACGCCCGGCATGAACTGGCGGTTGACGGGCCGCATGTGCTTTACGTTGACGAGAGCGGCACGCCAGACGGCCTGCCGGTGGTGTTTGTGCACGGCGGCCCGGGGTCGGGCTGCGATGCCAACAGCCGCTGCTATTTCGATCCGGGCCTGTATCGCATCATTACCTTCGACCAGCGCGGTTGCGGGCGCTCCACGCCCCATGCCAGCCTGGACAGCAACACGACGTGGGATCTGGTTGCCGATATGGAGCGGATCCGTCTGTTTCTGGGCATCGAAAAATGGGTGCTGTTTGGCGGCTCGTGGGGCTCGACCCTGTCACTGGCGTACGCACAAAGCCACCCGGACAAGGTGCATGGCCTGATTTTGCGTGGGATCTTTCTGGCCCGCCCGCAAGAGATCGAGTGGTTCTATCAGGCAGGCGCCAGCCGGATTTTCCCGGACTACTGGCAGGAATATATTGCGCCGATCCCGCCGGAAGAGCGTCACGACCTGATGGGTGCATTTCACCGGCGCCTTACCGGCAATGATCAGATTGCCCAGATGCACGTGGCCAAGGCCTGGTCGACTTGGGAAGGGCGTGCCGCTACTCTGCGCCCCAATCCGCAAGTGGTCGAGCGCTTCTGCGACCCGCACCGGGCGTTGTCAATCGCCCGTATCGAATGCCACTACTTTATGAACAACGCGTTTCTGGAGCCCAACCAGTTGCTGCGTGACATGTACAAGATCGCTCACTTGCCGGCGGTGATCGTGCATGGCCGCTACGACATGATCTGCCCGTTGGATAACGCCTGGGAACTGCATCAGGCCTGGCCGGGCAGCGAGTTGCAAATCATCCGCGAGGCTGGCCATGTGGCTACAGAACCGGGGATTACCGATGCCCTGGTGCGCGCCACCGAGCAAATGGCCCGGCGCCTGCTCAATCTGCAGCCCGACGAAGCATGAGGGGGTTGTTGCAGCGCGTCAGCGGGGCGCGGGTCGAGGTCGCCGGGGAGATTGTCGGTTCAATCGACCAGGGCTTACTGGTGCTGGTTGCCGTCGAGCCCGGTGATACCGAGGCCAGTGCCGCCAAGTTGTTGCACAAGCTGCTCAACTACCGGGTGTTCAGCGATGCCGAAGGCAAAATGAACCTGTCGCTGAACGATATCGGCGGCGGTTTGCTGATGGTTTCGCAATTTACCCTGGCGGCCGACACCAAAAATGGCCTGCGCCCGAGTTTTTCCACGGCAGCGCCTCCGGCGCTTGCCGAGGCGTTGTTCAATCATCTGCTGAGCGAGGCAAAGCGTCTTCACCCGATGGTCGAATCAGGCCGTTTTGGGGCCGATATGCAGGTGCATTTGGTCAATGATGGCCCTGTGACATTTCTGTTACAAATCTAAAACCCTGAAAAACCGTGTTTTCGTCTGAAAACAGGGGGTTTTAGCGAGAAATACTTGCTGACAGTAGATGCGTTGTCACGCGGCCTACTAGATAATCCTGCGCTACACAGAGACTAATCGGACACGTCTGGGGAATCATTCATTCCTTTGACGGTCGGAACAGTGCTCGCCAACCTGGCATTTCGATAGCCAGTGGTTGGTTTCATTATCTGTATTCGGCGAGGTTTGCTCGTGATTGTTAGTCCATTTAGTGCACCAAAAATGTCTGCCAAGCGGTTGCGTAACGCACTGGTGACGGGCTCAGCGCTCTTTTGCTTGTTCGGTGCGGGTCAACTGTGGGCATTCAGTCTGGATGACGTGGCGGCAGAGGCTAAAACCCTCGCCGAGCAGAAGTACCAAGCCCCACGCAGCAATTTGCCAAAGGAATTCCGCGACATGAAGTTCGCGGACTACCAGAAAATTCAGTTCAACCGTGACAAGGCCCAGTGGGCGGGTGATAAAACCCCGTTCAAACTGTCCTTCTATCACCAGGGCATGCATTTCGACACGCCGGTGAAAATCAATGAAGTGACCGCCACCACGGTCGAAGAGATCAAGTACGATCCAAGCCGTTTCGACTTCGGTGATGTCCAGTTCGACCCTAAAGCCACCGAGAACCTCGGCTGGGCGGGTTTCCGCGTGTTGTATCCAATCAACAAGGCGGACAAGCAGGACGAGATCATGACCATGCTCGGCGCGAGTTATTTCCGCGTTGTTGGCAAGGGCCAAATCTATGGTCTGTCGGCCCGTGGTATGGCGATCGACACGGCATTGCCATCGGGTGAAGAGTTCCCGCGCTTCACCGAGTTCTGGATTGAAAAACCCAAGCCAAACGACAAGCACCTGGTGATCTTCGCCTTGCTGGACTCGCCACGGGCGACCGGTGCCTACCGCTTTACCCTGCGCCCGGGCGTGGATACGGTGGTGGACGTCAAAGCGCAGATGTTCCTGCGTGACAAAGTGGGCAAGCTGGGCATCGCTCCGCTGACCAGCATGTTCCTGTTTGGCGCCAACCAGCCATCCAAGGTGCTTAACTACCGTCGCGAGCTGCACGACAGCTCGGGCCTGGCCATCCATGCCGGCAACGGCGAGTGGATCTGGCGCCCGCTGAATAACCCGAAACACCTGTCGGTCAGCAACTTCTCGGTGGAAAACCCGCGTGGCTTCGGCTTGCTGCAACGTGGCCGCGACTTCAGCCACTATGAAGACCTGGACGACAACTACGACAAGCGCCCAAGCGCCTGGATCGAACCACAGGGTGACTGGGGCAAAGGCTCTGTTGACCTGGTAGAAATTCCGACCGCCGACGAAACCAACGACAACATCGTTGCCTTCTGGAGCCCGGATACCCTGCCAGAGCCGCTCAAGCCGTTTGATTTTGCCTACCGCATGCACTGGACCCTGGACGAAGCGGCCCTGCACCCGACTGACAGCGCCTGGGTCAAGCAAACCCTGCGTTCGACCGGTGACGTCAAACAGTCCAACCTGATCCGCCAGCCAGACGGCAGCGTTGCCTATCTGGTCGATTTCGAAGGTCCGTCGCTCAAAGCTCTGCCTGAAAACGCCGCTGTGCGCAGCCAGGTCAGCATCGGCGACAACGCCGAACTGGTCGAAAACAACGTGCGCTACAACCCTGAAACCAAGGGCTGGCGCCTGACCCTGCGGATGAAGATCAAGGATCCGGGCAAGGCCACGGAAATGCGCGCAGCGCTGGTTCAGGACGTCGAGCAGGCACCTGCGGCCAAGCCGGCAGCGGCTTTGACCAAAGCTGAAAAAGCCGCGGCCAAGGCCCAGGAGAAGAAAGAACACGCAGCCAAGGCCCCGGCGGCCGACGCAACTCCAGCCACTCCGGAACCGGTCAAGACTGAAAAAGTGCTGACCGAGACCTGGAGCTACCAGTTGCCAGCCGATGAGTAATGCCCAGCCCCATCCGGCCTCGCTTAGCGAGTACCTGGCGCATTTGCCTCTGAGCGATGAGCAGCGCGCCGAGCTGGCGAGCTGCACCTCGTTTGCCGAGTTGCATGCGCGCCTGTCGGCGCAGACCGATGTCGATGCTACCGAGGCCGCACAGGCTTCGGTGGGCACCCGGCTGAACCTGACTTCGGCTGCTGAGCTTGAGGAAGCAGAAATGCTCGCCCTCGATGCCAGTGGCCGGGTGATGCTCAAGGCCACGCCACCCATTCGTCGCACCAAGGTGGTGCCCGAGCCGTGGCGCACCAATATTCTGGTGCGTGGCTGGCGGCGCCTGACCGGGCGCAGTAATCCGCCTGCACCGAAGATCGACGAACGCGTCCTGCCCAAGGCCCGCTGGCGCACGGTGGGTTCGATCCGCCGTTACATCCTGCTGGTGTTGATGCTCGGCCAGACCATCGTCGCCGGCTGGTACATGAAAGGCATTATGCCCTACCAGGGCTGGGCCTTCGTTGACCTTGAAGAAGTGCTGCACCAACCGTTGATGCAAACGGCGGTGCAAGTGCTGCCATATGCCCTGCAAACCAGCATCCTGATCCTGTTCGGGATTCTGTTCTGCTGGGTCTCGGCGGGCTTCTGGACGGCCTTGATGGGCTTTCTGGAACTGCTGACCGGGCATGACAAATACCGTATTTCCGGCAAAAGCGCCGGTGATGAGCCGATTCCGGAGCAGGCCCGTACTGCGCTGGTCATGCCGATCTGCAACGAAGACGTCACCCGGGTATTTGCCGGTTTGCGTGCGACTTACGAGTCGGTGGCGGCTACGGGTGATCTGGATCGCTTTGATTTCTTTATCCTCAGCGACAGTAACGACCCAGATATCTGCGTCGCAGAGCAACAGGCCTGGCTGGATGTGTGCCGCGAAACAGAAGGCTTCGGGCGGATTTTCTATCGCCGTCGCCGTCGCCGTGTGAAGCGTAAAAGCGGTAACCTCGACGACTTCTGTCGTCGTTGGGGCGGCGATTACAAATACATGGTGGTGCTCGACGCCGACAGCGTGATGAGCGGTGAGTGCCTGACGAGTCTGGTGCGCCTGATGGAAGCCACGCCGGATGCAGGTATTATCCAGACCGCGCCGCGGGCATCGGGCATGGACACCTTGTATGCGCGCATGCAGCAGTTTGCGACGCGGGTCTACGGGCCGCTGTTTACCGCCGGTCTGCACTTCTGGCAGTTAGGTGAATCCCACTACTGGGGTCACAACGCAATCATCCGCATGAAGCCATTTATCGAGCATTGCGCCCTGGCGCCATTGCCGGGCAAAGGGGCTTTTGCGGGCGCGATCCTGTCTCACGACTTCGTTGAAGCCGCGCTGATGCGTCGTGCCGGTTGGGGCGTATGGATTGCCTACGACCTGCCGGGCAGCTACGAAGAACTGCCGCCTAACCTGCTGGACGAACTCAAGCGTGACCGTCGCTGGTGCCACGGTAACCTGATGAACTTTCGCCTGTTCCTGGTCAAGGGCATGCACCCGGTACACCGTGCAGTGTTCCTGACGGGCGTGATGTCGTACCTGTCCGCGCCGTTGTGGTTCTTCTTCCTGCTGTTGTCGACGGCCCTGTTGGCGGTCAACACGCTGATGGAGCCGCAGTACTTTATGGAGCCGCGTCAGTTGTATCCGCTGTGGCCACAATGGCACCCGGACAAGGCCGTGGCCCTGTTCTCGACCACTATCGTGCTGTTGTTCCTGCCTAAACTGCTGAGCATCATCCTGATCTGGGCCAAGGGCGCGAAAGCGTTCGGTGGCAAGTTCAAGGTGACTCTGTCGATGTTGCTGGAGATGCTGTTCTCCGTGCTGCTGGCACCGGTGCGCATGATCTTCCATACGCGCTTTGTACTGGCCGCGTTCCTCGGTTGGGCAGCGACCTGGAACTCGCCACAGCGCGACGACGACTCTACGCCGTGGAGCGAAGCCGTACGCCGTCATGGCCCGCAAACCCTGCTGGGTGCGGCCTGGGCTGCGTTGGTTCTGTGGCTGAACCCGAGCTTCCTGTGGTGGCTGGTGCCGATTGTGGGTTCGCTGATGCTGTCGATTCCGGTGTCGGTGATTTCCAGCCGGGTCAAGCTGGGCCTCAAGACGCGTGACGAAAGCCTGTTCCTGATTCCTGAGGAATACGCGCCGCCCCGCGAGCTGTCGGCTACAGCCGAATACACCCACGAGAACCGCTACCATGCACTGCATGACGGTTTTGTACGGGCTGTAGTTGACCCGCAGCAGAACGCATTGGCTTGTGCCTTGGCGACCTCACGTCACCGTGAAGCCGAGCCGATTGAATGGCTGCGTACCGAGCGTGTGCGTCATGCGCTTAAAGTCGGGCCCGAGGGCGTTACCAACAACGAGCGCATGCAATTGCTGAGCGACCCTGTTGCCATGGCACGCCTGCATGCACTGGTGTGGAGTGAAGGTCACGAAGGCTGGCTCAACGCCTGGCGTGAGTCGGTTGCTGCCGACCCTCATGCACCTTTGTTGCCGTTGCAACCCGCTGCCTGATCCTTCGCGAGCAAGCCGTTTCCGCAGTTGTGGGAGCGGGCTTGCTCGCGATTGAATCACCCCGTAATACCTGTTGCACCGCGTTGCCTGTATCGCGAGCAAGCCCGCTCCCACAGTGACGGTATCCCCCGGCCATTGGCCTTTTCTGTTTCAAAACTCGTCTCATCCCCCTTGCCTGAGTTAGCATCCGTTTTCGAATGGGTGAGTGCCCGGCTTTATTGGCTTTTTGCATCGAGCCTGCCGTAGGCCAACACCTTAAAATAAGTAGGTGAGGGGGAGTTGATGATGAAGAAGTTTCTGTCGAAACTGCTGGTCGGCGTCACTGCGGTACTTGCGTTCAACGCAGCCCATGCGGGCGCAATCGATGACGCGGTCAAGCGCGGCACGTTGAAGGTGGGCATGGACCCAACCTACATGCCATTTGAAATGACCAACAAGCGTGGCCAGATCATTGGCTTCGAAGTTGACCTGCTCAAAGCCATGGCCAAGGCCATGGGCGTCAAGCTGGAGCTGGTTTCCACCGGCTATGACGGCATCATCCCGGCCCTGATGACTAACAAGTTCGACATGATCGGCAGCGGCATGACCCTGACCCAGGAACGCAACCTGCGCCTGAACTTCAGCGAACCCTTCATCGTCGTGGGCCAGACCCTGCTGATCCGCAAGGAGCTGGAAGGCAAGGTCAAATCCTACAAAGACCTCAACGATCCGCAATACCGCCTGACCTCGAAAATCGGCACCACGGGTGAAATGATCGCCCGCAAGCTGATGTCCAAAGCCCAGTACCACGGCTACGACAACGAACCTGAAGGCGTGCTGGACGTGGTCAATGGCAAGGCTGATGCCTTTGTTTACGATGCGCCGTACAACGTTGTGGCCGTGAACAAGTTCGGCAACGGCAAACTGGTGTTCCTCGACCAGCCGTTCACCTACGAGCCTTTGGCCTTCGGTCTGAAGAAAGGTGACTACGACAGCATCAACTTCATCAACAACTTCCTCCACCAAATCCACGAAGACGGCACTTACGATCGCATCCATGACAAGTGGTTCAAAGACACCGCCTGGCTCAAAGACATGGAATAAGGCTGATTGAATCATCGCGGGCTTGCCCGCGATGATGGCCTCCCTAGCGATACAAGACGTGGAACCTGAAAGTGATCAAACAAAAAAAAGTCCAGTGGCCCTGGCACGTATTGACCGTGCTGGTGCTCATCGGTCTGGCGGGTGCGTTGTATTACGCCACCTCGCTGATGTCCTACGAATGGCGCTGGAACCGTGTCCCGCAATACTTCGCCTATCAGGCCGAAGAGGCCCAGCGGGCGGCTGAGCATTCGACCATCATCGAACTGGTACGCAAGGGCGACACCGCCGAAGTGCTGCTGCGTGGCGAAGATGGCAATGAACAGCGTGTCACCGTTGCCGACAACAGCCTGCAGCTGGCTGAAGGTGACGAAGTCGATGAAGGCGATGTGATTGGCGTTAACCGCCATTGGGCCGCCGGACCGCTGCTCTGGGGCTTGTGGACTACTGTCTGGCTGTCGCTGGTGTCTGGCGTATTGGGTTTGATTATCGGGCTGGCCACCGGCCTGTGCCGACTGTCGAATAACCCGACCCTGCGCGACCTCTCGACGCTGTATGTAGAACTGGTACGCGGCACGCCGCTGCTGGTACAGATTTTTATCTTCTACTTCTTTATCGGTACCGTACTCAACTTGTCCCGCGAATTTGCCGGTATTGCCGCGCTGTCGTTGTTCACCGGGGCGTACGTGGCTGAAATCATCCGCTCGGGCGTGCAGTCCATCGCCCGCGGGCAGAACGAAGCGGCCCGCTCTCTGGGCCTCAACGGCAGCCAGTCGATGCGCTATGTGGTACTGCCGCAAGCGTTCAAACGTGTGCTGCCGCCGTTGGCCGGGCAATTTATCAGCCTGGTCAAGGACACCTCGCTGGTGTCGGTGATTGCCATTACCGAGCTGCTCAAGAGCGGCCGTGAAGTTATCACCACCTCGTTTTCGCCGTTCGAAATCCTGTTCTGCGTAGCGGGCCTGTACCTGTTGATCAACCTGCCGCTGTCGCATTTCGCCAGCCGGCTTGAGCGGAGGCTTGCGCAAAGTGATTGAAGTTCGCGAACTGGTAAAAGTCTTCGACACCCGCGGGCATGTCGTGCGTGCCGTGGACAACGTCAGCACCAACGTGGCCCAGGGTGAAGTGCTGGTGGTGATCGGCCCGTCGGGCTCTGGCAAGTCGACCTTTCTGCGCTGCCTCAATGGCCTGGAAGATTTCGACTCCGGGTCTGTCAGCATTGACGGCCTGGACCTCGCCAACCCCAAGACCGACGTGAATGCCTATCGGCGTGAAGTCGGTATGGTGTTCCAGCATTTCAACCTGTTCCCGCATATGACCGTGCTGGAAAACCTGTGTCTGGCACAGAAAGTTGTGCGCAAGCGCGGCAAGGTTGAACGTGAGGCCAAGGCCCGGGCGTTGCTGGACAAGGTCGGTATCGGACAGAAGGCTAATGAGTACCCGTCGCGCCTCTCGGGCGGCCAGCAGCAGCGAGTGGCGATTGCCCGTGCGCTGGCGATGGAGCCCAAGGTGATGTTGTTCGACGAGCCCACCTCGGCGCTTGACCCGGAAATGGTCGGCGAAGTGCTGGACGTGATGAAGACCCTGGCCCGCGAAGGCATGACCATGGTCTGCGTGACCCATGAAATGGGTTTTGCCCGTGAAGTGGCGAACCGCGTGCTGTTCTTTGACCACGGCAAGCTGCTGGAAGACTCCGCCCCGGAGGACTTCTTCACCTCGCCCAAAGATCTGCGCGCCCAGGCGTTTTTGCGGCAGGTGCTTTAAGAACGCTCTCTGCTGCTCTTGTGGGAGTGGGCTTGCTCGCGATGCAAGCGGCGCGGTGTAACTGTAAAACCGCAGCGATTCGATCGCGAGCAAGCTCGCTCCCACAGGGGTTGCGTTGCTTTAGACCTTAAACCGGCCCACCAGCGTCTGCAAATGCGTACCCAAGCGCGCCAGCTCAACGCTGGAGGCTGCCGTCTCTTCACTGGCAGCAGCGGTTTGCTCCGACACATCACGCACATTCAGCACGCTGCGGTTGATCTCCTCAGCCACGGCACTCTGCTGCTCGGCTGCCGCTGCGATCTGCTGATTCATGCCCTGAATCGTCGACACGGTGCGGGTGATATTGCCCAGTGACTCGCCTGCGCGGCGGGTCAGTTCAACGCTGTTGTCGGTCAGTGCGCGGCTGCTGTCCATGCTGCTGGACACTTGCTGGGTACCGCTTTGCAGACCGGCAATCAGCTCTTCGATCTCTTCCGTGGATTTTTGCGTGCGCTGCGCCAGGCTGCGCACCTCATCCGCCACCACAGCAAAGCCGCGACCGGCTTCACCCGCCCGTGCTGCCTCGATGGCGGCGTTCAGTGCCAGCAGATTGGTTTGCTGGGCCACGGACTTGATTACGTCCAGCACACTGCCAATCTTGTCGCTTTCGCGCTTGAGATGGCCCATGGCGTCGGTGGAGTGACCGACCTCGATGGCCAGCTTCTCGATCTGTGCCAGTGCCTGTGCGACCACGTTGTCACCTTCGCGGGCCTGCTGATCGGCAGCAAGCGCAGCCTCAGAGGCTTCTTCGGCATTACGCGCCACTTCCTGCACCGTCGCCGCCATTTCGTGCATGGCGGTGGCGACCTGATCGGTTTCGACTTTCTGGCTGTTGACCCCGGCGCTGGTTTGCTCGGTGACTGCCGAGAGCTCTTCGGCGGCGCTGGCGATTTGCGTGATGCCGTCGCTGATACCGCCAATTAATTCCCGCAGGCCGGCAGTCATACGCTGTATGGCTTGCTGGAGCTGGCCCAGTTCGTCGCGGCGATCAGTCTGGTGGTCATGGGTCAGGTCGCCCGCAGAAATACGCTCAACGGTCTTGAGCGTGCGTTGCAGCGGGATAACGATCTGGCGGGTAATGACCCAGGCGGCAATGATGCCCAGCACCAGTGCCAGCAGTGTGCAGCCGATCAGCAGGTTTGTGGCCTGACGGCTTTCGTTGTTGCGTTTGGTTGCCTGCAGGGTCGAGAGCTTCTGGCTTTGCTCGATCAGGAGATTGCCCTGCTGGTGCATGCGTTCAACGGCTTGATCACTGGCCTGGGAACCCTGGATAAGGTCGGCGAAGGCGCGTTTGTACTCGGCCACGGCGTTGAGTTGCTGATCAACCAGAATCAGGTCGTCGGGCGCCGTCAGTTGTTTGCGCGACAACGCCAGTGCGTTGTCCAGCTCGGTCAGTTGGGTGGTAACGCCGGCAAGTGCGCTTTCTCCCGGGTGGCGCTCATATTCAAGACGGGCAATGCGCAGATCTTTGGTCAGGGTGATGATTTTCGAGATATTGGCCAGTTTGTCGCCACGATCGATCACCGATACAAGGCCATTCCAGCCTGTGGCGGCAATCAACAGTGTCAGCACCAGTACCAGGCCAAAGCCCAGACTGAGTTTGCGGTTGACGCTTATATTGCCGAGCAGTGTGGCCAGCCAACGGTACATGGTGATACTCCTTTACTAACCGAGACTCGTGACGGTCTTTTGGGGTTGTAAGGGCATCGGCGCGTGGCGGGAGAACTGAAGGGCAGTGGTCGAATGTGTGACAGATGTCGCAGGTGTCACCCACCCCCTGTGGGAGCGGGCTTGCTCCCACAGGGGGTGAGGGTCAGAACAGCCGGGCGAGCAGGGCGGTGACGGCGGTTTCGACCCGCAGGATGCGTGCGCCCAGTTGCACCGGCTGTAAACCGGCCTTGGCCAGCAAGTCGATTTCGTAAGGAATCCAGCCGCCTTCCGGGCCAATGGCCAGGGTTACCGCCTCGTCCAGTCCGCGTGGGCAGGCCGGGTAATCCCCCGGGTGGCCCACCAGGCCCAGAGTGCCTTCGACCAGCGCCGGCAGGCGGTCCTCGACAAACGGCTTGAAGCGTTTTTCGATGACGACTTCAGGCAAAATGCTGTCCCGTGACTGCTCCAGCCCCAGAATCAACTGTTCTCGAATCGCCTCAGGCTCCAGAAACGGCGTCTGCCAGAAGCTTTTTTCAACCCGGTAGCTGTTGACCAGAATGATCTTGGGCACACCCATCGAGGCCACTGTTTGCAGCACCCGGCGCAGCATTTTAGGGCGTGGCAGGGCCAGCAGCAGGGTCAGCGGCAGTTTGGCCGGTGGCGGCTGGTCGAGGCTGTGGATCACCAGTTCGGCTTCCTTGGCCTCCAGGCGCACCAGCTCGGCGCTGCCCATCAGGCCGCCAATGCGGCCCACCCGCAGGCTGTCGCCGACAGCGGCCCGATGAACTTCCTGCATATGAGTCAGGCGCCGGTCGCGCAGGATCACGCGGTCGGCGGCAATGAAATCAGCCTCTTCGAGGAGCAGCAGGTTCACGCTTGTGGTGCTGGCGGTTGGGCGTCGTTATCGGCCGGTTGCTCGTCAGCGTCATCACCGCGCTTGTTTTTGCTGACCAGGCTGCCAAACAGGATGCCGATTTCAAACAGCATCCACATCGGGATCGCCAGTAAGGTTTGCGAGAAGATATCGGGCGGGGTCAGGATCATGCCGACCACAAAGCAGCCAATGATCACGTACGGGCGGATCTTGCGCAGATATTGAACGTCGACAATGCCGATCCACACCAGCAGCACCACGGCCACCGGGATTTCGAAGGCTACGCCAAAGGCAAAGAACAGGGTCATGACGAAATCAAGGTAGCTGCTGATATCGGTCATCATCGCCACGCCTTCCGGGGTGGCAGCGGCGAAGAACTTGAACACCAGCGGAAATACCAGGAAGTAGGCGAAGGCCATACCGGCGTAGAACAGGAAGATGCTGGACACCAGCAATGGCACGGCAATGCGCTTTTCGTGCTTGTACAGGCCCGGCGCGATAAAGCCCCAGATTTGGTGCAGGATTACCGGAATGGCAATAAACAGCGAAACCATCATGGTCAGCTTGAGCGGCGTGAGGAACGGCGAGGCCACATCGGTGGCGATCATCGTTGCGCCTGCTGGCAGGTATTCACGCAACGGCGTGGAAACCAGGGTGTAGATCTGCTGGGTAAAGGCGAACAGCCCGGCAAAGATAATGAAAATCGCCGCGATGCAGCGCAACAGGCGGGTGCGCAACTCGGTGAGGTGCGAGACCAGCGGCATTGGCTGGTCGTGTTCAGGCTTATCGCTCATGCGCTTAAGGGGCTCGCGGTGGCAGGGTGGGGTCGTGGGGCGCTGCCGGTTGAGGCGCAGGGTCGGACGCGGTTTTGCTCAGGCTCACGGGCGCAGGGCTCGCAGGCTCTACGGGCGCTGGCGGTTCGGTCGGGGTCAGCGGCTTCACGGCATCCTGCAACGGCGCCAGAATCTTCTTGGCTTCCTCTTCCATCGACAGGATATGTTCGTTGTGCAGCTGCCGACGAATTTCATCCGCGCCGATTTCCCGTTCAACTTCCTGTTTGATCGCATTGAAACTGCGTTTCAGGCGCCCGATCCACAGGCCCGCCGTGCGCGCAGCACCCGGTAGGCGCTCGGGGCCGAGCACCAGCAGGGCCACCAGGCCGACGAGCAGCAGTTCACTGAAGCTGATACCGAACATTAGTTATGGCTCACACGTCTTTGCGGGTCGGCTCTTCGACTTTTTGCGCCTGCACATCGATGGTGTGCGGCTCGTTCAGGGTCGAAGTGGTGTGCGGCTGCGGCGCGGCGGTTGGCTGCGCAGGCGGAACCACAGGCTCGGCGGGTTTTTCGTCGTCGTTCATGGCTTTGCGAAAGCCCTTGATCGATTCGCCAACATCAGTGCCCAGGTTTTTCAGTTTCTTGGTACCGAATACCAGGACCACGACTACCAGAATGACGATCCAGTGTTTCCAGTCAAAAATGCCCATGATGTGTTCCTTAGCAAAAGTGATTTAGGTGGACGGCCGTGAGGCTTTTTCCACGTGGCCAGAGGTACCGATACGCCGTTCCAGCTCATCCAGTACGGCCTGAGGATGCTGCCCCAGCTGGGCCAGCATGATCATGCTGTGGAACCATAGATCGGCTGTTTCGTAGATCACATCGCTGCAATCACCGCTGATGGCGGCGTCTTTGGCGGCGATGATGGTTTCGATCGACTCTTCGCCGACCTTTTCCAGAATCTTGTTCAGGCCCTTGTGGTACAGGCTGGCCACATAGGAGCTGTCGGGGGTCGCGCCTTTGCGCGCTTCGAGCACTTGGGCTACGCGGCTCAAGGTGTCAGTCATGGGAGTGCCCTGCGTGGTAAATGGCGTGGGGGTCTTTAAGCACCGGGTCGACGGTCTTCCACCCGGCGTTTTCGTACACGCGGTAGAAGCAGCTCTGACGGCCGGTATGGCAGGCGATATCACCGATCTGCTCAACCATCAGGATGATCACGTCGGCATCGCAGTCCAGGCGCATTTCATGCAGCTTTTGCACATGGCCGGACTCTTCGCCCTTGCGCCACAGCTTGCCACGGGAACGTGACCAGTAGATGGCACGGTTCTCGGCCGCAGTAAGGCTCAGCGCCTCGCGGTTCATCCAGGCCATCATCAGTACGCGCCCGGGTTTATGGTCCTGGGCAATCGCCGGCACCAGGCCGTCGCTGTCCCATTTGATCTCGTCCAGCCAGTTGTTCATGTTCGACTCCGACAACCTGCCTCAACCCTGTGGCTGAGGCCTGGTGAATTCACAGTTTGCCAGCCTCGCCCGGAGCTGGCTATCGGCGCACGATCAGATACAAGCCCACGGCCAGCATGATCCCCGCAGGCCAATAGCCCGCAGTGTGCAACGGTCCGAGGCTGGCCAGCAAGGCGCCTGCAGCCAGATGCCCAGCGCCGATCAGGCGCAGAAACCAGCCGTCGCGGGATTCGCGTACGATCAGTTGTTTGTTATTGGCGTGGGGCTGCGACATGCGTTCGAGCAAATCGCGGGTCATGCCGGCCAGATGCGGGATCTGCTCGACCTGGCTGTGCAGGTTGCGCAGCAGGGTCTTGGGGCTGACGCGCTCACGCATCCAGCGCTCAAGGAATGGCTGGGCGGTGTTCCACAGATCCAGGTCGGGGTACAACTGACGCCCCAGGCCTTCGATGTTGAGCAGGGTTTTTTGCAGCAATACCAATTGCGGCTGGACTTCCATATTGAAGCGCCGAGCCGTCTGGAACAGGCGCATCAGTACCTGGCCAAAGGAAATTTCCTTGAGCGGCTTTTCAAAAATCGGCTCGCACACGGTACGGATCGCGGCTTCAAACTCGTTGAGCTTGGTATGCGCAGGTACCCAGCCCGAATCAATGTGCAACTGCGCCACACGGCGGTAGTCGCGCTTGAAGAAGGCAAACAGGTTGCGCGCCAGGTAGTCCTGGTCTTCGGGGGTCAAGCTGCCGACGATGCCGCAGTCGATGGCGATGTACTGCGGGGCCCACGGGTTGACGGTGCTGACAAAGATATTGCCAGGGTGCATGTCGGCGTGGAAGAAGCTGTCGCGGAACACCTGAGTGAAGAAAATCTCCACACCGCGCTCGGCCAGCATCTTCATATCGGTGCGCTGATCGGCCAGGGCTTCGAGGTCGGTGACCTGAATCCCGTAGATGCGCTCCATCACCAGTACCTTGGGGCGGCACCAGTCCCAGTAGATCTGCGGTACATACATCAGTGGCGAACCTTCGAAGTTGCGCTTGAGCTGGCTGGCGTTGGCCGCCTCGCGCAACAGGTCGAGTTCGTCGTAGATGGTTTTTTCGTAATCGCTGACCACGTCCACCGGGTGCAGCAGGCGGGCGTCGGCACTCAGGCGTTCGGCGGTTTTGGCCAGGATAAACAGCCAGGCCAAGTCAGAACCGATGATCGGCTTGAGGCCCGGGCGTACCACCTTGACTACTACTTCTTCACCGGTCTTGAGCTTGGCCGAGTGAACCTGGGCCACCGAGGCCGAGGCCAGCGGTTCGATATCAAAACGGCTGAACACTTCGCTGATTTTGGCACCGAGCTGCTCTTCGATCAGCTTGACTGCCACTTGCGGGTCAAATGGCGGCACGCGGTCCTGCAGCAGCATCAGCTCATCGGCGATATCGGCGGGCAACAGGTCGCGGCGGGTAGAGAGGATCTGACCAAACTTGATAAAGATCGGCCCCAGGTCCTGCAATGCCAGACGCAGGGCTGCGCCGCGGCTCAGCTCCAGCTTTTTGCGCGGGAACCAGCGCCACGGAAGCGCATAGCGCAGTGACAGCATCCACCAGGGCAAGGGCAGGGCGAACAGCAGGTCATCCAGGCGGTAGCGAATGACGACGCGCTGGATACGGAACAAACGGCGTATGGCAAGCAGCTTCATGCGTTATCGCTGGAATTGAGGGATCGGGAAAGGCGCTCAAAGCGCGCATCCAGGCGATCCAGGTCGAGTTTGAGTCGGTCGAGTTCATCAAAGCGCGCTTGCGCTTCACGTTCGCCGACCAGGGTGCGGGCTTCTTCACTCAGGTATTCGGCCAGGTTCTGATTAAGGCTGGCGAGCCCTTGCTGATACCAGTTGGCGCGGCTGCGCAGGTGACCGGCGATCAATGCCGTGGCAACCGGCCCGATCCAGTTCGAAAGTTCGTACTCCCAGTCCAGCTCCAGGTCTTGCAGCACCGCTGCCAGTTCCATCAGCACAGCGCTGTCGCCTTCAAGCTCGACTTCAGGGCTGTGCAGGATGGCGCTCTTGTCCTTGCTCAGGGCAAGGCGCAGCAGGCTGCTGGCCGGGGCACGCAGGGTACAGTCGGGCTCGGCCGCCCATTGGCTGGCCAGCATCAGGCCTTCTTCGCTGGGCAAAATAAACAGATGCAGCGCCGGGCTCGCGCATTCGACGGCAATCAGTTTGCCGGTCAAGGGACGCAAGCGCGCCAGAGCCGTGGTGTCCAGCCGCAAAACGCGGTTGACGCCGTTTTCGACGCTGACGAGAAGGCCGCGCAGCAACATCAGGGCTTGATGCCGCGGTGCAGTGCGACGATGCCGGAGGTCATGTTGTGATAAGTCACACGGTCAAAGCCGGCCTCGACCATCATCGACTTCAGTGTTTCCTGGTCGGGGTGCATGCGGATCGATTCGGCCAGGTAGCGATAGCTGTCCGGGTCGTTGAGGATCAGCTTGCCCACCATCGGCATAAAGGCGAAGGAGTAGGTGTCGTAAACCTTGGACATCAGCGCGTTGGTCGGCTTGGAGAACTCCAGCACCAACAGGCGGCCACCCGGTTTGAGCACGCGCAGCATGGAGCGCAGGGCGTCCTCTTTGTGGGTGACGTTGCGCAGGCCGAAAGCGATGGTTACGCAGTCGAAGTAATTGTCCGGGAACGGCAGCTTTTCAGCGTCTGCCTGAACAAACTCGATATTGCCGGCCACACCCTTGTCCAGCAGGCGGTCACGGCCAACCTTGAGCATCGAGGCGTTGATATCAGCCAGTACCACCTGGCCGGTCGGGCCTACCAGATGGGAGAACTTGCGGGCCAGGTCACCGGTGCCGCCAGCGATGTCCAGCACCTTGTTGCCCGGTCGTACGCCGGACAATTCGATGGTGAAACGCTTCCACAGACGGTGCATGCCGCCCGACAGAACGTCGTTCATCAGGTCATATTTGCCGGCTACAGAGTGGAAAACCTCGGCGACTTTCTCGGCCTTTTGGCTTTCCGGTACGTTTTTGAAGCCGAAGTGAGTGGTGGGTTCGGCATCGCTGCCTTTGCGCTGATCAGTCATATCGCTGTCACCAAAAGAGAATGCTGGCCATTCTAATCCCGGTGGCCGACTTTGTCTTGGCGAGGGTCAATGTAAGTATAGTGGCGGCTTTATTTAACAGGAGTGATGCCATGGCGCGTATCAGCGTTGAACGTACCCATAGCCTGGGCCTTGAGGCCGCACGCGAGAAAGCTCAGCCACTGGTCGACAAGCTGGCCAGCCAGTATGGGCTGACCCCGACCTGGTCTGGCGACACGGTAAAACTCAAGCGTTCTGGCGTGAACGGTACCCTGGAAATCGGCGAAAAAACCGTCAAGGTCGATGTGGAGCTGGGGATGCTGATGTCGGCCATGAGCGGCATGATTCAGTCCGAAATCGAACGGTCGCTGGACAAAGCCCTGTCGTGACCTTCTTGCCATGCCCGTCCAGTGTGTGTCATGGACGGGTTTGGCCTGGCAGACTTATGGATGCCAGATAATATAGCGTGAGAATTTACGTCACATAGAGTCAGTGCTCTTGTATCAGTACTGATGAATATTCTTTTCCTGTTGAAAACCAAGGCGTTTTATCTCATTTGGGTGAACGGCACGCTGCTGAACAGCTTTAACTTCTTGTCTATTGTTGAAATCAGGGACGTAAAAACAACACAAGGAGTTTTAAGATGGCGTTTCATATTTGTTCAGTGATATATAAAACTGATCTCTCAGAAGAGACCATGAGCGAGAAGGTTAAGGACGTTCTGGATGTCTTTGCTGCGACCCATGTGTATGAAATTACCCCGGGTAAAAGCGGCGCGGGTTATACAGTAGAGACGCTTATTGGTGAGCAGGCCGGCTTTGTGACCATTTATCCGCAGCTTATTCAATTCTATATGTATGTAGAGGGTGGTTCGCCAACCCTGGCCGAGGCTCATGCCCTGGAAGCAGACATGAAAAAACTGATGGAGACGGTATTTGGTGATTATGAGAGATCCCCTGTCTCGTTACTTGCACCGTTGCCTTAAAGCCGGGTAGCGAAACAATGTTCATCAGGTTTATTCGCGATGACATTCCTTGAAACAAGGCGGTTTAACGTCTAAACCTGATTCAGGTGAGCACGTTGTTCATCTTGATGATTCGACGCCCATGCTCACTGGCGTCGCAACTGAACATTGAGGGGAACACGATGGCTGCTAAAAAACCGACGGCAAAAGACAGCAACTCATGGGTTGGCAAGGTTGAAGAGTACTCGCGCAAAATCTGGCTGGCAGGCTTGGGCGTGTACTCCAAGATAGATACCGACGGCAGCAAGTTGTTCGACACCCTGGTCAAGGATGGCGAAAAAGCTGAAAAGCTGGCCAAGAGTGCTGGCCACAAAGTGGCCGAAAGTGTGAAGGAGTCGACGTCATCCGCCCGCTCCCGGGTTGAAGATGTCAAAGACTTGGCATTGGGCAAGTGGAATGAGTTTGAAGAAGCATTCGACAAGCGTCTTACCAGCGCCATTTCGCGTTTGGGTGTGCCCAGCCGCGAAGAAGTGAAAGCGTTGCACGCTCAGGTGGACGTTTTGACCAAACATATTGAAAAACTGACCGCTGCAGCTGCCAAGGTTGCGGCTACCAAAGCACCTGTGGCGAGCAAGCCTGCCGCGGCCAAGGTTGCGGCAAAACCTGTAGCAGCCAAGGCTGCTGCGAAACCGGCGGTCAAGTCTGGTGCTGCGAAACCTGCAGTGGCCAAGCCAGCTTCAAAACCTGCAGCCAAGCCAGTAGCAGCCAAAAAGCCCGCAGCTGCGAAAAAGCCTGCAGCGCCTAAAAAACCGGCCGCAGCCAAAGCCCCAGCAGTAACTGCGCCACCGGCGTCGGTGACAACAACGTCATGACTGCTTTGTGAGCAAGCCCTGTGGGAGCGGGCTTGCCCGCGATGCAGGCAACTCGGTTTCTCTGGCATACCGCGGTGATGCTATCGCGGGCAAGCCCGGCTCCCATACAAAGCATCCCCCACGTGTCTGCCCGACTGCGTCACAACATCAACTTGACCACTGACTCTGAAGGGTCGCGCGACTTGCCGGCCTTTTTCAGTTCAGCCAGATAGTCCGCCCACAGTTCTTCCTGGCGCACGCCGAGTTGGTAGAGGTACTCCCAGGTAAACAGGCCGCTGTCGTGACCGTCATCGAAGGTCAGCTTCAGCGCGTACTGGCCTGCGGGTTCGATCTTGCTCAAGCCGACATTGAGCTTGCCAAATTGCAGGATCGGATTGCCGTGGCCCTGGACCTCGGCGGACGGGGAATGTACACGCAACAATTCGGCCGGCAGGTGGTATTCCTCGCCTGACGGGTATTTGAGGGTGAGGGTCTTTGAGGCTTTGTGCAGGTTGATGGCGCTGGGGATCATGGTCGTAACCTTTGTGTATTGCACAAACAACGTAGCCGCTGGCACAGGCTGCGTAAAGGCCTTTGGCCTTGTCGCAACCTGCAGCAGCGGCTACAGGGTGTGCTCGCGGGCTTACAAGATGTAGCGCGAGAGGTCTTCGTTCTCGGCCAGTTCGCCCAGGTGGCTGTTCACGTATTCGGCGTCGATGCGAATCGGCTCTTCATTCTGTGCGCTGGCGATATCACCGGCACTGAAAGACACCTCTTCAAGCAAGCGCTCAAGCAACGTGTGCAGGCGACGGGCACCGATGTTTTCGGTCTTTTCGTTTACCTGCCAGGCAATTTCCGCCAGGCGTTTGATACCCTCAGGCATGAACTCGATGTTCAGGCCCTCGGTTTTCAGCAGCTCGCGGTATTGCTCAGTCAACGAAGCGTGCGGCTCGCTGAGGATGCGTTCGAAGTCTTGTGGCGACAGTGCCTTGAGTTCAACACGAATCGGCAGACGGCCTTGCAGCTCGGGTACCAGATCGCTTGGCTTGCTCAGGTGGAACGCGCCGGAAGCGATAAACAGGATGTGGTCGGTTTTGACCATGCCCAGTTTGGTGTTGACGGTGCAGCCTTCGATCAGCGGCAGCAGGTCGCGCTGTACACCTTCGCGGGACACATCGGCGCCGCCGACATTACCGCGCTTGGCCACCTTGTCGATTTCGTCGATAAACACGATACCGTGTTGCTCGACTGCTTCCAGGGCCTTGGCCTTGAGTTCTTCGTCGTTGACCAGGCGGCTGGCTTCTTCGTCACGCACCATTTTCAGGGCTTCTTTGACTTTCAGCTTGCGGCTCTTGCGCTTGCCTTTGCCCATGTTGGCAAACAGGCTTTGCAGCTGGTTGGTCATTTCTTCCATGCCTGGCGGC
>Ga0302347_1001108_pt1 | contig 34698 bp, 32 predicted proteins | sample PhyWR1_FD_202178 | JGI IMG/M metagenome (GOLD analysis project Ga0302347, IMG submission 202178) | Leaf surface microbial communities from wheat plants in UC Gill Tract Community Farm, Albany, California, United States - DLSL W.R1 (v2)... | ecosystem: Host-associated > Plants > Phyllosphere >... | reverse complement strand
TGACCATGAAACGTGATTGACCAACGGTAATCACCTCTCTATACTTCGCCGCCATTGAGCCCTGATGGCGGAATTGGTAGACGCGGCGGATTCAAAATCCGTTTTCGAAAGGAGTGGGAGTTCGAGTCTCCCTCGGGGCACCATTTGCAGTACATAGACGACTACCACCGTCTACGTAACACCCCTAGAGCCCGCTAACTGCGGGCTTTTTGGTCTCTGGGGTTCCACCCCCTTCTCTTGCAAGCCAGCCTCTTTTTGGTACATTTTCTGTACATATTCCAGTTCGAGAACCGGAGGTGTACAGCGATGCCATTGACCGTCTTGCAAATCAAAGCGTCCAAGCCTGCCGACAGACCGTTCACGTTGAGTGATAGTTCGGGTCTTGCCTTGCTGGTGAAACCCAACGGCAGCAAGTATTGGCACTTCCGGTACACCTATCAGGGGCGGGCGGCGCGCATGTCACTGGGCGTGTATCCGCATATCTCCTTACAGGAAGCCCGTGAACGAGCTGCAGAATGCCGCAACCTACTCAAGCAAGGCACCAACCCCGGCGCCAAACGCCGCGATGACAAACTGCGACAGCAGGAGGCCGGGCTCAACACCTTCAGGCGAGCCGCGGAGTACTGGTACCAATTCAAATCGGACTCCGGCCGCAGCAGCGCGACGCTGAAGAAGATCCGCGACTATCTCGATAAGGATCTACTGCCCGCTCTCGGCGAGAAGCAACTGGAGCTCATCACGCGAAGCGACTGCGCAAAACTGCAGGCCTGCATCGAAAAACGAGGCGCCTTCAATGTTGCGGACAAGACCCGGACCTGGCTGAAACAGATTTTCAGTCAAGCGATTGCACGCGGCCTGTGCGAACACAATCCAGCCTCCGAACTCCATGCCATTGCGATAGCCCCACCGCCCACTCAACACTACCCACATCTTCACGAACACGAACTACCTGAGTTTCTCCGGGCCTTAAGCAAGACCACCAGCCGGCTACCAGCGAGGATTGCATCATGGATGACAATTCTGACGGCGAGCCGCCCTGGCATGGTTCGCTACGCAAAATGGGAGGAAATCGATTTTGAGGAAGGGATATGGACCATCCCGGCCGCCCGCATGAAGATGCGCAGAGACTACGTCAGCCCTCTACCTCATCAATTGATCGCCATGCTTACCAAACTGAACCAAAGCACTGGCCGCAGTCGGTATCTATTCCCAGGCAATGGTGAAAAGCAGCCAGTCATCAGTGAAAACACGATCAACCTGGTGTTCGCCAAGATCGGCTATAAAGGACGACTCGTCAGCCATGGCACTCGTCATACCGCAAGCACGCTGCTGCGCGAACATGGCTGGCTGAAGGACCATGTCGAAAGCCAGCTGGCTCACGTCGAGGGCGGCATCTCTGGCGAGTACAATCAAGCCCTATACCTGCCGCAACGTCGGATCATGATGCAGTGGTATGCAGACTATCTCGACGCCCTCAAAGAAGGCATTACAGCCAACCTTCGCGATCAATTTGATACTCGCGTTAATCAGTTCCTCGCACGCCCTCCTGCACCGCCTCTAACAGCATCCCATGCACACAAAGATGATCACCTCCAAAAGTTGCCTATCGAGACAGACTCAACGGCGAATCAGTGATCACGTGACGCCTAACCAATTCGACCCGGTCGACGACAACATCATCGCCTTGCAAAACTACCGAGGCGCATTCCAACACTGGTAAGTCGGTGAGATCTCACAGCCCAGCCTTCCACGCGGGTCCATCCAAGCAGGGCTGCAAAGCCGCCCTGCTTGGATGGACCTCACTTAAAAAACCTAAAGCCCATACAGCTATCTGTGGAAAACCACTGATTTCCACCGGTGGATAATTTAATCCACCGCCGCAGAACTCCGGAAAATTCGAGCCTTGACCTGAATTATCGACAGGCGTAGAAAAGATCGGGCAGAGCGCTGTCGTTGACAGCAACCCAGGTAGCCAGAACCTTTAAGGCTACGCCACACCGTGGTGGTTCTCCCAAAGTGCGATTAGCGTCCGGCGGTTCGCACGGTCACAGCGATGTGATGGATGCCTACTTTTACCAGCGTGCCCACGGCGGCAACTCATTCCCTTTCATAGCTGCCCTGCAGCAACCTATCCGCTTGGCCATTTCATTGCGCCAACCTGCGCCCGTCTCTTTCTCCCGGAAAGAGACGGGCGCTCCTACCGCTACTGCAACCCAACTCGTACAAGGCATTGCGGCATTTCCCCACGTGACAATCGGCATGACAAACACCGAAGTCACCAGCAACAGCGATGCAGATGATGGTGCTGCAGCCCACGGGATTGACTGCACCTGACTGACAGTCAGGCATGCCCCGGTCATCGCTTCACTGCCTTCACCTGACTCAGGATCTCGCGGCACTGGTCTCGTCAGCCAGTGCAGCCTCCACCCGCCCACCGGTAACGGTGTTCAGGAGGCCAGATCATGAGATGCCCAAGCTCCCGGTCGTAAAGAGCCGCCAGTCCCGCGTTAGTGGACAACCCTCACAGGTCGCAGGGGCCTTGATCCCTGATAACACTCAACATTCTTGGCGGGATGACGTGGGGAAAAGCTTCAACGTTTTGACTTCGAGAGGAGTTTGATCATGGCGTTGGTCGGTAAACGGGACGAGCGCAATTTTGGCTATGGCCGGCAATTGAGCTACGCCGGGCCGCAGGCGTTGAAAGACATGTTCGGCGGTGGGCATTACGGCACGGTAAAGGCGCACAGTGATCGCTGGCAGGCGTTTGTACGCTGGTGTCGGTCGGAGGATGGACCAGGGTTTAACGATGCGCGACAAATTGATCGGCAGACCTTGCTGGACTACGCCGGGTATCTGCGCCAGCAAGTTGAACAAGGTGAGCTCGCTATCGCGACTGCACAAAACCGATTATCCAGTGCGAATCGGACCATGGCCGCGCTGCGAGGTGATCAGTATGTGAAGGTGTCGAGTCCGAGCAAGGCTTTAGGACTGCAGCGCACAACCGTCCGCACAGCAGCCCCGCAAGGCCAGGATCGTGAACAGGTGAAGCGGATCGTCGAGGCGCTCTGCGAATACCAACTACCGCGCGCGGCTGCCATCGTGCAGCTGGCACGAGCCACAGGCATGCGCTTACGCGAGGCGATTTTGGCCGACCTTCCGCGCTTGAAGCATGAGGCCGAACAATACGGCAAGATCAACATCCAGGACGGTACCAAAGGTGGCCGTTCAGGCGCGTCAGCACCTCGCTGGATCAGGGAGGATGATCATATTCGGGACGCACTGAAGTTTGCCGAAAAGGTCTCGCCCGACGATAGCCGCAACCTGCTTGCACCGAACGAACGCTACCTCGATTTCTTGCAGGGAATCGTCGGCCCCGCACGGGACATCCTCCATAAGAACAACCTCAAAGGCTTCCATGAATTGCGGGCAGCCTATGCATGCGAACGTTACGAGCAAATCACCCATCATCCCGCGCCTATCAACGGTGGCCATTGCTATCAGCTCAACCGACACCTCGATCAGGAGGCCCGAGTGCAAATCAGCTATGAGCTCGGGCACGGCCGTATCGGCGTGGTATCGGCTTACATTGGTGGTCGAGCATGAACACGGCATTCGATATGGAGCTGTTCCTGGCGGGCGTCTTGACCGGATCACACACCACACGCCAACGCCACCTGCGTCAGGCGAAGACTATCCAAACAGCGATCGCTGAGCGCTGGCAATGCGACAATCCATGGACTTGGCAGAGAAAACACCTTGCATGGTTTTTGAATCACCATCTAAACCAGCGCACTGAATCGACGCGCTATTACTATTTGTTGACCATACAATTACTCACTCATCGTCTAGGAAAATCCTGGCAGCTCACCCACTAAGCGAAGGTCAGAAAACGGCCATTAGCAGACGTTCGCTCTGCGTCCGCTTCCGCCCTACCGAGAGGATCACCAGCATTTTCCTACGAGTATCAGGAAAGAGTACCCTTGTTTCTAGGCGATTAATCGTGTGCTTACATACACGCTACGCGGTGGCCGCGTAGGTCAAGGAGGCAATAATGAGAACTTTGGTAGTCGGGGCGAGCAAGGGGTTGGGCAGAGCTCTAATTGACGGATTGGGCGAGCATGGGGACACCTTGATAGGTGTTTCTCGCACCCGCCCCGCGAACCTTACACATAACGCCGGTATCGTTGTGCATTGGGTAGAAGCAGACCTTGGTGAACCCGTAAAGGCTGCTCAAATAATCGAGCAGGCCGTGGTGGATGACGGGCTTGATACGCTGATCTACAACTTAGGAATATGGGAAGAGTTTGCCTTTAATCCCGCATACAACTTCCTGGCAGATAGCGACAACCAAGTGGAAGCTATTGTAAGTTGTAATATCACCTCGACCATTATGCTGATAAAGCGGCTGCTCCCAGTTCTGCTCAGAAGCGCTAATCCAAGGATCATATTAACTGGTTCAACTTCTGGCTTGCCGCAAAGTGGTAGACCGGAAGTCACTTTTGGAGCCTCGAAGTTTGCGTTGCGTGGTATCGCCGATGCATTGCGCGAAGGTTACAGACAGCAACGCCTGGGCGTGACCTGTTTGAACATAGGCGATCTAAATACCGAAGACTCAATGAGCACTCCGAGGGGGCTTGCCGAGCAACGTGGTGAAGGCTACTTGATTCCTGTACATGACGTCGTACAGGTAGTTCGCATGACCTTGAGCCTATCTTCAGCCAGCTTCGTTAAGGAGCTCACCTTGCCCGCGATATTCAATGAGCGCTTCTGATCGGCCAGTTCCTTAGGAATAGGATGCCAAAAAACTAAGTTCGGCTGACGTTTCTATTGAAGCTTACACTGCCACACCAAACTTTAAACAAACTATTGGAAGAACGGTGTTTGGATAGGTTTGGACGTCATCAATGGACTGGATGCGTCCAAACAGTAACCAGTGGGCAGTAGCCTTCGACCCAGAGCGGTCACTCACTAATTTAAATTAGTAAGCCAGCCTAAGGTTTCTCAGCAAGCCATAATGTCCAACGGTCCATTTCTTTGATCGGCTTATCAGTATCGACACGGGCACCAATGAATGAAATCAATTGGGTCAATTCTTCATCATCAAGTTCGTGCAAAATGGATCGGCCGGTACGGTTGCGCAAGTCAGATTCCAAGTCTTCAAAATTATCGTAGTTCTTTCTGATTTCCCAGAGCTGGATAGCCTGTGGGTTTTCAAACCCGACCTTCAATAAGGCGCTTACAACTCGATCATCAGTAGGCCTTCGGCTGGCTTCAATTTCCAGTAGTCGAGGAAAGCATTCAAAAAAATACCCGCGAATGTGCACAGGCGACCCGGCGCCGTGCGCGTCATCAGGCGTGCGATCCTGAATGAGCAGCTTCCCGCCAGGGGCAAGCACGCGAAAAGCTTCGGAAAAACAAGCGTCGTAGTCTTTGAGGTGGTGAATAAGTGCGCGCTCGAAAACAATATCCATGCTTTCATTCGCCAAGTGCGTGTTCTCAGCGGCGCCCACTTGGAAGGAAACTCCAGGCTGCCCTGCTGATTTTTCCCGAGCGGCGGCGACCATCTCGGCGGAAAAATCGACGCCAGTAACCTGGCTAGCTCCCAGCTTGCTCCATGCGATGGAGTAGATCCCGCCCCCGCATCCGACATCCGCCACGCGTTTACCTGATGGGGCGAGCATGGAATTAATAGCCGTTGCCCATCCGCTGTCGGCGTCTCGGGTGGCATAGGTATACCTGTTGTTACTGGAGTGGAAGTCGATGCTCATAACCAAACCCTGCAAATGATTGCGACTACAAGATGGTATGGACGCTCCTGCGCAATGTAAAATATATCAAAAATATCACAAGCATATATAAAAGGTATTGTCACCATGGAGCTTCGTCATTTGCGCTACTTCGTTGTGGTCGCCGAAGAAGAACATATGACTCGCGCAGCGCAGCGCCTCAATATTCAGCAGCCGCCACTCAGCTCACAAATTCGGGATTTGGAGCGCGAAATGGAGGTGCAACTGTTCGACCGCACCCCTCGCAGCATTCGTCTCAATGCAGCGGGCCATGTGTTCTTAAAGGAAGCTCGAGAGCTGCTGACCAACGTAGATCGGGCGGTCATGCGGGCACAGCAGGCTGCTCGCGGTGAGTATGGACGGATCGCTGTTGGATATACGAGCTCCGCATCCTTGCACCCAAAAGTTCCTCAGCTGATACGGGCATTTCACACAAGATATCCAACGGTCGCGCTTGATACTCACGAAGATACAACGCGGGATTTACTTGACGCGATGTTGGAGGAGTCGCTGGATGCTGTGTTTGTAAGATCAACAACTCTGCGATATCCCATGCTGAAATCGGTTGTACTGTGTCAAGAGCGCATGGTAGTCGCGTTGCCGGTTGGACATCATCTGGCGCAGGAATCCGGTCCCATTGCTTTGTCAGCTTTGAGAGCAGAAGGCATTGTTCTTTATCGGCGAGCTAGTGGACCAGGCATCCAGGACGTGCTTTTTGCTGCCTTTTTAGAGGCCGGGTTCGCGCCGCACATCGTAGCCGATGTACCGAGATTGCTTTCCGCAGTAACGCTGGTTGCAGCGGGCAAGGGGATCACTATCGTGCCTGAGACCTTGAGATCGTTGCATCGAGAAAGTGTGAAATATCGTTATCTTGATACTCAATCCAGCTACACGGTTCCTCTCACACTTGTATATCGACATGCGCCAGAGGACTCACCGCTATATCGGTTTGTTCAGATGGCTCACGAGGATGGCAAGTAATCTGACTTTCAATGAACCGCTCCTGATTTTGTAGAGAATTGAAGGACTGCTTCTGGCCGATTTCTGCCTGTCGCGACCGGCTGAAACCGACCCAAATCTGACGGTGGCGACAGTCAGAGATCGGCCAAAAGCAGCTCCTCAATTCAGGGGCGTTTTCGTCCGAAAAAACACCATTCGGAAATGTCTGAAAGAGGACGCGCAGGCACCTACCTCAAGGACGATGCAGCCCTGTCGCATCCCGCCAGTACAAGGTTTTTTCGAACTGAAAGCTAATAAGAAAGAAAGCCGAACACGACTGAGATATGGACCGAGCGATTTTATTCAGATCTTCCATAGCCGACTCCCCCTCTGGTTCGGGCCCTTTAATTCTGATGGTGCAACGCACAGCGACAGGGAAGTCGATACCCATTGTATTCTCAGCATAAATCGTAGGGGCATCGAGTACGTCATTGGTACTCAATTTAAGTCCCGAGGTAAATTCAGCGTATAGCCCATTTCCTGCGACCTCTATTTCCCAAGCACCGGCATTCGCAACTGCCTTGCTCAGCGTCGAAATTGTGAGCGTACTATCAGCTTCCAAGCACAGATCAAGACTCATGAATCCTCCCTTTTCCTTGGCTGCACACTTGCACCAAAATTTTTGAGTGCGATCTTCGCGACAGTGTATTTGGCTAGGGGTTTGAACGACCTCCGCCGTTCACTATGGGCGGGAGTCGACCCAAAGCCGACATAACTCCGTGCATTATCGTTTTTCCACAACAACCACATAATCGGAGAAGTCGACATCACCCACCCCGTCGCTACATTCCAACGTCATCGTGCCATCGGTCCCGTGGACGTGAATTCCAGCATTGCCAACCCATGCATTCATGCCAAAAGCGCTCTTCCAGACGTTCCAGATTTTTAGAACGTTTCCACCTTTAGAAAACACTTCTATCTCCAAAGCATCGGGACTGGTATCAGACCACAAAACTATTTCGGGACAGCCGTTGCCAGAGCCTTCGACGACGATTTGCCCGCCCATCATCTTTAATGCCAATCCTTGCACTCGACCGTTCGTAGCGCCCAATCGACGAACTGAAAAGACGGTTCTGGGCTCTGTGATCTTGATCTCCATGATCGCAACGATAGTTTTTCCATTGAAACTTATGGGCTTCCCTTTGGTGCGCATAAATGTAGAGGAGAGTGTTTCTTCCATTTTTTGATCCCCGGAATCTCTCAGGTGCCTTGCCTCAGTTTGGCCTAGCGAGGTTAGCATCCCTATACCTTAAGGGATTATGAATGGCTGCTTTTGGCCGAGGCTGTGGAAAAACGTTTTTGAGCGCGACAGGTACTCAAAACCGAACCGAAAATCGCGTTTCTACGCAAAATCCACATCTGCTGACGTACCGATAAATTTCAGATTTGACGTAGACGCGGACACTTAAATTTTGGTGAAGCGTTTTTACACACTCTGGGCCATTAGCCGCCATTTACTAAAAGCCGCTTTCGACTCAAAGCTGGCAATGGCGATACCCCAGACTGATTCCGGCCCGATACGATAGAAGCATTTACAACACTTGGTCGTGCCCAGCCCCATTGTTCGGGAACCTTCTGGCCACTTAATAAGAACTAATGCTGATCGTCTGGAGGGACGGTAACGGGATGAAGAAAAGAGTTCCAGGCCTTGTATGCTTCATGATGCTTTTTGACTTCCTCATCCCAATCAGGCCCTGAAACTCTCTTCGAGACCACCATCATCATCATTTTGGTATTGGCGGCATCAAGCTCAACTAGTAGCTCGTGGCATCTAAATCTAAAATCATCTATGTCTTCCATATACTCACCTTGCGACAGGTCTAGCCGGATATACCGGGTCATGCCCATTTTCGTAATGACAAGTCCCCAAAGACAAAGGTTCATTGAGCAGCCGAGTTTCTATTCGGCATGTTTTGAACAGACTGCATCGCACAGCAGCTCCAACAACTCATTCGCCAGGACCGCCGCTTCTTGTCGATAGTCGGCGTTCCAGCGGCACGACCAGTTATCAGGCTTTCCCTCATCCTCCCATTGCGCCAATGCAAGCCCGTTGAGTATTTCCAGCTCGAACCAAACACGCTGCCAAGCGACGGCGTCCTGGACTGACGCCGTGTCTTGCCATAGGAATTCTGTTTGCACGACAAATGCCGACCATGCAAACAGATCCTCTGAGGCTCGCTCACCGATCATTCGGAAGTATTTTGCGCTAGCCAATCAACGATTCCTTGTAGTCGTTTACCTGTTTAGTAAACGTCTATCCCCGGATAGAGATCCGCGGGTGGACGATAATTGGGGTTCTCAAAGCGGCTGTTCTCGTAATGGGTTTTGGCCGTCGGTCCATCGCCGTTATAGGTCACCTGCGGGTTTGGCGTGAGATGCCAACCGCTTCCTTCCTTGTCGCGCTCGATCAGTGATGCGTATAACCTACAGTTGCCTGATGAGCCGGATGTCAGCCTGAACTGGTAATAGCGTCCGGCTTGGGGCGTGAACTTAGTCGAGACATAGCAGGAACGAGTGCGTGTCCCCTCCCAGAATAGATCCACTTGCGTTTCGATACCGGGTCGGATCTGCGTTTCGTAATAGTCCCATGTAAGGTCTTGCCCTGCCTTTGGCATGCCCACGTCCTGTGTGTGGGTGAACGGCAGGGGGCCGGTGCGAACGGCGCCGCCCGAACGTTTGCCGTTTTCGTATTGGTAAATTTCGGCGTGCTGCGTGTAGTCGACGATACGTACCCAGGCAGGGTTGGGCTCGTTTTCGGGCGCGGTAAAGTAGTTGGTATGGGGCAAAAACTGGCAGCCTGCGAACAACGGCAATGCAAGCAGGCAGAGCAGAGGGCGTATCGACATGAAGCCTTTCCTTTTGCGGAGTCAGGGTTACAGACAGCAAAAGAGGAGGCGCATTGCGTAAAGGCTGAAAATTTTGTGGCTGAATCGTCGCGACGATATCGGTTTCAACCGGTCGCGACAGGCAGAAATCGGCCAAAAGCGGGACGTCGAATATCTATAAAAGCGGTTGCTATTCATAGTGACTGTAACTCTACATTTGAAATTGCCTGACCAACTTGTTCAATTCGACCGCTAACTTTGTGAGCTCGGACGTTGCGATAGCTGTCTGACTGGAGCCCTCTGCCGCTTGACTTGAAAGGTCACGGATGCTCACTAGACTGCGATCTACCTCCCTTGCAACCTGAGCCTGCTCTTCCGATGCGGTCGCAATCAGGACGTTGCGCTCCGTAATATTGTCGATAGATTCAGTAATCTCCACCAAAGCCGAACCGGCACCTTGAGCAGTGTCCAATGTTTTCTGGGCTTGGGTGTTCGTCTGGGTCATTGCGGATACGGCAGATCCAGTACCTTTCTGAATTGAGCTGATCATCTGCTCAATTTCACTGGTTGATTGCTGAGTACGATGAGCCAAAGCCCTGACCTCATCTGCGACTACTGCGAAGCCTCGACCAGCCTCACCAGCACGAGCAGCTTCGATAGCAGCGTTTAACGCAAGAAGATTGGTCTGTTCGGCGATAGCACGAATAACATCCAAAACCTTGCTAATGTCAGTGGCCATTACGGCGAGTCCTTGAACCTCTTGGGAGGCATCTTCGACATTTGCGACCATCAGGCTGATGGCCTGCACGGTTTCGTCAACGCGTGCGCGGCCAGCCAAAGCGGCAGAGTTGGATCGATTAGCGGCCTCGGAGGCTGAAGACGCATTTCTAGCCACCTCCTCAACAGCTGCACTCATCTCAGTGACTGCAGTTGCCGCCATTTCGACTTCATTATTTTGACGCAACATACCTTTATTGGCATCTTCGGTGACAGCATGCATTTCTTCAGAAGTTGATGCCAACTGGTTGGAAGAATCAGATATCAAAGAAAGGGTATTTCGTAGACTATGTTGCATTGCGCCTAAAGCTTGCATGAGCCTGGCCACCTCATCGTGCCCTTTTGCTTCAATGACTCCGGTGAGATCGTTTTTAGCAATGCGCTCAGCAATAGCTAGTGTTTGACTAATAGGGTTCGTAATACTTCGGGTATACATCAGGGCAAGTACAATAGCAGCCAAGGTGCTGATTAATATAAAGCCACCAACGATAAATTTAGCTTGCTCATAGGTTCGGCTCGCCTCTTCGCCAGCCCGTTTCGCTTTATTATTATTAACTTCTATCATTCCTTTGATATCGCTCTCAACGGCGTCAGCAGATTGCTTCATCGACTCGCTGGAAAGCTTGACTGCCTCATCTAAATTCCCTGAAGAAATGAAAGACAGATATTGATCTTGTAAGACCTGATAGCTGGTAAGGCTTGTTGAAAGCGTATCAATTTTCTGCCTACCCATCGGGGTTACGATCAGCGGCTGCAAATTCGAAATCAAATTCTGGATATTAATTCTTGCCTTTTTCAACTCATCTAAAGCCTGCGCTTTTCGGCTTTCTGGCTCTACAGGGTTTCGCAACCGTGCGTTGCTCCCTCTGATGCTTACGAACTCCCTGTCAATGACCCCAAGCATGGATATGCTGGGTACGATATTCGTCTCAACGAAACTTTCAGAATCCTTCAAGCTCGACGCCTGTTTGAGAGCGATGAGCCCCAGCGAAATTATCATCAGGCAAAAGAAACCGAAGCATAGAGCTGAGCGTGGAGCAAGGTTGAGTTTGCGCAATATCATAATAAAAGCCTCGTCTGAATTGTTAGCTATGTCGTCAGTCGTCGTGAGCGCTTAAGTACCATTCGTCGAGTAATGCGGCGCAACGAGGAAAGTCTGGCTTTTTTATTTGAAACATTATGTTTCTAAACGTCTCTATCACAGATTTAACCCTAGACGCCGAATGAAACAGCGTTCCAGATGCGTTTGTTGTTACTGGGGTGAGCGCCGACCAAGCTTTAAAGCGACAAATCCCCTACAGCGCATAGGCATTTAACAATCAGCCCGCGAAATGGCTTTACACTTAGTTGACTACGTTCAGAGCGGTGCGTGTGATTCGATTAATTCAGTCGAGGTAAGCTCCGCACAATCGTCATAGCGGACCGTTCAAAGATCAAGTTAGGAACACTTCGGCTTTTCATTCATTACGACTTCCCCGTCATCCTCAAAAATACGTAGGTGCTCAGGTAACGGAGAGCTGAATAGCACCCGCTTTTGTAGATACTCGACGTCCGCTTTTGGCCGTTTTCTGTCCATCGCGAGAGGCAGAAAACGACCCATGACGGACGTTCAAGCAGATGTGATGCCAAATGATCGATGGAGTGCGCATTGCCTCTACGGGGTATTTCAAAACCTCAAAAAAAATGACCAAAAGCCCTGGGCATTGATTTCACGGCGACGCGTTGATTAGCCATCCTGACCGCTATCAGCAAAACGCACCGCGATAGCCTGGAATTGCTCATGGTTGGCCAGGAAAACCTCGCAGATTTCTGGATCGAAATGCGTAGCACATCCCTGGCGGATTATCTCCAGCGCCTGATCGTGTGACATGCCCTTCTTGTATACGCGTCGGCTAATCAGCGCGTCATAGACATCCGCCACCGCCATGAGCCTGGCGCTGATGGGGATGTCATCGGCACTCAGCCCGTCGGGATAACCGGTACCATCCCACTTTTCATGGTGGCTGTAGGCGATCTCCTTGGCAAGGCGCAGAAATGCCACCGAGGTGCCTAACTGCTCTTCGGCATTCCGGATGGCATCGCGTCCCAGTACCGTATGGGTCTTCATCGTCTCGAACTCTTCCGGCGTGAGGCGCCCCGGCTTGAGCAGTATGCCATCGGGTATGCCGATCTTGCCGATGTCATGCAGTGGAGCCGACTTGAACAGCAGGCGGATGCTCTCGTCATTGAGAAAATGCTGGAACCTCGGATGTTCGCGAAGCATCTCGGCCAGTAGTCTGACGTAGTGCTGAGTTCGTCGAATGTGGTTACCCGTCTCATTGTCGCGGGTTTCGGCCAGCGAGGTCATGGCCTGAATGGTCACATCCTGGATGGCGATGACCTCGGCGGTGCGGCGCTGAACTTCCTGCTCAAGGTAAGCCTTCTGATCACGCAAAAAGTCGGCGGCCGCCTTGACCTTCAATTGGGTTTCCACCCGTGCCAGCACGATGGGTGGATTGATCGGCTTGGTGATGTAGTCCACGGCGCCCATCTGCAAACCCAGGATCTCGTCTTCCATTGTCGCCATGGCGGTGATGAAGATGATCGGGATATCAGCGGTGCGCGGATCGCGCTTGAGCTGCTCTGCCACCTCATACCCCGACAGATCAGGCATCATGATGTCGAGCAGAATCAGATCCGGGCGAGGCTCCTGCACCGCTGCCTTCAGCGCGCGCTCACCGCTGATGGCCACGCGCGTGCGGTAGATGTCCTTCAGCAGGCCATTGATCAGCGTAATGTTCTCCGGCGTATCATCGACAATGAGGATGATCGGGCTAAGTGAGTAGTTTAGCGTTTCACTCATGATGCTCCCTCCAGCACGGGGTATCGCGGGCCGTCGATGCACGCTTGAGTGTTAGCCGTGCGGCCTCGAAGTCAAAGTTGTTCACCTCCTTCATCAACTGCTCGAAACTGTCCTGGCCGAGTGCTCCGCGCAACGAATCCGCATACTGCTCCATATAATCCGGCGCTGCTCCGTCATTGGCCTCCAGCAGGTGCATGAGCGCTATGGCATGCTGTGCCCAGTCGACGCTCGATACCACCGCCGGTGCTGCCTGGCCGCTACCCAGCGCTTGGCGGATCGCATGCACGGCCAGCGAGAGCGCTTCGATCAATTCATTCACCAATGCGTCCGACTCGGCGTGCGCCCTGATCGCGGTTTCCAGCTTACCGGCCATGACTTGCAGGCCGCTGAAGCCGAGGTTGCCTGCAACGCCTTTAACGGTATGGGCCATTCGCTCGGCCGTCGCCCGATCACCCGCGCGCAGCGCGTTCCCCAGCGCTTGCCCTTCCAAAGCCCTGCGGTCGGCAAATTGACCCAGCAGCTTGATGTATAGCTGGCGATTGCCAGCCACTCGCCTCAGTCCGTCGGCGCTATCTAGCCCTGGAATGTCCGGTAGGCGCTCCTCGCCCGATGCGACGCTGGACGGCTCCACTGCCGCCGACCGAGGTACGACCCAGCGCAGAACCGTGGCGATGAGTGCTTGCGGATCCACGGGCTTGGTCACATGGTCGACCATGCCCGCCTCGATGCAGCGCTCCCGGTCCTCGACCCTGGCATGTGCGGTCATAGCAATCACCGGGATCTGTGCGCAGTGAGGCTCGACGCGAATACGCCGGGTCGTCTCGAGACCATCCATCTGCGGCATCTGTACGTCCATCAGCACCGCGTCGTATTGCGCTGCAGCCAACATCGACAGCGCCTCGCAGCCGTTGCCGGCAACTTCCACCAGGGCACCGGCAGCCTCGAGAAGCTCCCTGGCAATCTGTTGGTTGATTTCGTTGTCCTCCGCGACGAGCAGGCGCACTCCGGCGAGCACCTGCGCCTGCGCAATGGGTACGGTTACCGCCACCACACCCGTTTGCGGCGCGAATAAGTTGACCAGTACCTCTACCAGCGAGGACTGGTTGACCGGCTTGACCAGGAACGCGCGAATGCCGGCCGCTTGCGCAGCGGCGTGCATTTCGTCATGCCCAAATGCACTGACCATGACGGCGTACAATGTAGGCTGCAGGCCAAGCGCCCGGCGCGTCGTCTCGATGCCATCCATCTCTGGCATCTGCCAATCCACCAATAGCACCCGGAACGGGTCGTCGGCCGCCGCACCGCGAAGGCTCTCCAGAGCAGCCTCGCCTGACGCCACCGCGACCGGTGAAAGTCCCGCTACGCGAAGCATATCGGAAAGGATCTGGCGCGCGTCGGCATTGTCATCGACGACCAGGACCCGCGCTCCGGCGAGCTCCGAAGGGACAATCTGGCGCTGCGTACGCATGTGCTGGTCAAGACCAAGCCAGACGCTGAAAGAGAACGTGCTGCCGTTGCCCGGTTCGGAGTCCACCGCGATCGTTCCGCTCATCAGCTCGACGATGCGCTTCGAGATGGCAAGGCCCAGGCCGGTACCGCCGAATTGTCGCGTGGTGGAGCTATCGGCTTGGGCAAAGGCCTCAAAGAGTCGCCCGGCCTGCTCGGGAGTCATGCCGATACCGGTATCGCGTACACGAACCTGCAGTTGAACTTTGTCGCCGGTGCGGCCCAGGTTGCGAACCACGACCGTCACCTGCCCATGCTCGGTGAATTTCACTGCATTGCCTACCAGGTTCAGGATGACCTGGCCCAGGCGCAGCGGATCTCCAAGCAGCGTCCCGGGAACGTCCGACGCCCGGTCGAACAGCAGCTCAATACCCCTGTCGTAGGCCTTTTGCGCAATCAGCGAGGACACGTTGTCGAGCACCGCATCGATCTCAAACGGCACGGCCTCGACGCTGAGCTTTCCGGCCTCGATCTTGGAGAAGTCGAGGATGTCGTTGATGATGCCAAGCAGCGAAGTGCCCGCGTTGTGGATCTTCGAGACATAATCGCGCTGCCGCTGGTCCAGCGAAGTCTTCAGCGCAAGGTAGGACATGCCGATGATCGCATTCATGGGCGTGCGGATTTCGTGACTCATGTTTGCAAGGAAGTCGCTTTTTGCCCGCGTCGCCTCTTCAGCAATCTCCTTCGCCCGCTGCTGCACCTGCTCTACTGCCTTGCGCTCGGTGATGTCCTGCAGCCAGTGGAGCAGCCCTTGCTCCCCCTGGATCTGGATTGGCAGGTAGGTGACAAGTATGGTGCGTTCGCGCCCCTGCCGGTCACGCATCGGTACTTCCTGGTCCTTTGCGATGCCGTCGTCCGTGAGGCGTTCGACGATGGCTTCGCGATCATGCCCATTCGCGTAAATCTGCGAAGCAGCGTCACCGACGCCTACGCCGAACGTTTCACAAAAGCGGGGGTTGGCGAAGCGGATCACGCCCTGGGTAGAAAAGGCTATGTTGATTGGACTCGTATCGAGGATTGCCTGCAGCCGCGCGCGTTCTTCGCTAAGCGCCACTGCTGCCGCATGATGATCCGTGACATCGCGCACCCAGCTAGCGACCAGGGTCTCACCGTGGATTGTCACGAATGATGCGCCGACCAGAACCCAGAGAATTGATCCATTTTTGTGCAACAGGCGAGTCTCGAAGTGTTCGACCTTGCCGTTTCGTGTCAGCAGTTCGAGGAAGCGTTCGCGCTCCTTAGGGTCGACATACAGGCTCGTGGCGTTGCGCCCGAGCAGGTCCTCGCTGACATAACCGGTCGCCTGTGAAAAGCGTTGGCTTACTTCCCTGACGACCCCGTTCCGATCTGCCAGCACCAGGCTGGCGGGGCTTGTATCCATGAGCGCGCGGGTGAAAGCCTCGCGCTCGGCTAGCTCTGCGGCAACGCGCTTGCGCTCGTCCACTTCGCGGTTGAGGCGTCGGTTCCAGGCCAGCATGGCGCCGAGCAACAGCAGGACCGCGACCAAACTCGGGATCGCCCAGTTCATTACGGTTTTGATATCGAGGCTGTCCTCGTTGAAGGACTCCTCGAACAGCCGGTATTCCATGAGCGATACGCGATAGTACCGCCGCCAGCTCGCATCGAGCGGCGAATCAATGCGATTGCTGGACTGGAAGAACCGCTCCAGCGCTCGCGCGAGATCCGGGGCGTTGCGCGCAACACCCCACCCAACGCTGGTCGCTTCGCTGACCGGAAACGCAATGGAGAGACGTTCGGGATCTTCACGGGCCCAGCGCAGCGCGCTTTCGCTACCCAACACCGTGAAATCCACCTTCGCATCGGCGACCAGTTTCACCGCCTGTTCGGTTGGCGCATACACTATTCTGACCGGCTGACTGGAGAGAGGACCGCGGTTGGCTTCATCGATCCACTGCTCGTAGCCCGTGCCCTTCTGCACTGCCGCCGTCAGACCGAGCAAATCAGACACCTCGTTGCCCAGGGACTGGTTGGAGCGATGGGCGATGACCAGGTTGCGGACCCGGTAGTAGGGCACGAGCAACATCTTCGTTTCGCGCCAAGGGACGATCTGCAAGTCATTTGGATAAAGATCACAGCTGCCGTCGGCGAGTAGCTTCGGGTCGTAGCTTGCCTCGCGTACGGTCTCGCCCCGATCGTCGTGAAACTGCGCATCGAAACTCGGCAGTTCCGTTACCTGTGGGCGTAAACCAAGTGATTGCGCGAACGCCTCCGCATTGGTCCGGTAGAAGGAAGCGCTTGAGCCAGCCACGCATATGCGCAGGACGCCACTTTCCCGAATCTGGGACAGCGTACGTGCTTCCACGCATGGCATGCTCAGCACCAACAAGCCTCCCAGCGCAAGCAACGCTCCCCAGCGCGGCTTTGTTTTCAAAATGCATCTACTGGTAGGTAATTGCTCACGATCCAACTCGACATATCCTTGTGAACGCCCTTGCAGAGCTTGTCCGTCTTCCTACACTGGTACGATAGGCTTTTGGAGTGTAGGCATACGCTACAGCAAGCGCCAGCAACAAAAACTGGGCCAGCTAGCGAATTTCCACTGGTGCTTACCGTTCGGAAAGTGAGTTTCCGGACGCTTACTCAGTACTCGTACACATAAGTTTCGCCAATGTCCGCTCCGGGTCGATTCTGTTGAAAAAGTCGGTTATCCAAAACTGCCTGGCCATTGCCTAGTGAGAACACCATTTTTGCAAGCTGCTGCGTGAAATCTGCGTCTGGAAACCTCTGCCAAAAGTAAAAATTTCAATCTCGGACGCGTACTTTTCTGCCGTGGAAACCATGGTCGACTTTTTCAACAGAATCGGTCGACTGCGGCCCTTCATGACTGGCAGCAGTCGACTGTGGATGCACCCTCCTCCCGGTGTCCTTCCGACCATGCGCAACTCCCTACCGAGGTCAGTAATCCTCCTGCTACGCTGAAAATTTCACGGAGGATTGCACAACGCCAAACTCAGACTTACTCCCTTCCCTGCTATTTAAGATCAACGAAAACCAGCTCGCCCTGGAGGCCGCCATCATGGAGCTTTCGAACTGGGTAGAGATGCGCGGATCGGCGGACGTCGCCGACAATGTTCGGGGCGCCCTAGACACGATCGATCGAAACGAGGAGTTCATCAAGATAACGCTTGCTGTGCTCATGACGCCCGACTAATCGCGAAAGTTCGCCATGTATCAGTTCGACATTTTTTGGCAGACCAGGGAGTCTATCCGTAACCAATTTTTTGTAGATATTATTCACAGCTCGTCGGAAATTGGATGGAGAAATCCAATCAGGCTTCCATCGACACCAGCCCTTATTGGAGGCTGGTAGGGTGTACACTTCACGGTACAACGTGGAAGTGTACACATGCAAAAAACTATATTAATTATACAGTTATGCTATTATTCGAGTCTCCCTCGGGCACCATCTTAAAAAAAGACCTTGAAATTCAATGTCTTTTTTTTCGCCTGTCGAAAAGTGGGCACTCTGCTGATTTATTGCTCAGCGCCTCTTTCAGCTGAAACACAGTTCACTGTGGGAGCCAGGTTTGAAGCGGCATAGGGAAAAGTCGTAGTCGGCCCCCGATTACACACCCGGCCGCCCTGGCCGGGCGGCCGGCAACCTTACTTGAACAGCGCAATCACCACGCACACCAATGTGATCGCCAGCGCCGGCCATTGCATGGGCAAGAAAAAGAAATGGTGGCGCACGCCATCTTCATGCACTTCCCTATTCAGCACAAAACCCAGCACCGTGTTGATGGCCGAGCCGATCCCCACGCCCATCAGCAGTTGCGTCAATGAGGTGTTGCCCGGTTTGACGCTGGGGTCGGGCCACAACACCATCAGCAACAAAATCATGGCCACCGGTGTGAACAGCGTCAGCCAGCCTGCGCCGCGATAGATCATCGTTTAATCCCTTTATGCACAATCAACGATTACGCGAGCGGTTCACGCCAGCTCGCGCGTTTGGGTTTGAGCCGTGAGCACTGTGTCCAGCGTATGCAGGAACAGGTCGTGGCTCAGGATGCCGGTGGCGATGGTCGACAGGACCGGTTGGCCGCTGTCGTCTTTGATCACCACTTTTTCGCTCCAGGCGTTGAGGTCGACGCTGCGCAATGACGACATCGGCACCTTACGGCCCTGGTATTCCAGGCACTGAGCGCTCACCAGGATGGGCGCCGTGGTGATTTTGAGGAAATTACCGCTCATGCGCTTGCCCCACACTTGGCCGGAGCTGATGCAATTGAACGTCACCGCCCCGCCCGACTCCAGCACACTGAGCACTCCCGGCATGCGCGCGCGGACGTGCAGTTCGCGCACCAATTGCTGGAATTTTTGAAAACCCTTAAGGCTTTCAATCACGCGATGAAACGGCTCGGCGGCCGTGCGACGGTAGGCCAGGTTGGTGATCAAGCCTGTCATCACCGTTTGCCCGGAGCTGAACAGATACAAGTCCTGGATCTCGATAAACGGGGTGTAATCGCGCTGGCCTTGGTTGATGCGTGCGATGCCATGCTCGTACACATCGTAAGCGGTACTGCGCAATTTCTTATGCCAAGCGTAAAGGCCGAATACACACAGCCCAAGAATGGCCAGAAAGCCACTGGTGAGATTGATCAGCGACTGCCCGCTGCTGAAGTTAATCGTCATGCCCCGGGACGTTGTGACACCGATAGGCCCTTCATTACCCGGCGGCAGGATCGTACCCAGATACAGCACAAATCCCGCGAGCGCCAACAGCGCAACGCCGAGTATCAGGCTGAAAATGAGAAAACCTTTGCCATGGCGAAAGCTCGCGATCAGATCGCCAGTGGCGGATGAATCAGGTGTGGAGGATGGCTGCATAAGTACTTGCGTCCCTGTAAGTGAGTCAAACGTGCCGATTCAACATCGCACCGGTCCATTGGCTGGCTGCGCGAGCTGTGCACGGCGGGTTGGAACATGGCTAATTAATATCGTTCCGCGGAGAGCTTGAGGTGCAAGCGTTTGAAGTCTTTTTTTTCAGCCGCAGAACAGTGATCATCGCGCTCCGCCCGCACACCGAGGAAGCCCTACCATGGAATTGACGCTGGAAGCTGTTGCGCTCTTCGCACTCAAACTGGTGCATGAAACCGACGGCGGCAGCCCGGTATTGCGCGACGACCCGGCGATGGCCGCGTATGAGCGTGAAGTGTTTGGATTGCTGGTGCGCCAAGGGGACTTACGCCTGATTCAACGTAAGCTCGATGAATGCGTGATGCAGGCGCTGCAGGCGTTGGGCGGAACGGAGACGGTGTTGGGGCGTGAGCTGGAGAGACTGGCCGCCGACACTCGAAAAGCCTCAACCCTGGAGGAACTCGATGCCCCGCTCGACGCACTCAAGCATTACCTCAAAGCTATCCAGTGACACCTTCCATTGAAGGAACGAGCCTGACCGCGATGAGTGTCAACTTATGCGCGTCACAGACCGACCACAAGGACCGTTACATGATCGACTTCAACAACAAAGGCTTCTTCAAACTCAAACAAAACAATGAATACGCCGAACGCGTCTCGGCCTTGCTGCTCGATGGCGAAGAAGTAGTGGACGCCTACAAGGCCATGCGCGACGGCGTGGTGTTCACCACCAAACGCATCATCGCGGTAAACGTGCAAGGCATCACCGGCAGCAAGAAGGACTTCACATCACTGCCGTACAAAAACATCGTGGCGTATTCGGTGGAAACGTCCGGGACCTTCGACCTGGATTCGGAGTTGGAGATTTACTTTTCATCCCTGGGCAAAGTGAAATTCGAGTTCACTGGGAAGACCTCGATTGTGGAAATCTCGCGGCTGATTTCCAAGCATCTGCTGACGTGATCAATCGGCCAGAAGTATCGCCTGGCGAAAGAGCGCTTACTTGGACGGGAACGTCTCAAGATACGCCAGGATATTTTCAATCTTCCCCTGATCGCTGATACCCCAGAAGATCATCCGCGTGCCGCTCACTACCTTCTTGGGGTCTTCGATGTATGCGGCGAGTTTTTCGCGGGTCCAGACCACGCCGGAGTTTTTCATCGCGTCGGAATACTGGTAGTCCTCGGTGGTGCCGGCGGGACGGTCGATGATGCCGTTGAGTTGCGGGCCGAAACCGCCGCGCGCGCCTTCGCCGATGCTGTGGCAGCCGCCGCAGGTCTTGGTGAAGAGCTTACCGCCGGCTTCGGCATCGCCAGCGGCGAAGGCTGGGGCGGTGTTGAGAATCAGGGCGAGGGTCAGTAAGGCGTACTTCATGGGCGACTCCACATCGGCGGTTGCGGGAATTATGCCTGGCATCTCCATCCGGATCACCGCCGCCTGCAATGCCACGGGTGCAAACACGCAACCTAGACACCCTGAACGACCACCCATCGCCTGGGACACATCCAATCGAACCTATACCGCTGCGTTCCACTCCACCTAACTGAACCCTGATGGTGGAGTAAGGATCATGGCTCAGCCATCGATTTTGGTATTGGAAGACGACGAAATTATTCGGGCGTTGATGGTGGATGTACTGGAGGATTTCGGCGCGATTGTGACGTCGTTTCCCTCAGCGGATGAAGGGATGATTTACCTGGAACGCGAGGACGACCCCGTGGACCTGATTGTCAGCGACATACAAATGCCTGGCCTGCTCAATGGTTATGACTTGAGCCGCGTGGTTGCCCATCGCTGGCCATCAGTGCGGGTGCTGCTAACCTCGGGCAATACAAAAATGGCTGAAGAGCTAGGCGGTTCCGTGCGTTTCCTGCCCAAGCCATGGAGCACTGAGCATCTGATCGAATGCGTGCAAACGGCGCTGACTCAGCAAGGTTCGTCACTGCACTGATAGCGCCGCAATATCACCTAAACCGAACTTCACGGTACGCTGTACGGTCAGTCATAAGGCAAGGAGCGACTTTTCTGATCCGCTGGTCAGGCTTTTCGCCTTGTGCGTACAGTCAATGGCCATGAGTTGTGTAGAATCGTCGCCCATTTCCACGCGTCATTCATGGCCGGCAGGCCCACAGCTCGAGCTATTTGCATGCTTTCAAAGGCCCATGACGTTGGTGCGCCCTCATTGCTTGACGCGTTACGCACAGGCACCAGCCTGTTGCACGTTGCGCTGGAAAAGCGTCTGCCATTTTTTTCCGAGCGCCTGGATGCCGACGGCTACCGGCGCCTGCTGCAGGCCTACCACGGGTTTTACGCCCCCATTGAAGCGGCGCTGTATGCCAGTGGGCTGATCCCGGCGGGATTCGATACTGCCCTGCGTGTGAAAACACCAACATTGGTCAGCGACCTGCACGGTCTTGGCCTGGATGACGCCGCTATCAACGCCCTGCCCCACTGCACCGCCCTACCGCGCCTCGACACCCCTGCGGCGTGCCTCGGTGTGTTGTATGTGCTTGAAGGCGCAACGTTGGGCGGCCAGGTGCTGCGCCGGGAAATGGCCCAGCGCTTTGGCATCGATGCCACCAACGGCGGCGCGTTTCTTGATGTGTATGGCCCTGAGACGGGCCGGCGTTGGAAAGACTTTCTCGATTATCTGGGCAGCCAGGCGCTGGACGCCGAAGCCCAACAGCGCGCGGTACATGCCGCCCGTTCGACATTCAGCGGCTTTGAGCGATGGCTCGACAGCCAGGAGGTACTGCTATGAAACCCCAAGATTTTGAACAGCTGCTTGCCAACTGCGCCGACGAACCCATCCGCTTTCCTGGGGCGATTCAGCCTCACGGTGTGCTGCTGACGCTGTCCGAGCCAGACCTGAAGATTATCCAAGTGAGCGCCAACGTCGCTACGCTGTTCAACCGCACGCCCGAGGCGCTGTTGGGCCAGCCGCTACATAGCCTGATCGGCCCCGAGCACGCCCAGGCCGTGCAGGCCATGGCCGAACTCAATACGTTTATCGATGCGCCGCCGCTGCACGTGACGCTCAACGGCGCTGAGTTCGAAGGTTTGTTGCACCGCCACCAAAATGTGCTCGTGCTGGAGTTCGAACCCCACCTCAAGGATTTTCAACCAAGGGCGCTCAACGGTCGCACCAGTGATCTGGGCAAGATGCTGCGCCGCTTGCAGTCGGCAAAAACCCTGGCGGCGCTGTACGACATCAGCGTCACGGAAATCCAGGCCATGACCGGTTACGACCGGGTGCTCATCTACCGCTTCGAAGAAGAAGGCCATGGTCAGGTGATTGCCGAAGCATCCGCTCCGTCCATGGAATTGTTCAACGGGCTGTTCTTCCCTGCATCTGACATCCCCGAACAGGCTCGCGAGCTGTACCGCACCAACTGGCTGCGGATTATCCCGAACGCCGATTACACGCCGGTGCCGCTGGTGCCCAAATTGCGCCCGGATACCGGCGAACCGCTGGACCTGAGCTTTGCGACGCTGCGCAGTGTGTCGCCGATTCATTGCCAGTACATGCAGAACATGGGCGTGTTGTCGTCCATGAGCATTTCGCTGATGAAAGGCGACAAACTCTGGGGCCTGATCAGTTGCGGCAACCGCACCCCGCTGCTGGTACCGAACGAACTGCGTACCGCCTGCCAGACCATCGGCCAGGTACTCTCGCTGCAGATCAGCGCCATGGAGGCTCTGGACCTGAGCCACCAGCGCGAAGAAAAAGTCGAAGCCTTGGCCCAACTGGACAAGGCCATGAAAGCCTCGGACCACAACGTGTTCGACGGCCTGGCCAAGCAACCGCGATTGCTCATGGACCTGACCCTGGCCGGGGGCGTGGCGATCATCGAAGACAAACAACTGCACCGCTACGGCAACTGCCCGGAACCGGCGCAGATCAGGGCGTTGCACAAGTGGCTGCAAGCCAGCGGCGAACCGGTGTTCGCCAGCCATAACCTGGTCTCGGTTTACCCTCCGGCGGCGGAGTTTCAGCAAGTGGCCAGTGGCGTATTGGCCATGGGCCTGCCCAAGCCGGTGGACAACGGTGTGCTGTGGTTCCGCCCCGAGGTCAAAGAGAATATCAATTGGAGCGGCGACCCGAAAAAACCGCTGGACCTGGAAAATTCCGACGCTGGTATGCGCCTGCGCCCACGGACGTCGTTTGAAATCTGGAAAGTGGAAATGGCCGGCATCTCCACCAAGTGGAGCCACGGCGACCTGTTCGCCGCCAACGACCTGCGCCGCTCCGCCCTGGAAAACGACCTGGCCCGCCAGGTCGAGCGCGAGCAACAGGCCGTGCGCGCCCGTGATGACCTGGTGGCGGTGGTGTCCCACGACCTGCGCAACCCGATGACTGTCATCTCGATGCTCTGCGGCATGATGCAAAAAGCCTTCAGCTCCGAAGGCCCACACACCTCACGACGTATTTCCTCGGCCATCGACACCATGCAACAAGCCGCCGGGCGCATGAACGTGCTGCTGGAAGACCTGCTCGACACCTCGAAAATCGAGGCCGGCCGCTATGTGGTCAAGCCCGTGGCGCTGGATGTGAACCAGATGTTCGAGGAGGCGTACTCCTTGCTGGCACCGTTGGCGATGGAAAAAGGCATCGACCTGTCGTTCAACGCCGAACCTGGCCTGCAGATTAAGGGCGACCCCGAGCGCTTGTTCCAAGTGCTGTCGAACCTGATCGGCAACGCCATCAAGTTCACCCCGCGCCAGGGCAATATCGGCATCAGTGCCATGAGCAACGGCGAGGAAATTGTGTTTTCGGTGCGCGACTCCGGCGAAGGCATTGCCCCAGAGCTGTTGCCGTATGTGTTCGACCGCTACTGGACACAGACCGAAAACAATCCCACCGGCAGCGGGCTGGGGCTGTATATCACCCAAGGCATCGTGCAGGCCCACGGCGGCAAGATCGTGGCCGAAAGTGAAGTAGGCCGTGGCAGTGAGTTCCGATTCACGGTGCCGAAGGTGATGCAGGACGCCCATACCTGATCGGTCCGGCTGAAGGGCTCGATGGCCCTAAACCGCCATTGCCGTTACACGTTGCCACGAGGTGTTTATAGCTCCAACACCTCGCGCCTCTATAAGTTTGGCCCGGCTTCGCAGACGCGGAGCCCATCTAACTTACAGAAGGATATTTTTATGCTTGGAGCTATCAGTCCATTCCTAGGCCATCTGCAACTCCCCACCCCACAACACGATGATGTAGCCCTGCAACGCAAGAAGCGCAGCCTGGACAGCCACTCACTCCCACTTGATCCCCAGCAAACCGACAACGCCCCACGTCACAATCGGCGCCGCGGCAGCGGCAGCCTGGACAGCCTCGGCAAGGGCAACCTGCTCTAGAGCGACCTACGGAGGGCAGTCCGCTGCCCTTCGTACATCCGATGCCTTAACAAAACACTGACATTCATTGCGCTAACCTTGCCGGTTCTAGCCTGGCCGGAGCCCTTTCCTGCATGCTGCACCCCGACAACCTGCCCGCCGTACTTGCCGGCCCTTTGCTACGACGTCTCGAACCCAGGCGCCTGGTGCTGTGGCTGACTGGCAGTCGTCCCCTGGACCTGACCTTGAAGCTGCAATGGGCCGGACACACGCTGCACATCCCGCTGGATCAAGGCCAGTGCCAAGTCATCCCCATAGGCCGACAGGCCTTTGTGCATCTGATTGATGTGCCGCTGGACGAAGCGCTGCCCCAGGACGAGGTCATCCACTACGACCTGCTGATCGACGGCCTCGGTATCGCCCATTGGGCGGCGCATCTGCTGTATGCCGACGCGCCATCACCGCATTTTGTCCTGCACAGTCGCATCCACCAGCTCGTGCACGGCTCCTGCCGCAAGCCTCACCACGCCGCCGACGACGGCCTGCTCTGCGTCGATCGCCTGCTCGCCGATGCGCACACGCTCGATGAGCGTCCGGCCTTGCTGATGATGAGCGGCGACCAGGTTTACGCCGACGATGTGGCCGGGCCGATGCTTCGGGCAATCCACGCACTGATCGCGCGCCTGGGCCTGTTCGACGAACATCTGGAAGGCGCCGTGGTGGACGATAGCGCCAGTCTCTACGGGCACCGCGCCAGCTATTACCATCGCGCGGACCTGCTGCCGGCGCTGGACAGCAATCAGACCCTGCGCGAGCGCTTCTTCGGCGGCGTGAAAAAGCCGATTTTCACCAGCAGTACCGCCGACAACCATCTGGTCACCTTTGCCGAAGTCATGGCGATGTACCTGCTGGTGTGGTCCCCCACGCCCTGGACCTTGATCGAAACCCAAGCGCCACCACTGAGCCCGGACGAATCGGCGCGCTATGCGCGTGAGCACGTGCACATCGAGCGCTTTCGCGACGGCCTGCCCCGCGTTGCGCGAGTCTTCGCGCACCTGTCCACCCTGATGATCTTTGACGATCACGACATCACCGACGACTGGAACCTCAGCGCCCAATGGGAAGAAACCGCCTACGGCCACCCGTTTTCCAAGCGCATCATCGGCAATGCCCTGCTCGCCTATCTGCTGTGCCAGGGTTGGGGCAACCACCCGGATGCCTTCGTCGAACTGTTGCCGCCCATCCAGGCGCTGACCGCTCACGTCCCCGACAACCATCTCGACGCCGCTGCCCAGGATGCCTTGCTGGCCACGTTGCTCAAATTTCAACAATGGCATTACGTGCTGCCCAGCACCCCCGCTCTGGTGGTGCTCGACACCCGCACCCGGCGCTGGCGCAGTGAGTTCACCCTCAAGCAACCCTCCGGCCTGCTGGACTGGGAAGCCTTGAGCGAACTGCAACAGGAACTGCTGGACCACCCGTCGGCGATCATCGTCTCGCCTGCGCCGATCTTCGGCGTCAAGCTGATCGAGACAGTGCAGAAGGTCTTCAGCTGGTGCGGCCATCCGCTGCTGGTGGACGCGGAAAACTGGATGGCCCACCGGGGCGCCGCCCAGGTGATCCTCAATATTTTCCGCCACTCGCGTACGCCGGGTAACTACGTGATTCTCTCCGGTGACGTGCATTACTCGTTCGTCTATGCCGTGCTGATCCGCCACCGCAATGCCGGCCCCCGGATCTGGCAGATCACCAGCAGCGGCATCAAGAACGAATTTCCCCGGCGCCTGCTGGAATGGTTCGACCGTCTCAACCGCTGGCTATACTCACCCCGTTCGCCGCTCAACTGGTTCACACGCCGTCGCACCATGCAGGTCGTACCGCATATTCCGGAACATGCCGAGGCCGGCGAACGGTTATGGAACTCGGCGGGCATCGGTCAGGTGTTTTTCAACGAACAAGGTCAACCGGACGCAATTTACCAACACAATGCGAACGGGAAGGCTCGCACACAGATGGTTGCGCCCACGCCATAGCGCGCGGCGGCGAACGCAGTGCGCATGCAAGGAGCAAAAGCAATGGGCGATACCTCAGGCAGCAACCCGGCGAAGCAGGACTTCTCGCACCTCAACGCCGACATGCTGCACACCATCCTGGAGCTGGTCAGCGACGGTATCTGGGACTGGAACGCCAACACCGGGTTCGTCTACCGCAATCCGGGCTGGTACGAAATGCTGGGCTACCCGCGGCATGCGCTGGAAAACACCCTGTTCACCTGGGAAAACATCATTCATCCAGAGGACTACCCCCAGGTGATGGCGCTGTTCGATGACTACATCAACCGCCGCGCGCCGCACTACCAGACCGAATACCGTTGCAGAAAAAAAGATGGCAGCTACCTGTGGATCGAGGACCGCGGCTACGTGATCGCGCGTAACCCCGACGGTTCGGTGGCGCGCATGGTCGGCGCCCATCGCGACATTCAAGCACGCAAATATTCAGTCGCACAACTCGAACAACGCAACCAGTCGCTGGAAGCGCTGGTGGCCGAGCGCACCCGTGAACTGGCTCGGGTCAACCAGCAACTCAAACTGCAGTTGGACGAAAACCGCGCCTTGGCCGAGCGGGACGCCTTGACCCTGGTTGCCAACCGCTATCGCCTGGAAAAAACCCTGCTGCAAGCGTGCGAGCGTGCCCAGCGCTTCCGCCTGCCGCTGGCCCTGATCGCCATGGACATCGATGACTTCAAGCCCATCAACGACCGCTATGGCCACGGCGCTGGCGACCAGACCCTGGTGCGGGTGGTGGAGTGCCTGGAGAGCTGCATTCGCCCGTGTGACCTGCTGGCACGCTGGGGCGGCGATGAGTTCATGGTGATCCTGCCCGAGAGCAGCCTGGAAACGGCCAAGGCGTTAGCCGAGCAGATCTGCCGCAAGATACGCACAATCCAGGCCCCCGGCGACTTCGCCGTCACCCTGAGCCTGGGCGTGGCCGAGCGCCACGCGGATGAATCCCCCGCCGCCCTGATGGAGCGCGCCGATCAAGCGTTGTATCGCGCCAAGGCCGCGGGCAAGGCCGGGGTGTCGGAATAACCGGAGGCGTCAGCGCAGCGGCGCGCACTTGACCAGTGTCGACCGGTTTGTCCGCGACCCCTTCGGCAGTAGCTCCTTCCGATTTGGAATGACCCAAAGACTTTATTTCGTTTGCGACAGGCCCCGGCGGGCGGCTTAGATAAAAAACGCCCCACCACTGCCGAGTCCCGGATTCATGAGCCACGCCACCGTCAGCCAGTCGATTTCCATCGTCCACCCCATCAGCCTCAGCCACGGCAAGAACGCCGAAGTGTGGGATACCACAGGCAAGCGCTATATCGACTTCGTCGGCGGCATCGGTGTGCTCAACCTCGGCCATTGCCACCCGCGGGTAGTCGAGGCGATTCGCGAGCAGGCTACTCGGCTTACGCACTATGCCTTCAACGCCGCGCCGCACGCGCCCTACATCGAGCTGATGGCACGCCTGAGTGATTTTATCCCTGTGAGCTACCCGGTCAGCGGCATGCTCACCAATAGCGGCGCGGAAGCGGCGGAAAACGCTTTGAAGATCGTGCGCGGCGCCACCGGCCGCACTGCGGTGATCGCCTTTGACGGTGCCTTCCATGGCCGCACCCTGGCCACCTTGAACCTTAACGGCAAGGTCGCGCCCTACAAACAAAAGGTCGGCGTCCTGCCCGGCCCGGTGTATCACCTGCCGTACCCCAGCGCCGACAACGGCGTGACCTGCGCCGACGCACTGAAGGCCCTGGAGCGTTTGTTCAGCGTGGAAATCGACGTGGAAGACGTCGCCTGTTTCATCATCGAACCGGTGCAGGGCGAAGGTGGCTTCCTGGCCCTGGACGTCGAATTTGCCCAGGCGCTGCGGCATTTCTGCGACGAGAAACAGATCCTGCTGATTGCCGACGAAATCCAATCGGGCTTCGGCCGTACCGGTCAACGCTTCGCGTTTTCGCGCCTGGGCATTGAGCCGGACCTGATCTTGCTGGGCAAAAGCATTGCCGGCGGTGTACCGCTGGGGGCGGTGGTCGGGCGCAAAAACCTGATGGATAACTTGCCCAAAGGCGGCCTGGGCGGTACTTACTCCGGCAACCCCATCGCCTGCGCGGCGGCGCTGGCCACCCTGGAGGTGATGACGGACGCAAACTTGCACGCGTGGGGCGCGCAGCAGGAAGCCGCGATTGTCCGCAGGTACGCGACCTGGCGCGACCAAGCGCTGTCGCCCTACCTCGGGCGCCTGACCGGCGTCGGCGCCATGCGCGGCATCGAACTGGCCAACGCCGACGGCACGCCGGCGCCCCGGCAATTGACGCAACTGCTCGGCCTGGCGCGGGACGCCGGGTTGCTGCTGATGCCCAGCGGCAAGGCGCGGCACATCATCCGCCTGCTGGCACCGCTGACCACAGAGCCGGCGGTGCTGGAAGAAGGGCTGGATATCCTTGAAGCCTGCTTCAAGCGCCTGGATCAGTAGCGTGCATCCACCGGTTTGCCACCGTTCGGCCAGTCTTTGACCTTGTCCGGGAAGTCCGGACGCGGCTGCCCGGAAAAGTACGCCGCGACGTCCACCGCTTCCTGTTCCGTCAAGCCACCCTGCCCCAGCGGGAAGCGTTCGTGGAAGCCAATCGGCATATTGCGTTGGACGAACGCGGCGGCTGTGTAGGTGCGCGCCATCCCCGCACCGATATTGAACGACTGCTCACCCCACAGCGGCGGGTAGATCCATTCACCGTCGGCACGGGTCAGGCCCTGGCCATTGTCGCCATGGCACACCGCGCATTGCTTGGCGTACACCGCTTTGCCATTGGCCAGGTCGGGTTTGAGCGTCGGGTCGACCTTGCCCACGCCGCGCCCGGCGACTTTGTCCTGCGGGCGGGTGTTGTTTTTCATCCAGTCGAAATACGCCACCATCGCCTGCATATCCGCCGATTGCGGCGCCAGCGGCTTGCCGTTCATGGACCGGCGGAAACAGCCGTTGATGCGCTCCTCCAACGTGATCACCTTGCCGGCACGCGGGGCATAACCGGGGAAAAACGCCGACACCCCTACGAACGGCGATCCATCGGCCACCGTGCCTGCATTGAGATGGCAACTGGTGCAGTTCAGCGCGTTGCCGACATTGTCCGGCAGCAGTGCCTTGGTCTGCAGATGCAACCGCATGCCACGCAGCACCTGGTCGGCATTCGGCGCGGCCAGCAACTCGGCCAGACGCGGAGTCTGGAACGCGGACATGTCGCTGCTGGCCGGGTTGAGCTGCTCGCGCAGGGTTTTCACCTGCGCGGGGCTGACCGGCGTGCCCTGGTTGCCCCAGTGGGTGCGCACAAAACTGAGGATCTCGGCGATTTCCTGGTCGGCCAGCCGCGCGAACCCAGGCATGGTGTAGACCCGCGGATGGGTGGCGGTTTGCGCGGTTTCCCAGCCGGTGAGGGTGATATGCAAAAGAGATGTTGGGTTAGCGGCGACCACGCTCGGGTTGCCGGCCAACGGCGGGAACAGGCCCTTCACGCCGGCACCGTCACTGCGGTGGCAGTCGCTGCAGAACTGCGTGTAGCCCAGGCCGCCACGGCTGCTGAACAGGTCGTCAGGCACGCCAACCGGGGCTTTGGCCACGGCAGGCATCGGCAGATCCTCCTGGCCCGCCGGCAGGGATTTTAAGTAACGGGCGATGGCAATCAGGTCGTCATCACTAAAATGCTGGGTGCTGTGGTGGATCACATCGGCCATGTTGCCCGACACTGTGGCAAAACGGTTTTGCCCGGTCTTGAGCAGCTGCACGGTGTCGTCAACGGTCCACAGGTTGCGCAGGCTCAAGGCGCGCCAATGCTCGACGGTTTCCCCCGCCAGGTAGTGCTGGCCGCCGCGCTCGGTATCGCTCATGGCTTTTTCCTGGAACGCGATACCCCTCGGCGTATGGCACGAGCCGCAATGCCCCAGGCCCTGAACCAAGTAGGCACCACGGTTAAGCCCCGCGTCGCGGCCAGGATCGGGTTGGAAGGGTTGCTTGTCGAGAAAGGCGAAATTCCACAATGCCAAGCCCCAGCGCTGATTGAACGGAAAGCCCATGTCCGCCGGCAGGTTGTCCTGGCGGACCGCCGGCACGCCCTGCATCAGGTAGGCGTACAACGCACGCATGTCCTCTTCGCTGATCTTCGCGTAGGACGGGTACGGCATCGCCGGGTACAAGTTCATACCACTGGGGGTAACGCCTTCGCGCATGACGCGGTCGAACTGCTCGAAGGTGTAGCGCCCGATGCCTGTCTCGGCATCGGGCGTGATATTGCTGGAGTAGATCGTCCCCATCGGCGTACTCAACGCCAGGCCGCCGGCCATCAGCGCGCCTGGCTTGGCGGTGTGACAGGCAATGCAGTCGCCGAGTTGAGCGACGTAGTGGCCGCGTTCGAGCAGAGGGGCGTCGGGCGTGCTGGCGTGCAGCGAGAGGGACAGGCACATCAGCATCCCCATGAAGCTGACGCGTAAGAGGGCAAACATCATCGCAATAGTCCTTTAAGAACCTGGCGTGGAGCGGTCTCCTCGGCGCAGGTCTGCAATTGTTTTTATGCGTTCTCAGGCAAATAGTCGGGGGCGCAGGCAGCCCCGAGGTTGTTGTAAACCACTCTCCGGCATGGCCTTTTGATATGGATCAGCGGAACGCCGAAGGCAGTGTGCCGCCTTGACCTGACTCCCCCTGCCCCTTGAAAATGCGCGACGCTTTTTTGTCTCCGTTTATTGAAGTAGTGAACTATTAATGTCCGATTCCTACACCGCAGAATCCGTCGTCGCCTTGGCCTCCAAAGCTGAATACGAAAACGCCATCAATCTTTCACAGCATGTGCCAGCGGCCAAGACCATCAGCGAGATGGTGCTGGACGCGTTTCACACTTCCAAGGAGAGCGACCAGATCCGCGAACTGCGCGTCGCCATCCGCCAGGCCCACGATGCGTTCGACGACGACAAGGCCTACGACCTGATGGGCCAGCTCAAGCAACTCAAGGACGCCGAAGCCGCCGACAACCTGGCCCTGGAAGACTTGAGCAGCAAGTTCTCCATCAGCCGCATCTTGTCCAGCTTCAAGGACGACCCCGAGTTTCAGGAACTGGTCTACGGCCTGGCCCTCAAGGTGCTGAACCAGACCCATCAAGCCATCAGCAACCCGAGCGCCGGCAAGGGCAAGGCGGCACGCGCCAAGAAAGACACCGAAGTGTTCGTGATCAGCAAGGACGGCATCAGCGTCACCCTGCCGCTGCGCACGCCACGCTCCAAGCTGAACGTGGACCGCGCAGCGTTCGAGTTTCTAGGGTTCAGCTTTGTGGGCGAAGGGGATGACGCCGAGCTGGAACGTGAGTCGTTCACCGACAACAACGGCGCTGAGTTGCCGGTCAACCGCAAGAACGTGGTGAACGCCTTGCAACAGAAAACCGCATTTGATGGGTACAGCATCGCACAGCAATAACACCTGGGACTTCATTGAGGGAGGAGCGTCGCCTTCCCTCATGGAGTCCTGCGCTAGACCCGCGCGGCAAACACCTCACGAAAGCGCGCCATCTCCTGCTTGTTCCCCACTGTCACCCTTACCCACTGCGGCCAGTTCTGCCACACCCGGCCGATCAATACGCCTTCGGCGGCGAGCTTTTCGATGACCTGCTGCGCGGGCTGCTTGACGTCGATCATGAAGCAATTGCTGTGGGAAGCGGTGCAAGTGAAACCACGGCCCTTGAGCCAGGCCAGGGTTTCATCGCGCAACTGGGCATTGAGGGCTTTACGCTGGGGCAGCAGTTTGACGTCCTCCAGGCTGGCAAGGCCGCCGAGCAACGACGAGCCCGCCGGCACATTGTCGCCGCCAAACACCGCCAGCCGCTCCAGCAACGTTGGGTGGCCGATGGCCAGGCCCAGGCGTGCGCCCGCCATGCCGTAGATTTTCGAGAAGGTGCGCAGCACCAGCAGGTCGTCGTGATCCTTGACCCAACTGACCACGCTCGGGGCGTCGGCGAAGTCGATGTAAGCCTCGTCCACCACCAGCACGCTGCCCTTGGGCTTGTTCGCCAGTGCGTCGCGAATGGCCTGGGTGGGAGTCAGGGTGCCGGTGGGGTTGTTGGGGTTGCACAGGTAGAGCATGCCGGCCTGGGGGTCGGCGGCGAGCATGGCGGGGATATCGTGGGCGTGGTGGGCGTCGAGGTTCACTTCATGCACCGGCGCCTTGTGCGCTTCGGCGGCCTGGCGCGGTACTTCGTAGGATGGCGTGGCCATTACCAGGCCACGGGTATCGCTGGTGAATGCCAGCACTGCATAACGCAACGCCGCCATGGAGCCTGAAAACACCGCCACCTGTTCTTCGGCAATGCCCTGTTGCTGAGCGAACAATGCGGCCAGTGCGTACATGTGGTTGTACGGGTAGCGCCCGGCAGTGGCGATACCGCGCTGCATCGCTTCACGGGCCGCCAGGGCTGGGCCGTAGGGGCTTTCGTTGTAGTTGAGACGGACCTTGTCGGCCTTGGCCGGCGGCGTCGCCGCGACCGCCCAGTCCAAGCGCCCCAGCAAGGGCAAGGCGGCGCTGAAGGCGAGAAGGGACCGACGACTCACGCTGACCATGGTGACTACTCCTTGTAGGCGGGTGATGGATTCGCACAGTGCGTACAGAGGGGTATGACGAGATAAGCGTGGGCAGATTTAACCTGACGCCCGAGAAAAACCCACATCACCGCAGAGCAGAAACAGGGTCGCAGTGGGGAGGAGCATTGCGCACCCTCCCCCACGCTAAGGCCGAATAGCCCTAGTTGAGCTGCAACTTATGCTTGAGGCTGTGCATGACCTGCGCCTTGTTCTGCAGGTATTCGTTCAGGCCGCGAGCGCGCAGGTTGCAGGCGTCGCATTCGCCGCAGCCGGTGCCGATCACGCCGTTGTAGCAAGTCAAGGTGTGTTCGCGCACCAGGTCCAACTGATGGTGGTAATCGGCCAGGGCCCAGGTCTCGGCCTTGTTCAGCCACATCAGCGGGGTGTCCAGCCGAACGTCGTACTCCATGCCCAGCTTGAGCGCCTGGTTCAGGGCTTTGACGAACTCATCGCGGCAGTCGGGGTAGCCCGAGAAGTCGGTTTCGCACACGCCGGTAATGACCGTCTCGGCCTTGACCTGGTACGCGTAGATCGCCGCCAGGGTCAGGAACAGGATATTGCGCCCCGGTACAAAGGTGCTCGGCAGGCTTTCGCCGGAACTGTTCACGGCGGGCACCGGAATGTTGTCGCGGGTAAGACTGCTGATGGCCAACTCGTTGAGCAGGGACACATCCATCACTTTGTGCACCGTGGCGCCCAGTTGCTTGGCAAGCTGGCGGGCCACTTCGATTTCCGCCACATGGCGCTGGCCATAATCGAACGTGATGCAGTGCACTTCGTCATACAAGGCCAGTGCCTGGATCAGGCAGGTCGTCGAGTCCTGCCCGCCACTGAACACCATTACGGCTTTTTTACTCATCGCTGTGCTTCCTGGATGCGTGGAATGGGGGATAGTTTAGAGGCCATGCCATAAAAAACCCCGCGCTTCTTGCGAAGGCGGGGCCTTTTACTGCTCGGACCACTCAGTGGGCGTAGGTCAGCAACAGCTCTTTCGGTACTTGGAAATCCAGGGACATCATCACGCTCAGCGCGGTGATGGTGAAGATCGAGAACACGAACAGCTTGCGCGCCCAGACGGTGTCGTCCACCGCCTTGTAGCC
>Ga0302347_1001106_pt1 | contig 34723 bp, 34 predicted proteins | sample PhyWR1_FD_202178 | JGI IMG/M metagenome (GOLD analysis project Ga0302347, IMG submission 202178) | Leaf surface microbial communities from wheat plants in UC Gill Tract Community Farm, Albany, California, United States - DLSL W.R1 (v2)... | ecosystem: Host-associated > Plants > Phyllosphere >... | reverse complement strand
CGCATCCAGGAGCAGACACCATGGCAATGACTATCAACACCAACGTCGCATCGATCAACGCCCAGCGCAACCTGGGTCTGTCGGGCAGCTCGCTGAGCACTTCCATGCAGCGCCTGTCTTCCGGCCTGCGTGTGAACAGCGCCAAGGACGATGCGGCCGGCCTGGCGATCTCCGAGCGCATGAAGGCGCAAAGCGGCGGTCTGACGGTGGCGGCGCGCAATGCCAACGACGGCATTTCGCTGGCGCAGACCGCTGAAGGCGCGCTGGGCAAGGTCGGCGACATGCTGCAACGCATGCGTGAACTGGCCGTGCAGTCGAGCAACGCCACCAACAGTGCCTCGGACCGCGATGCGCTGCAGGCCGAAGTCAGCCAGCTGTCCGCTGAAATCGACCGCGTGGCCAAGACCACCAGCTTCAACGGCACCAAGATTCTCGACGGTTCGTTTGCGGGCGGTGTGTTCCAGGTCGGCGCAAATGCCGGCAACAACATCACGGTTGGCGGCATTGGCAACGCCAAGGTGGACAGCATGGGCAAGGTCGGTTACTCCGAAGCGACACTCGCCATTGCTACCGATTCGCTGGACTATGCCGTGGATGTCACCGGCTTGACGGTCGGCGGCGTGGCCCTCGACACCTTGAAGGCGGCTGACAGCGCCAGCGAACGCGCCGGCCAACTGGTGGCGGCCGTCAATGCTAAGAGCGCCGATACCGGTGTGACGGCTTTCCTGACCGAAACAGCCACTGGCTTCAGCGTCAAGCTGCTGTCGGAAAGCGACAAGGCCCTTGCAGGTGCCGGTTTCGCCACGGCAGCGACTTCGGGTGCGCAAACCGGACTGGGCATCACTACGGTGGTGGCAGGCACGGTCGCCAGCACCGATACCCAAGGTCTGGACAATCTTGACATCTCGACCCAGGCCGGCGCCTGGGTGGCACTCGAGAAGATCGACGGCGCCATCGATACCGTCAACTCGGCACGTGCCGACCTGGGTGCGCTGCAGACACGCTTCGAGAAGTCGGTCGAGAACATCGACATCCAGAACGAGAACATCAAGGCTGCGAGCGGCCGCATCACCGACGCCGACTTCGCGGTGGAAACCGCCAACCTGTCGCGCTCGCAGATCCTGCAGCAGGCCGGCACGGCGATGGTGGCCCAGGCCAACCAGCTGCCGCAAAGCGTGCTGTCGCTGCTGAAGTAAGCCCGTCGCATGCCCGCCGCCAACGCGGGCAGGTCGGTTGAAAGCCTTGCAGGCCTGGTGCTGCAAGGCTTTTTGCATTGGGCAGCGCGTTTTCTCCGTGCAATGCAAAAAAGTCCTCAAGCCCGCGCAAAAAGGTCCGAAAACCCATTCAGTGGCAGGAATTTCTCCCGCCGACAGGTACAGCGCCAGCCCTGGCATGCAAGGGCCCCGTGCTGAACGTCGAACGTAATCGCATCCAGGAGCAGACACCATGGCAATGACTATCAACACCAACGTCGCATCGATCAACGCCCAGCGCAACCTGGGTCTGTCGGGCAGCTCCCTGAGCACTTCCATGCAGCGCCTGTCCTCCGGCCTGCGTGTGAACAGCGCCAAGGACGATGCGGCCGGCCTGGCGATCTCCGAGCGCATGAAGGCGCAAAGCGGCGGTCTGACGGTGGCGGCGCGCAATGCCAACGACGGCATCTCGCTGGCGCAGACCGCTGAAGGCGCGCTGGGCAAGGTGGGCGACATGCTGCAGCGCGTGCGTGAACTGGCTGTGCAGTCGAGCAATGCCACCAACAGCCAGAGCGACCGCGATGCGCTGCAGTCCGAAGTCACGCAGCTGGTCTCCGAAATCGACCGCGTGGCCAAGACCACCAGCTTCAACGGCACCAAGATTCTCGACGGCTCGTTTGCGGGCGGCGTGTTCCAGGTCGGCGCCAACGCCGGCGACAACATCACCGTGGGCGGCATCGGCAATGCCAAGGCGGCAGACTTGGCGAGCGTTGATTACTACGCAGCAACCGGGGCAACCGCCGGCATCACTGCAGCCGCTGGCGCTGTAGCAGGGTTTGATACAAAAGTTCCAGCGGGTGAGCTGTTGGTGAATGGCATTGCACTTGGCGAACTGGCCGCTGCCAGCAGCGCCGAAGAGCGTGCTGGCCAGGTGGTTGCCGCAATCAACGCCAAGACAGCCGACACTGGCGTCACCGCCTTCCTGGAAGGCGGCGGTTTTGTTCTGCGCAGCGATAGCAGCGACGGCATCGACTTGACTGAATCCGGAACGGCAACGGTAGGCTGGACCGCTGAGGCAACAGGTTTGGTGGTCGGCGACTCCAACACGACGCTGGTACTTGGCAATGCTGCCGGTACCGCTGCGGCCAAGGGCCTGGACAGCATTTCCGTATCCACCCAGTCCGATGCCTGGCTGGCGATGAAGAAGGTCGACAGCGCCATCGACACCGTCAACTCGGCGCGTGCCGACCTGGGTGCGTTGCAGACGCGTTTCGAGAAGTCGGTCGAGAACATCGACATCCAGAACGAGAACATCAAGGCTGCGAGCGGTCGCATCACGGACGCCGACTTCGCGGTCGAAACCGCCAACCTGTCGCGCTCGCAGATCCTGCAGCAGGCCGGCACGGCGATGGTGGCCCAGGCCAACCAGTTGCCGCAAAGCGTGCTGTCGCTGCTGAAGTAAGCCCCGCGGCCTGCCGCGCCCTCAACGAAAAGCCTTGCTGCGCCGCGTGCGTGCAAGGCTTTTTTTGTGCGCTTGCCGTTGCCGCCGAGCCAGTCGAGCGGGGCTGGTCGAAGCCGCCCTGCAGACGGCAGAAAAGCTGCCGCAAACCGTCATTTCCAAGGGTAGGCCCGCATAAATAAGCCTCAAGCGCCCTGCCAAACAACCGATATAGATCTCAGTGGTTGCAAATAGCGCCGCAGGAAAACAGAACCGCCGCCGGCACCGGGTGCTGACGATGAACGCAATCGAATCTTAGGAGTAGATAAGCATGGCAATGACCATCAATACCAACGTGGCGTCGATCAACGCCCAGCGCAATCTGAGCCTGTCGGGCAATTCGCTGAGCACCTCCATGCAGCGCCTGTCGTCGGGCCTGCGCGTGAACAGCGCCAAGGACGATGCGGCCGGCCTGGCGATCTCCGAGCGCATGAAGGCGCAAAGCGGCGGCCTGACGGTGGCGGCGCGCAACGCCAACGACGGCATCTCGCTGGCGCAGACCGCTGAAGGCGCGCTGGGCAAGGTGGGCGACATGCTGCAGCGCGTGCGTGAACTGGCTGTGCAGTCCAGCAACGCGACCAACAGCCAGAGCGACCGTGACGCGCTGCAGGCCGAAGTCACGCAGCTGGTCTCCGAAATCGACCGCGTGGCCAAGACCACCAGCTTCAACGGCCAGAAGATTCTTGACGGCTCGTTCGCGGGCGGCATGTTCCAGGTCGGCGCGAATGCCGGCGACAACATCACCGTGGCGGGCATCACCAATGCCGCAGCCAGCAGCCTGTCGAAAGTCGACTACGGCTCGCTGGACGTCACCTTTGCCGGCCTGACCGATTTCGACAAGCCGATGCTCGATCAGAATGGACTGGATGCGGCCGTGGTCACTGCCCAGGCTGCGTTTGACGATGACGCGGCGAACAACGCGGGCGGGAATGCTGTAGCTCTGCAGGCAGTCTTGGATGCGGCTACCCAGGCGCAAACCGACGGTCCTCTGTCCATCACCGTCGGTGCCGGTGCCGCGATCGAGCTGCAGACCATGCCCGCAGCATCGTCCGCCGAAGAGCGCATGGGCCAGCTGGCGGCCGCGATCAATGCCAAGACCGCCGATACCGGCGTCACGGCCTTTCTCGACGCCAAGGCCGGCACGATGACGCTGCGCTCCGAGAAGCTCGATGCCACCGGCATTCCCGAAACCGTGACGATTGGCGGCAATGTGCCCGCCAAGACCGGCATGGTCACGGCCGACATTGACGCCACCGACTGGACCGCCGTGGCCGCCGCCGACCAGAAGGGCATCGATGACATGAGCGTCGCCACCCAGGCCGGTGCCTGGGACGCGCTCAAGCGCGTCGACAGCGCCATCGACCAGGTCAACTCGGCGCGTGCCGACCTGGGCGCGCTGCAGACGCGTTTCGAGAAGTCGGTGGAGAACATCGACATCCAGAACGAGAACATCAAGGCTGCCAGCGGCCGTATCACCGACGCCGACTTCGCGGTCGAAACCGCCAACCTGTCGCGCTCGCAGATCCTGCAGCAGGCCGGCACAGCGATGGTGGCCCAGGCCAACCAGCTGCCGCAAAGCGTTCTGTCGCTGCTGCGCTAAAGCTTACCCCTCCGTGCGCGTCCTGCTGCGACCCGGGGTCGGTGGATGGGGGCGGGGGCATCTCTGTTTTTTAAAGAGGTAGATCACCATGGCAATGACCATCAATACCAATGTGGCGTCGATCAACGCCCAGCGCAACCTGGGCCTGTCGGGCAGCTCGCTGAGCACGTCGATGCAGCGCCTGTCGTCGGGCCTGCGCGTCAACAGCGCCAAGGACGACGCCGCCGGCCTGGCGATTTCCGAGCGCATGAACGCCCAGACCAAGGGCCTGACGGTTGCCGCGCGCAATGCCAACGACGGCATTTCGCTGGCGCAGACCGCTGAAGGCGCGCTGGGCAAGGTGGGCGACATGCTGCAGCGCGTGCGTGAACTCGCCGTGCAGTCGAGCAACGCCACCAACAGCCAGAGCGACCGCGACGCGATGCAGTCGGAAGTCAACCAGCTGGTGTCGGAAATCGACCGCGTGGCCAAGACCACCGAGTTCAACGGCAAGAAGCTGCTGGACGGCTCGTTCTCGGGCGCGATGTTCCAGGTTGGCGCCAACGCCGGCGACAACATCACGCTCAGCAGCGTGGCCAATGCTTCGGCCAAGGGCCTGAGCAACATTTCCTACGCCACCGACAGCGAAACCGTGACCGCTGGCGCCGCTGTGCTGAACAATCTGGCTGCGGACACTGGCGCCACGCTGACCATTGGGGTAAATGGCGGCACGGCCGTCAATCTGGGCCCTCTGGCCGAAGCCAGCTCGGCCGAAGAGCGCATGGGCCAGGTGGTGGCGGCGATCAATGCCAAGACTGCGGACACGGGCGTGACTGCTTTCCTCAAGCAGGACTCCGCAACCAAGGTATTCACCGTTGAAATCATGTCTGACAACGTGAACGCCGACGGTTCCTCGCAAGCCGTTGTGCTTGGCGCCGGTTTCACCGCAGCGACCACGGGCATCACCGTGGCCGGCACGGCCATCGCCGCCGCCGGCACGGCGACTGCCAACCAAACGGGCATTGACGGCATCGACATCGGCTCGCAATCGGGTGCCTGGAAGGCCTTGAAGCAGGTCGACAGCGCGATTGACCAGGTCAACTCCGCACGTGGCGACTTGGGCGCGCTGCAGACACGTTTCGAGAAGACGGTGGAGAACATCGACATCCAGAACGAAAACATCTCGGCCGCCAAGGGTCGTATCACCGACGCCGATTTCGCCGTCGAAACCGCCAACCTGTCGCGCGCGCAGATCCTGCAGCAGGCCGGCACGGCGATGGTGGCCCAGGCCAACCAGCTGCCGCAAAGTGTTCTGTCGCTGCTGCGCTAAAGCCTCCAGTTCCCCTGTGAACCGCTTGTCCAAGCCGTTGCCCGGCGGGCGGTGTCAGGGGTCTTCGTTTTTCTTGAGAGGTAGATCACCATGGCAATGACCATCAATACCAATGTGGCGTCGATCAACGCCCAGCGCAACCTGAGCCTGTCGGGCAGCTCGCTGAGCACGTCCATGCAGCGCCTGTCGTCGGGCCTGCGCGTGAACAGCGCCAAGGACGACGCAGCCGGTCTGGCCATCTCCGAGCGCATGGCCGCGCAGACCAAGGGTCTGGCGGTCGCCGCGCGCAATGCCAACGACGGCATCTCGCTGGCGCAGACCGCCGAAGGCGCGCTGGGCAAGGTGGGCGACATGCTGCAGCGCGTGCGCGAACTGGCAGTGCAGTCGAGCAACGCGACCAACAGCAAGAGCGACCGCGAAGCCATGCAGTCGGAAGTCTCGCAGCTGGTGTCGGAAATCGACCGCGTGGCCAAGACCACCGAGTTCAACGGCAAGAAGCTGCTGGACGGCTCGTTCTCGGGCGCGATGTTCCAGGTCGGCGCCAACGCCGGCAACAACATTACCGTCGGCTCGATCGGCAAGGCCACGGCTGCGGGAATGGGTGATTTGACCTATTCCAAGTCGGCTGACTCCGGTGCCATCGATGCCACTGGTGCAGCACTTGCAGTCACCGGATTGACGATCTCGATGGACGGCGGCACCACGAACATCGCCTTGGGTGATCTCGCCGCAGCCTCCAGCGTGGCCGAGCGCACCGGCCAGGTGGTGGCGGCGATCAACGCCAAGACGGCCGATACCGGCATCACGGCTTTCGTCGACGACACCGGCAAGTTCGCGCTGTATTCGGAAGCAGATTCCAGCGGTGCGGCCGTCACCACCACCATGCTCGCTGCTGCGACCAATGGAACGGTGGCGTCTATCGGCTTTCTGGCGGCTCCCGCAGGGACTGCAACGACGCTGACCGCTGGTGCCGCCAGCGACTTGACCACGCTCAAGGTGGATACCCAGGCCGATGCCTGGAAGGCCCTGCAACAGGTCGATGGCGCGATCGACAAGGTCAACTCCGCGCGTGGCGACCTGGGTGCGCTGCAGACGCGTTTCGAGAAGACCGTCGAGAACATCGACATTCAGAACGAAAACATCTCTGCCGCCAAGGGCCGCATCACCGATGCCGACTTCGCCGTCGAAACCGCCAACCTGTCGCGCTCGCAGATCCTGCAGCAGGCCGGCACGGCGATGGTGGCCCAGGCCAACCAGCTGCCGCAAAGCGTTCTGTCGCTGCTGCGCTAAAGCTTTTTGTATCCCGGTGAGCAGGACCCACGGGCGCAGCCATCGGGATGTTTCTGTTTCTCTAAAGGTAGATCAACATGGCAATGACCATCAATACCAATGTGGCGTCGATCAACGCCCAGCGCAACCTGGGCCTGTCGGGCAGCTCGCTGAGCACGTCCATGCAGCGCCTGTCGTCGGGCCTGCGCGTCAACAGCGCCAAGGACGATGCGGCCGGCCTGGCCATTTCCGAGCGCATGGCCGCGCAGACCAAGGGTCTGGCGGTCGCGGCGCGCAATGCCAACGACGGTATCTCGCTGGCGCAGACCGCTGAAGGCGCTTTGGGCAAGGTGGGCGACATGCTGCAGCGCGTGCGCGAACTGGCCGTGCAGTCGAGCAACGCCACCAACAGCCAGAGCGACCGCGATGCGATGCAGTCGGAAGTCTCGCAACTGGTGTCGGAAATCGACCGCGTGGCCAAGACCACCGAGTTCAACGGCAAGAAGCTGCTGGACGGCTCGTTCTCGGGCGCGATGTTCCAGGTCGGCGCCAACGCCGGCAACAACATCACCGTCGGCTCGATCGGCAAGGCCACGGCTGCGGGCATGGGCGACTTGACCTACTCGAGCTCGGCGGATTCGGGCACCATCACCACCGCCGGTGCGGCAATTGCCGTGACCGGTCTGACCGTGACCATGACCGGTGGCTCGGCGATTGCCCTGGGCGACCTGGCAGCCGCTTCCAGCGTGGAAGAGCGCACCGGTCAGGTGATCGCGGCGATCAATGCCAAGACTGCCGACACCGGCCTGACGGCGTTTAAGAACGATGACGGCTCCTTCGCGCTGTATTCCGAAGCCAACAGCAGCGGCGCTGCCGTGGTCTCGGCTACCTTCGCCGCCACTGCAGGTGGCACCGTGGCCTCGATGGGCTTTGCCGCTGGCGCCGTGACGCTGACCGCCGGCACCGGCGATACGCTGGAAACCGTCTCGGTCGCAACCCAGGCCGACGCCTGGAAGGCTCTGCAACAGGTCGATGGCGCGATCGACAAGGTCAACTCCGCACGTGGCGACCTGGGCGCGCTGCAGACGCGTTTCGAGAAGACCGTCGAGAACATCGACATCCAGAACGAAAACATCTCGGCCGCCAAGGGCCGGATCACCGACGCCGACTTCGCCGTGGAAACCGCCAACCTGTCGCGTTCGCAGATCCTGCAGCAGGCCGGCACGGCGATGGTGGCCCAGGCCAACCAGCTGCCGCAAAGCGTTCTGTCGCTGCTGCGTTAAGGCTTTTTGTCTCCCGGCGCGCAGGGCGCGGCCGGGAGGCCTGTCTGTTTTTTCTGAGGTAGATCCCCATGGCAATGACCATCAATACCAATGTGGCGTCGATCAACGCCCAGCGCAATCTGGGCCTGTCGGGCAGCTCGCTGAGCACGTCCATGCAGCGCCTGTCGTCGGGCCTGCGCGTCAACAGCGCCAAGGACGATGCGGCCGGCCTGGCCATTTCCGAACGCATGGCCGCGCAGACCAAGGGTCTGGCGGTCGCGGCGCGCAATGCCAATGACGGTATCTCGCTGGCGCAGACCGCTGAAGGCGCTTTGGGCAAGGTGGGCGACATGCTGCAGCGCGTGCGTGAACTCGCCGTGCAGTCGAGCAATGCGACCAACAGCATAGGCGACCGCGAAGCCATGCAGTCGGAAGTCAACCAGCTGGTGTCGGAAATCGACCGCGTGGCCAAGACCACCGAGTTCAACGGCAAGAAGCTGCTGGACGGCTCGTTCTCGGGCGCGATGTTCCAGGTCGGCGCCAACGCCGGCAACAACATCACCGTCGGCGCGGTGACGAAGGCCACGGCCGACGGCCTGGGCAAGGCCAACTTCGCGGCCGCCGACGGCAGCCTGGTCACGGCGACCGTCCTGACCGCCGCGACGAACGTGGTCACGGTCACCGGCAAAAGCGGTGCCGTCAACATTTCCGTAGGTGCCGCGGACACCGCCGAAGAGCGTCTGGGCCAGACCGTGGCGGCGATCAACGCCAAGACTGCGGACACCGGCGTGACCGCTTTCCTGGAAAAGGACGCTGCCGGCACGCAAACGCTGAAGTTCAAGAGCGAAGGCAATTTCACGGTCGCCTTGAACAACGCCACGGCCGCCGGCATCGGTGCCGTGGCCGCCACGGCCGCAGCGGACCAGACCGGCGGCGTCTCCGCGCTGTCGGTGGCCACGCAATCCGGCGCCTGGGAAACCCTGCAAAAGGTGGACAAGGCCATCGACCAGGTCAATTCCGCGCGTGGTGACCTGGGCGCCCTGCAGACGCGTTTCGAGAAGACGGTCGAGAACATCGACATCCAGAACGAAAACATCTCGGCGGCCAAGGGCCGCATCACCGACGCCGACTTCGCCGTTGAAACCGCCAATCTGTCGCGCTCGCAGATCCTGCAGCAGGCCGGCACGGCGATGGTGGCCCAGGCCAACCAGCTGCCGCAAAGCGTTCTGTCGCTGCTGCGCTGACCCAATGCAGGCGCCGCAAGGCGTCTGGCAGCAAGCAAAAGCCCTGGGCGGTTCGCCCGCCAGGGCTTTTTTCTTTGGAAAAATGCCTAAAGTGCGGCGCGGACTCGCCGATATCCATGCAATGGGCCCCTTCCAAGCGAGCTACAGGCCGGGGTGGACGGTTCTTTTCACGCTTTCAAATAGTGCGTTCTTTGCAAGAATGGACGCAATGAAATTTTTGTGAAAGCCTGATGACAGGCTTTTGCGCAGGAGTGCTGTGATGGCTATTACTTCGGTAGGTATTGGCAGTGGTTTGGAAGTTGACAAGATCGTCACGCAGTTGGTCGAGCTCGAAAAGGCGCCGCTGAAGACGCTAGAGGCCAAGGCCGAGACGATCACGTCCAAGATCTCGACCTATGCCGAGATCAAGTCGCTGACCGACACCTTGAACACCGCTGCTGCCAAGCTTTCGCGCGACAGCGCCTGGAACGGCGTGAACATCTCGGCGAGCAACAGCAATGTCTCGGGCGCCATGACGGGCATTGCCCAGCCAGGCTCGTACAGCGTGCAGGTCAAGCAGCTTGCGCAGTCTCAGACCTCGGTCATCGGCAACGGTGCATCGGGCGTGGGTTTTGCCAAGGATGCCAAGGTGGGCGCGGGAACGTTCACGCTGACCGTGGGCGCCAAGACCTTCGACGTCACGTTGAACGGGTCGGACACGTTGACCACGCTGGCCACGGCCATCAACGAGAAGAACAGCGGCGTGCAGGCGACGGTGATCACCAATGCCGACGGCACGCAGCGGCTGATGATGCGCTCCAAGAGCACGGGCACGGATGCGGTGTTCTCGGTCGCGGCCACGGCAAGCGATCCGGGCAGCATCCTGGGCAACATCGGCGGCGCCACTCCTGGCTATTACACCGTTTCGCAAGCCGCGCAGAACGCCAAGATCGAACTCAACGGTGTGGAAGTCGAGTCCACGAGCAATACGTTCACCGACGCACTGCCCGGAATGTCGCTCACGGTCTCGACGGTCTCGACTTCGCCCACGCTGATCACCGTGGCCGCGGACACCAAAGCCATGAAGGAAGGCATCCAGGCCTTTGTCGATGCGTACAACGCATTGAACGACAAGATGAGTGCCCTGACCAAGTACGACGCGGAAACCGGCGTCAAGGGCCTGATGCAGGGTGACAGCACGACGGTCAGCATCCAGAACGCATTGCGCATGTTGACGATGAATGTCGTCAAGGGCGGCGGAGCGTTCACGCGGCTGTCGGACATCGGCATCCAGATGGAGCAGGGCGGAAATCTGTCCGTCAACGACACCGACCTGACCAAGGCATTGACCGATGTATCTTCGCTCAAGGGACTGTTTGCCACCAAGACCGACAGCCTGGGCGCAAACGGTGGCATAGGCGTGAACTTCAAGTCGTTCACCGACGGCCTGCTGGCATATGAAGGCACGCTCAACGCCAAGACCGATTCGCTCGAGAGCTCGCTCAAGCGCAACGGTGCCGATCAGGACAAGGTGAACAACCGCGCCTCTACGCTCGAAAGCCGGCTGCTGGCCCAGTACACGGCGCTGGACGTGAAGATGGCTTCACTGAACGCGTTGGACGCCTATGTGACGCAGCAGGTCGCGTCCTGGAACAAGTCCACGAGTTGAAGTGGCCGGGCTGCGTGCGTCGGTGGCGCGCGGGTTCCGTATCGGGTTTGGGTGTACGGATAGGCACACGCAAATTTTTTTTAAATTTCGCTTGATTTTGGAGGACTTCTGCCGAAAACAAAGGCAAGTAGTTCACAAGGATGCCAGTCATGTATACCCCCGTAAGTTCCCGTGCTGCCAATGCATATCGGCAAATTGGCGTGCAATCCGGCATTGATGGCGCAACGCCCCATCAACTGGTGCAGATGCTGTTTGATGGTCTGTTGCAGTCGCTGAACGCGGCGCGCGGAGCGCTGCAGCGGGGCGAAATAGAGAACAAGGGAACGCACATCGGCAAATCGGTGCGCATTCTCGAAGAGGGGCTCAAGGGCGCGCTCAACCCGGTTCAAGGCGGCGAACTCGCCGTGAACCTGGGCACGCTCTATGACTATTGCATTTCTCGGCTGACGATGGCCAATTTGCGCAATGACCTGGCTCTGGTCGAAGAGGTCGTGGGTTTGATTGAACCCGTGGCCCAAGGCTGGAAGGAAATGGGACAGGCGCAGGTGGAGTCAGGCGGCGGAGGTTACTAACGATGGGGACGCAATTGATCGATTATTACAAGGCCATAGAAGACAGCAGCCTCAAGATGCTCGAGGCTGCACGGGGGAAAGACTGGGAAGGCGTTGCGCGCTACGAAGGTGCCTGTGCGGTATTGATCGAGCAGTTGCGCTTCCAGTCCCAGGAGCAGGAACTGCTGCCCGAGCAGCGCCGTGAAAAAGCGCGGATCATGCAACGCATCCTGCGCAACGACGCCCAGATCCGCACGCTGGCCGAGCCCTGGCTCGCGCAGGTCGAACACATGTTCGACGGCCAGCCCCAGGTTCTGCACTGAATTCACGCTGCCGCCAGCGCGGCGCCTGCAGACCGCAAAAAACCCGCCCTCGCGAGATGGCGGGTTTTTTTTATGGCGCGTCGGGCGGCGGCAAAACCCTTCACCTCCGTTCGCCCTGAGCCCATCTAAGCGCATTTCAGGGCGGGCTGTCTGCTGTTGCGATGGCTTGAGGGCCGTGCGCTGGCAGCAGACGCAAAAAAACCGCCAGCGCAGGCTGGCGGTGCATGGAGAGCGGAAAACGACGCGCCGGGGCGCCGCTCGTCAGACCTGCATGTTCATCACGTCGGTATAGGCCTGCACCAGGCGGTTGCGCACATGCAGCGATGCCTGGAAGCCGATCTGCGCCTTCTGGATCGCGACCATGGTCTCCTCGAGGCTCACGGCGGGGTTCTCGAGCTGCACTTCACGTTGCAGATTGCCCGAGTGTTCCTGCGCGGCGCTCACCGACTGCAGTGCGCCCTTGAGCGCCTGGGTGAAGCCCCCGTCGATTTCCCGGGTGGAGGTAGGCGTTGCGGCAACGCGGCGGGGCAGGTCAGTGCCGGAGAGGGAGGGAATCGAAGTATTGATGCGCAGGTCCATGACAAATCCCTTGGGAGTTTGTGAGATGGGTTGAATCGTAGGGGTTCAGCGGCAGTTCATCTCGGGGAATAGATGCCCAAAGGCGCGCCTTATCGGCGGAACGTGCCGGCCCGAAGTCCGAATAATCGGTCGCACGTCAGGCTCCCTGTTGGGCCTCACCAAATTGGAACCAAGATGTCTGCAGTCGCTGAAATCCCCGTCGTCGTAAATCCTCCCGCCAGCCCTTCGTGGACACAGCGGATGTCCTCATTGGATCGAGGCCAGCGCCTGCGCCTGGGCGCCGTCGCCGCTTTGGTGGTGGTCGGCCTGGTCGCGGCGGTGATGTTCAATCGCCAGCCCGATTACAAGGTGCTGTTCTCCAACCTGAGCGACAAGGACGGCGGCGCCATCGTCGCCCAGCTGACCACGCTCAACGTGCCTTATCAGTACAGCGAAGGCGGCGGCGCGATCCTGATCCCGGCCGACCGCGTGCACGACGTGCGCCTCAAGCTCGCGACCCAGGGCCTGCCCAAGGGCTCGGTGACCGGCTTCGAGCTGATGGAAACCAGCCGCTTCGGCATCACCCAGTTCCAGGAACGGTTGAACTTCCAGCGCGGCCTCGAAGGCGAGCTCACGCGCTCCATCCAGGCGCTGGCCTCGGTGCAGACCGCGCGCGTGCACCTCGCGCTGCCCAATCAGAACGGATTTTTTCGCGAACAGCAAAAGCCCTCGGCCTCGGTGCTGGTGACGCTGCACCCCGGCCGTTTCCTGGACCGCGCGCAGATCGCGGGCATCGTGCACCTCGTCGCTTCGAGCGTGCCCGAACTCCAGCCCGCGGCCGTGAGCATTCTCGATGACACCGGCAAGCTGCTGTCGCAGTCGCCGGATGGCAATGGCAACCAGGTCGATGTGCAGAAGCTGATGTACACCCAGCAGATCGAGCAGCAGTACACGCGCCGCATCCTGGACATCCTCGAACCCGTGGTCGGCAAGGACAACGTGCGCGCCCAGGTCACGGCCGACATGGATTTCAGCCAGACCGAGTCCACGTCCGAGCAGCACCGCCCCAACCAGGGTCCTGAAAGCAGCGCGGTGCGCAGCCAGCAGGTGGTCGAAAGCTCTGGTGCCCAGCAGCCCGCTCAGCCCACAGGCGTGCCCGGTGCGACCAGCAACCAGCCTCCCGTGGCCGCGGCCGCTCCCGTCAACGGCGCCAATCCCGCACCCGCCGCGGCCAATGGCCAGGGCGTGGCGACCGGCGCCAAGCGTGAATCGCTGACGAATTACGAAGTCGACAAGACAGTGCGTGTGACGCGCAGCAGTACCGGTGCAATCAAGCGCCTCACCGCTGCCGTGGTCGTCAACTACCAGCCCGTGACCTCCGAGCCCGGCCAGGCGCCCGTGCAGCAGGCGCTGTCTGCCGAGCAGCAGGCCAAGATGCTGGCCCTGGTGCGCGAAACCATTGGTTTCAGCCAGGAGCGCGGCGACTCGGTCAACCTGATGAACGCGAAGTTCCGCGATGACAGCGTGCCGGTGGTCGAACTGCCGCTGTGGAAGCAGCCTGAAGTGATCGAGCTGGCGCGCACGCTGGCCTGGCCGCTGGGTCTGGCCCTGTTTGGCGCAATTCTGATTCTGGGCCTGCTGCGGCCGATGCTCAAGAGCCGGGAAGTCGAAGCCAAGGGCGCGCAACTCGATGCGATCGAAGCCGACAGCCCCGAACGTCCGCCGCTGCTGGGTGGACCCGTGGCCGAGCTGACGCCGACGGAAAGCCAGGTGCGTCTGGAGCAGGCGCGTCAACTGACCAAGCAGAACCCGATCGCCGTGGCGAATATTGTGAAAACCTGGGTGAACGGCGAAAGCTGATCGAACCCACACATGGACGAAGTTTCCTATGGATGAACGAGGCCTCAACGACGCCGCCATCTTGCTGATGTCTCTTGGCGAGGAAGAGGCGGCCGAGGTGTTCAAGCACCTGTCGCCCAAAGAAGTACAGAAGCTCGGCGAAACGATTGCGCGCATGCGCGGCGTCTCGCGCGAGAAAGTCGACTTCGTTATCAACCGCTTCACCGACGACGCCGCGGCGCAGAGCCTGCTGGTCAACGATGCCAGCGACTATGTGCGCTCGGTGCTGCGCCGCGCGCTCGGTGAAGACAAGGCATCGCTGCTGATCGATCGTATCCTGCAGGGCGGCGACGTCTCGGGCATCGAAAGTCTCAAGTGGATGGACCCGCTGTCGGTGGCCGAGCTGCTGCGCGGCGAGCATCCGCAGATCGTCGCAGCCATCCTGGTTCACCTGGAATACGAGCAATCGGCCGCGGTGCTGATGCAGTTGCCCGATCGCTTTCGCAGCGAAGTGCTGCTGCGCGTGGCGACGCTCGAAGGTATTCAGCCGACGGCGCTCAAGGACCTCAACGAAGTGCTGTTCAAGGTGCTCGCCGGCGGTGACAAGGTGCGCAAGACTTCGCTGGGCGGCGTCAAGACCGCGGCCGAAATCATCAATCAGCTCGGCGGCAACGCCGATGTGGCGGTGCTCGACACCATCCGCAACTACGACGTCGACCTGGCGCAGAAGATCATGGACAAGATGTTCGTGTTCGACGATCTGGTCAAGCTCGACGACCGCTCGCTGCAGCTGGTGCTGCGCGAAGTGGCTTCCGAGACACTGATCGTCGCGCTCAAGGGCGGGACCATGGAAGTGCGCGACAAGATTCTCGCGAACATGTCTATGCGCGCCTCCGAAGCCCTGCGCGAGGACCTCGAGTCGCGCGGACCGATGCGCCTGTCCGAAGTGGAAGCGCAGCAGAAGGAAATTCTCAAGGTGGTGCGCCGCCTTGCGGAAGAGGGTCAGGTCACCATAGGCGGCGCTGCCGAAGACAGCTATGTCTAACGGAATGAATTCCCGCTTCATCCCCAGCGAGGAAATCGACGCTGGTGCCGTGGTGCAGTGGCGCTTCGGCGCGGTCGGCGATGCCGGCCTGGTGCCCAAGCTGCCGCACGAAAGCAGCCTCGACCAGCGCCTGGATATGGATGTGATCGACGCACCGGCAGCCACAGCGGCGCCCGAGCCTCAGCAGGACGCCGCGGAAATCGAGGCCCTGCTGCAGCAAGCGCGCGAACAGGCGCATGCCGAAGGCCGCGCCCAGGGCCTGGCCCAGGGCCGCGCCGAAGCCACGAACGAATGGCAGCAGCGCATGGACAGCTACACCTCGGGTGCGGGCCGCGAAACCGCGCAACGCATGCAGGCGCTGGTTGAAAAATGCGAAGACAGCCTGCAGGCGCTCGAACAGAACATGGCTTCCGAAGTGCTGCAACTGGCCTGCGACATCGCGCGCCAGGTGGTGCGCCAGGAGCTGGCCTGCAAGCCCGAGGCCTTGCTGCCCGTGGTGCGCGAAGCGCTGGACATGCTGGTCACCGAAGGCCGCGCCGTCACGGTGCGCCTCAACCCGGTGGACTGGGAAGTGCTGGACGCGCCGCTGCGCGCCGAGCATGGCGCTGCTGGAAAGCTGCAATGGCTCGCCGATGCGTCGGTGCACGCGGGCGATGTGCGCGTCGATTCGGGCGGCGCGGTGATCGAGGCGGGTCTCGACAGCCGCTGGCGCCGTGCCGTGGCCGCGCTGGGTCTGGTTTCTTCCTGGTACGAGGGCGGCCATGCCGAATGAGACCGCACTGGCCCCCTGGAAGGATTTCGTCGCGGGCGCGCGTGCGCGCTATGCCCAGCCCGTGGCGCTGGAAAGCCGCGGCACGCTGAGCCGCCTCACGGGCCTGGTGCTCGAGGCTTCGGGCCTGCGCGTGCCCGTGGGCGCGCAATGCCATGTGCAGATGCCCCACCAGGCGCCGGTGCTGGCCGAAGTCGTTGGTTTTTCCGGTGAGAAAGCATTTCTGATGCCCGCGGGCGACATTCAAGGCCTGTCGAGCGGCGCGGTGGTCACCCCCGCACCGGCCTTCGTGCCCATGCCGCGTTTTGGCGAGCCGGTGGCCGAAGTGTCGCTGGCCACGGGCATGCTGCGCCTGCCGATGGGCGACGGCCTGCTCGGCCGCGTGGTCGACTCGCAAGGCATTCCGCTGGACCATGGCGGCCCGGTGACCGATGTCACGGCCGAGCCCATGGACCGGCGCCAGATCAATGCGATGGACCGCGACCCGGTGCGCGAGCCGCTGGACACCGGCGTGCGCGCCTTGAACGCGCTGCTGAGCGTGGGCCGCGGCCAGCGCCTGGGCCTGTTCGCGGGCTCGGGCGTGGGCAAGAGCGTGCTGCTGGGCATGATGGCGCGCTACACCAAGGCCGACGTGATCGTCGTCGGCCTGATCGGCGAGCGCGGCCGTGAAGTCAAGGAATTCGTCGAGGACATTCTCGGCGCCGAGGACCGCGGCCGTGCCGTGGTGGTGGCCGCGCCGGCCGATGCGCCGCCGCTGCTGCGCATGCAGGGCGCGGCCTATGCGACGGCGATTGCCGAGCATTTCCGCGACAAGGGCCAGCATGTGCTGCTGTTGATGGATTCGCTCACGCGCTATGCGATGGCGCAGCGCGAGATCGCGCTGGCCATTGGCGAGCCGCCCGCCACCAAGGGCTATCCGCCGTCGTGCTTCGCCAAGCTGCCGCAGCTGGTCGAACGCAGCGGCAACGGCCTCAACGGCGTGGGCTCGATCACCGCTTTCTATACCGTGCTGTCCGAAGGCGACGACCAGCAGGACCCGATTGCCGACGCGGCGCGCGCGATTCTCGACGGCCACATCGTGCTGTCGCGGGCCCTGGCCGAAACCGGGCATTTCCCGGCAATCGACATCGAGCAGTCGGCCTCGCGCGTGATGCACAACGTGGTCGCACGCGAGCATTTCGAGCTCGCCCGGCGCTTCCGTGCGGTGTATTCGCGCTACCAGAAGAGCCGCGATCTGATCCAGGTCGGCGCCTATGTCGCCGGCTCCGATCCGCAGATCGACGAAGCCGTGAAGCTGCAGCCCGCGATGGCAAGTTTCCTGCAACAGAACATGTTTGAAGCCGCAACCATGGACGAGAGCATCTCGGGCATGGCGGCACTGCTCGGTCACTAACGCGAAGGGCTGAAATGTCGTCTTTGAATGCACTGATGGTGGCGATCGAGGCAGCCATGCGCAAGCGCGATGACGCGCGCCAGGCACTGCAGGCGCGCGTCCAGGCCTGCCAGGCCGCGCAGGCCCAGATGGACCAGCTGCAGGACTACGCGGCGCAGATGCAGCAGCGCTGGGGAGCGCATGAAAACCAGGCAGTCCAGCCCGAAGTGATGTACCACCAGTACCAGTTCATGGAACGCCTGTCGCATGCCAGCAATCTGCAGACCAAGGTCATCAAGGACCAGGCCATACGCCTGGAGGCCGCGCAGAAGGCGTTGATGGCCTGCGAGCTGCGTCTGACCAGTCTGCAGAAAGTCGTGGCCGCACGCCAGCGCGACATTTCCCTGGCGCAGATGCGCCGCGAACAGAAACAGACCGACGAGCGCGCCGCGCTGCAATTCATCGGCCGCACCTTTGGAATGCAGTTCCAGGAAGCATGAACATGGAAAACACCGCGATCCGTTCCCCCAGCAGCCCAGCGCCCGCAAATGCCGTGGCGCGCCATTCCGGCGCCCGCCAGGCCGCGGGCACCGACGCGGTTGACGCGAAGGGGGGCTTTTCGCTGCTGCTCGCAGACATGGCCGAAGGTGCGGGCGTGGCCGAGACGCCGGCGCCTGTTTTGCCGGCCGTGGTCGCCGAGCAGGAAGATCCGCTGACCCGTGGCGAGCTGCCGCCCGCCGACTGGCTGGCTGGCGAGCTGTTGCCGGGTGCGCAGCCGTCCGCCGAACAAGCTGCGCTGCCCGCGGCCCAGGCTTCGGCTGCCTTGCCATCGGCGGCGGCGCTGCCGGCGGCCGATTCGGCATCCGCGGCGACGGCGCCCGGCGCGCTGGCTGCCGGCGCGCTGGCTGCCGATTCGCTGACGCCCGCCGAGTGGTTGCCCGAAGTCGGCGCCTTCGCGTTGTCCAGCCTGATAGGGCAGACGGCACGCATGGATGGCGCGGCCGATGCCGCGCTGCGTGATGGCCGGGGCCTGGATCTGGGCGAGACCGATGGCGGCGCGCGCCAGGCTGCGCTGCCCATGGGCGCCGGTCGCGGCCCCTTCGCCGCGAATCTGTCGGCCGGCGCGCAGGCCACTGGAAATGCCTGGGGTGGCGTGCCGGTTGCCGTCGGCGAGGCGCTGACACAGGTCGCGGCCGACATCGCCGATACCGCCGATATCGCCGCCCAGCCCAGCACGCTGTCGCTCAACCCCGCCGAGCGCGGCGCCCAGCCCCATGGGCTGGCCGCGCTGTTGGCGCGCATGGATACCGAGGCCACGCCCTGGGCGATGCCGGGCTTGCCCATGGCCGGTAGCCCCGCTCCGGCCGCTGCTGCGAGCCAGGGCGATGCCGCGATTTCTGCCGTCGGCGCTGGCGCGGGTGGCACGGCCGACACCGCGGCTGACGCCGGCAGCGTCGATGCCGCAATGACCGATGCCGCGGCGCCCGACGCGGTGCTGGCGCAAGCCGATGACAACTGGGCCGATCAGCTGTCTGAACAGGTGGCGTTCTGGGTGCAGCAGAAAACCCAGCGCGCGGAGATGACCATAGACCGCCAGGGCCGACCGGTCCAGGTGCAGGTCACGATCACCGGCAACGAAGCCCATGTCACTTTCCGCAGCAGCGAGCAGCAGACGCGCGACATGCTCGACGCCGGAACCGCGCAGCTGCGCGAAATGCTCGAGCAGCAAGGCCTGAACCTGGCCAGCGTCACGGTGCAGAGCGGCGATGCCGGAGGGCAGGGCAGCGCTTCGCGCCAGGACTCTCAGGGCCGGCCGGCGACATCGCCAGGTGAAGGCGGCCAGCGCCAGATCGCCCAGGTATCGGTCGATCTGCGCGCGCGTCCCGATGCCGCGCGCAGCGTCGATCTGTTCGTGTAAGCGGCTCCAAGCCGCAGTAAAGCCGGGGTTTCTGTCGTCTATTCAGCCCATGCGGGGGCGCCGAAGACGGAATAATGGGTGCTATCAGTGAGCCGAACCTGCGTCTGTGTCGGGCGGCTTTTCTACAGCAAGGAAACCCAACGTGTCCGCCAAACCCCCCGCAGCAGCAGCCCCCGCCAAGGAACCCGCCAAGAGCAAGCTGGTTCTGATTGGCGCCATTGTCGTCGTGCTGATCGTTCTGGCCGCGGCCGCCTTCCTGTTCCTCAACTCCCGCAACCAGGACAGTGAAGAGCATGCCAACGCGCCCGCCGCTGTCGTCGTGCCCACGTTCCTGCCGCTGGAAAACATGGTGGTCAACCTTGCCGATCCCGGCGGTGACCGCTTTGTGCAGTTGGGCATCACGCTTGAACTGCAGGACGACAAGACTGCTGGCGTGGTCAAGCAATACCTGCCCAGCATACGCAGCGGTGTGCTGATGCTGGTGTCGCAGCGCTCTTCGGAAGAATTGCTGGCGCGCGAAGGCAAGGAAAAACTCGCCGCCGACATCCGCGAGGAAGTCAGCCGTCCGCTGGGCCTGGGTGCCGCGGCCAAGCCGCGTGCCGAGGCCGACGAGGAATCGGCCGATGAAGAAGAGCGTCCACGTCGCCGCCAGCAGCAAAATGCCGTGCGCCGCGTGCTGTTCTCCAGCTTCATCATTCAGTGAACCACCAAGGGATCTGCCATGAGTGATTCATTTCTCTCCCAGGAAGAAGTCGATGCCCTTTTGGAGGGCGTGACCGGAGAGAGCCAGAAGTCGACGATCGAAGAGGTCGAGGCGGGCTCGGTCCGCAATTACGACATCTCGAGCCAGGAACGCATTGTGCGTGGGCGCATGCCCACGATGGAAATCGTCAACGAACGGTTTGCGCGCAACTTCCGCATCGGCCTGTTCAATTTCATCCGCCGCAGCCCCGAAGTTTCGGTCGGCACGGTGGCGGTGCAACGCTACAGCGCTTTCCTGCGCGATCTGGCGGTGCCCACCAATTTCAACATCGTGGCGATTCGCCCGCTGCGCGGCAACGGCCTCGTGGTCTGCGATCCGTCGCTGGTGTTCGGCGTGATCGACACGCTCTACGGCGGCACCGGCCGACTGCAGACGCGCATCGAAGGCCGCGATTTCTCGCACACCGAGCAGCGCGTGATCAACCGTCTGGTCGACGTGATCTGCGAGGAGTATCGCAAGGCCTGGCACGGCATCTATCCGCTGGAGCTGGGCTACCAGCGCTCGGAAATGCAGCCGCAGTTCGCGAACATCGCCACGCCCAGCGAAATCGTCGTGTCCACGGCGTTCCAGCTGGAAATCGGCGACATCTCGGGCGCGATCCATATCTGCATGCCCTATGCGACGCTGGAGCCTATCCGCGACGTGCTGTATTCCTCGACGCAGGGCGATTCGATCGAAGTCGATCGCCGCTGGGTCAAGGTGCTGACGCGCGAGATCCAGGCGGCCGAAGTGACGCTCGTGGCCGAGCTGGCGCGCGCCGATGCAACCGTCGAACAGTTGCTGGCCATGAAGGCCGGCGATTTCATCGAACTTGATCGCGAGCCCCGCATTCGTGCCTCGATAGGCGGGGTTCCGGTTTTCGAGTGCCAGTACGGCACGCACAACGACAAATACGCAATCCGCATCGAGCAGTGCCTGCGCGGCGCTGATGCGAATTGGATGGGAGAGAAACATGGCAAATGACAACACCACCGATGCATCCGGCGACGACGCTTTCTCCGGCTGGGCCGAGGCCCTGCAGGAGCAGAACGAGCGCGACAAGACGGTCGACGTAGAACAGGGCGGACCGCTGAGCGGCGAACCCACGCGTCCCGGTTTCGCGGGCGGCGAAGTGCCGGTCAACGACATCAACATGGTGCTCGACATCCCGGTGCAGCTGTCCGTGGAGCTGGGCCGCACCAAGGTGCCTATCAAGTACATCCTGCAACTGGCCCAGGGCTCGGTCGTCGAACTCGATGCGCTGGCCGGCGAACCCATGGACGTGCTGGTCAACGGCTACCTGATCGCCCAGGGCGAGGTGGTGGTGGTGAACGACAAGTTCGGTATCCGCCTGACCGATGTCGTAACGCCTTCCGAGCGTCTGCGCCGTGTCAGCCGTGGATAGCGGCAGCCTGTCCCAGACGTTGCTCGCGGTGCTGGCCTTCGTGGCCGTGATCGCGGCGCTGCCCTGGCTGGTCAAGCGCATGCAGCAGCGCCAGGCGATTGCGCGTGGCGGCGACGTCAGCACGCGCGTGCTGTCGGCCGTGGCCGTCGGCGCGCACCAGCGCGTGGTGACCGTCGAAGTCGGCGAAGGCGCGCACAAGACGCGTCTGGTGCTGGGCGTGACCGCGCAGCAGATCAACTGCCTGCATGTTCTGACGACAGGCGCCGCGCCGGCGCCGGCCGCGGATGTCGCCACATTTTCCCAGGCCATGGCCGTCGCCAAGACGGCCGCCCCCGCAGACAAGGCTCCCCATGTTGAATAAGCCCTCTGCGCTGCGCGGCCTGGCCGCGACGGCGCTGTTTGCCGCCGTCGCGCTGCCCGTCGCGGCTCTGGCGCAGTCCGCGCCCGGTGCGGGCGGCACGCTGCCGCTGCTCGTGGGCTCGGGCGGCGGCACCAGCTTTTCCGTTCCCATCCAGACGTTGCTGTTCTTCACCGCGCTGTCGTTCCTGCCCGCGATCCTGCTGATGATGACCGGCTTCACGCGCATCGTGATCGTGCTGTCGCTGCTGCGCCAGGCACTGGGCACGCAGTCGGCGCCGCCCAACCAGGTGATCGTCGGCCTGTCGCTGTTCCTCACGATGTTCGTGATGGGCCCGACGCTGGACCGCGTGTACAAGGAAGCCTATCAGCCCTACACGGCGAACACCATGAGCTTCGAGGAAGCCGTGGGCAAGGCCGAAGCGCCGATGCGCGACTTCATGCTCAAGCAGACGCGCCAGTCCGACTTCGCGCTGTTCGCGCGCCTGGCCAAGCTCGATGCCGGCGTCACGGCCGAAACCGCGCCGCTGCGCGTGCTGGTGCCCGCATTCGTGACCAGTGAACTCAAGACCGCGTTCCAGATCGGCTTCATGATCTTCATTCCGTTCCTGGTCATCGACATGGTGGTGTCGAGCATTCTCATGTCGCTGGGCATGATGATGCTGTCGCCGGTGCTCGTGGCGCTGCCGTTCAAGATGATGCTGTTCGTGCTGGCCGACGGCTGGAACCTGCTCATAGGCTCGCTGGCCGCGAGCTTTGCCACTTAGGACCCCGCCATGACTTCGCAAATGGTTCTGACCTTCGGCCGCGACGCATTGATGCTGCTGCTGATGATTTCCATGCCGGTGCTCGGCGTGGTGCTGGCCGTGGGCCTGCTGGTGAGCATTTTCCAGGCTGTGACCCAGGTGCATGAAGCCACGCTGGCTTTCGTTCCCAAGCTGCTGGCGGCCGTCGCCGTGTTTGCGATCGCCGGGCCCTGGATGCTCAGCACGCTGGTCGACTTCATTCGCCGCACCATCGAATCCATTCCCGCGGCGCTGGGCTAGAACGCCTGGCTTCTCATTTCCCTGCGCCTGCCGTGATTACTTTCAGTGAAGCCCAGATCGTTGCCTGGATGTCGCCCGTTCTGTGGCCGTTCGTGCGCGTGCTGGCCATGTTCACGGCGGCGCCGGTGTTCTCGCAGCGCTCCATCCCCATGCGCGCCAAGGTCGGGCTGGCGTTCCTGGTCGCGGTCTGCGCCCAGGCCACGCTGGTCGGCCAGCCCGTGGTCAGCGTCAATTCCGCGGCCGCGCTGGGCACGCTGGTGCAGCAGATCGTCGTTGGCCTGGCCATAGGCTTTGCGGTGCGCCTGGTGTTCGCCGCGCTCGAAGTCGCGGGCGAGCTGATCGGCCTGCAGATGGGCCTGAACTTCGCCTCGTTCTTCGACCCGGCCAGCAATGCCCAGATCAGCGCGATCTCGCGCTTCTTCGTGCAGATCGGCACCTTGATGTTCATCGTCATCAATGGCCATCTGCTGCTGCTGATGGCCGTCGTCAAGAGCTTCGACGCCTTCCCTGTCGACGGCAATTTCATGCAGTCGCTGGCACAGATGCGCATCTACGAGATGGGCGGCGCGGTGTTTGCGAGCGCGTTCTGGATCGCGCTGCCGATGATCGCCATGCTGCTGTTCGTCAACCTGGCGCTGGGCATCATCTCGCGCGTCGCGCCGCAGATGAACATCTATGCCGTGGGTTTCCCGGTCACGCTGACCGTGGGCCTGATAGGCATAGTCGCCACCTTGCCTATGCTGGAGCAGCCGCTGATGGCGTTGCTGCAGCGGGCCATGGACATCTTTGGGGTGCAGATCTAGACCCCCACGCTTGCCCACTTCGTGTGGCTGCGCTGGGGGAAAGCCCCCATCCCTTGGTTTTCCGCTCGCCCTGAGCTCGCCTGCGCGGTCCAGTCAAAGGGGCAACGCAGGGCGTAAAGCTAGGTAGTCGGGGGGGGGGCCTGAATGCCCGCCCCGCGGGGCAAGCCCTCAAACCAGCTGGTTGCGAATGGCGTACACCGTGAGTTCGGCGTTGTTGCTCAGCTGCAGCTTCTCGAGCACGCGTGCGCGGTAGACGCTCACGGTCTTGGGGCTGAGCATCAGTTCCTCGGCGATATCGGTCAGGCGCTTGCCCGAGGCGATTTTCAGCAGCGTCTGCAACTCGCGCTCTGAAAGGCTTTCGTGCGGCACTTCGACCATAGGCTGCGACAGGCTCTCGGCAAGCATCTGGGCGACTTCGGCGGTGAGATATTTACGGCCCTGCATGACCACGCGCACCGCGTCGATCAGCACCACCGGGTCGCCCGCCTTGTTCGCATAGCCTTGGGCGCCGGCCTTGAGACAGCGCAGCGCGTACTGGTCTTCGGGGTACATGGACACCACCAGCACCTTGATGGTCGAGTGCGTCTCGCGCAGGCTGGCCAGCACTTCGAGGCCGCTGCGCCCGGGCATGTTGAGATCGAGCAGCAGCACATCGCAGGTCGCGGTGCGCAGCACCTCGCGCAATTCCGAGTAACCCGAGGCCTCGGCGGTGACGGTGATGTCTGGAGCCTCCGTCAGGGTATCGCGTATGCCCCGGCGCAAGATCGCATGGTCATCGCAAATTACCACATGAATCAAAGAAACTCTCCCGAAATGAAATCAGCCTGAATGTTAGTGGGATGGCAAAGGTATGGACACAATGATGGATGTTCCTCGGCCCGGCTGGCTGCTCACATCGAGCCAGCCGTCAACGGTGCGCGCGCGTTCCTGCAGTCCGCGCAAGCCGAAGGAGCGCGGCTTCTCGCGCTGCGCTGCCGTCATACCGCAGCCATTGTCCGTCACCTCGAGGGTCAGAAAGCCTTCGCGGTCCGACAGGTCGATCTCCACCCGGCTGGCCTGGGCGTATTTGCCGATGTTGGTCATCGCTTCCTGCGCGCAGCGGTAGGCGACCAGCTGGATTTCGGGCGAGGCCGCGATCTGCGCGCTGCTGGTGCGCATCTGCACCGCGACGCCCGTGCGGCGCTCGAAGCCTTCGGCCAGCCACTGCACCGCGGCCACCAGGCCCTGGTCCAGCACCGGCGGGCGCAGATTCATCATGATGCGCTGGCTTGCGCCCAGCGCGAGCTGCAGCATTTCAAGCGCCGACAGCGCATGGGCGTGCAGCGGCTGGTCCGCCGGGGTATTGCGCGTGATCCAGGCCAGGTCGAACTTGACGGATGTCAATGAGCCGCCGATGTCGTCATGGATTTCGCGCGCGATCGACGCACGCTCCTCCTCGATCGAGGATTGGAGGTGATCGGTCAACTCGGCCAGGCGCTGCTGCGACAGCGCGAGTTCGGCCATGGCCTGCTTCTTGGCGCGGCGCGCCTCATGCACTTCCATGGCGCGCGTGAGCACCTGGGGCAGGCGGGCGATGTCTTCCTTGCGCAGGAAATCGGTCATGCCAAGGCGCATCACGTCAACGGCCGCGGCTTCGCCGATCGCGCCCGACAGCAGAACGAACGGTGGTCGCTGGGCCAGCGGCGAGACCAGCGCCCAGGCGTCGAGCGCGGTGAAGCCGGGCAGGTGATAGTCCGCCAGGATCAGGTCGAAGACCTGGCATTGCAGCGCCTGCTGCAATGCATCCAGCGTGTCCACGGTCTGGATGCGGCAGTCCAGCCCGGCACGTCGCAATATGATGCGGGCCAGGCCTTGGTCGGCAGGTGAATCCTCGATATGGAGGATATGCAGGGCTTGATCTAGGCTTTCAATGACCATAGGAGCGCTATCATAGGATACATCTTGGAACACACCGGGTAAGCTTTTGTTTGCTGGGCTGGAGGAGGACGTGATTCATTGCGCCACTCCCGCCGTGTGCCGCTGGCCTTGTGCGCAAGCACGAGGGCGGTCGATGGGTTCACTCTGGCGCGTCCAGCGTGGTTTATGAAGCATTTGCATCCGAGCAGGGTGCTGGAAAAACAATGCAGTCAACGCTAACAGAGTCGGGGCAGCCTGCGGTCCAACTGCCAGTCATGGCGGCGGCCGATATACAGGACTCGCTGCTGGTGGTGATGCGCGACCTCCATCGCCTCGAAGGCCTGCTCAACCATGCGACCGACAACTTGATTGCCCGTTTTGACGAGGCCAATGCCTTGCTCGATCCCTTGGGAGTCGACCAATCCGGCCAGCTTGGGGCAGCACGCCATGTCCTGCGTTCGGCAGTGACCGAATTGCAGTTTCACGACCTCGCAAGTCAATTGATCAATCACACCACGCGGGTGCTGCAAGGCTGTGCATTTCGCCTGGCGAATGAGACCATGGGGCAGGACGAGGACGAAGTGAGCGCACCGCTCGCCGCGATGGCCCCCCAGCGCCCCAACCCCGTGACCCAGAGCGAGATGGATGCCGGTTCGGTGGAACTGTTTTGACATCCTCCCGTTTCACGCCCCCTATTTGAAAGTTCGTTACATGCGTTCAATTCTGGCCGTAGATGATTCCCCTTCCATGCGCAAGATGGTGGCCTTTACCCTTTCCGGGGCGGGTTACCACGTCGTGGAAGCGGTGGATGGTCTGGATGCCCTGGCCAAGGCACAGGCGCAGCAGATTGATCTGGTGCTTGCCGACCAGAACATGCCCAACCTCGACGGCATCGGTCTGACGCGCCAGTTGCGCGAGTTGCCGCGTTTCAAGAACACGCCGATTTTGATTCTCACCACCGAGTCCAGCGACCAGATGAAGCAGGCGGGCCGCGCTGCGGGCGCGACGGGCTGGCTGGTCAAGCCTTTCGATCCCAATCGACTGATCGAAGTCATACAAAAAGTCATTCGCTGAGCAACGCCGGCGCGGACGATCCACGGAATACAGGAAACCAGATGGCGGATACACAGCACGACGCAGGCGCGGATTTCGATCTGACCCAGTTCTATCAGATCTTTTTTGAAGAGGCCGGCGAGAACCTCGACCAGATGGAGCAGATGCTGCTCAATCTGGATCTGTCGGCCGCCGACGAGGAAGAGCTCAACGGCATTTTTCGTTGCGCCCATTCGATCAAGGGCGGCTCGGCAACATTCGGCTTTGCCGATGTCGCGGAACTGACCCACAAGATGGAGTCGCTGCTCGATCGGCTGCGTCGCCATGAAATCACGCCCATCCCGCAGATGGTCGATGTGCTGCTCGAGTCGGCGGATGCTTCGCGCAGCCTGCTGGCACGCCATCAGGCCGGCGGTGTGGGCGAAGCCATCTCGACGATTGATCTGGTGCGTCGCATCAGCGAACTCGCCGCGGGTGCGGGCCAAGCCGGTGCGCCGGCCGTCGCCTCACCCGCCGCCGAAGTGTTCGTGCCGACCACGCCTCCCGTCATGGCCCCGGCGCCCGCGCCCGCGCCAGCGCCTGTACCCGTCGCGGCCGACGGCACGCGCGCGCTGCAGATCCGCATCGGGCCGCTGGAGCGTCTGGACCTCGCCGATTCGATCAAGGAGCTGTTCCGCGATATTCCAGGCCTGGGCACCATCAATGACCTGCCCTGCGCCGATGAGGGCTGTCGCCTGTTCAGCGTCAATACGACGTCGACCGATGACGACCTGCTCGATCTGTTCGCTTTCCATGTTTCCAAGGAGCAGGTGCAGATCGCGGGCGCTGCGGCCGCAGCGCCTGCCGCCGTGGCCGAGCCGGCGCCTGCACCAGCCGCGCCCGACGTGGTGGCGCAGGCCGTGATCTACCCCCCGGCCCACGAAGCCTATGGTTTCTTCAGCGGCGCGCCCGGCGAGCCGCAGCCCGTCGATGCCTCGGCCGCGGCCAAGCCCACGGCCAGGGCCGCGAGCCCCGCACAGATGGAGTCGACCAGCATCCGCGTGGCCGTCAACAAGGTCGACCAGCTGATCAATCTGGTTGGCGAGCTGGTGATCACCCAGGCCATGCTGGCGCAGACCAGCCGCGGCCTCGAAGCTTCCGTGAACCAGCAACTGCTGGCCGGCCTTGCCGACCTGGACCGCAATACCCGCGATCTGCAGGAGTCGGTCATGTCGATTCGCATGATTCCCATGTCGACGGTGTTCAGCCGCTTTCCCCGCATGCTGCGCGACCTGGCAAGCAAGCTCGACAAGAAAATCGACCTGCAGACGCTGGGCGAAGCCACCGAGCTCGACAAGGGCCTGGTCGAGAAGATCACCGATCCGCTGACGCACCTGGTGCGCAACAGCGTGGACCACGGCATCGAAACGCCTGCAGAGCGTCTGGCCGCAGGCAAGAGCGAGCAGGGCACATTGACGCTCGCGGCTTCGCACCAGGGCAGCTCCATCGTGATCGAGGTGCGCGACGACGGCCGCGGCATGAACCGCGAGAAGATTCTCGCCAAGGCGCGCGAACGTGGCCTCGACGTGTCGGACCAGATGGCCGATGCCGATGTCTGGCAGTTGATCTTCGCGCCCGGCTTCTCCACAGCCGATGTCGTGACCGACGTTTCGGGCCGCGGCGTGGGCATGGATGTGGTCAAGCGCAACATTGCCGCGCTCAACGGCTCGGTCGAGATCGAGTCGGCCCAGGGCGTCGGCATGCGCGTCGCGGTGCGTTTGCCGCTGACGCTGGCGATCATGGACGGCATGTCCGTGGCCGTGGGCGAAGAGGTCTACATCCTGCCGCTGTCCTCGGTCGTCGAGTCCTTCCAGGTCAAGGCCGATGACATCAGCACCGTGGCCCAGGGCTCGCAGCTGGTCAAGGTGCGCGACGAATACATGCCGGTGATCGCGCTCGAGCGCATCTTCGAAGTGCCGCGCGCCAATGGCAGCGCGCCCAACGCCATCATGGTGGTCGTCGAATCCGACGGCAACCGCGTGGCCCTGCTGGTCGACGAACTGCTGGGCCAGCACCAGGTCGTGGTGAAGAACCTCGAGTCGAACTACCGCAAGGTGCCCAACGTCTCGGGTGCGACCATTCTGGGCGACGGCACCGTGGCGCTGATCCTGGATACCGGCAGCCTCGTGCGGCGTGTGCGTTATTGATGGTTCGGCAAGGCAATCCGCATGAAAGCCGGGGCCTGAAGGCTCTGGCTGCTATCCAACAAGAAAGAGATCAATCATGAGCGTGATGGGAAAGATGGCCGAGGGTACGGCCGCGCGTGAATACCTGACGTTCCGTCTGGACCAGGAGGAATACGGCATCGATATCCTCAAGGTCCAGGAAATCCGTGGCTACGAGCCGCCGACGCGCATCGCCAATGCGCCTTCGTTCATCAAGGGCGTGGTCAATCTGCGCGGCACCATCGTGCCCATCGTGGACATGCGGCTGAAGTTCAACTGCTCGCAGGCCGAGTACAACAGCTTCACCGTGGTGATCATCCTGAACATGCACCAGCGTGTCGTCGGCATCGTCGTCGACTCGGTCAGCGACGTGATGGAGTTGGCTGCCGATGCCATCCGTTCCGCGCCCGATATCGACAGCGCGATCGACAGCGGCAGCATCACCGGCCTGGGCTCGGTGGGCGAACGCATGCTGATCCTGCTGGACATCGAAAAGCTCATGTCGAGCGACGACATGGGGCTGGTGGCCACCGAGTGAGCCTTATCCCTAACCGCCAGTGCCTGCGGGCCCGTGCGATTCCATGACTGCACCCATGCGCCAGACTTCAACCCTTCCTTCGGCACCCGGCATGGATCCGGCGGAAAGTGCCGGCAGCCCGCTGGTGCAGGGCCGCGAATTCGTCTGGGCAGACGCGGACTTCGCCCGCGTGCAGGCGCTGATCTACCAGCGTGCCGGCATCAGCCTGCACGACGGCAAGCACGCCATGGTCTACAGCCGGCTGTCGCGCCGGCTGCGCGAGACCGGGCACGCGAGCTTTCGCGACTATCTTTCCTGGCTCGAGAAGCACGACGGGCCTGAATGGCAGGAATTCGTCAACGCGCTGACGACCAACCTCACGGCTTTTTTCCGCGAGCCGCACCACTTCGAGATTCTCTCGTCGCACCTGCGCAGCAAGCCCGCGGGCACGCCCTGGCGCGCATGGTGCAATGCCGCGTCGACGGGTGAGGAGCCGTATTCGATCGTCATGACGGCGCTCGAGACACTGGGTGCCAAGGCGACATTCAAGCTCTGGGCCAGCGACATCGACTCGCGCGTGCTGGCCTCGGCCGCCGCGGGGGTCTACCGTGCCGAAAACCTCAAGGGGCTGTCGCCCGAACGGCTGCAGCGTTTCTTCCTCAAGGGCAAGGCATCGAATGCGGGCATGGCCAGGGTCAAACCCGAGCTGCAGCAGATGATAGAGTTTCTGAGCGTCAATCTGATACGCGACGACTGGCCGTTTCGCGATCCGTTCGACGTGGTGTTCTGCCGCAACGTGATGATTTATTTCGACGCTGCGACCCAGCGTCGCGTGCTCGAGCGCATCCATCGTGTGATGAAGCCCGGCGGCATGCTGTTCGTCGGCCACGCGGAAAACTTCAGCGAGTCGCGCGATCTGTTCACCTTGCGTGGGAAGACAGTCTATGAACGACGCTGAAAGCTCCAGGGCGGACCTCGCCAGCGCCGACCGGCGCCGTGCGCCGCGCATCGCGCCGCTGCGCAGCGACCTGGCCGCGGCGCCCGCGCCTGCCTCGTCGCTCGAAATCCTGCGCGCGCGCGCGCGCCGGCCGGGACAGGCGTCGTTCTTCTATTTCGATCCGCACTTCCAGTACAACGCGGTCAAGGTGTTGCCGGGCGAATATTTCGTCGCCAACGAGAACATGGCGATCGTCACCGTGCTCGGCTCGTGCATCGCGGCCTGCCTCTGGGACAGCCGCATGCATGTCGGCGGCATGAATCACTTCATGCTGCCCGACAGCGACTCGAGCGATTCCTCGGGGCGCTACGGCTCGTACGCCATGGAATTGCTGATCAACGAAATGCTCAAGCTCGGTGCGCGGCGCGAAACCATGCAGGCCAAGATTTTCGGCGGTGGCCAGGTCATGCACAATTTCACGACGATGAACGTCGGTGAACGCAACACCGAATTTGTCAAACAATATTTGCAGACGGAGCGTATTCCTCTGGTTTCCGAGGATGTGCTTGATATCTACCCCCGCAAGGTGGTGTACTTTCCCGCTACAGGTAAGGCCATGGTCAAGCGCCTGGCCCATGCGCACCCGGAAACCCTGGTGGCGCAGGAGGCCTTGCGCGGCAATGCCGCCACCTTGGCGCGAACGACGGCAGGCGGCTCGGTCGACCTGTTTTGAATAGGACCAGAGCGAATGAACAGGAAAACACGTGTGATTGTGGTCGACGACTCTGCGCTGGTGCGCAGTCTTTTGTCCGAGATCATCAATCGACAGACTGATATGGAGTGCATAGGCACGGCCAACGATCCCTTGATCGCGCGCGAGATGATCCGCGAGATGAACCCAGACGTGATCACGCTCGATGTGGAAATGCCCCGCATGGACGGTATTGACTTTCTGGGTCGGCTGATGCGCCTGCGCCCCATGCCGGTGCTGATGATCTCCACGCTGACCGAGCGCGGTGCCGAAGTCACCATGAAGGCGCTGGAGCTCGGCGCGGTCGATTTCGTCGCCAAGCCGCGCGTGGGCGTGGCCAACGGCTTGAACGATCTGGCTACCGAGATCGTCGACAAGATCCGCGTCGCTGCGGTGGCGCGCGTGCACCGCACGCTGGCTGCCGCCAACTCCGGCGCTGCGGCCCAGAGCGGCGGCGCGTCCGCGCGGCCCGGCCAGGCAGCGCCCGCCGCACCCGCGGCCATGCTCGGCCGCCTGTCGACCGAGAAGATCATCGCCATTGGCGCATCCACGGGCGGCACCGAAGCCATACGCGAAGTGCTGACCCATCTGCCGGCCGACTGCCCGGCCATCGTGATCACCCAGCACATGCCTCCGGGCTTCACCACCAGTTTCGCAGCGCGGCTCAACAGCCTGTGCCAGATCAAGGTCAAGGAAGCCGAGAACGGCGAGCGCATCCTGCCCGGTCACGCTTACATCGCACCCGGCGGCAAGCATTTCTCCATCAACCGCAGCGGTGCCAACTATGTGGCCGTGGTCGACGACGCTCCCCCCGTCAACCGCCACAAGCCGTCGGTCGAGGTGCTGTTCCGTTCGGTCGCCGCCAGCGCCGGCCGCAATGCGGTGGGCGTGATGCTCACCGGCATGGGTGCCGACGGCGCGGTCGCAATGCGCGAGATGAAACTCGCGGGTAGCTACAACTACGTGCAGGACGAAGCCAGCTGCATCGTCTTCGGCATGCCACGCGAAGCCATCGCGCATGGCGCGGCCGACGAAGTGCTGCCGTTGACGCAGATTGCCCCGGCGCTGCTCACGCGTCTGCGCAGCGGCAACGCGCATCACCGCATCTGATCTCGATGCACGCCCCATAAAAAAAGGAGCCTAGGCTCCTTTTTTTTCGGTCTGTTCGCGCTCAGGCGGACAGCTTGGACCAGCGGTCGAGCGCGTCCATCAGCAGTTCGTCGATCTCGGCGTCGCGCGCGGCGAGCGTTGCGGCGCGCGCTGCGTCCTTGGCGTAGATGCTGCCGTCGGCCAGTTCACCCTGGATAGACTTCTGCTCGGCTTCCAGCGCCGCGATCTGTTCGGGCAACTGTTCCAGTTCGCGCTGTTCCTTGTAGCTGAGCTTGCGCTTGGCCGGTGCCGCGGCAGGCGCGGGCGCGGCGGCAACTGCGGGTGCTGGCGCAGGTTGCCTGGCCGCCTGCTTGGCCTGGGATGCGGCCAGGGCCTTGCTGCGGCGCGACTGCTCGATCCAGTCCTGCACGCCGCCTTCGTATTCGCGCCACAGGCCGTCGCCTTCATAGGCAATGGTGCTGGTCACCACGTTGTCGAGGAAGGTGCGGTCATGGCTCACCAGGAACACCGTGCCGTCATAGTTGGCCAGCAGGTCTTCAAGAAGATCGAGGGTATCGATGTCCAGATCGTTGGTCGGCTCGTCGAGCACCAGCACATTGGCCGGGCGCGCGAACAGCCGCGCGAGCAGCAGGCGGTTGCGCTCACCACCGGACAGCGAGCGCACGGGCGAACGCGCACGCGCGGGCGAGAACAGGAAGTCGCTCAGATAGCTCTTGACATGCTTGCGCTGGTTGCCGATCTCGATCCATTCGCTGCCGGGGCTGATGAAGTCCTCGAGCGTGGCGTCCAGATCGACCGCATGGCGCATCTGGTCGAAGTAGGCGATCTGCAGGTTGCCGCCCTGGCGTATGGTGCCGCTGTCGGCGGGCAGGCTGCCCAGGATCATGCGCAGCAGCGTGGTCTTGCCCGCGCCGTTGGGGCCGATCAGGCCGACCTTGTCGCCGCGCAGGATGGTGCCCGTGAAGTTCTTCACGATCAGCTTGTCGCCAAACGACTTGCTGACTTCCTGCAATTCGGCAACGATCTTGCCCTGGTAGCCGTCGCCCTTGCCGGAAGCGATGTCCATATTGACGCTGCCCAGCTTCTCGCGCCGGCTGTTGCGGTTGTCGCGCAGCACTTCCAGGCGACCGATGCGGCTTTGGCTGCGCGTGCGGCGCGCTTCCACGCCCTTGCGTATCCAGACTTCTTCCTGAGCCAGCAGCTTGTCGGCCTTGGCGTTGATCACCGCCTCCTGCGCCATCTGCTCTTCCTTCTGGAGCACATACTGCGCGAAATTGCCCGGGTAGGAGCGCAGCGTGCCGCGGTCGAGCTCGACAATGCGCGTCGCGATGGCATCCAGAAAGCTGCGATCGTGGGTGATGGTGATGACACTGCCCTTGAAATCGACCAGCAGGCCTTCGAGCCATTCGATGGCGTCCAGATCAAGGTGGTTGGTCGGCTCGTCGAGCAGCAGCACGTCGGGGCGCGTGACCAGCGCCTGGGCCAGGGCCACGCGTTTTTTCGTTCCGCCCGACAGCGTGCCGACCACGGCTTGCGGGTCCAGGTGCAGGCGCTGCAGCGTTTCTTCCACGCGCTGCTCCCAGTTCCAGGCGTCGTAGGCTTCGATCTGCGACTGCAGCGCATCGAGGTCTTCATTCTCGTCGCCCGACAGATAGCGGTCGCGCAACGTGATCACATGCGCGATGCCGGCGGACGCCGATTCAAAAATGGTGTGTTCGGGCAGCAGTTCGGGTTCCTGTGCCACATAGGAGATGCGCACGCCGGATTGCACCTGCATCTGGCCGTCATCGGCCTTGGCGAGGCCGCCAAGAATTTTCAGCAACGAAGACTTGCCGGCGCCGTTGCGCCCAATCAGTCCGATGCGCTCCCCGGTTTCCAGTGAAAGCTGTGCGTGGTCTAACAGGGCCACATGGCCAAAGGCCAGTTGCGCGTCGATTAAGGTAATAAGTGCCATGGTGCGCGCATTATGGACGGGCGCCCTAAAACCTACAGTGCGTGCCTGGCCCTACAGGCGCCCTGGCGGGCGCCTGTCTCACGCCGCAGGCGGGAGAAGGAAAGCTGACAAAAAGTTGAAAAATACCTTTTTCGTGCTTTTTGCTGTGCTACATTTGCACTCCGCTTCGAACACAGCGCTACCGGCAACGGCAGGCTGAAAGCGAAACGGAAAAAGTTGGTCTTGCTTCTTAAAACGGTTGAAAAACCGGGCTACAATGCAAGGCTCAGCTGCTGAAACAGTGATTCACTGAATCGGCGGCAAGAAACTTAAAGTTAACAGGGTCTTTAAAACTGTTGTAGAATTCAAGGCTCAGCTGATCACAGCGAGCCAAGCAAGAAAGTCAAACTTCTTGCTGATCTTTAAAAATATACAGCCGATAAGCGTGGGCGTTTGAAGGCAACTGCCAAGTTCTTTGGAACTAGTGCATAGCACTACAAACGCTCATGAAGAGAAGAAGTGAAGTTCACTTTGATTCTTTAATTTATGAGTAGCTCGAAAGAGCAAAAAA
>Ga0302347_1001103_pt1 | contig 34771 bp, 34 predicted proteins | sample PhyWR1_FD_202178 | JGI IMG/M metagenome (GOLD analysis project Ga0302347, IMG submission 202178) | Leaf surface microbial communities from wheat plants in UC Gill Tract Community Farm, Albany, California, United States - DLSL W.R1 (v2)... | ecosystem: Host-associated > Plants > Phyllosphere >... | reverse complement strand
CCCCATTCGGACATCTGCGGATCAATTCGTGTGTGCCGATCCCCGCAGCTTTTCGCAGCTTACCACGTCCTTCTTCGCCTCTGAAAGCCTAGGCATCCGCCATACGCCCTTAACGATTTCTTTCCTAATTATTAATTAGTTCAGTATTTTTGCTTAGCATTGCTGCTAAATATTTTTGTAAACTCAAACGCTTAATTGCGCTCGGTTTTCTCTTTGTGATGTTCTTATCGTTAATGTCAATGATCTTTATGCTTTTTAGTCCTCTGATGAACGGATATTGTTTTTGGCTCTATCCATAACTTTTAAATCAGATTCTTAAAACAGTGGAGAATAAGGGAGTCGAACCCTTGACCTCCTGCGTGCAAGGCAGGCGCTCTAGCCAGCTGAGCTAATTCCCCTCTAGTGGTTGTTAGTTGTTGGTTATGAGTTGTTAGTTTATTACTATCAACTATTAACTTTCAACCATCAACTTAATTAGTAGTCTCGGGCAGGCTCGAACTGCCGACCTCTACATTATCAGTGTAGCGCTCTAACCAGCTGAGCTACGAGACTTCATTTTAATTTTAAATTTTAAATTGAAAATTTTAAATGACTTTTAAATCTAAAATCTATAATTTGTAATCTAAAATCTCTCTATCCCTGTACTAATTTCTAGTGGGTTTATTTTTTAATATATACAACCGAGTAAAAAAACCAAAGCTTTTTCAAGCATAAAAAACTAATTTTGTTTATCGTCCCGAAAGACGCTCTAAAATGAGATGTTCCAGCCGCACCTTCCGGTACGGCTACCTTGTTACGACTTAGCCCTAGTTACCTGTTTTACCCTAGGCAGCTCCTGTTACGGTCACCGACTTCAGGTACCCCAGACTTCCATGGCTTGACGGGCGGTGTGTACAAGGCCCGGGAACGTATTCACCGCGCCATGGCTGATGCGCGATTACTAGCGATTCCAGCTTCATAGAGTCGAGTTGCAGACTCCAATCCGAACTGAGACCGGCTTTCGAGATTTGCATCCTATCGCTAGGTAGCTGCCCTCTGTACCGGCCATTGTATTACGTGTGTGGCCCAAGGCGTAAGGGCCGTGATGATTTGACGTCATCCCCACCTTCCTCTCTACTTGCGTAGGCAGTCTCACTAGAGTCCTCAACTGAATGTTAGCAACTAGTGACAGGGGTTGCGCTCGTTGCAGGACTTAACCTAACACCTCACGGCACGAGCTGACGACAACCATGCAGCACCTTGAAAAATGTCCGAAGAAGGATCTATTTCTAAATCTGTCATTTCCCATTTAAGTCTTGGTAAGGTTCCTCGCGTATCATCGAATTAAACCACATAATCCACCGCTTGTGCGGGCCCCCGTCAATTCCTTTGAGTTTCATTCTTGCGAACGTACTCCCCAGGTGGCTAACTTATCACTTTCGCTTAGTCTCTGAATCCGAAAACCCAAAAACGAGTTAGCATCGTTTACGGCGTGGACTACCAGGGTATCTAATCCTGTTCGCTCCCCACGCTTTCGTCCATCAGCGTCAGTTAAGACATAGTAACCTGCCTTCGCAATTGGTGTTCTAAGTAATATCTATGCATTTCACCGCTACACTACTTATTCCAGCCACTTCTACCTCACTCAAGACCTGCAGTATCAATGGCAGTTTCACAGTTAAGCTGTGAGATTTCACCACTGACTTACAGATCCGCCTACGGACCCTTTAAACCCAATAAATCCGGATAACGCTTGCACCCTCCGTATTACCGCGGCTGCTGGCACGGAGTTAGCCGGTGCTTATTCGTATAGTACCTTCAGCTTTCCACACGTGGAAAGGTTTATCCCTATACAAAAGAAGTTTACAACCCATAGGGCCGTCGTCCTTCACGCGGGATGGCTGGATCAGGCTCTCACCCATTGTCCAATATTCCTCACTGCTGCCTCCCGTAGGAGTCTGGTCCGTGTCTCAGTACCAGTGTGGGGGATCACCCTCTCAGGCCCCCTAAAGATCACCGACTTGGTAGGCCGTTACCCTACCAACTATCTAATCTTGCGCGTGCCCATCTCTATCCACCGGAGTTTTCAATATCAAATGATGCCATCTGATATATTATGGGGTATTAATCTTCCTTTCGAAAGGCTATCCCCCTGATAAAGGTAGGTTGCACACGTGTTCCGCACCCGTGCGCCGCTCTCTCCGTCCCGAAGGACGGATACCGCTCGGCTTGCATGTGTTAGGCCTCCCGCTAGCGTTCATCCTGAGCCAGGATCAAACTCTCCATTGTATGTTTGTTCGTCCCATATACTCAAAATTCAATAAATTGACGCGTTGGTCTTTTCCTTACTTGGTTGTTATATCTTGTATGTCAATGAACTTCTTGTTCTATTCGCTTCCCCGGGAATCATAAATCTGTCATCCTGTTCCCGATTTGCGAGTGCAAAAGTAAAAAATGTTTTCCGAACCACCAAAACTTTTTTGAAGTTTTTTTATTAACCTCTAAATCATTTTTGATGCGTTTTTCCAATTCTACCCCTTCGCCCCCATCCTCTCGTTTGGGATTGCAAAGATAGTTTAAATTTCTAATCCAGCAAATAATTCTTGAACTATTTTTCAAACATCTAAAGACATCTAAAAACCAATCCCATAATCCTTTCTACCGTACTCCTGCGCTGCCAAACCACTTCCGATTTGCGGTTGCAAAGGTAGGAACTTTTTATTAGCCAGCAAACATATTCCAAGAAAATCGAACAGCGATTGGACAACCATGCTGGGTATCAGGAACTTTAATTTCATGACAATATTGGATTTAGGCAAAACTCTTTTGATTCTGATCAAAGAAGCTGGATATAGAATGCTTGTTTTTGATAGGAGAATTGTATCAAATATGATGATTCCTGATAAATCAGTATATCCGTAATTGTCAAAATAGAGTTAGTATTATTCAATGGTCATAGTGTAATGACAAAAAAAGACAACCTTTTTAAGATTGTCTCTGTATATAATATTAATATTAAAGTAAAATTAAAATCTATAGCCGAAAGAAATGCCCGACCTTACACCTAGCCATTTGGAATCCAGATCGATCAAGGCCCCACTGCCATCTGTTGTAACCTTATATTCAAACAAACGGATATCAAGGTCTTCTATATCTTTCTTTAATTGATTTTGCTCATAAACCGACAAGCTTCTGCCCGATTTCCCAGTGATTGTACCGGTAGCACCACCGTAATGCCCACCTATAAACCACACATCTAAAACCCAATTATCTTTTCTTCCCAACAGCCATTGCGCACCAATCATCAAACCAACATTATTGGAATTGGTTTTTCCTGAAAAGGCAATCGGAATTTTTTCTCCAGATGCAACAGGGTCTTCTGATTTATAGTTATACGTGAGGTTATCTAAATTGAAATGAGAATATCTATAATATGGTGCAATATAAAACCCGTGACCGTAACCCTTTCCTAAATATATCTTGGGTTCTAGTGTAAAGTTACTTCCTCCCAACTTTATATTGTTGACATTTTCATCTTTTATATACTCATTCACCAAAGGCACTTGTCCTGTCGGGATAAACCCATAAGAAACCTGAACACCTATTCGCTTTGTAATAGTACGTTCATAAGCAAACTGATAATTTCGAAATGCGATAGATGTAAGATTGACTTTTACTAAGTTTCTCTTTTTATCTTGGATATCACTATTCACCTCTTGAGATTTGGCAATAAAAGAACAAATCAACGTTAATATAATTAAAACCTTACTCATAACTTTTAGTTTTTACCAAATATATAAAATATTTGAAATACTAATAATGATATCAAAATTATTATTGCTTAAGATTGGAAAAATAATTTTCGAGGTCGTTTCTTTGTTTTGTAGTTAAATTCGCTTTTGGATGATAGCCAATGTAAGAAGGCAATGGCATTTGGAGATTACGAACTGAATTTATCGTTTTCTCGATAGCATTCTGCTTAAGTTCTTTATTATATGTTCCCCACTCTGAAAAATTGAGATGCTCGCGCCCCTCATTAATATGATCTTTTATCGTCCAGGAAATGGGGGCGACATAAGCGTAATTGGGATATTCTACTTCATTGGAATGACAGTCGTAACAGGCATTCTTTAAAATTGACTTGATATTCTCCGGCGTTTTATAAATATCAACAAAATTATTTTGCTTATCAACAGCTTTATTTTCTCTATCGAGAGGAACAAATTGTATCGCTATAAAACCTGCCGCAACCCAAAAAATTATCTTTTTCAATTCGTTGGTTGTTCTTCTAGTGTTAAATCCCAATTTTCATTCATTTCCCACATTTGTCGGATATTGATTTTGGTCATCGCATCTTTGCTGCCGGATTTTTTAAAGAGATACGCATCTTCCGCAAAGATATCGTTCTCAAAAACGGCATCATCCCAAAATCCATTGCCATTATTATCTACCAAAATCCTCAGTTTGTAAGAAGCTGGTTTTAGATTGATGAATTTAACTTCTGCTTGATTAGTATATTGTTGATAAACTGGTTCATTATTATCATTAAGGAGTTGAATCCAGAATTTATGATTCGGCAAATTCTTGATATGCGCTGTAAAACTTCCGAATTCTTCCGGTTTTGCAACTTCGAAATCGAAACGAACACTTTCGCTGGAACGATTATAAAAAGAAGCAACCGTATTTTTCGGAACGGTTAACTGGTATTTTTTTCCCGTTATGAAATTTGATTTCACTATAATTTGGGTGGAATCCAATTCAGAAATCCGAGCCGTGAAATCTTGGGCAATACTATCAGACTCCAATTTCCAGTTTTCTGGCTGAATTCTATTAATCAAATAATTCGAAGAAAACCTGAAATCTGTTTCCGGAGCTAATTTATTAGAGAAAGGATTGGCGATCACCATTTCATCCTTCGCAGGTTTTTTGTAGAAGACAGATACTGTATCTTGCTTTGTGCCTGTGTCATAAGAAAATTTGAGATTTTCACTTAGAGTTGCACCTATATTTTCTTTCCCTGCATCGAACCAAATTTTCACAGAATCTGACCTTAACTTATGTGTGACTTTATAATCTGCTGGTTTCTCACCTACGGTTTTCACAACCACTTTTTCAGGATTTCCATCAAAGCTCATCAAAACACCTCCAACAGAAGCTGCTATTTCTTTATATTTTGTCACTTTCTTGGAAGGGAAAGTTCTCAGCTTAAGTCCGGAAATATTTTTTGCCAAATCCAATTCATCTTTTTGGAAAGCTATCGATTCTTTTCCCGAATCATATATCGAATTGCTATTCTCATCATCAAAACCAATGATCTTATATTTTCCTGGCGTGAGATAATTGAGTTCAAAGTAACCATCCGGATCGGCTTTTGTAATATAGTAAGGTTTTTGACGATAGTTCATCGAGTCTTTTACCTGATAAAGGCCAATTACAAGATTTCTTTCTTTGCCTTCAGAGTTTTTTTCCTTGCCCAAAGCATCAGAAATAGTACCGCTTACGTAAAGATCATCCAACTTATCTCCCGTGGAAAATGCAAAGTTGAAATATGGCAAAGGATTATTCTCGTTCAAATCCACAACAGAGTTTCCGAAATTGAAATTGTAAGTCGTGTTGGCCTGCAAGGTATCTTTCCACTCGATCTGCAGATATTTGTTACCCATAGACGACGGAATTATTTTGGTATATTGGATCGGAGGCGAAATGATGAGATTCTTACTGACATCTTTCAGTGTGATATATTCGTCAAAATAGATTCTAAGCTCTTTGATATCTCTCGGAACATTCACTCTTGCGGAATCTATATTAGAACCAATCATCTTTGGTCCGATAGAATCTTTGTCACCGCCAACGGGAGAACCAACTCTGGCACAACTTACCAAAACCAACGATGTAAAAAGCCAAAGAAGAAACTGCTTCATTATTATAAATAGATGTTAGAAATTAGATTTTAAAAGTTAAGCTAAAAATCTATGCGCAAAAATAAGCAAACTTTGAGATAAAATGGTTTTGAGAATTGTAAAGTAAGTTAAATTGAAAACAAAAAAATGAGTTTTAAAATTAAAACTCATTATAGATGTACTTCAAAATGTCTTTGTCTGTTTCCGTAATTGGGATTTTTCTGCGTTCCATTGCTTTTTCCGCCACTTCATAAGATTTTTCCAGTTTGAATTTCTCATCGCCTTTCATCCCGCCCCAAGAAAAATTATCAACTAAGTTTGGCGGAAAACCAGATTTGAAGATATTGGAAGCAACGCCAACTATAGTTCCTGTGTTGAGCTGTGTATTGATTGCGGTTTTCGAGTGGTCACCCATTATTAATCCACAAAATTGCAAACCAGTGTCGAGAAATCTTTCTTTTCTGTAATTCCAAAGTTTTACGGAAGCATAATTATTTTTAAGGTTTGATGAATTGGTGTCTGCACCAAGATTACACCATTCTCCAATAACAGAATTTCCCAAGAAACCGTCGTGCCCTTTATTGGTATAACCAAAAATCACAATATTATTCACTTCGCCGCCCACTTTGGAAGATGGGCCAATTGTGGTTCCACCGTAAAGTTTGGTTCCAAGATTGATTTTTGAATCTTCGCAAAGTGCTAATGATCCACGGATATTGGAACCCTCCATAATTTCTGCATTTTTTCCGATGTAGATTTTCCCGGTTTTGCAATTGAGTGTCGAAAATTCTATCGCTGCACCTTCCTCAATAAAAAGATTCTCCTTTTCTCCAATGAAACCATTGGTGGAAGACAATTCTTGAGAAGTTCTGCCTTCTGTCAATAATTTGAAATCAAAATCGATCGCTTTGTCATTGTAAGAAAATAGGTCTGTCGGTTTATCGATGAAAAATAATTTCTCATGAATATCGGTCATTTTATTGATTTGATTCAATGAGAAATTTTCCATATTGATGTTCGCAACCAGAACCTCGTTTTCATAAACCAAAGCTTCGCCAGGCTGGAGTTCTTTGATTTGTTTCAAAACTTCATCCGATGGGAAGAAATTGGGGACAATGAAAAGACTTTGTTTCGGATCCGGTTTTTTGAATTTGTCCTGAAGATAATTTTCTGTGATGTAGAAAACCTCATCGATATCAAGCAGTTTTTTCCATCTTTCTGAGAAAGTAAGGATTCCCATTCGCATTTCCGCAATTGGTCTTGTGAAAGTAAGCGGAAGAAAATCTTCCCAATATTGTGCATCTGAGAATACGAGTTGCATTTTTTATTGATATTTAGAAGTGAGAGTTTAGAGTTTAGACAGAAGCATAAGAACTAATTTCTATCTTCTAAAGTCTAAATTCTATCTTGAGCAAAAATAACAAAAAAAGCCTTTCGAAAATCCGAAAGGCTTTGATATTTGTAAAAATTGACTAAGATTACTTAGAGAATTTTTTGTATTTGTTCATAAACTTGTCTACTCTACCTGCAGTATCCACCAATTTAGTTTTACCTGTATAGAAAGGGTGAGAAGAAGAAGATATCTCCATTTTGATCAAAGGATATTCTGTTCCTTCGAATTCAATTGTATCTTTAGTATCAGCAGTAGATTTGCAAAGGAACGTTTCTTCGTTACTCATATCTTTGAAAACTACTAATCTATAATTTTCTGGGTGTATGCCTTGTTTCATTTGGATATACTTTTTTTTTAATTATCAAATGGAACCTTTCGGTCTCATTTTCAGAAGTTTTAAAATTTGTTATAATATGAGTATCGGACTAATGGATCCATCAACTCTGGTTTTGAGGATGCAAAAATAGGAAATATTTTTTATTCTGCAAATTTTTATTTATTAAAATTACTTCTTTTCAAATATTAAACCGTCATCATGAAAAATATCAAATATTGATCAATAAACACTTATTATTATTGCCATTATAATTTTCTTTCTATATTTTTATACCACCTAAAAACTATAAAAATATGCCTACTTTAATTAGTCGTGACTACACGTCTGCTATTGCCAACTGGAATCAAGCAAAATCGAATTATTCTGAGATTCAAAGTGTTATATCACCAGAGAATGTTTTTACCTTTTATCCTGACCAAATAGAATGGTTGGATGAACAAAATGATGCAGAATCCTATTTCTGTCTAGAAGTCGGGATTTGGGACAATCAACTAATATTGATATGCTCTCCAAGAACCAGCACAGGAGACATAAAGATCTTACCAAGTTATGAATATACGACATTAGCTCCACTACAGAACGACCTGCAACTGACCCAGACCAAGACCTATACTTTAACAAGTCATTATACGCTTTCTGTTGACCTTACCAAAAGCGAGAACGATTCTGATGTTAATTTCCCAATTATGAACCAACCTGTAACCGGCCAACAAGTCGCCGTGGATGAGATTGAATCTTGGAGAGAAAACGGAATGGATTGGTTAAGTTTGGAGTCTAATGAGTTCAACGGGGAAAGAATTTTCCAAAATTTCTTTGTCCCAAAACAAGACCTCTTACAAAACCCAGAAGACACCACCAGCATCGTAGGTGCTTTTGGATTAAAATATTCTCCGGTGTATCAAAGATTATTACCAACCATTATCTTCATCTCATGTTTTGATGATGCATCTTCTGCAGATATTGCGACTAGGGTTCCTTCTAATACTTATGACTGGACAAAACCAAGTCCACCATATAGATATTCTATAATAATCCAATAATACGGTGGAACAATTTTTCAAAATTACAGGAATAGTAGCCGATATCTTTTTGACTGTTGCTCTGATTCTTGCAATTATAAAATATAAACGCTTTACAAAAAACGAAAAATGGTATATCTATTATACCATTTTTGTCTTTTTTATAGAAATAATAATGTTTTTCAAGATAGAAGGAAGTACTGAGTTTTTATACCCTGTCTATATAGCCGGAGAATTTTTTTTAATGACCGGAATATTCATAAAAAAACTGAATCTCAGCAAATATTACTTCATATTAACCATCGTATTAAGTCTAATTGTTTTAAGCCTAGGCAAAATACTGCCCGAATATGAAAATGATTATTCTAAAGCATTTTCTAATCTGATTATTGTCTGTCTTATTGCATTTTCTTTAATTCAGGAAATCAAAAACTTTTCTAAGAAGAATAATTTTTTATTTTTAGATGGGATGTTCTTTCTGTATTATACAGTTAGCATTTTTATATTTATCTTTCAGCAGCAATTAATATCATTACACACGGATTCTTTTTTTATTTTTTGGATCATCAATAACTTATTGGTTGCAATTTTATATTTTACAATCCTTTATACTTATTTAAAATTAAAGAAATAAAAATCAATATCATCTTTTTAATTATTTTGATCGTCGTTTTGATTGTCATCATAACTTTCATGCTATTGGCCTACAAAACTTTCATCCAAAGAATTGTTCAGGAGAAAGATCTGCAATTCCAAGCAGAGATGGAACATCAGAAAGAATTGACCTTGCAAAATATCAAAGGGCAAGAAGATGAAAGGAAAAGAATCGCTATTTCTGTCCACGATGATATTGGCAACCGTTTGAATATCCTTTCTCTTTGGCTCAACAATCTTGAACCAGAAAATCAGGAAGCCTCTAAAAAAGTCATTACCACACAAATCACAGAACTTATAGATTCTACCAGAAATATCTCTCATTCACTTTATCCTGTGAATTTGGAGAAGTTGGGTTTGGTTTTATATCTACAGGAATTGGTAACCAATCTTTCTCAAAACATTGAACTGGATTTACAGATCGATTCCAAATACGAAAAGAAAGATACCTTTACAGAAGTTCAGATCTATAGAGTCATTCAGGAATTCACGACCAATGTTATTAAACACTCAAAGGCCAATGAAGTGATTGTTTATATCAGGAGTCATCAAAAATATCTGACATTGATCTTGTCTGATAATGGAGAAAGTTTCGATTATCAATTGGCGGGTAAAGGAATGGGACTGAAAAATATAGAATCCAGAATCGTTTCTGTGAAAGGTTTTTACAAATGGAAAAATAAAATCGGAACAGGAAGCCGATTGATCATTAATATTCCTGTTTAGTTATGAGTGAAAAAATCAAAATCGTTTTAGTTGATGATGAACAACTGATCCTGGAAGGCGTGAAAATGCTGCTTTCCGCAAAAGAGAATATTTCTGTGGATTTCTTGGCAACAGGTGGCGCAGACATATTGGCACATCTGGGAACATTGGACCAAAAAGATTTTCCTCACATCGCTATGGTAGATGTTCAGATGAAACCGATGGATGGTTTTGAACTGGTAGAAATCCTCAAGAAAAACTATCCAGAGCTGAAGATCATCATCCTTTCTTCCCACTATAAAAGCAGCGTTCTCGGTTACATGATAAAACTGGGAGTCTCTGCATTTCTTCCCAAAAACTCAGACAAAAAAACTTTTATAGAAGCCATAGAAACCGTAGAAAAAAACGGCATGTACTTTACCAAAGAAGATCACGAGATGCTGCATTCTTACATGAATATGCCGGCTCGCAAGAAATCTCTCTTCGATAATGAGGAAACGCTTACGAATAGAGAAGTAGAAGTTGTGAAGCTGATCTGCCAGGAAAAAACAAATCATGAAATTGCAGATATCCTATTCTTAAGTCCACGCACAGTGGAAAGTCACCGCCAAAGAATTCTTGATAAAATTGGCGCAAAAAACACGGTTGGGATTGTGATCTATGCCGTGATCAACAATATCCATACGATTCCTATAAAACTTTAATCCTAAAAAAATTACGTATTTCTACGCTACAACGATCTGAAAATTTGTTATTTCTTTGATAAAAAGCAACTACAAATATCAGATTATGTCATCTTCTTTGGAAATCGTAAACGCTACAGAATATATCATCTCCGGCGAGATATCATATATGACTGTTTTCTGCACCAATCATTATTTTTTCGTGAAACCGTTTGATAATTGGACTCCTGACAAGCGAAAAATATGTCCAATAGTAGAGGTTTCTGCCGCCATCCGTACACCCAGAGGGATTTTCCATGCAGAATCCTACATTTCCATGGGAAGTCATCATCATGTCTTTGAAGTGATCCAGACGCGAGAAAATATTTTCAAAGTGATAAAAAAGGAGACTGAGAAATTTGCTATTTCACAAACAGTTCAAACCCAATATCGGGATAAGACATGATCTAAAAGACACTCCGTATAAATACCTAATCGTGAAATTGGTAATTTATGCTCTGTTCTTGCGCTGACCATCATCCTATATTTGCAGTAGAAAATTACAAACACAAGTTCATATATAATAATAGTTAGTTGCTCTACGAAAGTAGATCATCCCAAAAATTAAACTAATAATGATGGGAATGTTTCAGTAATTAAGTCATGAGTCGGATCAGCTTAATCTCTTAAATGGAGAAGCGTCTTTCAAATTTGAAAGGCGCTTTGTTTGTAATAGGTTTTCAATAAAAAAATATTATTTTCGCATCCTAAAAAAATAATAACATAAAATGATGAAAACAATTTTCACTTTCTTAGCTGTAATAGCATCTTTTGCCGTTTCTGCCCAAATCGTTAATATTCCTGATGCAAATTTTAAACAGCGGCTTCTTCTATGGCATAATGAAATTGACACGAATCACGATAATGAAATACAAGTTTCTGAAGCAGAAAATTTCACAGGACGCATTAATATCCAAGGTTCTCCTAATTATCCGGGTTTTATTAAAGATCTTACAGGCATAGAAGCTTTTATTAATTTAACAGAGCTATATTGTCCCTATAATCAACTAACAACATTAGATATATCAAAAAACACCAAATTAAAGACTCTGTGGTGTGAATCTAACCAGCTAACAAGTCTGGATGTTTCTAAAAATATTTTATTACAGTGGTTAGATTTTAGCTCAAACGAGTTGTCGACAATAGATATTTCCAAAAATCCATTTTTAACAACTTTACTTTACAATTACAATCAAATAAATAATTTAGACCACTCAAAATATCCTCAACTCATAGCAATAGGATGTTTCGGTAACAATCTAACAAGTTTAGACATATCAAAAAACCTCAACTTAAAAAGCTTACGTTGTGGAGATAATCAATTAACAAGTTTGGATATTTCTAAAAACATTTTACTTGAATACTTAGATTTCAAGAATAATCAAATAAGCAATATTAATACTTTTGAACATTCCTTTTTAAAAGTTTTACTTTGTGAATCCAATTTATTAAAGAATATTGATGTTTCTAAAAATGCAGAGTTAATAGCTTTAGCTTGTAACAATAATCAACTTATTTCGCTGAACTTGAAAAATGGACAGAATGAAAAAATTGAATTTTTCATCTCAATCTGGAATGCTGACCTTACTTGTATTCAAGTTGATGATGTTTCTTATTTTAATACTCATTGGTCGCAAAAGGACAGCTGGGCAACTTATAGCACAGATTGTAGTTTAGGAGTGAATGATATTACGAAATCTGCTATCCAAATCTATCCAAATCCTGTAAAAGATAAATTCATCATCGACACCAATAACAAAATAGAAAATATAGAAATCTATTCCCAAACAGGACAACTTCTGAAAACTGTGAAATCTAAAGAAGTCAATATTTCTAATTTCCCGAAAGGGAATTATCTGGTTAAAATCAAAACTGATAAAGATAACATCAATCAAAAAATCATCAAAGAATAAAACAAAAGCCTTTCAGATTGAAAGGCTTTTTAGTTGGATATTTATTTGTTTTTAAAACTATTAATCGCATTTACTGTAAATTCTGACAAAACCAATTGTCCGCTGACCGCCGCACGCTCGGTTAAGAGATGGTCCCAATGCTCTGTTCCTTTCCACAGAATATTTTTTAGTTCAAACATTGCTTCCGGATTAGACCTTGCCAATTTTTCTGCCAAGATTTGAATTTCAGCATCCATTTCCTCAGTCGTTTCGTACATATCCTGGAACATATTTTTCTCTCTTGCCCATTCAGCCGAATAAAATTCGGTCGCGTTGATGGCTAATTGCGCAAAAGCCGAAGTTCCTATTTTCTTTTCAACAACAGGGCTGATAACAAAAGGGCCAATCCCAACTGCCAATTCACTCAACTTAACCGAAGCATTTTCTGTCGCAAAAGTATAATCTGCCGCACAAGCAATTCCAACACCGCCACCTACAGCTTTTCCGTGGATCCTTGCGATAATCAATTTCGGAGATTTTCTCATCGCATTAATGACATTAGCAAAACCAGAAAAGAATGTTTTTCCCGTTTCGAAGTCTTGAATCGAAATCAATTCGTCAAAAGATGCGCCTGCACAAAAGGCTTTTTCGCCAGCACTTTTCAGGATGATGACTTTTGCGTCGTCATTTTTTCCGAGGTTATTGATTTCTTCTACAAGGTTTTTAAGTTGAGAACTCGGCATCGAATTACTTTGAGGATGAAAAAACTCGATGGTTCCGATTCCATTTTCTATAGTTGATTTTACGTAAGCTTCCATTTATTTTATTTTTGAACGCAAAGTGCGCAAAGTTTTTTATTGTTAATTGTCATTCCGTCGGAATCTCTACATCGTCTGCTTAGATTCCGACGGAATGACAAATATGATATTTATTTTTTCTTGAAAAAGTTGATTACTCTTGATTCAACTTTTTGACCATTGTCAAAATCGTAGCAATCGCAACAGTTTCTCCAGTCTCATCATAAACATCCACGAGCCAACGGACGATTCCTTTGGCAATATCGTCTTCGTCACGCTTTTCCTGACTGATTTTTTCTTTGCAGGTAAACTTCACGCCAATCGTCATTCCCGGATAAACAGGTTTCACGAAACGGCATTCGTCCAAACCGTAATTCAGTAAAACCGGACCTTTTCTCGGGTCAACAAATAATCCAGCAGCTTTACTCAAAATGAAATAGCCGTGCGCTACTCTACCTTCGAAAATCGTTCCTTCCAAAGATGTTGCGTCCATATGCGCATAGAAATTATCGCCGGAAACATTAGCGAAATTCGTAATATCAGCCTCTGTAACCGTATGTTTCGCCGTGATGTAAGTCTCACTGATTTTCAGTTCTTCAAAATGCTTTCTGAACGGATGAATATTATCTTCCCATTGCTTTCCGCCGTATTGATATTGCTGTGTAATATGTGTCAAAGTCGTTGGCGAACCTTGGATCGCCGTGCGTTGCATATAATGAAGAACGCCACGTTTTCCGCCCATTTCCTCGCCACCGCCAGCTCTTCCAGGACCGCCGTGAACCAGCATTGGCAAAGGTGAACCGTGACCTGTACTTTCTTTTGCACAATCGGAATTAAGGATTAAAATTCGTCCGTGCATCGATGCAGCTCCGATGACAAATTCTCTTGCAAAATCATCATCGGCCGTCACAACGGAACAACAAAGCGAACCTTTTCCCATTCTCGCCAACTCAATTGCTTCATCGATATTATGGTAAGGAATAATGGTGCTGACAGGTCCGAAAGCTTCAATATTATGGCAATCCGTATATTTAAAAGGGTCTGAATTAAGAAATAAAATCGGGGAAATAAATGCGCCTTTGTTTTTGTCCGCACCTTTCACTTCGAAAGTATCTAAATTCCCGAAAACGATTTCCTGAGTTTTAGATAATTCCTGAACTTTTTCGGAAACTTCCTTCACTTGGTCTCTGTTCGCCAAAGCGCCCATTCTCACACCTTCAACATTCGGGTCGCCGATAATAACGGTTGAAAGTCTTTGTCCAAGCGCAATCTGAACATCTTCAACCAAATTGACAGGCACTAAAATCCTTCTCACCGCCGTACATTTCTGTCCGGCTTTGGTCGTCATTTCACGAACGGCTTCTTTGATGAACAAATCAAATTCCGCTGTTCCTAGTTTTGAATCTTCTCCCAAAACCATTGCATTCAAAGAATCCGCTTCCAAATTGAAAGGCACAGATTCTTCAAGAATCCTTGGATGAGACTTTAGCATTTTACCTGTCGAAGCTGAACCTGTGAATGTCACGACATCTTCGCTCGTCACACTTTCCAGAATTCCGTTGGCAGAACCGCAAATCAATTGCAGACTTCCTTCGGGTAAAATTTGGGAAGCGATGATTTCTTTAACGACAACTTCAGTCAAAAAACTTGTTGCTGTCGCCGGTTTTACGATTGCCGGGACGCCCGCCAAAAGATTAACTGCAATTTTTTCCAACATTCCCCAAACCGGGAAATTAAACGCATTGATATGAATCGCAACCCCACGTTTCGGTGTGCAAATATGATGTCCAATGAATGTTCCTTCTTTCGAAAGCTTCACTGCATCACCATCGATGTAATAAGGTAAATCGGGAAATTGTCTTCGAAGTGATGCATTCGCAAAAAGATTTCCAATCCCGCCTTCGATATCAACCCAAGAATCTGCTTTGGTTGCGCCGGTTGCCCAACTCACTTTGTAGAACGTTTCTTTCTTTTCCAACAGATGAAAAGCGAGTTTCTTCAACATCAATCCTCTTTCCTGGAAAGTCAGTTTTCGAAGAGCCGGACCACCAACTTTTCTGGCGTAATCCATCATTTCCGCAAAATCTAAACCATTGGAAGTTGCCGTTGCCACCAAATCACCGTTGATGGAGTTATATAAAGCCTGCCCTTCTCCCTCACCTTTTGTCCAACTTCCTAAAGCGTAATTTTCTAATTTATTCATTTTTTTGTATTTATGTATGATGTAAAATGTATTAATGATTTAGAATAAGTTCAATGCAAATCGTAAATACTTTTTACGTTAATACATTTTACAATTCACTAAACTTTTTCAATAATCACTGCAAAACCTTGTCCCAAGCCAACACACATTGTTGCCAAAGCATATTTTTTATTTTGATTCTGAAGTTCATACATCGCGGAATTCAGGATTCTTGCACCGCTCATTCCAAGTGGATGTCCGAGTGCAATCGCTCCGCCATTCGGATTGATTCTCGGGTCATTATCTTCCAATCCCCAAGCTCTGATGCAGGCTAAACTTTGTGCCGCGAATGCTTCATTCAATTCAATAATATCAATATCATTAAATGTCAATCCTGCTTTTTGCAATGCCAATTCTGCTGCTTTTACAGGACCGATTCCCATCAATCTTGGTTCTACACCGACAACTGCACTACTTACGATTCTTGCTTTTGGAGTCAAACCAAATTCTTTAATGGCGTTTTCTGAAGCTAATAAATTTACCGCAGCGCCGTCATTCAGTCCGGAAGCATTTCCTGCTGTTACCGTTCCATCTTTTTTGAAAGCAGTTCTCAGTTTTGACAAGCCTTCCAAAGTTGTATCGTTTTTCGGGAATTCATCTTTATCAAAAATCAAATCTTCACCTTTTCTTTGAGGAATATTGACCGGAACAATTTCCTGAGACAATCTTCCGCTTTCCTGAGCAACCTTCGCTTTCTGTTGAGAGTTGAAGGCAAACAAATCCTGGTCTTCACGGGAAATATTATCTCGTTCGGCAAGATTTTCTGCTGTTTCACCCATTGCATCCACACCGTACATTTCTTTCATTTTTGGATTGATGAACCGCCAGCCGAAAGTAGTGTCGTAGATTTTTGCATCACCACCAAAAGGGTTTTCGGATTTTGAAATCACCAATGGTCCGCGTGTCATATTTTCCACACCACCCGAAATCATCAAATCGGCATCGCCAACCTGAATCGCTCTTGCTGCATTAATAGCCGCCGACAAACCGGAAGCGCAAAGTCTGTTCACGGTTTCGCCAGGGACGTGATAATCCAAACCGGAAAGCAAAGCTGACATTCTTGCAATATTTCGGTTATCTTCGCCAGCCTGATTGGCACAGCCTAAAACCACGTCGTAGATTTTGCTTTGGTCGATATTCGGGTTTCTTTCCAATAATTTTTTGATGACGAAAGCTGCCATATCATCGGGACGAACGGAAGATAGACTTCCTTTCAGTTTTCCAATCGGCGTTCGGATGCCGTCTGTTATATATACTTGATTCATAATTTTATCGCAAAGGCGCAAGTTTATTTTTAATTCAAAGCTGTTATAAGTCGCAAAAATTGAAAACTATAATTAATGGATTCAAAATCATAAATTATTTACGACTCGTTTTACACTATCTTTATAAAAATCAGTTCTGAAATTCATCAACAATCCTAATTTACAACCAGTCATTTTCAGATATGTAAGAATTTGGGCTTTATGAATATCATTCAGTACATCAACTGTTTTGATTTCCAGAATCAATTTGTTTTCTATTAATAAATCTATTTTGTAGGCATTTTCTATTTTTAAATCGTCATAGATAATCGATAGATATTTTTGTCTCTCAACTTGTAAGCCTGCTTTTTTAATATCGTGAAATAAGCATTCTTCATAAACATTTTCAAATAATCCCGCTCCAAGTTTTTTGTAAATATTAAATCCTAAATCAACAACAATTTTTGCTAATTCATTTTCATTCATTTGTAGTTTTTGTGTTTTTATTAAATCAGTTGGAAAATTTGCGACTTAAAGCAACGCAATTTCCTTTATATCTTCCGCCTTTGCGTTTAAATTTACCAGAATTTTTTGTTTTGTTTTAGTAAGTTCCTGATAATCGGACTGCATCTGTAACGGTCTTCGTGGTAGAAATTATAAAGTTCGTCCAATTCATTCTGAAGGTTTTCCAAACCAAATTCATCTGCCCATTTCAATAACCCATTTGGATAATTCACGCCTTTTGTCATTGCTAAGTCGATATCTTCTGCGGAAGCGATATTTAAAAAATAAGTATCTGCGGCTTCGTTCATTAGCATTAATAAGATTCTTTTGAATATTAATTCTAATAATTCAGGATTATCATTTGGTTTTGGTTGTTCAGCATTTTGAGAATAATCATAGAATCCTTTTCCTGATTTTCTTCCGTAATAACCAGCTTCGAATAATCGTTTTTGAGTGAATGACGGTTTGAATTTCGGGTCATAGAAAAATTCTTTGAAGACACTTTCCGTCACTCGGTAATTCACGTCGTGACCGATAAAATCCATCAATTGAAACGGTCCCATTTTGAATCCTCCCAAGCTTGTCATTGCAAAATCAATAGTAGCACAGTCCGCAATGCCTTCTTCCAAAATTCGGATTGCTTCTCCGTAAAATGGTCTTGCGACACGATTCACAATAAATCCAGGTGTATCTTTTGCAATGACTGGAAGTTTTTTCCAGCTTTCAACGAGATTTTTCGTTTTTGAAATCAAATCTTTATCCGTCTGAACTGCAGGAATCACCTCAACCAAAGCCATCAAAGGCGCAGGATTGAAAAAGTGAATCCCAATCACACGTTCCGGTTTCTGACAAGCCGATGCAATCGACGCAATGGATAATGATGAAGTATTGGTCGCCAAAATACAATCTTCGGAAACTAAACTTTCCAATTTTTGGAACAAGTCTTTCTTGATTTCCAAATCTTCAACAATCGCTTCGATGATTAATTCTGAATCCTTTAATTCGTACATTTTATCGCTCAATCGGATATTATCGAAATAAGTTTCTGCTTCTTCATAAGTCAATTTTCCTTTCTCAGCCAGTTTTTGAAACTGTACCTCGAGATTTTGTCCGGCTTTTTCTACGGCAATCGGATTGCTGTCGTACAACAAAACCTCGTTTCCGGCTGTTGCCAAAACCTGTGCAATTCCGCTTCCCATTGCTCCGCTACCAACTATTCCTATTTTCATTTTTTATTGTAAAATGTATTTATGTAAAAAGTACAATGACTTTTGTTTTTAATTTTATTTAGATTCTTCATTCCGCTTCGCTTCATTCTGAATGACATTGTCATTTCGAGGAACTAGAAATCTCTTCTAATTAGTTTTCACTTTCAAATTAACTCATTATCAAATCTATCAATGACACTTAAAATAATCAAAAGGTTCTCTACAATCATCGCATTGGTATAATGCTTTGCACGCTGTGGAACCAAACTGACTTACCAAATGGGTGTGTTTTGAACTACAAAGCGGACATTCGACCTCATCTGTTTTGGAGAACAATTCGTCACTATTTTTTGAATAGACAGGCGGCGCAATACCATAAGCTTTCAGTTTTTTTTTGCCTTCTTCCGTCATCCAATCGGTTGTCCAGGCGGGACTCAACTGGTTTGTTATTTTGATGTTGTTGAAGCCTTTTTCAATCAGCTTCAGTTTAATCAACATATTAATCATCGAAGTTGCAGGACATCCGGAGTAAGTGGGAGTCACTACCACTTCGATTTCATCTTCATTGAACTTCACATCGCGGATGATTCCCAAATCCAAAAGATTGAGAACGGGAACTTCCGGGTCGGGAACTTCCTTTAAGATTTGCCAGATATGTTCTTCAGTGATTGTCATTTTATTTTTAACGCAAAGGCGCAATTATTTTTTATTATATTAATGTTTTAAGTCGCAAAGATGAACGCTTCTACTTTTGCGACTTTTAGCATTTTTTTATTCAATACTCTTGCGCCTTTGCGTTATAATCTACCATTCCATATTAGGATAAGTACGTTGCATTATTTGCATTTCTGCTAAGATGTAACCCATTTTTTCGGTGTGTTTTCCGTCTTTTCCGCCGGTCAGTTTTCTTGATTTTTCGAAATCGATTGTCAAAGTTGCTTCGTTCAGGATTTCCAGAACTTTGGCTTCCCATTTTGGTCGGAAAGTTCTGATGTCGGGGATTATTTTCTGTTCAATTAATGCTAATTCCCAGTTTGTTGGAATAAACATCTCATCTGTAAAATCCACCAAATCATTGACTGACTTCTGGATTTTGCCGTGGCTTTCTTCTGTCCCGTCTCCCAATCGAATCATCCACTCGCTGCTCCATTTCAAGTGATAAGTGACTTCTTTCAAAGACTTTTCTGCAATGGAAGCGAGTTTCAAATCTGAGTGGTGTGTCAATTCTGTCAATAATAAATGATGGTAAACATCGAAAAAAAACTGTCTTGCAATGGTATCTCCGAAGTGACCGTTTTCTTTTTCTACCAACAACAGATTCCTGAATTCGCGCTCGTTTCTGAGGAAGGCCAAATCGTCTTCCGTTTTTCCTTCGTTCTGAATCTCTGTTGCATATTGATAATAGTTGGAAGATTCTCCCAACAGATCCAAAGCGATGTTTGACAAGGCGATATCCTGTTCCAGGACTGGACCTTTGCCACACCATTCGCACAAACGCTGACCTAGAATGAGGCTTGTGTCTGCAAGATGCAGGAGATAATTGAGCCAGTTGTTTTGATTATTTTCCATTTGTTTGAGTACAAAGGTTTTTAAATTTATTAAGTTTCTTTTGTCACTCCGTAGGAACCTAACGAAGTGGTTCAACGAAGTCAATCTAAACTCAGCTGTAGAGATTCATTCCTACGGAATGACAAACGTCGTGGTGATGACCTCTTCTTCTTTTATGCTGAATCTACAGCCCGACTTATCTCATTTTTTCTATTTATTAATTTGAATCGATGAACCACTTCGTTAGGTTTGGGAGCGGAAGGCGGATTAAGCTGCCATAAAAATCATTGCTATCTATAATTTTCTTTTAAAATTTGTGCTTCGGAAGCCCTGCTGGAAAAGGCTTTCAAGAAGCAAGCTTGCTATGATGCAAAAGCAAGCTAGGTTTTGGGTAAAAGCAAGCTTGTTTTTTATAGAAAGTAAGCTTGTTTCTTATAGAAAACAGGCCTGCTTTTTATAGAAAGTTAGCGATTACATATTCTTCACTTCCTCCGGAACGTGGTAGAACGTCGGGTGGCGGTAAACTTTGTCCTCGGAAGGTTCGTAAAATGCCTCGGAATCGTCGGGGTTTGTGGCGTGGATATGCTTGGATTCTACGACCCAAATGCTGACGCCCTCCATCCTTCTGGTGTAAACATCGCGTGCGTTTTGGATGGCCATCTCAGCATCTGCCGCATGAAGACTACCCACGTGCTTGTGGTCCAAACCCTGTCTGCTTCTGATAAAAACCTCCCAAAGCGGCCATTCTGTATTTTGCATTTTTCTAATATTTAAAATTTTGATTAAGATTTGATTTTTCTTAATATAATTCCAGTTCCATAATTGGCAAATATCTATCTTTAATTGTAGTCTCTATCTGCCCAACTTTACTGAATCCAAACTTCTCATAAAATTTCTGAGAATTGGGTTCAGAATCAAGTACAATTTTCTTTATGTTTTTAGATTTTATTTTGGTCATAAAATCATTCATAAGAAATTTCCCACAGCCCTTTCCAATATAAGCTGGCAAAACAAAAAGATTATCAAGCTTAACTACATTTTCATCTAAATTGCAATAAGAATAATAACCTACTGTTTCGTTATCAATCAATGATTTGTAAACATTATTTGTTTCGATATAACTTTTGGAAATGGTTAATACTTCAGACCATTTTTCCATTTGTTCATCCGAATATCCCCAATATGCTTTTGACTTTTTTGTAATTTCTGTCAAAATATAATTATCCTCTATATCTGCGTTTACAATAATCATTGCGATCTTAGACTGTTTTTCTATTTTGTTCTTCTCTTAATTTTCTTTTCTCGTGGTAAGCGGTTGCGGCTTCTCGTACCCAAGTACCGTCGTCGAAGGCTTTTTTGCGGGTCTCGACACGTTCTTTGTTGCAAGCGCCATTGCCTTTGACCACTTTCCAGAACTCATCCCAATCGATTTCCCCAAATTCGTAATGTCCGGTTTCTTCGTTGAATTTCAAATCCGGGTCGGGAATGGTCAATCCCAAATATTCTGCCTGAGGAATGGAAACATCTACGAAACGCTGTCTCAGTTCGTCATTGGTGAAGCGTTTGATGCGCCATTTCATTGAGAGTTCTGTGTTTCCAGACTCGGCATCTTTGGGTCCGAACATCATTAACGTCGGCCACCACCAACGGTTGAACGCATCCTGAGCCATTGCTTTCTGCTCCGGCGAACCTTGCGCGAGTTTCATCATCAGCTCGTAGCCTTGTCTTTGGTGGAAACTTTCTTCCTTGCAAATCCGAACCATCGCTCTGGCGTAAGGTCCGTACGAAGCACGGCAAAGTGGCACCTGATTGAGAATCGCAGCACCATCTACAAGCCAGCCGATGGCGCCCATATCTGCCCAGGTCAACGTTGGATAATTGAAAATACTGGAATATTTGGCTTTTCCGGAATGCAGGTCATTGATGGTTTCGTCCCTCGTAACGCCCAAAGTTTCGGCAGCACAATAAAGATACAAGCCGTGACCAGCCTCATCCTGAACTTTTGCCAAAAGGATTTTCTTTCGGTTCAAAGTCGGGGCGCGCGTAATCCAGTTGGCTTCCGGCAACATTCCTACAATCTCGGAATGGGCGTGCTGAGAAATCTGACGAATCAGGGTTTTTCTGTACGCGTCGGGCATCCAGTCTTTTGGTTCGATGCGGATTTCGCTGTCTATTTTATTCTGAAAATGTTCTTCTAAATTGATTTCTGTTATTTCCATAATGTTTTGTGTTAATGGAATTTTTATTAACTCAAAGGCCTAAATTTTTATTCTAATATTGTATTTAAATTCTCCAAAATTTTCTCAAACTTTTCAATATCTTTTTCAAAAACTTCCTTAACCTTAATTTTCATCTCTGTAATATCTGCATAAGCAGAAACAATCTTGTTTGCTATTAAATTTACGTCATTTGCTCTCTCACTAAATTGAATAAATGGAAATATATTTTGTGCTAAACTTCTAATTTGATTCTCTGCTAATTCTTTTCTATTTATTAATTTAATCGGCTTTTCATTCTCATCAAATTCAAAAATTAATCTATCCTCATTTAGGTTTTTTACCCAATTCGCATAAAATTCTTTATATTCTACACGTTCATTTTCATCAGCAATTGTGGAGAAAAACTTATTTGACCTTAAAAGTTGCCATTGTGAAAAGATTCTTTCTTTTTCTAAATAATTATTTCTTAAATAATTTATTTCGCTGGTAAAGTAAGAGTGATAATCTCCAAAAAAGTTTGAGTCAACCAAAAATGATTTAAAATTTTCGAGCTTATCATTCCTATTTTCTAAATAAAATCTACGTAAATCAACTAAGTTTATTTTATTTAAAAATTTATCATTTAAAGATGCGGATAAGATTGGATTTACAAAATTGTCAGAATCCAGTGTTTGAGTAAACTCTTTAAGATTTGCTATTGTTTGCTCTATTGATTGTTTTAATTCTGGCAATGATGATTGAAAGTATTCAAAAGCATCTGTCGAAACATCTTTTCTTTGTTTTTTATAAAGACTGAATGCAATTATAAATCCTATCAGAGTTAACAAAACTCCAATTCCACCTATTAATATTGTCCATTGACTTGAGTCTAAACTCCAATTCTGACACAAAATAAAATATTCTTCACTCATTTTGTATATTTTTTATCATTTAGTGTCTTATATGATTCGCAAACTAATTTATTTAATATCAAAATTCACAACTACTTCCTCCGAACGTGGATGCGCTTGACAAGACAAGATAAATCCTGCGGCAATCTCGTCTGGTTCTAGGGAATAATTGATGTCCATCACGACTTCGCCTTTTTCCAGTTTGCATTTGCAAGTGGCACAAACTCCACCTTTGCAGGCGTACGGCAAGTCGGCTCCGTTTTGCAAAGCGGCGTCCAGAATGGTTGGGCCGTGGTATGCTAAATCTAATTTCAGAGCGGTCGCATCTAACTTGACGGTGACTCTGCTGAATGTATCATCCGATTTATTAATTGCGGATTCGTGTTCTTTTTTCTTTTCAGCAGAGGCTGCGCTGAAGAATAATTCGAAGTGAATCTTCTTGGCATCCACGCCGGAACTGACCAAAGTATCTCTCACGCCGAGAATCATTTCTTCCGGTCCGCAAAGGAAAACCTCATCGATTTTCTCTGCCGGAATGATATTATTGAGGAATGATTTTGCTTTCTCGGAATTAATTCTGCCGCTCAACAAATCGGCATCGGCAACCTCGCGGCTGAGAATGTGATAAATGCTGAGGCGTTCCATAAAACGGTTTTTCAAAGCTTCGATTTCTTCTTTGAAGATGATGGTCGCTTTATTTTTGTTCCCATAAATCAGAATGAACTGGCTTTGGGGTTCGTTTTTCAAAACTGATTTGATGATAGAAATAATGGGCGTGATTCCACTTCCGGCTGCAAAAGCAACGTAGGTTTTTTTGTTTTCGGGATTGAGTTCTGTGTAGAATTTCCCCATTGGAGGCATCACTTCCAAGACGTCGCCTTCTTTCAGATTTTCATTCATAAAAGAAGAGAACAGACCTTCGGGCACTTTTTTCACAGCGACCTTCAATTCGTTTTCGTGCGGACTTGCACAGATTGAATATGAGCGACGCAATTCCTCGCTGCCATTGATTTGTCGGAAAGTCAGGTATTGGCCTTGCGTGAATTTGAATTGTTCTGCCAATTCTGCAGGCACATCAAAACTTACGGAAACACAATCTTGTGTTTCTTTTTTGACTTTTTTGACGGTTAAAGGGTGAAATGTTGTTGACATTTTTATTTGTAAAATGTATGATGTAAAAAGTACAATGACTTTTAATTCTAATTATTTAAACCTTTCATTAATAATGTTTTCAAATCATCTTCCAGTTCCTGAGGTGAGATTTCGCGGCTTGGTTTGTACCAGAGTTCAATCCACCTTAGAGAAGACAACATTGTGAAAAGTGCTACGGAAACATTCATTTTTTTGAATTCGCCGTTTTGCATTCCTTGTTCTATGATGTTGGCAAAGCTCTTTTCATAGGACTTTCTGGTTTGTTTGTATTGTTCTTTCTTGTCATTAGACAAATATTTCCAATCGTTATTCGCTACAGAAACTGAGGCAGAATCTTCTATAATCAATTGAACGTGAAGTCCGATGATGGCATTTAGTTTTTCCTGAAAAGTCTGGTTGGTGTTTTCTATCTCCTGAAGTTGGGAAATGTATTGATTGGCAATTTTGAAACAAATCAATTCCAGAATTTCGTCTTTGGACTTGATGTGATTGTACATACTTGCCGCTTCCATTCCCACTTTTTCGGCAAGGTCACGCATACTGGTTCCGCCGAAACCTTTCTCTTTGAAAAGCATTGCGGCTTCGGATAAAATCAATTCTTTCTTATTGATTTTTATTTTCGGAGTCAGAACATTTTCTTCCATCATTGCTTAATATTTCAACAATTGTTCTATTTCTTTAATTAATTTTTCTGTGTTCGGTAACATTTCTTTTTCTAATTCGGAATTGATGGGAATTGCAGGCAAATCTTTGGCACCAACTACTTTTACCGGAGCATCCAGATATCTGAAGCAATTGTCATTGATTCTTGCTGCGAGACTTTGTGCAAAACTATTATTCACAGGTTCTTCTGTCAAAACGATGCAACGGTTGTGTTTTTTCACACTTTCGAAAACTCGGTTTTCATCTAAAGGTGCGAGCGTTCTCAAATCAATAATTTCGATTTGATTATCAAACTCTTTCGCTGCATTTGAAGCCCAATAAACACCCATTCCGTAAGTGATGATGGTCAAAGTTGGCTTATCCTGACGATTTTCGCAAAGCAAAACTTCTCTGGCTTTTCCAAATGGGATAATATACTCTTCGTCCGGTTCTATGGTTTTTGCATTTTCTGTTCCTTCGATCTTTGACCAATACAACCCTTTGTGTTCTAACATTACAACAGGATTTGGGTCGTAGAAAGCGGCTTTCATCAAACCTTTTAAATCTGCCCCAGTTGATGGATAAGCGATTTTGATGCCTTTGATATTAGTCAAAACACTTTCCACAGAGCTTGAATGATAAGGTCCGCCACTTCCGTAAGCTCCAATCGGAACTCGGAGAATCATTGACACCGGCCATTTTCCATTAGACAAATAATAACTTCTGGAAACTTCGGTGAACAATTGATTCAAGCCTGGCCAAATATAATCTGCGAACTGAACTTCGACAATCGGTTTCAGTCCAACTGCGCTCATTCCAACCGTTGAGCCTACGATAAACGCTTCCTGAATTGGTGTATTGAAAACCCTTTTCTCGCCAAATTGTGCTGCCAAAGTAATCGCTTCACGGAAAACACCACCCAATCTCAATCCAACATCCTGTCCATATAATAAGGCTTCCGGATGTTTGGTCATCAATTCTCTGATGGCGAAAAGCGCACAATCTACCATTACGGTTGGGATTTTTCCGCTTGGGGAACGTTGCCCTTTTTCTTCGGTGATTGGCGTTGGTGCAAAATCGTGTTTGTAAGTGTCTTCCGGTTTTGGGTCTTCTGCTAAAACTGCATTTTCAAAATCGGTTCTTACGAGTGCTGCAACTTCTTTTTCTATGGTTTCGACTTCGGAATCTTCTATGCTGAATTCTGAAAGTTGATTTCTTAATTTGATTAATGGGTCATTCTTCGCGCATTCTTCCAAATCATCTCGGTACCATTCTTTTCTGACGCCAGAAGTGTGGTGATTTAATAAAGGAACTTTGGCGTGAATCAACATTGGTCGTCTTTCTTCACGAATGATTTTGATGCACTCTTTTACGGTTTCGTAGGATTTGATAAAATCTGTTCCGTCGATGGTTCTGGTTTCGATGCCGTTGAAACCACGCATATATTCTGTAATATCTTGCGCTCGGATTTCGTCCGCACTGGCAGAAATATCCCATTCGTTGTCCTGAACTAAATATAGTATTGGCAATTGTTTCAAAGCTGCCATTTGGAATGCTTCGGAAACTTCGCCTTCTGTGCAACTTGCGTCACCGAGTGAGCAGACTGCGATTGGTTTTTCGTCAAGATTTTCAGCGATTCCGGTTTCTTCTTTGTACTTCATTCCCATTGCAATTCCGGTGGTTGGGATGGCTTGCATTCCTGTTCCGGAACTTTGATGGATGATTTTTGGGAAATCGTCCCGTCTCAGACTTGGATGTGCGTAGTAAGTTCTTCCGCCAGAAAATGGGTCGTCGCGTTTTGCTAAAAGCTGAAGCATCAATTCGTAAGGTGTGATTCCAATTCCTAATAAAATTGAATCGTCTCTATAATAAGGACTCACGAAATCCTGTGGCAACAACTGCATTCCCAAAGCGAGCTGAATCGCCTCGTGTCCGCGGGAAGTTGCGTGAACGTACTTCGAAGTAATCTTTTTTTCCTGTTCAAACAAATCGGTCATTGTTTTTGCCGTAAACATCAGACGATAAGCTGATTTGAGTAAATCAGTCAGAGAAATTTCTTTGTTTAAAAAATGTCTTTTGGTCATTTCCATATTTAAACATTTGACATCCAGTTAATTAATCCTAATATCGAATTATGAATGTGATTTAAACAAACATACGCATTTTTATTTAACTAACAAATGTTAGTTAGTTTTTTAAATTAGCAGAAAAAAATTTAGTTTGATTCAAAAAGATAATGAAATTCTATTCCATCATCACATTTTTTTATATAAATCACTATCTTTGAATCAATTAAAACTAAACCTATGAAAAAATCTTTCCTTTTTATCTTTGCAGTACTTACTTATTACTTAGGATTTGGACAAACCAATCCTGTTCAAAATTTACAATGGAGTCATTACTATGATTATTCCAATTATCGTAATATCTTCTCACTCTATTGGAATGAACCTGAAACACCTCATAATGAATTGATTGGGTACAATATCTATCGTGGGAATGAACTGTATAAATTCCAGACAACAACATCCGTAGGTTGCAATCCTGATTGGGGAATCACTTCTGGTTGTGATTTTCTTAACAGTATTTTTACGGTTTATGTCAAAGCTGTTTATGTAGGCAATATAGAATCGGAAGCCGTTTCATATACATTAAATGGTCCTGCTTTGAGCACTAAAGAATTTCCATCAAAATCTTTCACCATTTCTCCAAATCCAGCAAAGGACATTATCAACTTTTCAGAAGAAGTTTCAAATATTAGAATTACAGAACTTTCTGGTAAAATTTTAAAACAGCTTTCCACTTCTGAAAAATCAATCAATGTTTCAAAACTTGCAAAAGGAACTTATGTTATCTCAGCTACAATAAAAACTGTAGAAGTAATCAATAAGAAATTTATAAAAGAATAAATCCCTTCCTTAATAATTCTATAATCCTTTCAGCTCTTGAAAGGATTTTTTGTTTAATATCATTAAAATATCTTCCTCATCACAAAATAAAAATTTAAATTTTGTAGTTTTGAAGATTAAACAAGATAAATGAAAATTAAAATACTTTTTGGAATTGCATTTTGGTCACTTTTGCTATTAGCAGGCTGTAATCGTGATGATATTTCGTTTGAATCGCCAAGTCAATTGTTGCGTTTCTCTACTGACACGGTTTTTTGTGATACAGTTTACAACCAGATGCGTTCAGAAACTTATGCTGTAAAGGTTTATAATAATGAAAACAAAGATGTTCTGATTCCAAGAATTGCTTTGGAAGGTGGAAGTGGTTCTCTTTATAGAATTAATGTAGATGGAAAAGTTGGGACAAGTTTCGAAAATGTGGCTCTTAGAAAAAAAGACAGTCTTTATGTTTTCGTAGAAATTGCGCCTGTTGCAAACGCTCCGGAAGCTATTGCTGAAGACAAAGTGATTTTTAACACACCTGCAGGAGAACAAAAAGTGACGCTTTTCTCAGTAGTTCAGGATGCAGAATATTTTATCCAAACCGGAGATAATCCTATAACAATTAATGACAATACAACTTGGACAAAAGATAAAGTAAAAGTGATTTTCGGTAACTTAAATGTTGCTGAAGGTAAAACTTTAACAATGGAAAAAGGAACCAAAGTCTATTTCCGAAAAAACAGCGGAATGAATTTTGCAAAAAATTCCGGCTTAACTGTCAATGGAATTTTAGGAGAAGAAGTGATTTTCCGTGGAGATAGAAGTGATACCAAATACGATACACTTCCTGCCAACTGGAATGGAATTAAAATGGAAGAAGGTTCTCTTCTTAATATGAATTATGCTCGAGTTTTTGGTGGAAATGTTGGACTTCAATTAAAAGAAAGTAACGCCGAAATTAATAATTCTATTTTCCATACTTTTCAAAATGCAGGAATCTATGGAATTCATTCAAATGTTACAGCTAATAACCTCGTAATGAACAACTGTGGGGAAGCTGATTTGGCGATTGCTGGAAGCGGAACTTATAATATCAACTATTCTACATTAGCTAATTATTGGAATCTTAACTCTTCTATGTCTGCTGTTGGAATTTTTGCAAGTAATACTTGGGAAAATGAGAATGGTGAATTAGAATCTGGTCTTGTAACTTTAAATGTAAAGAATTCCATTATTTATGGAGACACTTTAGATTTGGTTTCTTTGAGTAATAATTCCGCAGGGACAGCAATTAATGCGCGCTTTGATAATACATTATTGAAATTAAGTGCTAATTCAGGATTCACGCCAGTTGGAACCGATATTATCCGAAACGAAGACCCAAAATTCCAGAATTATTTCACCCAGAAAATGAACTTAAGAGTGAAAGAAGGCTCTCCAGCAATTGGAAAAGGAAAAGTAGCTGATATTGTTATCCCAACCGATATTGTTGGTAAATCCAGAGGTAATTCTCCAACCATTGGAGCTTATCAGTTTTAATAATGGAAATCACAACGCTACAGAATCAAGTTGACGAATGGATAAAAACCATTGGCGTTCGTTATTTCAATGAGTTAACAAATATGGCAATGCTGACGGAAGAAGTTGGTGAAGTTGCCAGAATCATCGCCAGAAGATATGGTGAACAATCTGAAAAGGAATCTGACAAATCCAAAGACCTTGGCGAAGAATTGGCAGATGTTCTGTTCGTAACGCTTTGTCTCGCCAATCAAACCGGAACAGATTTGCAATCGGCTTTCGATAAAAAAATGAAAGTGAAAACGGACAGAGACAAGGATAGACATCAAAATAACGAGAAATTAAAATAATTGTACAATGTATTAATGTAGAATGCATTCACGAACAGAAATCATTAATACTTTAATACTTTTTACATTAATACAGAAAAATGGTATTAAAAAAAACTGAATTAATCGATAATCAAAAAATTCAAATTACCGGTTCGAAAAGCATTTCGAACCGTCTTTTGATTTTAGGGAAACTCTTCGGGAACATAGATATGTTCAATCTTTCCAACTCACAGGACACGACTTTGCTCAAAAAAGCTCTGGAATCTGATTCCGAAATTGTAGACATCCACCACGCTGGAACTGCGATGCGTTTCCTCACGTCCTATTATTCGATTTTTGAAGGTAGAAAAACAATTCTGACCGGTTCTGACCGAATGAAAAACCGACCTATCAAACCTTTGGTGGATGCGCTTCAGTCACTTGGCGCTGATATTACCTATCTTGAAAAAGAAGGTTTTCCACCGTTGCAAATCATTGGAAAGAAATTGGAAAAGAATACCGTTAAAATTTCGGCCAACGTTTCCAGCCAGTTTTTGACTTCATTAATATTAATCGGAGGGAAATTGCAAAACGGTTTGACCTTGGAATTGGAAGGCGAAATCACATCCCGACCATACTTGGAAATGACTTTGAAAATCCTGGACGAAATCGGAATCAAATCTCATTTTGCTGAGAATAAAATCGAAATCGTCACGCACAACAACCAATACAGAACGGAACGTTACGAAGTGGAAAGTGACTGGTCTTCAGCTTCTTATTTCTATTCTTTGGCAGCGATTGGCAGAAAAGGCATCACTTTAAAAAGTTACCACACGCTTTCTTTGCAAGGAGACAGCGTCATCAAGGAACTTTACTGGAAATATTTCGGAATCAACACGGTTTCCGATTATGCAGAAAACTCGATTTCCCTTTTGCCGGAACCTGCTTTTGAATATCCGGAATTGATTACACTCGATATGAATGATTGTCCGGACATTGCTCAAACACTTTGTGTGACGGCAACAGCTTTGAAAATTCCATTCGAAATCACAGGACTTCATACTTTGAAGGTAAAAGAGACCGACCGATTGGTGGCCCTTCAAAATGAATTATTAAAAATTGGTGTAAAGACGCACATTACGGTTGAGAAAATAGAATCTTCGGAATTCATAGAGCCTGAAGAAAACATTTCTATCGCGACTTACAACGACCACAGAATGGCGATGGCTTTTGCGCCGTTTGCCCTGATCAAAGAATTGAATATCGAAGATGAAGACGTTGTCGAGAAATCTTATCCTGAGTTTTGGGAGGATTTTGCGAAGGTGACTACGAGTTAATTTTACATTAATGAAAAAGCATATTTTTCTTTTCTTATTTCTAATTCCTGCCACAATTTGGTCACAATATCTTTTGCCAAATGAGGAAATCATTTATTCATTTGAAACTAAAAGTGGAAAGAAAATGTCTTTGGTAAAGGAAAAAACCAACAAGTACATCCAGTATCGTTTTGGAACCAAAAATAAAATTGAGATGGAATTTCCAGCCAATAGAACAAAGGAAAGTTGGAAGCAATTTCATTATAATTCTTACTGGCGTGGTGGCGGAACCCAAAATGCCGGAATGGAAATAGACAATCTTCAGTTTACTAATGATGGATACGAATATTTGTTATTCAGAACTTATCATGCAGAAGGCGAAGTTTACTCTGCCGGAATCATCATTACTGATAAAAAAGGAAAAGAGACACGCATTATTGGAAATTACAAAACCGTCAAAGGTTGTATCTGTAATTTGGAAGATACCGGAATGATTCAGAAAGAAGATATTGGATTAAGTTTTTAAAATGTAAATCAATGAAAAAAAATCTTTCTTTTTTAGTCGTATTTCTTTTCACATTTTCATATGCTCAAGAGCTGAAGGATTTCGCAATCCCAAAAGGTTACACGAAAATTTTGGAAACTAAAGGTGATCTGGACAAAGACGGAAAAGATGAAACTGTTATCGTTTTCAATACGGATAAAACACCTGACTCCGAATCTCCTGGACTCGTAAGAAAGTTTTATATTCTAAAAAACGTGAATGGCAAATTGAAAATCTGGAAAGAGAATTCTAATTTGATATTTGACAGCAAAGAGGGATTTTATCCGGAAAGCAATGAACTGGAATTGACCATCAAGAATAATTGTTTGGTAATTTTTCAATCCTATTTTTCAAATTCCAGACATACAGTGACTTCAAAAAACACCTACAGATTTCAAAACGGCGATTTTTATCTAATTGGCGCTTTGGTGCAATTTGATGATACCTGCGAATTTAATTTCTCCGATGAGATCAATTTTTCAACGGGAAAAATCGTTGTCGAAGAAACATATTCTGAATGTGATAGCGGATACGAACGGAAAGTTCCGACAAACTATTACAAAGAATTCACACACAAACTTCCCAAATTAATAAAAATGAACGAGTACAAAATGGGAAAGAACGAAATCAAAATTCCTAATTCAAAAAAATCTTTTAATTTCTAAATGTCAAAAACAATCATCATCACAGGCACATCATCCGGAATTGGATTTGCGCTGGCAGAATATTTCGGGAAGAAAGGGAACAAAGTTTACGGATTGAGCAGAAAATCCGTGAGCTCGGATTTTTTCGTTTCAATTCCTACAGACATTACCGAGAAAGACCAAATCGACAACGCCATTTCTGAGATTTTAAAAACAGAAACCAGAATCGACGTACTAATTAACAACGCCGGAATGGGAATGGTGGGCGCTGTGGAGGATTCGACGAAAGAAGATATTACGAAATTATTCAATCTTAATTTGATTGGTTCTGTCCAAATGATGACCGCCGTTTTACCCAAGATGCGTGAGCAGAAATCAGGAAAAATCATCAACGTTTCCAGCATCGGTTCCGAAATGGGATTGCCTTTTCGTGGATTTTACTCTGCTTCCAAATCGGCTTTGGATAAAGTGACGGAAGCAATGCGCTACGAAGTCTATCCTTGGAACATCCACGTCTGCTCGCTTCATTTGGGCGATATCAAAACCAATATTGCAGAAAACCGTGTCAAAACAAAAGTTTCCGAACCCTATAAAAATGTTTTCGATAAAGTTTATGCACTAATGAATTCCCATGTTGGCGATGGAACCGAACCTTTGGATGTGGCGATTTACATTGATGAACTTTTAGGAAAATCAAAATGGAAAGCGCATTATTATTTCGGAAAATTCGGTCAGAAGATTGGCGTTCCGCTCAAATGGATTCTTCCGCAAGGTACTTACGAGAATCTGATGAAGAAATACAATAAAATGGATTAACTTCGGTTTTAAATTAAGGCTTTTATTAGAAAGCCTTTTTTATATTATATTTTGAAAAAGCTACTTTATTTCTTTTTAATTTTCCTGAGCATATTTTCTTATGCCCAAAAAAAAGAATATTGGCTAATCGATAAAGAAACCAACGCCAAAAAAATCGTTTCCGATTCAGCAAAAGCAGTCAAGTTTCTGGATTCACTGACAGAGAATTCCTACTTTTTCACAGAACTGAAAGACGTCAAAAAAATAGAAAATCGCACAGAAATCTATTACGACAAAGGCCCGAATTTTAACAAAGCCAATGTCAAATTCTCTGATTCATTGGTTTCAGATTTGAAACTGCAGAAGAACGAACTCTACACCAAAAACCTCGATTCTCTTAAGAAAAACATCAACCAAATATACAGGAACAAAGGTTTCGCCTTCAATCGTGTGAAAACCAAATTCCAGAAAATGGAAAACGGAATTCCGACCGTGAAAATCTCCGTTGTGACAGCTTCACAAAGGAAAATTGACGGCATCGTTTACAAAGGCTACACACGTTTACCTAAACAATTCGTTAAAGCTCTGAACAAAGAATACGTTGGTAAAAACTACGAGGACAAAAATCTTGTTGCGATGAATCAGCAATTGCAAAATCACCAATTCGTGACCTTGGAAAAACCGCCGCAGACTTTATTCACCAAAGATTCTACGCAGGTTTTCCTCTTTATGCAAAAGAAAAAAACCAACACTTTTGACGGAATGATCGGTTTCGGAAACGACAAAACCGAGAAGTTCACCGTCAACGGAACCCTGAATGTCCAACTCAAAAATATGTTCAACAGCTTCGAAAGCATCGGCGTTTACTGGCAAAGAAATCCCGACAAAGGTCAAACTTTCGATATGCAGACGGATATTCCGTACACGTTTGGAAGCAATGTCGGCTTGAACGTCAATGTCAATATTTTCCGTCAGGATTCCACTTTCGCCAATGTGAAATTTCTGCCAGCCGTTTATTATCATCTTTCGCCACGGCAAAAACTCGGTCTCAAAGGGACTTTCGAGTCGTCTGCCATTTTAGATTCGCTCTACACAGGCGGGCGCGATTACAGCAAAAAAGGGATTGGACTTTGGTACCAATATCAGGAAGGAAGCGACATTCCGCTGTTCATCAACAAAAGTAACATCCGTGTAGAAGCAGATTTCCTGAAGACAACATACGACGACACGCAGGAAAAATTTGACCAAATCAGATATTTTCTCTTTGCTGAACACAACTTCAATTTGTCAGGAAATCACTTCCTCAACGTCAAAGCAGAATCCGCATTGCTCAGCGCCAAGAACGAATTATCTACAAACGAACTTTTTAGGTTTGGAGGCTGGAACTCGATGCGGGGTTTCAACGAGCAAAGTCTCATCAGCGATTTCTACGCATTTGCCGGCGCGGAATATCGCTACCTCGTCAATGACCAAGCCTTTTTCGACCTCTTTGCTCAGTATGGGCAAATGTCCAACAAAGCCTTGGGAATTTCACCGAAATTGTATAGTTTAGGCCTCGGTTTCAACTTTTTTCTTCCCGTCGGTTTGATGAGTTTCCAGATTTCTAACGGAAATCAGTTCGGCAATCCATTCAAATTCAACGAGATAAAAATCCACTGGGGAATCCTAAGCCGTTTCTAATAAATGATAATTGATAAGTGATAGA
>Ga0302347_1001102_pt1 | contig 34801 bp, 29 predicted proteins | sample PhyWR1_FD_202178 | JGI IMG/M metagenome (GOLD analysis project Ga0302347, IMG submission 202178) | Leaf surface microbial communities from wheat plants in UC Gill Tract Community Farm, Albany, California, United States - DLSL W.R1 (v2)... | ecosystem: Host-associated > Plants > Phyllosphere >... | reverse complement strand
GAAACATATTCGGCGTCGGGATCTTGCCGACTTGACGGATAGGCTTAGCACTATTCTACTGACAGGCTATCTCTCTTCATCGCAGATAGCGTCACTTATTCACTATATTATTCATGCAGGAGATTCGGCAAATGCGGAAGTCTTTATCCGTCAACTTGCAGGTCGAGTACCACAACATGAGGAGGAACTGATGACTATTGCCCAGCAGCTGGAACAAAATGGGATTATAAAAGGCCTGAAGCAAGGTCGAGAACAAGGTAAACGAGATATTGCGCGTAATATGTTACAGCATGGTATTGACCCCAATATAGTGATGAAAATAACGGCTCTGAGCGAAAAAGATCTGGCACAACTCTGTCATTAAATATAAAAATAGAGAGGGAAGAGAGCGTTAACCTGTTCTTATTCAGCTATTTATTGAATTACCAGGGGAATAAAGTCTGTGGCGAGTATCGTACATAAAGTTCTGATTGCCAACCGTGGCGAAATTGCCGTCCGTATTATTCGTGCCTGCCAGGATTATGGCGTGCAGTCAGTCGCGGTGTATGCCAGCCCTGATGCAGATGCCCTGTATGTCAAAATGGCTGATGAAGCTTGGGCGCTTCAAGGTGAGAGCTCTACTGATACCTATCTGAATATAGATGCCCTGTTAGATATCGCCCGTCGTAGTGGGGCGACTATGGTGCACCCTGGTTATGGTTTTCTCTCTGAACGTGCAGAATTTGCTCGTGCAGTGCAGGGCGCAGGACTGATTTGGATTGGTCCCGGGCCTGAAACGATTGAACAGCTTGGCGACAAAGTACAGGCCCGTAAAATTGCTTTAGCAGTGGGGGCGCCTTTAGTCACCGGTACAGCTGAACCGGTCAGTGGTGCCGATGAGGTGGTTGAGTTTGCAACTCAACATGGTCTGCCGATTGCGATTAAAGCAGCTTTTGGTGGAGGTGGCCGCGGGCTCAAGATTGCCTGGAAATTGGATGAAGTCGCTGAACTCTATCACTCCGCAACCCGGGAGGCACTGAGTGCTTTTGGTCGTGGAGAGTGTTATATCGAGCAGTTTATCGACCGCCCGCGTCATATTGAAGCTCAGGTGATTGCCGATAACTACGGTAATATTGTAGTGTTGGGAACGCGAGATTGTTCGCTACAACGTCGCAATCAAAAGCTGGTGGAGGAGGCCCCTGCACCCTTTATTAGCGATAGCCAGCGGCAACAAATCCACCGCGCTGCGGAGGATATCTGTCGCCATGCTCGTTACGTCGGGGCTGGAACGGTCGAGTTTTTATTAGGCCAGGATGGAATGCTCTCTTTTCTGGAGGTCAACACCCGCTTGCAGGTCGAGCACCCGGTCACTGAAGAGGTCACCGGGCTGGATATTGTTGTTGAACAATTACGGATAGCTGATGGCCAGCCGCTGAGTATTCAAAAAACACCTGTATCCCGTGGTCATGCATTTGAGTTTCGTATCAATGCCGAAGATGCTGGAAAAGGTTACTTACCGACCCCCGGAAAAATTACTGCTTTTCATGCTCCTTCAGGCCCAGGTGTTCGCCTCGATAGTGGCGTAGAAATGGGTTCCTCTGTTCCTGGGCATTATGACTCATTGATGGCTAAATTGATTATCACTGGGCAAACTCGGGAACAGGCGATTAATCGTGCGCGTCGTGCATTACGAGAGTTTCGTATTGAAGGAGTCGCCTCGGTACTGCCTTTTCATCGCGCAGTGATGGCTGACCCTGATTTCACGGAAAATTTTAACGTCCACACCCGCTGGATAGAAACTGATTTTACTGGCTACATTGCACCTATAGAGCGCCAGAAGCCTGTCACCGATGAAAGTATAATTCACAGCTGGATAGAACTGGATGGTCGCCGAGTGAGGCTGGGCCTGCCAGGTCATTTATTCAGTGGACTTACATTATCTCCGCATGCTTCCGAGAATACGGATATCAACCAACAGGCCGCGAATAATATCATCGTCGCTCCTGTTACTGGTCAGTTATTCCGTTGGCTGGCGAGTGACGGCGAGTCGGTTCAGGCTGGTGATATCATCGCAATCATGGAGGCGATGAAAATGGAAGTTCAGGTTATTGCCGAGCGTAGCGGAGTCATTAAGCTTCTTACTACTCCAGGTATCCAGTTTCAAGCGGGTGATATATTAGGAGAAATTAATCCGCAGTGACAGTCGCTGGGTTATATCCGACGCGGCCTCTCCCTACGGAAGCCAAGGCCGATAATCCAGCCAAAAATATAGGGCAGAAAGCGATAACGCTTAATTATCCTTGGCAATGGGCTGCTCTGGCTCGATTCCCGTTTTTTACCACTCATCTTGATTTGAATAAACTGCGTGGCGCGGGTAGGAAACTGGCGGCGACGTTGTACCTTGTTTAACTGATTCAGCGTTACGCCACCCCGTAGTAAAGATCGAGTCAAAATATTAGCGGCGGCAACCGCATCTTGAATAGCCAGGTTTACGCCTACCCCACCAACAGGTGACATGGCATGTGCCGCGTCTCCGATGCATAACACGCCTTGTTTTGCCCAATGATCGAGACGGTCAATTCGAATATCAAGCAACCGTAGTTGGCTCCAGTGCGCCAGCGCTTCCATACGTGAGGCTGGGAAGGGAGCGACAGTCGCGACCTGCTGTTTAAATGCTTCTATTCCTACCTCGGCTAGCTCAGAAAATTGTCCTTTCAGGATGGAGTAGCCGCACTGCCAGAAGTGACCACGATCGATCATAATAAAATTCTGTTTTGGCCCTTTATGGCCCATGTCCCACTGTGGGTCATTATCGCGTTTATCTAGCTGAAACCAGACTACATCACGCGGAGCACCAAATGACTGGCTACTGAGCTGGGCTTTCTCACGGACTCTTGAGTGACGTCCGTCACAGCCGATAACCAGGCTGGCGTGGATATCAATCGGTTTACCAGCAGCCAGCAGGCGTGCCCCCGATATCTGCTCGTCCTGGTAGATAAAGTCATCAAAGGCACTGGATTGCAGCAAGGTAAAGCCAGGAAACGCACTTGCATGGGTAGCGAGGAAATTAAGAAAATCCCACTGCGGCATAAAAGCGATAAATTTACATTTGACTGGCAGGCGGGAAAAGTCAGCCAGTGTGACCTCTTCTCCGCTAATTTCTGCTTTCAGACGTTCGACACGCTGGTGAGGGATCTGCAGCAGGTCATTCAACAGCCCGAGCTGATGCATGACCTGTAATGTTGATGGATGAATAGTATCACCCCGAAAATCACGTAAGAAATCAGCGTGTTTCTCGGCAACAATCACCTTTACCCCTGCACGAGCTAACAAATAACCCAGCATTAAACCGGCTGGCCCACCACCAACAATACAGCAGTCGGCAGTCAGTGACTCTGTAGTCTGAATCATATAAATCCTCCGGCATACTGCTGGTTATCTGAAGATAATGTGAGCTTTTTATTTATAGCGTAATGCTTATCATTCTATTTGGCGAGTTAAAGCAGAGTTTTGTCGGTGGCTATTTAATCTCAATGGCATATTTTTCAACCGGAGTGATGTGCTTTACCAGTTTATTATCAAACAGGAATTGTTCGTAGGCCTGGTAGCGAGCGGTATTCAGATAAGCCGGGTCGCTGGCGAATAGCGGTAATGTTTTCAACCAGGCTTGATGGTTCAGTTCGGTATTTAACTCTGGATGACTGCTTGCAAAGGCTTGCCAGGTTTCCTCTGGATGGGTTTGTAAATAGTCATGACCTTTTTTTAACGCTGCGAGGAATTTGGCTATTTTTGGCTGAGTTATCTCATCCCGGTTTGCCACAATAATCAGTTCGTCATAGGCTGGAATGCCGTAATCTTCAATATTAAATACCACAGGCTCCTTACCCTGAAGTTGTAACTCTAGTGCTTCAATATTACGGTAACCGCCGATGACTGCATCCACTTGTCCCGCCAGTAACGCTCCACTGAGCTGGAAGTTAACATTGACTGGAGTGACATCACCCAGAGTAAGCCCCTGATTTTTTAGCATGGTACCGAGAGTCACCTCTTCAATTCCTGAGACCGAATAGCCGACCTTTTTGCCCTTTAATCCAGCTGGAGAAGTAATCTCTTTATCCAGTGTGATAATCGTATTAAGTGGTGTATTTACCAGGGTACCGACACGAACCAGCGGCAGCCCTTGGTCAGCAAAGAAATGCAGCTGTGGCTGATAAGTAATTGCCAGATCGGCTTTTTTGGCCGCAACCAGCCGCGGTGGCAGCGAGGGATCGGACGGTGGTACGATTTGCACCTCCAGTCCTTCAGCTTTAAAGGCCCCGATTTGTTCGGCGACAATAATAGGGGCATGATCAGGATTGAGATACCAGTCCAGCATCAGGGAAATTTTTTCCGCCGCAGAGGCGTTGCCGATAATCAGGGTTATCAGTAACAGAGCACAGAATTTTTTTTTCATAACTATCAATTCCTTGTTTTAAATAAGATAAATGATTATTCAGTCACCCAATTCACCAGATGATTTAGCAGACTATCCACGGCAACCCACAGTAGTACCGTCATCAGAATTAGAATAAACAGAGCGGCAAATAGCTGGTCGGTTTGCATACGTGCGTTGGCATTGAGCATCAAATAGCCCAGCCCTTCGGCCGAACCGACCCACTCACCGATAATGGCTCCGATAGGTGCTATTGCAGCCGCCATTCGCAGGCCGGTAGCAAAGGCGGGTAAGGCTGCCATCAGCCTTATATGGCGTAGTTGTGCCCAGGATGAGGCACCCAAGGTGCGGGCTAGCTCGATATAGCCAGAATTAACGCGCCGTAGCCCATCAAAAAAGGCGGAGGTGACCGGAAAGAAGATAACCAGTACTGCCATTGCCACTTTGGCACTCATACCAAATCCGAACCACAGCACCAGTAATGGGGCGAGTGCAAAGACCGGGATTGCCTGGCTGGTCAGTACCAATGGCATCAACCAACGTTGTAGGCGTGGCGAGTAGATCATCCCCAGCGCCAGCAATACACCGAGCAAAACGCCCAGTACCAGGCCACTCAATACTTCTGATAGAGTCACTAGTGTGTGATAAACCAGATAACCCTGTCCTTGCCACAAGGCTTGAGCTACTGCGATGGGAGAGGGCAATAGAAAGGCGGGGATCGAACCTAAGGTTGCCAGCCACCATAGAACTAACAGACCAGTAAAGACCGTCATACCGCGTGCCCAGCGTGCCAGGTGGCTATCTGGTTGTGTCATCATTACACCCCCCTCACTAGCTGTTGTAGCAACGCAGCCTGGCTTTTTAGTAAGTCGGGGTCGTCGGGTGCGCGGGGGGGGAGGCCGTTGATATGGTGGCTGTCATCAATACCTGCCGGATGCCTTGACAGAACTAACAGACGGTGGCTGAGGCGGCAGGCCTCCATAGGATCATGAGTAATAAGCAAAACGGTATGACGGGTAAGCAGTTCGGCAGCCAGAGTCTGAATTGTAGTTCGGGTTATGGTGTCCAGTGCAGAAAAGGGTTCATCCATCAAGACTATTGGCTGACGTTCATAGAGTGTGCGCGCAATAGCTGCTCGCTGGCGCATGCCACCTGAAAGCGCTGCCGGGCGGTCAGTTCCGTGTCCGCTCAGTCCGACGCGTTCCAGCAGATATTTAGCCCATACAAGATCAGCCTTTTCACCACGCAGACGGGGACCAAGGGTGATATTTTCCATCACGGTTAGCCAGGGATATAACAGATCTTGCTGACCCATATAGGCAATCCGTCCCGACACGGGTAGACCATCGCTGGCAACGACTGTGCCTGAGGTTGCAGCAGTCAGTCCGGCGATAATCTTCAGCAGACTGGTTTTGCCCGCGCCACTGGCTCCGAGCATACCGACAAACGTCCCACCTTCAATACGGAAATTCAACCCTTCAAAAATAACGCGAGAACCAAAGCAGAGTGTCAAGTCACGGACTTCAATACCGGGTCGTGGGGAGGTTTCGCTCACCATATATTCTCCGATTTTTCAGCGGCGTTCAGACCCATCTGCCAGAAGGCAGATTCCAGTCGCGTGGCGGTGGTAAATATTTCACTTAATCGTGCGAAACGTGTGCTGGCTCCACGTTCTTGCCCCACACGGTCGAGCATTTCTATCGCTGTTTTAACCCCGTTCAGGTAGACAGGGTCACTGTAGTTTTGCATCCACGAAGCATAGGGATTGTTCTTCATCACCGTGGCTGGGTCACTTAACAGTCGCAGACCCACTTCAGCATAGCCTGCTACACAAGGGAGCAGTGCGACGAGTAACTCAAGAGCATCTCCGGCGTGGCCGACATCCAGTACATAGCGGGTATAGTTGATGGTTTCAAAGGCTTCTGACTCACCTGCCATTTGCTCTTCGTTCAGCCCCCATCCGGCGCAGTAGCCGACATGTAGCGGTAATTCAGCGACGATATGATTTAGCGATCCGACAGCGGCGCGAATTTCAGGCAAGGTATGAAACTTAGTAGCCAGCAGGGCGTAGGCCCGAGCGAAATGAACCAGGAACAAATAGTCCTGAGTCAGATAGCGGCGAAAAGCCACTTCCGGCAAAGTACCTGCACCCAGCTGTTGTAAAAATGGGTGAGAGACATAGTGTTGCCAGTCCTGCCCGGCATTCTGACGCAGACGACCAAACAGGCCATATTCGAACATTGAAACAGACATAAGATCTCCAAAAAATGGTGGAGATCCGGGGTGCGGCGGCGGTGTGAAGAGTCAAAGCACAATTGTGCCTGACAACCCGTCCCTTCGCTGGCATGACCCAGATCAGGTTCAAAGGGTTCGGCATTACTGCTATCTCAGCCCATTACAGGACACCCCTCGGAGGGTCTTGTTATACGATATTTATTTTTTTATTACAACCTAATGCAGACGCGTAGCCTTTTCCACAAACTATTATGGGGCGGTGGCAGTGGGAAATAGTGGAAGGCATCAAACTAAACTACTGCTACAACATCGATGAGTTATTAAAAATATATATTTATCTATCTCGCAGTATTTTAAGGCTGTTGATTAGGTTTGTATTATTTACAATTAAATGGTTTTAGACGTTTTTTTTACAATTATTTTCAATAGTAATTTTGTTAATGAATATGATGAATTTTGTTTGTTATTATGACTTTATTAATATTACTCTTGGTTATGGTGGTGATAAGTAAATAAGATTAATGATGAAATGACAACCAAAAAGATAAACAAAACCTAAACGTAAGTAGTGTTTAAGGCGAGCTTTAGTGTTAACGGAGATGTTCAACTAAAAAGATGGGGAATATTCTTAGAATATGTTGCATATATATGAAAATTAGTACGAATTATGTCTATAAATAGCGTCTTGTTTTGAGTGTTCAAAGATAGAATAATATGGATCTGATAGTGGTTATTTAGCATAGACATTAAAAATAAAGGGATTTGCATGAAAAAATTAACACTTTCATTAGTGGCATTAGCTTTAGCTGGATTATCTGGAAGCGCGCTGGCATCAGTAAGCGATGAAGGTTATTACGGTGCCGCTCGTCTGAGCAAAGTATGGCAAAAAGCAGATAGCATGGATACCAGTAGCCGTCCGGGTATCGGCCAGTTTATGGCAGGTGAAGACAAAGATAACTTCTTTAATGGTTCAATCGCAGCCGGTTATCAGTATGGTAATGGCTGGCGTACTGAAGGTGAATATACCTTTAAGAAAAAAAATGAATATACCAGCGGATCAACGACTTTCGCGACCAGTTTTAATCATCATAAAACAGAGTCTCAGCGTTTAATGCTGAATGCTTATCGTGATTATGAGATCTATCAGGGCGTTTCCTTGTATGGCACGGTTGGCCTGGGTATTGCTAAAGTCAAATCCTCTGGCTGGCAGGGAAATACTGCGCGTCAATATAATAGCAATACCGATACTAACCTGGCTTATTCCGTCGGGGCTGGTATCAGCTATGAACCTGTTAATAAATTAACCTTTGATTTAGGTTATCGCTATATTGATCTGGGTAAAATTGAAAGTGGTATGAATGCTTTTGACAATGCCAGAGGTCTGCAAGATGAGCAGATGAAAGCACATTTAAAATCACAAGAATTGGTTATGGGTGTCAGATACCTGTTCTAACTAAATATATTTGTCGAGGCTTAACTCTCGACAAATATTTCTATCTGCGTGATGAGGAATGTATTATCACGCAGTTTAGTTAAACTGAATTAAACCGCTTTCCTGATTATAATGAAATTGAGCCCCATATTTCTGGCGTAAAGAGGTCAGAAGACGGGCTGTTTCCTCTCCTTGAGACGCCGTCACCGTTTCAGTCAAACCGCGTGATAGCGCGCATTCACGATTCATACCCAAGTAATCCTATTGGCTGCTACTGACAGGCCAAGCCTTGTGTGTTCACACAACGTTAAGCACGCCTTCTCGGCGATTAGCCAATGAGACCCGATGGATATTAAGATTCGCATACCCATTAAAAATGAGAAATGTGAAGAGCTGCATAAATGTTGAAGATAATACGGCAGCGGTGCTATTTACTCCGCCCGGCATGAAAGAACACGTAAGTTTCTACAAACCAGCGCCAAATGATATTTAAACAGAGGGAGCATAGATGTTCCTCTGCTATACCCGTCATAATTCAAGTTGCTTGGGTGTTGCCGCCGTGAGGACAGGCGAATCACAGAGTTTATCTATGCTCATCGCCTGTCGAAGCTTTACGCCTGGAAGCAACTCGAATTATTTTGGGTATAAGTACAATTTTCCTGACCATATTCTATCTGTTCGAAAACGACCGAATCATTGTTTTCGAATGACTTGCTAATATCCTTAAAAATTCCATATCAGTCCGACTACCGGGCCATACTGTAATATGTCATGGACATGGCCGCTGCGGTCGTACTTAACTTTAAACGCCTTATAACCTGCAGAGAACGTAAGGGTATCAGTGAAAGTATAATCAACCGTAGAAAGCACTGACCAGGTATAATTAGACCCTACACCAAATCCTCCGGCATCAATTTCAGATATAAAAGAGAAATTGTCGGTAACAGGAACAGCGATTTTGGTACCCAATAACGGGTCTATCCACGAGAAACTTTCACCGTAGGAGACGCGCCTGTTGCCTATTGAAGGATGGCTTGCATTGACTTTGACGTTATTTTTGAGGTACCAGTAACGGAACCCACCCAGTATATCAAGGGTATAATCTTGCGTATCTATGATGCGATAGCCGCCCAGCATGGTGGTGGTCAATTGAGTGGTTTCTGCTGTGCCGCTGATACGCGTACCCTTCGGAATAACCCCATTAATACCAGGTACCTGAAATGCGGGTAAGTTGTTGTATGTTTTGCGATCTTTTCCTTTTGAATACGTGATATTACCAGAGAAAACAACACGCCCGTGGCGCGCCGAGAAATTGGTGAAACTCCCCAAATCAAGGTTACCCACTTCTTCAGAAAAAGACTGCTTAACTTTGACTGTTTCTCCACGTTGGAAAGGAGACATTCTACCACTAAGACCGGCAGCCCAGATATAAGATGCTATCTGGAATTCCCAGGCTTGTCCTTCTTCCTCAGCAGATATCGGGATAGACGCTGAAGATGCCGCGCTGACTGTTTGAAGACTAAAAATAGGCAGCACAATTAATAAAGAGCATCGATTCAAGATACATTTCCTTATGCAATAACTACCGGTTAAATGTCTAGAGAGTATAGTGTGTATTTATTTCACTGATATATTTTTTATGAATTGTACTCGGGGTCGCAGACTAAAAATCTGCCATAGCTACAGAATTTTATCAACACTATTAATTTTGAAATATTAAATGCTATTTGAGTGCGAGAATTTATTTTCTAGAAGAAAATGATATATATCCAGTAGTAGGTTATAGTTTCCTATTAATGATATTACCTATTGATCTGTTATTTAAGGTTTTTTGTTTTAACCTTATTCATTGTGTTGTTAATTTATGATGCTGGTGAACATTAATAAAGATAAATATGAAAAATGTATTTCACAATTTTAGATTTAATCATGAAGTAAAGTAATCAAATATTATTTTATAATATCCAGAAAAAAATTCTATTGTTTAATTTATGATGTTTATAGCAAAAAAAGTGTCTCGTTCTCTCAGTTATGTGGCATTTTAGCGAAAGACCAACAGTAGTCTCTGTATTTTTGCTTAAATGTGAGATTTTACTGCTGATTGAATCAGGGTGATAAAGCCACATGCTGACGTGATGGCTACGTTACGATGACGGTTGTTCCATCAACATCACAGCCCGGGGCAAAGTTACCTTATCGGGGGATAATCTGCTTCTGAGATGTCGTTTATCTCTTTTCTGGCCTGACTTGGTATGTTTTTTTCAGAGCAGGACCTGTCGGAACATTTTGATAATGAAAGTTTTTTATGGTTATTTTGTGAGGTAAATAGAACTGATTTTGTTTGTTTTTTATAAAGAGGAGGTTCGCTCATGGTGAGATTATCTTTTTTTGATACGATATTCAGGTTGATAAACACAATAGTGACGAATAATAAAAGGAGAGAAAATATCATCTGAAGCATCATTTCATATTAATTAATGTCGTCATTGTTTGCTGAGTTCATGTCTTATCTTTTATTACCCGACTCCCCCTTCTGTTGTCTGACTCATTATGGTGCACATCCTGCATTCTGTTTTATTTTCCTGGTGCAATTTTGGTGAGTGGTGAATTTATTTGCTTACTTATCAATGCAATACTTATTGGCATGGTCTTTGCTTTTATAAATATCGAAGAACAGCGGTTTGATGAGTAGTTACTTTAGTAACGAAGTGCAAGCGGCGGGCCCGGCTTTACTTTACGGCGATTCATTCCTTATTTTGATATTTCTGGGGGCTTTTCAGCATGAAAAAACGTTCATTATTTAGCTCGATGGGTCTTTGTGCGACGGTAGTGAGTCTTGGCCTGACATTTGGTGCCAAGGCGGAAGACACAATTAAAGTCGGTATTATGCATTCTTTATCCGGGACCATGGCTATTTCTGAAACGCCATTAAAAGATGTTGCCTTAATGACTATCGATGAAATTAATGCCAAAGGTGGCGTGCTCGGGAAAAAATTAGAACCTGTAGTGGTTGACCCCGCCTCAAACTGGCCGCTATTTGCTGAAAAATCGCGCCAATTACTGGCTCAGGATAAAGTTGCCGCGGTATTTGGTGCCTGGACCTCAGTTTCCCGTAAGTCGGCACTCCCTGTATTCGAAGAATTGAACGGTTTGCTATTTTACCCGGTGCAGTATGAGGGTGAAGAGATGTCACCCAACGTTTTCTATACCGGCGCGGCACCTAATCAGCAGGCTATTCCGGCGGTTGAATACTTATTAAGTGAAGATGGTGGTGGCGCTAAAAGATTTTTCCTGCTGGGCACTGACTATGTCTATCCCCGTACCACCAATAAAATCCTGCGTTCGTTCCTGCATTCAAAAGGTGTAGCAGATAAAGATATTGAGGAAGTCTACACCCCATTTGGTTATAGCGATTATCAGACCATTGTCTCTGATATTAAGAAATTCTCTGCGGGCGGTAAAACTGCCGTGGTATCGACCATTAATGGTGACTCTAACGTCCCATTCTATAAAGAACTGGCCAACCAGGGCATTAAAGCTACCGATATTCCAGTGATTGCTTTCTCGGTTGGAGAGGAAGAATTACGCGGTATTGATACTAAACCGTTGGTTGGTCAACTTGCTGCATGGAACTACTTCCAGTCTCTCGATAACCCGACAAATAAAAAATTTGTTGAAGACTACAAAGCCTACGCTAAGAAGAAAAACCTGCCAAATGCCGATACCGTGGTCACCAATGATCCGATGGAAGCGACCTATGTTGGCCTTAATATGTGGGCACAAGCAGTAGAGAAAGCCGGAACCACTGATGTGGATAAAGTCCGCGCTGCTATGGCCGGGCAGACATTTAAAGCGCCTGATGGCTATACCCTGGTGATGGATGAAAAAAATCATCACCTCCATAAACCAGTGATGATCGGTGAAGTTGACGCTAACGGTCAGTTTGAGGTGGTGTGGCAGACAGAAGAGCCGGTTCGTGCCGAGCCATGGAGTCCCTATATCGCTGGCAACGATAAAAAATCAGCTAGCCCTGTTAAATCAAACTAACAAATCTGCGTCACCCGGCCTGATACCGGGAAGGGTGACGCTGCTTGCTGCCACAAGGCCTGAATGATGAATACTCTCCGCTACCTCGGTTACCTGTTGTTATTCCTGCCCTGGCTGGTTCAGGCTGGAGATAGTACCGATTTTACTACCGCCAGTCGTAGTCAACAGGCCCTGTTACTTGAACAGTGGGCATCTGCCCCACAACCACAGCGCTTAGGGCTACTTGAGGCATTACGCAATGAAACCGTCGTTATTGACGAAAATAAGCACCCCTTCTTGCAGGAAAAAGGACAGCTCATCCCTCTTGATAGCGTGCAGCAGCCTGCGGGGGAAGTGAAAAAAATTCTCATTAATAATCGTCTGCGAGGGCTGATTGCCAGCGCCCTGGCAGCGCATCAGCTGGTCAGTGATGATGCAGTTATCCGACTAAAAGCCGCTCGTGCCTTACAAACAAATGGCATTGCCGACCAGCTTCCACTGCTTGAAAGCCGTATTGTCGGTGAGGAAGATAGCCAGATAAAAGATATTCTGGTGATGGCTGCCGCCCGACTACAACTGAGTAGTCCCGATGCTGATGTACGACTACTGGCGGTTGAACGTCTGAGTCACTCCAGCGACCCGGCTATGCAGTCGCAACTCTCTGCTCTGACACAAGCGGCTAATGAACCGGATGCCAGAGTCCGAACCAGTGCTGAGCAAAGTTTGCAGGCTATTCAGTCTCGTCTTCAGTGGGGGGACTGGCTGGGGCAAATTTTTGCAGGTTTATCTTTGGGATCCATTTTACTGCTTGCGGCACTAGGCCTGGCAATTACCTATGGTCTGCTCGGGGTTATTAATATGGCCCATGGCGAAATGCTGATGATTGGGGCCTATGTGACCTGGCTTATTCAGGGGGCTTTTCAGCAGTTTGCCCCCCAGTGGCTTGCCTGGTATCCCCTGTTGGCGATACCCGCGGCTTTTCTGGTGACGGCGATGATCGGTATGGCACTTGAGCGAACATTGATTCGTCATCTCTACGGTCGCCCACTGGAAACGTTACTGGCGACCTGGGGCATCAGCCTGATGTTGATTCAACTGATCCGGGTTCTGTTTGGTGCCCAGAATTTAGAAGTAGCCAACCCTGGCTGGTTATCAGGAGGCATGCAGGTCCTGCCAAACTTGGTGCTGCCATATAACCGCATCGCGATTATTATTTTTGTTGGCATCGTACTGATGCTGACCTGGATGATACTCAATAAAACCCGGCTTGGACTGCGGGTCCGGGCGGTGACCCAGAATCGGCAGATGGCTGATTGTTGCGGTGTTCCTACTGGTATGACGGATATGCTGGCATTTGGTCTGGGGTCGGGCATTGCTGGTCTCGGTGGTGTCGCATTGTCTCAACTGGGGAATGTCGGCCCTGAGCTGGGGCAAGGCTACATTATCGACTCCTTCCTGGTTGTGGTGGTCGGTGGGGTGGGGCAACTGGCCGGAACGGTTATCGCTGCCTTTGGACTCGGTATTCTTAATAAGTTTCTTGAACCGCAGATGGGCGCCGTGCTGGGTAAGATCCTCATTCTTCTGATAATCATTCTCTTTATTCAGAAACGTCCGCAAGGATTATTTGCCGTCAAAGGGAGGGTTATTGACTGATGCGCCAGCCATTTATCGTCACTGTTTTACAAAAAGCACCCTGTCTCACCTACATTTTAGGAGGAGTACTGGTGCTGGCCCTGCTATTGATGCCTTTTCTGGCGCTGCTGCCGGAAAGTCATCCCCTGGCTCTGTCGACCTATACCCTGACGTTGGTCGGTAAAATATTATGTTATGCCATTGTCGCTGTAGCGCTCGATTTAGTCTGGGGGTATGCAGGGCTGCTTTCTCTGGGGCATGGGTTGTTTTTTGCCCTTGGCGGTTACGCGATGGGAATGTATCTGGTCAGACAGAGTGCAGGAGAGGGGCTACCGGTTTTTGCTTCCTTCCTGTCATGGCAGGAATTACCTTGGTTCTGGAGTGGAACCCAGTTTTTTCTCTGGACGTTGTGCTTAATCATACTGGTGCCTGGCATTCTGGCTTTTATCTTCGGATTTTTTGCCTTCCGTTCAAAAATTAAAGGCGTCTATTTCTCGATTATTACTCAGGCGCTGACCTACGCGGCCATGTTGTTTTTTTTCCGCAATGAAACCGGATTCGGCGGCAATAATGGCTTTACTGGCTTCAGTACCCTGCTCGGTTTTACCCTGACCGAGACCTCGACGCGTATTGGCTTGTTTATCGCCACCGTGTTATTGCTGCTGTTCAGCTTATGGCTGGGTTATCGACTGGCGCGCAGTAAGTTTGGCCGAGTGTTGACAGCGGTTCGCGATGCCGAAAACCGAGTGATGTTTATCGGCTATGATCCCCAGCGTTTTAAGCTGTTTATCTGGACACTTTCTGCTGTGTTATGCGGCCTGGCGGGGGCGTTATATGTTCCTCAGGTCGGGATTATTAATCCAGGTGAAATGTCGCCAACCAACTCGATTGAAGCGGCTATCTGGGTAGCACTGGGTGGCCGGGGGTCATTGATTGGTCCGGTGCTGGGTGCGGCGATAGTTAATGGTGCCAAGAGTTGGTTTACCGTGGCCTTTCCCGAATTCTGGCTATTTTTCCTCGGCCTGATGTTTATTCTGGTGACGCTGTTTTTGCCTTATGGCGTGGTTGGCTTATTCCGTCGGAGGCGAAATGACTGAGCAACTTTATACCCAAATTTATCCCGCTGATTCGCATCGGGAACAGCGTGATCCGGTGCTGATGCTGGATAAGATCAATGTTTCATTTGATGGCTTTCGTGCCTTAACCGATCTGTCTCTGAATATTGGTATTGGTGAGTTACGCTGTATTATCGGGCCGAATGGAGCGGGCAAGACGACGCTGATGGATGTGATAACGGGTAAAACACGACCCGATAATGGCCAGATTACCTATGACCAGGATATTGATTTAACTCAGTTGTCCCCAGTGGAGATTGCACGGGCAGGGATTGGCCGTAAATTTCAAAAACCGACAGTTTTTGAAGCATTAACAGTATTTGAGAATCTTGAAATTGCGCTGAAAACAACCAAAACGGTCTGGGCCAGTCTGCGTGCTCGTTTAAACAGTGAACAGCGGGACAGGATTAATGAGGTACTGACGTTACTGCGTCTGAATATTGCCAGCCAGCGGCAGGCAGGATTGTTATCGCATGGCCAGAAGCAATTTCTGGAGATAGGTATGCTACTGGTACAGGACCCTCATTTATTACTGCTTGATGAACCCGCCGCAGGCATGACTGATGCGGAAACTGAATATACGGCTGAACTGTTTCGTGGATTAGCTGGCAAGCACTCTCTGATGGTGGTTGAGCATGATATGGGCTTTGTGGAATCGATAGCGGATCATGTCACCGTATTACATCAGGGGCAGGTGTTGGCGGAAGGGTCACTGCGTGAAGTTCAGGCTGATGAGCGCGTGATCGATGTTTATCTGGGGCGCTAATATGTTACAAGTTAATGAATTAAATCAGTATTATGGCGGTAGTCACATACTGCGCGGCCTGTCGTTTGAGGTGGAACATGGCGCAATCACTTGTCTGCTAGGACGTAATGGCGTAGGTAAAACCACTCTGCTGAAGTGTCTGATGGGTCTGCTACCAGTGAAGGCCGGAGAGATACAGTGGCAGGGCAAGGCGATTAATCGCTATAAACCGCATCAGCGGGTACAAGCCGGTATGGCCTATGTACCACAAGGCAGAGATATTTTTCCTCGGCTTACGGTTGAGGAAAATTTACTGATAGGGTTATCGCGCTTCTCTGGCGCTGATAGTCGCCGTGTACCGCAGGATATTTATCGACTTTTCCCCGTGCTGGAAGAGATGAAATATCGACGTGGTGGCGACTTGTCCGGTGGGCAGCAGCAGCAGCTGGCGATTGGCAGAGCCTTAGCCAGCAAGCCCCAGCTACTGATCCTCGATGAACCCACAGAAGGGATCCAGCCTTCGGTAATTAAAGAAATAGGATCTGTTATCCGTCAACTGGCGCAGCAGGGCGATATGGGGATCCTGTTGGTCGAGCAGTTCTATGATTTTGCCGCCGAACTCGCTGATAACTACCTGGTGATGTCACGCGGGGAGATTGTACAAAGAGGCGTGGGTAAAGATATGGAACAAGACCGAGTCCGGGACCGCGTGACGATATAAAAGAACGGGATTATCGCTATAAAGCCTGCTGAACCATATCGGTCTGTACCCAAAATTATTCGAGTTGCAGGAAAACGGCAAGCGAACGCACCTGCAACTTGAAGTATATGATTAGGCAGACTCAGAGCAGTACCCGCTGGAGTGACTGACTTAAAGCTACGCCAGCGCCTGATGAACGGTGAGGCTATTAACGCTATTTTCATCAAAATCCAACTGCTGTTGCAGAGCCTCTAAATGGTCACGCATCAACAACTGCGCCCTGTCACAATCACCCGAGGCTAAGGCGGCAAGGATCTGTTTGTGCTCATCACACTGGCAATGGGTTGAGATATCTTTCTGATAGAGCATCATAATCAGCGAGCTCATCACCATCAGATTATTAAGAATATCGCGTAGCACATCATTGCCAGCAATACGTGACATCAGGGCATGAAACTCCCCTAATTGATGCACAATATCCCGATGATTCTGGCTGAGTAATGAGCTGTGTTCATTGTATTGCTGTTGCTCAATTTCTTCTGCGAAGTGGGCCATTTTCGAAGGCGTGATACAGGAGATAATTGCGCACTCCACCATATTACGGGCAAAAAAGATTTCCTGAGCTTGCTTTGCCGTAGGGCGAGCCACCATCGCGCCATAATTAGGCTCAATCTGAACAATTCCCTGACTCGACATACGTTGCAGGGCGGCCTGGACGTGATTCCGATTTGCCTGTAGAGACTCTACTATTTGCGCTTCAATTAAACGTGTGCCTGGCCGCAATTTGTGCTGACCGATTGCCTGGGTCAGTGCGTCAACGACTCGATTTACTTCCCGTTGTTTTGGCGTCAATTTCTTATTCATGGCTTTTTTATCCGTTTTTATTACCTGTGCCAGACCTTTTTCCCTCGAAAATAGACAGCATCAACGGCAACCTGTCTGGCGACCACTTCAGCGGAACAGGACGCATCAATTAATATAAAACTGGCCTCATCACCCACCAGCGGCCAGACGCGCTCACCCCTGTCATTAAGCGGCAGACGATTGCCGGTGGCGATAGCCAGTGAGCGACTGACCTCAAATTCACTGCCACGAGTATAAAGCCTTGCCCAGTCATAGGCTTTATCCAGCATACAGCCTGACCCAAAGGGTGACCAGTGGTCAGTCACGCTATCGGTTCCACTGAGTAAAGATACCCCTTTTTGCCGTAAAAATGGCAGTGGCATCACTGAGTTGCCAAGTGGGATACCTGTCGCGAGTGAGACGCCTAACTCCACCATTTCATCCGCTAACTCGCTCAACTCTGCAGTCTCTATCTGTGCCAGACAATAGGCATGGCTGAGTGTCAGTTTACCTTGCAGGCTGGGTTCTTCTCGCAGGGCATTGAGCAGATAGCGAATACAGGCAATGCCAGTCGACTTATCCTCATGTAAATGATAATCGATACCTTTTCCGGCATCCAGTGCCAGATTCAGTGTCATATCCAGTGAGCGGGCCATATCACCATCAACTTTACTGGGATCCAGACCGCCAACCCAATCACAGCCTAGCGCCATGGCTTCTCTCATCAAAACGACGGCATTGGATCGTAATAATCCATGCTGTGGAAAGGCCACGATTTCACAATGTACCCGTTCACGCCAGGGAATTAAGGCTTCCTGCAAAGAAAGTAAATTTTGCAGACCGCTGGTGGGTTCGATATTGCAATGGGTACGCACATGGGTGGTACCTTTCTGCTGTAAAAGTTGCAACAGCTGATGGGTTCGCTGTTGTGCTTCTGGCAGTAGCGTCGGCAGCAGGCTCTCTTCCAGAGCAATCATCTGGAAAATATCTTCAGCATTATTTTCCCGCGCAGCACGCCAGGGACCACCGTAAAAGGTTTTATCTAAATGAATATGCTCATCTCTGGTGCTGGGTAGTAACAGCCGCCCCTGACCATTCTCTTCAGTGACGCCGGGATAGTGCATGTCACCTTCATAAATAGCGATAATCTTATCGTCTTCAATTTCGAGCGTATATTCCCGTAATGAGGTACTGTGAATCCACCCGTTGTGGCGGATAAAACCAGACTCTAAACGAATATTATTGAGCAGATAACGGTTAGTCATGGTTGCTCCCTTTCTGATGCAAAGGAAAGGTCGGGGGGATAATCTCTGCCACTGAGGGATGATTTACCGTTCGCTCTGGATAGGTACTGATAATATGCCGAAAGACAAGCTGAGACTCCGCATGTAATTCTTCAAGACTGAATCCGGCCTGAACCATTTGCCCCTCCCAGAAAACTTTCCGCCCGGCGACAATAGTGCCTTTAACATCCCGGCCATTACCGTTCAGTACCAGGGCGGCGATAGGATCGAAAATTTGTCCTAAAGCGGGTTGATTAAGATCAATCACTACCATATCTGCCTGGCACCCGACAGCCAGGCGGCCTAAATCATCGCGGCCCAGAGCCTGTGCACCACCGAGGGTTGCCATCCGATAATAATCAGCGCTATTGGCAGCGGAAATATCACCGCTGACGACCCGGCTTAACACCACACCCATATGCATATTGCTGAACATATCTGGTGGGAAGGTATCGGTGCCCAGCGCCATATTGATACCTGAGCGCTTAAATCGCGGATAATACTCCATATATTTAGCATGCCGACCAGAAACCAGTGGACAGCTCACGACAGTTGCCCCAGAACCGGCCAGACGGGCGATATCTTCCGTGACACTCTCGGCATTGGGTTGCGTCCCGCCTAAATACTGACCATGAGGGAGCAGCATATGGCGATTCAACAATCCGCTTTCTTCCAGCAGCGCCAGCGAGCTTTTGCCGCCAAAACGGCGGGCAATTTCATTGACTTCCAGTTCACTCTGACAGCAGTGCAAACGAGTCGGGCAGGCGAGGGTACTGACCAGTTGTGCAAGGTCAGCCAGCCATGCCTGATCTCCGCCTTCAATTCTGTCCGGGGCTAGCATGGCGCTAAGGGTTGGAACCCCACGCTGCTGGATACGATTAGCAAAACGCAGAGCATCTTCCAGTCCCTGATGTGCGCGCTGGCGGTTTTCCCGGCGACTGACCAGACCTTTTTCATCGGTGACATAGTATCCCGCCATAAAAGCCGGACCTAGCCAGGCACGTGCTCCTAGCGATTCAGCGACATCAGCTGCATACAAATACTCATCAAATTCTTCAGCCCATTCGCGATAAAGAATCGAGGTGATAGGTGCAAAGCTGGTAATACCATTGCGCAGGAGCTGGCTATAGGCATAGCGTTTAGCAAAGTCAAGCTGGCTGCGGCTATAGAGATCTCTACGCTGCCAGTCATGTGCCACCACCCGGCCTTTACGCCAGCCAGGTTGATTATCAAACGCCAGTACTGTGGTATCTAAGTCTCCCAAGGCATCGAGGTCAATAAATCCGGGGCCGACCAAAGCATTACCGACATCAATTTCCTCATCAACCTGGCCGGGATAGTCGTGGCCGACAAACAGAATTTTATCGCCCTGATAGACCACTTCACCCTGAGGATAAAGGCAATGATCGTCTTGTTGGTAGCCGACAACCCAGGCGGCACGTATGCGAGTCACCGTTGTGGTAATCAAAATAAACACTCCCCATTTTCGGCAATCAGCACCCCATGCTTAAAGACTTTACGTGCCTTGGGCATTTCCACCAGCGACTCAACCATGCTTCTGCCCGGCACTAATACCAGGTCAGCCCGACAGCCTACATCAAGGCCGTAATTCTCAAGACCCATCACCCGGGCACCTCCTTCGGTGATTGTTTTGGCGGCACGCAGGATTTCGCTATCTTTGCGCCAGCGATAGCGTAACCCCATGGTTACTGCCCGCTGTAACATATCGCCATTACCATAAGGGCTCCAGGTATCTCGCACCCCATCATTACCTGCACAAATAGCAACGCCTGCATTATCCAGACACTCCCAGGGTGGAACGGCGATATCGGAAGGAGCGGTTGTTGCAACACTGACACCCAGCTCTGCCATCTGTGCGGCAAAATACTGCTGCTGGGAGGGTTCCACCATGCCGAGACAGAAGCCATGACTGAGGGTGACGCAATGCTCTTTCTGGTAGCGGCGAGTATATTCAAGGATCAGTTCAAGACTGAATGCCCCCAGCTCGCCGCGTTCATGAAGATGGATATCAATTTTTTTGTTATGGCGGCAAGCTAGCTCAAAAATAATATCTAAGTGCTTTCTAGGGTCGCGGTCAAAAGAGCAGGGATCCAAGCCGCCTATAAGCTCTGCCCCCATGGCTAAGGCTTGGTCAAGTAGCGCCTCCGTGCCTGGATTTTGCAAAATACCGCTTTGTGGAAAGGCGACGATTTCAATATCGACATAGCGGGCTAATTTACGGCGGGTTTCGAGTACGCCTTCCAGGTTGGCAAGTCCAATCTCGTTATCAATATCAACATGAGTACGAATAAACGATGTTCCAGCGGCGATGCCGCGGCGGGCAATACGTTCCGACTGGCATTGAGCATCAGGCTGCTGTTGCGCTCTGTAATGACGTTCATTCTCTATCATTGCCGCCAGAGTGCGGGGAACATCGTTGATGTACCACTCCCGGCCCAGTAAGGTTTTATCCAGATGGGCATGCGCATCAACAAAACCGGGGAACAGCTGTAGTCCCTGGCAATCGATGGTTATTGCGTTGTGACTTTCTGGCAGACTTAGACCTTTGGCAGCGATAATTCCGTCTTCAAGTAGCAAATCAACAGGAACCTGGCTATCAAAAGGAGTAACCCCGGTGAGCAAATATTTTTCCATTTAAGAGACCTGCGCTAACGGAATGATGTCATTGTGCGCCATCACTTCATAAGGGAAATGGCACTCGATTTGGTGATTATTGCTCAGACTATGGGTAGGTGGCATGGTCTGATGGCAGCGGGCTTGGGCATAGGGGCAACGGGGAGCAAAAGCACAGCCCGGTGGCGGGGCTAATGGGCTTGGGGCTTCACCGCGAATCGGCTCTCGCATGGCTGCTGGATTATCGAACTGCGGAATCGCAGCAATTAATAACCGGGTATAGGGATGAGCTGGACGGGCAAAAATCTCCTCCACACTACCTTGCTCAACGATACGCCCCAGATACATTACCCCGACACGGTCAGAAATATGCGAGATAACGGCCATATTGTGACTGATAAAAAAATAGGTCAGCCCGTGCTCGCGCTGTATTTTTCGCATTAAGTTGAGGACCTGAGCCTGCACTGAAACATCCAGGGCAGAGGTAGGTTCATCACAAATCAGAAAGCTCGGTTGTGTTGCCAGGGCGCGGGCAATAGAAATACGCTGACGCTGCCCACCAGAAAATTCATGGGGAAACTTATCTAAATCTCGGGCTGAGAGCCCAACCTGCTCCAGTAATTCGCCACAGTACTGCCGCGCCTGGCGGCTATTGCCTATTTTTTTGGCCAGGATCAGCGGTTCAGCCAGCGAATGCCCTATACGCCAGCGTGGATTGAGGCTGGCATAGGGATCCTGAAAAATCATCTGCGTGCCATTTTGTTCACGGTTGCCGCGGTTAGCACTGTCCTGCCAGGCAAACTGAATCTCACCATCAGAAGGCTTATAAACACCCGCCAGCGCACGGGCCACCGTTGATTTCCCGCACCCGGACTCACCCACAATACTGAAGGTTTCTCCCGACCGAATGGTCAGATTGATTCCCCGTACCGCATGAAGTTCCTTTTTAGCCGCCAGGCGAAACAGGGAGGTTTTTTTCTCACGACCGAGATTAAAGCGAATATGAAGATCGCGAATGGTCACAATGTCATGGGGCTGCGATGATGATTCACTCATAATGGGCTCTCCTGTGGGTGGAAGCAGGCCAGTTGCACCCCATAATGAGGATGTATGACAGGCTGTTGTTCACGGCATTGATGGCTGGCATGAGGACAGCGAGGATGAAAGGCACAACCTTGCGGCAACGCATTAAGTCGCGGCATTGCGCCATCAATCTGCGCCAGATTTTCCCGACGTTCTCGCATCGACGGGATGGCACTGATTAGCCCTCGGGTATAGGGGTGTTGTGGCCGACGAATCACCTCTGCAACGGGGCCGGTTTCAACGATACGTCCGGCATACATCACCGCAACCCTGGAACAGACTTCTGCTACCACACCCATATCATGGGTAATCAACATTACTGCGGTACCATGCTGTTCGCACAACCGTCGCAGTAAACTTAATACCTGAGCCTGAACGGAAACATCCAGTGCAGTGGTTGGCTCGTCGGCAATCACCAGTTGGGGATCGACACACAGTGCCAGCGCGATGACGACTCTTTGGCGCATACCGCCAGAAAGCTGGTGAGGATACTGATTAATACGCTGTTCTGGGCTGTTAATCCCCACTTCGGTCAGCAGAGCGATAGCCCGTGTTTGTGCTTCACTGGCTGACAGGGGCAGATGGGTGCGGATGGTCTCAATCAGTTGCTGTCCTACAGTCAGTACTGGATTGAGGCTGGTTAATGGATCCTGGAAAATACAGCTGATCGCTTTTCCCCGCAGCAGGCGTCGTGCCTCTTCGTTGAGATTATCAATCCGCTGGCCATTAAACCAAATCTCACCCTGACGAATGCGGCCTGGACTCTGGAGTAGCCCTGCAATGGCTGAACCGGTCAGTGACTTACCGGCACCAGACTCGCCGACCATACCGAGTATTTCACCCGGTTGCATAGTCAGTGAAAGCTCCTGAATAGCCTGCAAATTCCCCTTTCTGTGTAGAAACTCAATGCTTAAATTTTTCACTTCCAGTAGTGAAGAGGAAGGAATTATCATCATGCTATCCTCTTAACGGAGTTTAGGGTTCAGCGTATTCAGTAACCAGTCACCGAGTACGTTAAATGACAGGGAAAGAATCACGAGTAAGCTTGCCGGGAATAACACAGTCCACCACTGCCCGGAAAACAGATACTGGTTACCTTCATTAATCAGTGTCCCTAATGAAGGCTGATCTGGCGGCATGCCGACACCGAGAAAGGACATGGTCGCTTCGGTTAAAATGGCGACGCCAAGATGTAATGTGGCCATCACCAGTACCGGGCGCATAACGTTGGGGACGATATGACGTAGCATAATATGCAGTGGGCTACCGCCACTGATTTGTGAGGCCATAACATATTCCCGCCCTTTCTCCAGTAGTGTCAGGCCGCGTACCGTACGGGCATACTGCATCCAGCCGGTTAAGGCGATGGCACCTATCAGGATAAGGGGGGCAAAGTGGCCGATATACTCTTTAGGGATCACGACGCGTGCGACACCGCTGACCAGCAGGGTAAACATAATGGTCGGAATACTGAGCATAGCATCGGCGAAACGCATAATAATGGTATCGACGATGCCACCGAAGTAGCCGCTCAATACGCCTAAAGTAACGCCAAGTATCACGGCAGCCAGCACGCTTAAACCCCCAATAATCAGTGAAATATTGAGGCCATAGAGCATTAGCGAGAGGATATCTCTCCCCTGTACATCGGTACCTAGCCAGAATCTGGGGTCGCCGCCGTCAATCCAAAAAGGGGGTAACTCAGAGTCGGTTAAATCAAAACTGGAGGTATCAAAAACATTATGGGGCGCTATCCAGTGACTGAATAAAGAACAGAACAGAATCAGTGCACAACAGGAAAAGGCAATCACCGCACTTTTGCTTTGCCAGAATAACCAGACAAAATCACTATCAGAAAATGTCCGCCAGCGAGTGATGAGACGGGTGGTCAATTTTTCTTTGGTCTCACTCTGGGAGTAATGTTGAGGTTGCATTATTGCTCCTTATTGTGCCCGCATACGCGGATCGATCAAGTAATACAATAAATCGACGATGGTGTTGATAACGATAAAAATAAAGGCAATAAATAACAGGTATCCGGATAATACCGGGACATCAACGTAGTTAATGGATTGAATTAATAACAGCCCCATACCAGGCCATTGAAAAACTGTTTCAATCACGATAGCAAAAGCAATTAACCCACCAATTTCTAAACCAATAACCGTGACTACCGGTAATAAAGCATTTCTGAGTGCATGATAAAACCAGATACGATAATTTTTTATTCCCCTGGCCCGCGCAAATTTAATATATTCGGTTTTCATCACTTCCAGCATTTCAGTTCTGACGAGTCGCATAATGATGGTAATCATCGACAGTGCCAGCGACAGGGCTGGTAGAATAAGCGCCTTCAGTCCGGTGGCAGTCAGCAGTCCAGTGCTCCAGAAACCAATGTTTACCGTCTCTCCCCGACCACTGGAAGGTAACCAGCCTAGCCAGACAGAGAAGACGATAATCAGTAGTACACCAATCAGGAACCACGGCAGTGAAACGCCAATCAGCGAGATAATTTGCACTGTTTCGCGCATAAATTTATTAGGGGAAATCGCCACCCAAACACCCAGCGGGATACCTACCAGTAGTGCGATAGTGATAGAAACAAAGACTAATTCCAGGGTTGCTGGTAGACGTTCTATAATTAACTGAAATACCGACAGTTGATTATAATAAGAAATACCAAAGTTACCGTGCATTAAACGAGTGATATAATTCAGGAATTGAACAAACATCGGATCATTCAATCCAAGACTGGTGCGCAATTGTAATCTTTCTGCTTGGGTGGCACTCTCTGGTAGCATATTAGCGACCGGGTCACCAAGATACTGAAAAAGAATAAACGAGATCAGAGCGACCCCAATCAGTAAAAAAAATGCCTGAAATAGCTTCCGCAATAAGAAAAACATTATTGCCTCCAGTATTAAATGAGGGCCTGGGTAATAAATCAGTGTTTCTTGATAAGCGTGAGTCATTCTTTTCGCGAATGAGGCTGGCGAAGTGGAATAGAACTACTGCTATCCAGGAATAATGTGATAACTGATTACCAGGCCGAAAATATTATCTAAATAAGCGATTAATTATCGCTAATTATTGTTTTATCGTTGCATACCACAGACGCTGAATATTATCCGGGGTTTGTTTAATATCGAGATTTTTGCCTACCGCCCACACTACAGGTTCAAAGTGCATTGGTAAGAAAGGCAAGTCTTGGTTAGCTTTACTCACTGCTTCACTGAGCAAGGCGAGACGTTTGGTATTATCCAGTTCACCCACAGACTGGTCTATCAGACTATCTACCTCCAGGTTGCTGTAACGAGGAATATTAAAGGTGCCGAGATTTTTACCATCATGGGTATGTAACAGCTGAACGGCAACACTGTAGGGATCCATAATTGGCAGATTAGCCCAGCCAAGGACGCCAACATCGGTACGACCATTGACGATAATCGGGTCATAAACACTGGCTGGATGCATATTCAGCGTAGTTTTAATGCCAATTTTCGACCAGTAGCTTTGTACTGCCTGACACCACTGGACGGCATTAATATAGGTGCCTTCCGGGCAATCGAAGGTGAGGTTAAAACCATTCGGATATCCAGCTTCAGTCAGTAAAGCGCGGGCTTTAGCCGGGTCGTAGCTAATCTTTGGAGCCGCATCGGCGTTATAGCCAGGGATATCCGGGGCTAAATAATTATCGGTCGGGATGGTTAAGCCACGCATCACTTTTTGTGTAATGGCATCACGATTAATCGCCATCAGCATTGCCTGACGTACCCGAAGATCTTTTAACGGGTTTTCTGCTTTATCATTTTTGGCATTTAATTGATCGCGCAGATTAAGGCTTAAATAATCGACACGCAGCGAAGGGCTGACCAGCATGTTTAATTTCGGGTTACTTTGCAGACGTGGAATATCCTGCAACGGCACTGAGGTCACGAGATCATATTCACCGGCTAATAAACCTGACAGACGGGTTGCATCTGAGGTGACCGGTTTAAAAATAATTTTATCAATGTTGCCGCCTTCACTGGCATTCCACCACTCGGGGTTTTTGACCAGCACCATTTGGGTATCACGCTGGCGGCTTTGCAAAATATAAGGGCCAGTACCATTGGTGTTATTGGTGGCATAACCTTCAGTCCCCTGACTGATATCAGTGGGTTTCAGGGCATTATGTTCGGCAAGCCATGGCTGGCTCATAATCATGACACCGGTTAATTCATTCAGCGCGATCCCGGTCTTTTTCACCAGATGCACATCAACGGTATGTTTATCGACTGCTACCGCATCTTTGATAGTGGAAGCATTGGCCCGCACGCCAGAGGCTGGGTCAGTAATACGTGCAATAGAAGCCACCACATCGTCGGCGGTAAACTCATTGCCATTGTGGAATTTTACCCCTTCACGTAGTTTAAAACGTAGCGTGGTATCGTCCAGCTGTTCCCAGCTAGTGGCGAGCCAGGGTTGAATCTTAAGGTCTTGGTCGCGTTGTACCAGCCCTTCATAAATATGGTTCTGGAAGGTTAATGCTTTAGTTGAAGCATAGGCATCCGGGTCAAGGGTTGGGATGTCAGCATCGGTTGCCCAGCGGATGACATTTTCCGCACTTACCCTTTGTGAAGTCACGGCAACAACGCTTCCAATCAACAGCGATAACAGTAATTTTTTCATCATTCATCACCCAGTTGTTGTGTTAGTAATAGTGCTAGCAATTGAAATTCTATTTACAATAAGTGCAATAACAGTGCCAGGTTGCTTAACCCTGATTTAATTCCGCCATCAGGGAGGCCATCCGGTCAGAAACGGGCACCATTGATACCGCCAAGGTCGCTTTTGACTGCTTTACTACTGGCTTATGAAAGGCGGTCATCTCTTCTCTCCTCAGGAACCTGCACTTTTTTAGTTCAGTAGGTGTCTGAATGGTGCTCATAATGTCTGGTTATGAGGCTTGTGATGAAAATGACTGGGCGATAGCGGAGGGTGTTGTCAGCCAGATATCATCGCGCTGCTCCATCAGACGACGCAAGGTCTGCTTTAACTGATAAAAACGGAAAGGCTGGCCAACAATATAAGGATGTAAAGCAATCCCCATTATCTGCGCACTGCGCTGGCTACGTTGCTTCAGTTCGCTAAATTGATCCTCAATCATGCGACAGAACAGATTGATAGAGGCGCCATTAGGGATAATGGTCGGAATATCATTAATCTCTTGCGGATAGGGGAGTGATAACAGCGGACCTTCCTCTGTGTGCATCCAGGTCGGCATATCATCATGGGCCCAATTCAAGTTATAGCTAAAACCCTGGCGTTTGAGAAAGTCAGGAGTTTGCTGGCTCTCAGAGATCCAGGGCGATAACCAGCCTGCCACTGGTTTACCCTGAAACTCGGTTAAACGCTGCTGACAATACTGAATTAACCGCTCTTCATCGACGGGGCTTAAGTCTCCCTGACGCTGTGAGTTGGTATGACCGTGACCAATTAATTCACTGCCAGGTATAGCGAGCCAGCGATCCAGCAAATCCGGGCAGTAATCAATGATGGAGGTATTACAGATAATTGCTGGTGGGATAGCTAAGGTTTCGAATAAATCAGCCAGATGCCAGGCGCCAACCCGATTGCCATAATCCCGCCAGCTGTAGTTAAGAATATCCAGCGAGTTTGCGGCTTGGGACAGCTTTGCACCCTCCGGGCTGCCAAAAGCAAAATGTTCAAGGTTTATCGCCATATACAATGCCATCTTGTTGCCATCAGGCCAGGTCAGTTCTGGAGTCTGGTGCGCTGCTCGCCAGTCAAAACGCCGATGTTCGTTAATATCCCAAATAATGTCAGGTGCGGCCATGGTCAAAACGTCCCCCTCAAAGGTGTAGAGATGAATTCAAGCAACTCCTGTGCCAGATTAGCGGTATCGCTAGCAATGTTGTTTATGCCGGAAAGATGACTGAGTAGCCGTGACCGTCGAGGAGGCCTGTTAGATGCATAATTTTCTCGTTAGCTAAAAAAACGAAAATGACGTGAGAATTTGTTATTTCAATTATTTACAGGGCCGTTGTTAGTCTGGATTTCAACCTGCATAGATAATATACCCTAAATAATTCGAGTTGCTTGTAGGCGCCGAGTCAATCATCGAGATGAGCATAGATAAGCTATGTGATTCTCGATGGTTTACGAAAGCAACGCCCAGGCAACTTGAAGTATGACGGGGATAAAAGGTAGAGCCCATGACAGACTCCAGACAGATTAAACTCGGTGCATTTCTTCCTGGCGGCGGGCAGCATATTGCTTCCTGGCGTCACCCAGAACAGCCCTCTGATGGGGCAACACAGTTTGAGTTTCACCTACAGCTGGCGCAGACCGCAGAGCGCGGATTATTTGATGCCTATTTTCTGGCTGATGGGTTAGCGGCTTCTTTTGCTGGTGGTTCAGAAGGCGGTAGCGCTAAAGTCGCAGGCTTTGAACCTCTGACACTGTTTTCAGCCTTAGCGCCGCTGACGAAGAATATCGGTTTTATCGCCACGGCTTCTACTACTTATGAAGAACCCTATAATTTAGCGCGTAAATTTGCCTCACTGGATCTTATTTCTGGCGGTCGGGCAGGCTGGAATGTTGTCACTACGGCAACCGAAGCGGCGGCGCGTAACTTTAATCTTGATACTCAACATCCTCATGAATACCGCTACCAGCGTGCCAGAGAGCATGTTGAGGTGGTGAAGAAACTGTGGGATAGCTTTGAAGATGACGCTTTTATTCGCGATAAAGTCAGTGGCCAGTTTTTAGACTTGAATAAGCTTCACGCGACTGACCATGTCGGGCGGTTTTTCAAAGTGCAGGGGCCGCTCAATGTCCCACGTTCTCCCCAGGGACATCCAGTTATTGTGCAAGCTGGCCAGTCGGAAAGTGGTCGCAGCCTTGCAGCCCAAACAGCAGAGGTAATTTTTACCTCTCATCAGCATCTGCATACTGCTCAGGAATTCTATCGGGATATTAAAAACCGGGCTCGTGCCGCAGGGCGTAATCCTAATCACCTGCTTATTATGCCGGGCCTGGCACCTTTTATCGGACGAACGCTGGAAGAGGCCCAGGAAAAATACCGAACCTTGACCTCTCTGATTGTCGAATCTGATGGTATCTCGTTACTGAATGGTTTAGTTGGTGGTGGCATCAATCTGGCTAATTTTGACTTGGATGGTCCACTCCCGCCACTTCCTGTTACAGAAGGCATGAAGTCACGTCCGGAACTGATCCGCCAGATTGCCGATGAGCATAACTTTACTATCCGTGAGTTATACCAATGGGTGGCAACAGCACGCGGTCATCTTACTGTGGTTGGTAGCGCTGAACAGGTGGCGGATATCATTCAGGAGTGGTTTGAAAATGAGGCCGCCGATGGCTTTAATATTCTGCCGCCTTGGTTACCCGGTGGGCTCGATGATTTTGTCGACTTAGTGGTCCCTATTCTGCAAAAACGTGGACTGTTCCGTCATGCTTACGAGGGAACGACACTGCGAGATAATCTGGGGCTTCCCTATGGAGCAAACCGCCATAGTGTTATTCCACAAGCTAAATCTGCCTGAGGTGTGAGTCGATGAGTATCATTTATCCCCCTGCGGTGAGCCGTAAAAAAAAGCAGACTATCGCTGGCCCATTGGCGACAGTAACCTATAAACGAAGCCTTAATCTGGTTTCTCGTTATGGTTTATTACTGCTATTTGTCGCCTTCTGGCAGACAGGCAGCCATGTTGGCTGGTTAAATCCGGCGGTATTGCCGCCTCCGGACAGAGTCTTAAGCGCACTCTATCAAGGGATCGTTTCTGGTTCGTTGCTGGGTGATATCTCGATAAGCCTACAGCGCGCCGGGCTGGCATTTTTCTCCGCGGTGATTATTGGTATTCCTCTTGGGCTGTTTATGGGGCAAAGCCGTGCGATTGAGCAGGCGCTGGATCCGATTTTACAACTCTTTCGTCAGACCTCCGCTTTAGCACTGTACCCGGTCTTTATTTTGATTTTCGGTTTGGGCGAAACCTCAAAGGTGTTTGTTATCTTCTGGGCGGCTTTATTCCCGGTATTACTCTCGACTATAAGCAGTGTCAAAGAGGTCGACAGTAAACTACTGGAAATGGCGAGAACCTTTGGTGCAGGACGTTTAACACTCTTCTATCGGGTTATTGTCCCAGCTTCAATACCAGGGATCTTTGTTGGTCTGCGTCTGTCCGCTACCACAGCATTACTCCTACTCATTGCTGCAGAAATGATTGGTGCCAACCGCGGTGTTGGTTTCCAGGTGATTAATGCCCAGTACAATTTTCAAATACCTCTGATGTTTGCTTCTATTCTTCTACTTGCTTTGGCAGGGCTATTAACCAACACCCTTTTGGTTCTACTACAGCGTCGTTTGTGTCGCTGGAATCCTCGTAGCCGGTAATTTTAATTCTTATTTTTGACATCCAGGACACCAGAATATGAAGATTTCGCGTTCTTTGATTGCGGGCGTAACCCTGCTAATAGCAATGACCAGCTTTACTGTAACTGCTGAGGATAAAGTGACCCTACGCTATATGCCGAGTCACGGCGGCATTTCTGCCCATGAGCTGGCTGCTGCCTTGGGCTACTTTGATAATACCGGTATTACGATGAAGAATGTCGGTTATGCCAGTGGTGGGCCGGAGTCACTATTTGCTCTTGCTTCGGGCAGTATCGAGGTCGGTTCAGCCGCCACACCAGCAGTAATCAATGCTATTGCCAGTGGCAATAAATTCGTTGCCGCTTATCCGACCAATGGAATTGATGATGAGACCAAATCGATTTTTTATGTGCGTGAAGACAGTCCGATTAAATCGGTAAAAGATTTGGCAGGTAAAAGTATCGCTATCAATACATTAGGTGCACATCTCGACTACACCCTACGTGAAGCACTCCATAAGGCTAATCTTCCTGAGCGAGCCGCGCGTCCAGTGGTGGTGCCAGGGCCGCAGTTAGAGCAGACCTTGCGGTCCGGGCAGGTGGATGTTGCTGCTTTTGGCTACTGGCAGACCACCTTTGAGGGGGCAGCACGTAGCAAGGGTGGGCTACGCCCAGTATTTAATGATACCGAAGTGCTGGGGCCTATTGCTGGAGGCTTTACGGTATTAAGTGCTGACTTCGTTAAACAGCATCCACAAGCTGCGCGTGACTTTGTCATACAGTCAGCTCGGGCACTCGATTTTTCCCGCGAGCACCCAGAGAAAACCCGTGAAATACTGGCCGAGCAGTTAAAAGCTCGTGGTGAAAACCCTGAACTGGCTCAGTATTTTACCGGCTATGGCGTACGTAAGGGCGGCCGTGCAGAGGATCATGATATCCAGTTCTGGATAGATATCCTTGAGCGTGGTGGTGTTATCAATAAAGGCCAGCTTAAAACCAGCGATATCTTACTCAAAGTCTAGCCGGAGGCGAGAATGCAGACAGAATCGATCCGCTCAGGTGAAATCACCATCCGCCATTTACATAAAGGATTTTCTCTGGAGGGTAAACCCTTTGATGTGTTTCGTGGCTTGAATTTACATATTGCCGGGGGGCAAAGCCTGGCTATCGTTGGCCCTAGCGGCTGTGGAAAAACTACACTGCTGCGTATTCTGGCGGGGCTTGAGGAGCCGGATGGGGGAGAGGTGACTATTGACGGCCGAGAGGTTCATGGTATGAGCCGTGAACGAGCGGTCATTTTCCAGGAGCCACGATTACTCCCCTGGCTTACGGTGCTGGATAATGTCCGTTTTAGTCTCGATCTCCAGGGAGTATCAGCCAGTCATGCAAAGTCGCGTGCAAAACAGGCCATTCAACTGGTGGGGTTAGAACAGTACCAGAGTGCTCTACCTGGACAGCTGTCTGGTGGCATGGCGCAGCGGGTTGGTATTGCCAGAGCCTTGGCGATTGATCCTGAAATTTTATTACTGGATGAGCCTCTGGGTGCGCTGGATGCGATGACGCGCATCACGATGCAGGAAGAACTGGAGCGGATCCGTGCGCGCGGCAATCTGACGATGGTACTGGTGACCCATGACCTGGAAGAAGCTATCTATCTTGCTGATCGAGTGCTGGTATTACCGAAAGAGAAGGGAAATGATATTCGTATTATTGACGTTTCCCTTGATCGCCCCAGAGAGCGCAGTAGTCAGGCATTTGTGGCGTTGCGCCAGCAGTTGATGGCCGAGTTCGGTTTGCATTAACAATATGATGCTTGAAAATCAGTGATTAAGAGACTCTTAATCACTGATTAATTCTCTCTTAGCCCGTCAGTTCTGGCTAAGGTGCCGGCAGGGGGAACTAGACGCGGAACGTTTCTACCATACTACGCAGGTTATGCGCCTGTTCAGCCAGAGACTGGGAGGCGGTAGAAGATTCACCAACCAGTGCAGCGTTGGTCTGTGTCACACTATCCATCTGATTAACAGCGATACTGACCTGAGAAATTCCCTGCATCTGTTCCGCAGAGGCTATCGATATATTGTCCATTGCCTCTGCCAGTTCACCGACCATGCCGACAATTTTCAGAATACTTTGACCGGTTCCGGCTGCAACGACGACACCATTTTCTACCTGGTTAACGGCTTGCTCAATCAGAACCTTGATATCCCTGGCAGCGGTGGCACTACGCTGTGCCAGCGTTCTAACCTCTCCTGCGACAACGGCAAAACCGCGACCTTCTTCACCTGCACGCGCCGCTTCCACCGCAGCGTTAAGTGCTAATATATTGGTCTGAAAAGCAATGCTTTCGATAACAGAAGTAATCTCCCGTACCTTGCCAGCGCTGAGTGAAATATCTTTCATCGTCTCGGACATACGCTGCATATCTGTCTCACCCGATCGTGCAAGGACGGCGGTTTCTCGGGCTGACACGGCTGTCAGTTGAGCACTGCTAGCATTACTTTTTACGGTAGCAGTGAGCTGTTCCATACTCGCAGCGGTTTCCTGTAAAGCCGCTGCCTGCTGTTCGGTACGTGAGGAAAGTTCAGTATTTCCCTCTGATATCTCATCGGAAGCGAGGGCTACTGATGAAGATGTATCCTTGATTTTTGATACCAGCCTGCGCAAGTTAGCCTGCATACTATCCAGCGAAGCGAGCAGGCTGGAAGTATCATTTTTCTTCAGGATAATATGGGAAGTCAGATCGCCTGCCGCAATAGCTGCTGCTAGTGCCTGCGCCTGAGCAGGTTCCCCTCCCAGTTGACGTTTAAGTCGGCGAGTTATCAGCCAGCTTAGGGTTAATCCCAATGCAGCAAACACAAAAGTCAGCACAAATAATGTGGCAAAAACGCCAGAAATAGCCTGGGAAGATCCCTTAGCCGTCCCTAACGTGACACGTGCCTGATAAGAGACCATATCATCAACGGCTGAGTGATAGCGTGAGATAGCGGGGATCAGATCAGCATTAAGCGTCTGTTTAGCTGCGTTATCCTGCTGCTGAAACAGAGTTTTAGCAGCAGTACTCACCATTGGAACAGCAAGTTCTATTTTCTCTAATAGCCCAGAAGCCTCATCAACTTCTTTAATGTTGATGCCAGGAATCGCCCTTGCTCCATTTATCAGTGTGCGGAATTGAGAAATAGTGTCATCACTGTTTTTCTGAAATGTAAAAAACTTTTTTTCCTGACCATTTTGCTGCTGTCTGTTATCAGAAAAATGGCTTAACAACAGCATATTTTGCTGGTTTATATTATCCTTTAATGTCTGAAGTAACTGTAAATCAGCCAGTCGTGCCCCCGTTAGATCCTGCTGTTCATTTGCCGTTCTAAGCTTAAAGCCAGCAAACCCGGTAACAAAAATCCCCATCAAAATGACAAAAAGGAATGCCATCATTAGCATGACGCTTAATTTTATTTTTTCTGGCCGAATCATAATCTTACTCCGAAAATTTAGTCAGGAAGAACAAAACAATTTTCTCGCGTCCAGGTGGTCCCAGGTCACAGATCTATATCGGCATAAGATTAAAAAACTTCATGGTGTTTTTTTTGAAAATTATGGCTTGTTGTTACTGATGATAGGGTGGTGTTGTTGATTTGTATGATTATTTTATGGGGCTATATATCTGGCATGAGAGTAAATATTTTTCTTTTATAAATATACCCATCATACTTCAAGTTGCTTGGGTGTTGCTTTCGTTCAGATAGCCGAATCACATAGTTTGTCTATGCTCATCGTCTATCTGAACTCAGCGCCTACAAGAAACTCGAATTATTTTTGGTATAGAATATCATGATTATAACTGGGAAGTTTTATAAAAAATAAAATAGATAAACTTAATATCCGTGGTAATTTAATCCAGTCGTCATATTATTTTAATATCACAGTCACGCCACTACTAATATCGTTTTTTGTATGCTTCGTATACCCTTTGTCAAACGTATATATTAAATGTCTGGATCATGTATTACGGTAACCGACTACGCGGTTACTTCTGAGAAAAATTCACACAGAATATGTTTACAGGATCATGCGATCGCTTTACTTTCATTCCTACAGGATAATAACTCTGTCGCCCCAAGGTCACTGTCAGAAAGAGCCTATTCCAGCGCTTTCGCCAGTAAAGTGAGGGGATGTTCGCAGCGTTTACTGGTAGACATTTCAATTTGCCACTTACAGGTTTCACAGTCGGTGACCACCATATCGGCTCCACTCTCTTCAATCTGACG